>Ga0335082_10001803_pt1 | contig 22884 bp, 17 predicted proteins | sample Lox_Sample_41_FD_206718 | JGI IMG/M metagenome (GOLD analysis project Ga0335082, IMG submission 206718) | Soil microbial communities from Loxahatchee National Wildlife Refuge, Florida, United States - Lox_Sample_4.1 | ecosystem: Environmental > Terrestrial > Soil > Wetlands | place: USA...
ATCACGCCCACCGGCGCTCCGGAAGCAGACTCGTGCTCGCAGATGGCCAACACGTCTTCCAGAGTGAGCGGCTCGAAGTAGAGGCGGTCGCTGGTGTCGTAGTCAGTCGAGACGGTCTCGGGATTGCAGTTGATCATGATCGTCTCGTAACCGTCGTCGCGCAACGCGAAGGAAGCGTGGCAGCAGCAGTAATCGAACTCAATTCCCTGCCCGATGCGGTTGGGCCCGCTGCCCAGGATGATGACTTTTTTCTTCGAGGTGGGCGTCGCCTCGTCCTCTTCCTCATAGGTGGAATAGAGGTAAGGTGTATAGCTTTCGAACTCGGCGGCGCAAGTGTCGACGCGCTTGTAAACCGGCTTGATGCCGCGGGTCTTGCGCAGATGGCGGACTTTTTCCTGCCCGTTGAGCCGCCAGGCGCCAGCCAGGCGGCCGTCGGAGAAGCCGTAGCGCTTCACCTCCCGGAGCACCTCGGTGGGGATGGACTCCATGGGGTGTTTTTCCAGCTCAAGCTGCATGTCGTTAATCTCTTTGAGCTGGTAGAGGAACCAGGGGTCGATGGAGGTCATCTTGTAAAGCTGTTTGACCGTGTGTCCCTGGCGGAGGGCGTATTGCACGTAGGCCAGCCGCTCGGGGTGCGGCGTGACCAAGCGTTGCGTCAGAATCTTGGGCTCGATCTTCTGCCCGCCGACGCGCTTGCCGGTATCGAGCGCGCGGATGCCCTTCATCAGCGCTTCTTTGAAAGTGCGGCCGATGGCCATGACTTCACCGACCGATTTCATCTGGGGACCAAGATTTTCGTCGGCGCCGGGAAACTTTTCGAACTGCCACTTCGGGATCTTCACCACTACGTAGTCGAGCGTGGGTTCGAAACAGGCCGGTGTTTTGCGCGTGATGTCATTGCGGATTTCGTCGAGGGTATAGCCGACTGCAAGCTTGGCGGCAATCTTGGCGATGGGGAAACCCGTGGCCTTCGACGCCAGAGCTGAAGAGCGCGACACGCGGGGATTCATCTCAATGACCACCATGCGGCCGGTCTGGGGATGGATGCCGAACTGAATGTTCGAACCGCCGGTCTCGACGCCGATCTCACGGATCACTGCGATAGCGGCGTCGCGCATAGCCTGGTATTCGCGGTCCGTGAGGGTCTGGGAGGGAGCGACGGTGATCGAGTCGCCGGTGTGTACACCCATCGGGTCGAAGTTTTCGATGGAGCAGATGATGATGACGTTGTCGCGCAGGTCGCGCATGACTTCGAGCTCGTACTCCTTCCAGCCGAGGACGGACTCTTCAATCAGGGCCTCGTGCACCGGAGAGAAGTCGAGGCCGCGGGCGAGGACTTCCATCAATTCTTCGCGGTTGTAAGCGATGCCCCCGCCGCTGCCGCCGAGAGTGAACGAGGGACGGACAATCACCGGGAAGCCGATCTTGCCGGCGAATTCGAGGCCGTCTTTCAGATTGCCGACCAGGGCAGATTTGGGGACGTCGAGGCCGATCTTCTGCATCGCGTCTTTGAAGAAGAGGCGGTCTTCGGCCTTCTTGATGGCGTCGACATTCGCGCCGATGAGCTTGACGTCGTACTTGTCGAGCACGCCGCCATCGGCGAGCTCGATGGCAAGGTTCAGCGCAGTCTGGCCGCCGACCGTAGGCAAGACGGCAAAACCGGCACCGGGGGACAGCTGACGCTCGATACGGATGATCTCTTCCAGATATTCGCGGGTGAGCGGCTCGATGTAAGTACGGTCGGCCGACTCCGGATCGGTCATGATGGTCGCCGGGTTCGAGTTGGCGAGCACCACTTCGAAGCCTTCAGACTTCAGCGCTTTGCAGGCTTGCGTGCCGGAGTAGTCGAACTCCGCCGACTGGCCAATGATGATCGGGCCGGAGCCGAGAATCAGGATCTTGGAGATGTCCGTGCGTTTGGGCATTTGAATTCAGGAGCTAGTAGCTTGTAGTTAGTAGCTAGGACTCTCGGCGGCCTTCCTAGCTACTAGCTACCAACTACTAGCTACTTCCCTTCCACTCCTCCATCATCTTCGTAAAGTCTTTAAACAGGTAATGCGAGTCGTGGGGGCCCGGAGACGCCTCCGGGTGATACTGCACGCTAAACAGCGGCAAATTCTTGTGCCGCATGCCTTCGAGCGTGTTGTCATTCAAATCCATGTGGGTGAGTTCGACCTCGCTCTGCGGCAGCGAATCCGGGTCGACGGCAAAGTTGTGGTTGTGCGCCGTAATCTCGACTTTGCCGCTGTGCAACTGCTTCACCGGATGATTTCCGCCGTGGTGGCCAAACTTGAGCTTGTAGGTCTTGCCGCCCAGCGCGATCCCCGTGAGCTGATGCCCGAGGCAGATACCGAATATCGGCTGGCGCCCCATGAGGCGGCGAATGTTATCGACCGCATAGGTGCATGGTTCGGGGTCGCCGGGACCGTTCGACAAGAACACGCCATTCGGTTTCAAGGCGAGCACGTCTTCGGCCGGGGTCTGCGCGGGAACGACCGTCACCTTGCAGCCCTCGCCGCGCAATTTGCGCAGGATGTTCTGCTTGATTCCGTAGTCGTAGGCGACTACGTGGAAGCGCGGCGGTTCGTCTTTCACACCCACGACCGCGATCGGCTCATGCGAGCGCTCGCCCACTTCCCAGACATACGGGTGCTTCGTGGTCACGACTTTAGCCAGGTCGGTCCCATCCATCTTGGGGATCGAACGGGCTTTGGCGATAAGTTTTTCAGCGTCGGTTTCCAGGGTCGAAATCACTCCCCGCATCACGCCGTGGTCGCGCAGATGGCGAACCAGGGCACGGGTATCGATGTCGGCGAGAACGGGAATCTTGAAACCTTCGAGGTACTCTTCGGCAACCTGCTGGGAGCGCCAATTGGAACTCACGCGCGAGAACTCGCGCACAATCAAGCCTTCGATATAGGGGCGGGTGGCTTCGTTGTCGTCGGGGTTAGTGCCGTAATTGCCGATTTCGGGATTGGTGAGAACGACAATCTGCCCGGCGTAGGAGGGATCGGTGAAAATTTCCTGATAGCCGGTGATGGAAGTATTGAAAACTACTTCCCCGTAACATTCGCCCTTCGCTCCGTAGCCTTTGCCTCGGAAGACCCTACCGTCTTCCAGCGCAAGGATAGCTTGCATTCTGTCTCCGGGGGAGTGGATTTTACAGATTTTATCAGGGACGGGAAAATCGGGAAAGGGAAACTTGGGCCGCAGATCACGCAGAACGCAGAGAAACTACCGCACTCTTCCCATCTTATCCACAGGCCAGTAGCCAAAGACCGCTTTGCCATAGATGTAGCGGCGATCGACGGGTCCGAAGTCGCGGCTGTCATTGGAGAGGCTGCGGTGGTCGCCCAGCACGAAGTAAGACCCGGAAGGAACCACCACTTCCGGATAACTGCGCTGGTCGGCATAGCTGCGCGGAACGTAGTCCTCGTCCAGCAAGCCGCCGTTGACGAAGACCCGGCCATCATCGATGCGAACGTGGTCGCCGGCCACCCCGATCACGCGCTTGATGAAGCTCTTGGAGGGATCGTGCGGGTAGCGAAACACCACAATGTCGCCGCGGGCGATGGGCTCCCAGCGATAGACGAACTTGTTTACGAAAATACGTTCCTGGTCTTCCAGAGAAGGCATCATGCTGGTGCCTTCCACTTTCACTGGTTGGTAGAGAAAGATAATGATGAAGCAGGCGATGGCCAGGGAGATGACCAGATCGCGCAGCCAGACCGACAGGACAATGTGTCGCACCGGCTTTGCAAGGTGCAGACGGGGCTGCTCGGTCTCGGGCGCTACGGGCATGCCAGATTTCATTCTATACGCGCCGCATTCGCGGGTGGTAGGGGCCAGTTCAAGACCTAACCGCCGAGATCGCGCTGCGGCGGTTAAGAGCTTTGACCGCAGAGGGCGCCGGGCCTTTGCAAAGACCGCAACGAAGGCACAGGCATGAAATCAGGACACTATCTGGTACTTCGCGGCCCCGTTCAATTCAGGGTACAATGTTGCGATTGAGGTAAATATGTGGAAGCGTGGGCTGACCCTGGCATTTCTGTTCTTACTCACGGTTACAGTTTCCGCCCCCTGGGCGATTTCGCAGCAGGAAGGCGAAGTTCCGGCGTACAACGCCGGGCCTCCCGCTAAAGGCACGAAGCTTCCCCCGATTCTGACCAGGGACCAACTGTGGGGCGAAAATGCGCAGTACCCGTATCAGATCAAGGCTTACGAACTGGCCGCCAAGATACCGGCCGTGCTGCACCAGCAACCGTGCTATTGCTACTGCGATCGCATGGGACACAATAGTCTGCACAGTTGCTTCGAGAACGCCCACGGGGCACGCTGCGACATTTGTTTGAAGGAGTTGTACTACTCGTACGCTCAGCACGAGAAGGGCAAGACAGCCGCCCAGATCCGCAAAGGCATCATCGCTGGGGAGTGGCGAAAGGTCAGCCTGGAGACCTCCGGCAGCGGTGCGGAATGAGCCATGGCGTGATTTGACTTGCCCTGGGAGCACGTTTAACCTGCTCATCGACCGGGGAACGGTTTTCCACAGCTAGGTCTCAGGTGCGTGGCGATGCTGGATCAAACGCGCCCAAATGGGTGCTGACAATACCGTCAGTAACTATTTAACAATAGTGGTTTAAGTAAAACATAAAGGATAGCTTACGACGCAAAAAGGAAGGGTCTTGCAAATGGCACAGAAGACGGCGCCCAAGAAGTCGGTTCCGGATGATCCGCTTTTTGCACAGGCTGTGCAAAACTACGAGGCTGGCCTCCGCGCCATGCAGGAGCATAAGTTCGATAAGGCCAAGGGCCACCTGCAGAAGGTAGTCACCGGACCCAGCAAAGAACTGGCCGACCGTGCCAATGTCCACCTGAACGCCTGCAACCAGCAGCTGGAGCGGGTCGCGGTACAGTTCAAGAACCTGGAAGAACACTACGATTACGCTATCTCGCTGATGAACGTCGGCGACTACGTGGGAGCACGCGAGCATCTCGACAAGCTGGCGAAGCAAACTCCCAAGGCCGACTACGTAGCCTATGGCTTGGCCGCGCTCGATTGTCTCACCGGGCACGTGGAGGAGTCGCTGCGTCATCTAGGGGAAGCGATTCAACTGAATGCGACGTTGCGTTTCCAGGCACGTAACGATTCCGACTTCCAGAACCTGGCGGAGGATCCGCGCTTTACCGAATTGCTCTACCCTGATCCTGGCGCCGAACTCGCCTCAACTGAGGACACCTTCGAGGACCGCTAAGCGGACTCATGGGTTCCCGTTCCCACCTGCCGAAGGCGTCCTCCGGAGATATGCCCAGAAGGGGCTCCCACGTGGTGGCCATTGGGGGCGGCACGGGCCTTTCCACCCTTCTGAAGGGATTTCGTCACTACGTGCGCTCCGAAGAAAAACCGGTGAGCGGCTCGCCGGGGGCGTTGATCCTTGACCTTTGTGCCGTGGTGACGGTGAGCGATGACGGTGGCTCCAGTGGACGTCTGCGCAAGGAACTCAAAATGCTTCCGCCGGGGGACATTCGCAACTGCATCGTTGCGCTGTCCGAGGATGAGGCCCTGCTGTCGAAGCTGTTCCGTCACCGGTTCGATAAGGGGTCTGGGCTGGAGGGCCACAGTTTTGGAAATTTGTTTCTGGCCGCGCTCACCTCGATCACGGGCGATTTCAGCGAGGCGGTCCGGCTCTCGTCGGACATTCTGGCCACGTGCGGCCGCATCCACCCGGCCACGACTTCCAATGTCGAACTCGAAGCGTTGATGGAGGATGGGACCCAGGTGCGGGGTGAGACCAAAATCACCGCCAGCAAAGGCAGGATCCACGAATTATTTCTGGTTCCGCCGGATGTCGAGCCTTTGCCCCAGACCCTGCAGGCCATTGCGAACGCCGATCTCATCACGGTGGGCCCGGGCTCACTGTTCACCAGCCTGATTCCCAACTTGCTGGTGCGCGGCATTCCTCAGGCAATCCGGGCCTCGCGTGCCATCAAGGTCTACGTCTGCAACCTGATGACGCAGGCCAATGAAAGCCTGGGGCGGACGGCCGCGGACCACATTCGCGCACTGAACGCCCATGCCGGGGGACAGGTATTTGACTATGCGCTCATTAACACGAAACCTGCGTCTGCGGCGATGAAGGCGAAATACGCTCTTGAGGGGGCGACCCAGGTGGTCGTGGATTGTGAGGCGATCGAACAGTTGGGGGTTACACCCATGCTGGGCGATTACCTGGATGAGGGCGAGGTGGCGCGGCATGCGACCGATCGGATCGCGCACGACCTCATGCGGCTGCTGTCAGAGGGCAGAGTGGCACGGGTGAAGCAGGCGCGAACCACGTAGCGCTTCCCTTCCGATTCAGGCGTCCGCACCCCAAGCATCTGGTCAAGGCCCTGACCGCAGAGTGCCCCGTCTTCAAGCTTCGCGATATATTTACGTGATGCCTAAATCCGAAAAGAAGCATCCTGACGCTACTGGTAGCAGCCCGCGCATTGCAATCGCGATCATGGCCGCGGGCAAGGGCACGCGGCTGAAGTCCAAACATCCGAAGGTACTCCACGAAGTCGGGGGCAAGCCTCTGCTCGCCCACGTCATCGCAGCGGCTAGCCAGGTGGTGTCTCCGCGAGACATTTACGCGATCATCGGGCACGAAGCCGACCGGGTACGCGCGGCGGTGGCCCACACCGGCGTCAACTTCATTTTGCAGGAAGAACAGCGAGGCACGGGCCATGCCCTGATGGTCTGCCGTGAGGCGCTGGCGCCGTATGAACAGGTGCTGGTGCTTTCCGGGGATGCCCCGTTGATCACTGCAGGGACCATCGCCAGGTTGCGGGACTTTCACACCTCGAAAAAGGCAGCGATGACGCTGCTGAGCGCCGAACTTCACGATCCCACCGGATATGGCCGCGTAATTCGCAAAGGCGCACGGAGCGAGGAGGTGAAGGCGATCGTGGAGGAGAAGAAGGCAACTGCCGCGCAGAAGAAAATGCGGGAGATCAACACCGGCTTTTACGCCTTCTCGGTTCCGGTTCTGCTTCGCTACATCGACCAACTTGGCACCGACAATCCGCACGGCGAGTTCTATCTCACCGACATGGCTGCAGTTCTGGGGAAAGCGAAACAGCGGGTGGTCGCCGTCGCAACGGACGATCCCCACGAAATTCTGGGGAGCAACACCCGGGCAGAACTGGTGGACCTCGATCACCATTTGCGTTTCGCCAAGTGCCGTCAGTTGATGGCAGAAGGCGTCACTATCTTTTACCCGCAAACCTGCGTGATCGACAGCGACGTTCAAGTGGGTCCGGACACGGTCCTTGAGCCATTCGTGCAATTGCTCGGCAACACGCGTGTGGGCGCGGACTGCCGCATTCGTTCCTATAGCGTGATCCGCAACACGGTCATCGGAGATGAGGTAAGCATTCTTCCGGGTTGTGTGATGGACGATTCCGAGGTGAAATCGCGAGCCATCGTTGGCCCCTACTCACGCCTGCGCCCCGGCAGCGAGATCGGCGAAGGCGCCCACCTGGGGAATTTTGTAGAGACGAAGAAGACCCGCATTGGCAAAGGGTCGAAAGCCAACCATCTGACTTACCTTGGAGACACCGAAGTCGGTGAAGGAGTGAATGTGGGGGCTGGCACGATTACCTGCAATTACGATGGCGTCGGCAAGTACAAAACGGTGATCGAGGACGGGGTGTTCGTGGGCAGCGACACGACCCTGATCGCGCCGGTGCGACTAGGCAAGGGCTCCTATGTCGCGGCCTCCTCCTGCGTAACCGATGACGTGCCGGCGGACGCGCTGGCGATTGCCCGTGCCCGGCAGATCGTGAAAGAAGGCTGGGCTAAAGAGAAGCGGGAGGATCGGGCCAAGGCGGCCAAGCCGAGATAAGACTAGGCCTGCGCCGTACCGCTCAAGGCGATAATTGCGTCGTGGATGGTGGGAAAGATCAGAAACAGCGAATCGGTTTTCGTGATTTCAAACAGCCGGTTCACGCGTTCATTGACTCCGGCAAGCGCCACACGACGGCCTGCCTTCTGACGCGAGATGCACGCACTCACCAGCGATCCCAAGCCGGAAGAATCGATGTAAGGGACCTCGGTCAGGTCGAGGACCATGCTCTCTGCGTGTTCCTCCCGGCGCACGGCATGGAGAAAGGGCAAAACATTCTCCATGGTGAGTGGACCGTGCAGGCAGAGAACTCCCGGTCCGCCCAGCGAACCCAGCCGTTCGACCGTTAAGGGATGGGTGGCCATCGGCCGATTGTAGGGCAGGGCTTGCCGACTCGCAAGCGGGACTTTGGTCTCTGTCACGACTTATTTCTTGCGCTGCCGGATGCGCACTTCGAAGCTGACCACGCCGTTGTAGTCCCGGATTCCCACCAGCGAGAGGTTTTTCGAGATGTTGTATTCGCCCTGAATAATCTGCTGGGAGGTGGTCGCCACGTTGGTGGTGTAGGTCAGAGTGAGGTTGTCCCGGACCTGCTGTTCAATGGTCACCGCAGGGAGTGGAGTGGTTTGGGTTGGGGTCGTCTCGCTGGTAATGCCTTGAGGGTTGATCTTGATGTGGCTGATCCCGAACAGCCGTTGCGCGCGATTGCTGATGGCGGAATTGAAGGCCTCGGCCAGCACCGCGCTGGAGGCCTGTTGGACGAAGGGTGACTGTCCGGACTGCTGCAATTGCGCGGTCTGTTCCTGGGTCTGGCCCAGCGCCAGCAGACTGATGATGTCGGCTGTGGGCAAGGGCGGTTCCGAGTGATAGCTCAGGTTGAGCTTGTCAAACTGGCCGTTGAGGTTGACGGTCACGTCATAGTCTCTGACGCGCGTGGTGGCTTGCAGGTCGAGAACGGGAGTGGTGGTCACCGGGTTCGTAAAGGTGACCTGGCCACGGTCCATTCGGTACTTGGTGCCGTTGAAGTAGACCTCGCCTTCGATGACATCGGTCCTTCCCAGCAGGACGGGCTTGGCCATGGTGCCGCGCAGCTGCAGATCGGCATCACCGGAGAGGCGCACAACGGCGGTCTGCATCTGCAGTTCGGGGGTGGTGGCGATGTGCAGATCCAGGTGGATGCGGTTCAGCAGAGGGTTGGTTTGCGGCAGAGTGGTGCCTTGTGCGCTCCTCTGTAAGTAGGACGCGAAGTCGAAGCCCGGGGTGACCGCCAGCTTGGTGATGGTCGCATTGCCAGAAAGGGAAGAAGCCGCAGGCGTACCCGTCCAGCGCAGTTCGGCGTTGGTGACGGAGCTGACGCCCGGAGGATAGCGCAAGCGAACGTCCTGACCCTGCAGGGTCAGGTCGAAGTTCAGCTGGCGATTATAGGCACTGGCATAACCACCAAAGCTGACATTGCCGCCTCCAACATGGGCGGTGAGCGTATCGATCTGCAGCCGTTCCTGGTTGAACACCAGGGATCCATTGATGTCGCTGAGGCCGCTGGGCAGGTCACTATATTGGATTGAACCGTGGCTGACCTCGACATGTCCCAAGCTCGTCGGTCGGTCCGTGGTACCTCCCAGGGCCATATCGAGGGTGATGGTTCCTGCGGTGGTGAAGTCCGGATTGAGGCTGTGGATCAACGCCAGGTCGGCATGGCCATTGGCCCGCAAGTCCAGCTGATGATCCCCTGCCAACTGTGCCGTACCCGTGACGGACAAGTCGGTGCCCTGTCCGATCAAACGCAGCTGTTGAATGTTGAGCTCGCGGTGGGCGACCGCAAAGCGAACCGGCCCGTTATTGCGCACCTGTATGTGTGCAGCTTCGGCAAAAAAATCGCTGAGATTTCCGTTTACCTGCAACTCACCCGGATTGCGCAGCGGCCCAAGCAGTTGCAAATCCCCGGTCACCTCAGAGTGTGCGGTCAGGTGGCCCTTGAGATAGGCCCGCAGCACTGGGTCCACATCCAGACGGCCGAAATGCAAGTAAATGGTCGCCGGCCACTGCTCGCGCAGGTGCACATTGCCATCGAGGTCAAGCTGCGCATTCTGGAACTGGGAACGTCCTTGCAGGCGTAGTTCGGCGCCCTGGGTGGATGCGTCGAGCACGAAGTCCCCAGCCAACTCGTGATCGAAAGTCAGACCGTGCAGGCGAATCTTGGCGTCGAGAACTGGGGCGTCCAGGGTACCGGAGCTTTGTGCGTCGAACTCCATGGAGCCTTCAATGGCAACCGGGCTGACCTGCAGGGCGGGGATCTTCGCGAGATCAAAGTTGCTGCCGTGCAAATTGAGCTGGAACGCCTGGGTGGAGAAGTTGTAGGCGCCATCTCCCGTGACCTGCGCACCATCCTGGCTGAGATGAACTTGCTCGAGGGAGACCTGCTCACGGTTGAACGAGAACTCCGCCGCGGATTGCTCAACCGGGCGGCCGTACAGTGTGGCCTGCGAGACTTGCAAATGCCCGTGACCCTGCGGCTGGCCGCCCGTCCCCGAGAGGTGCAGAAACAGGTCTGCCTTTCCGGCCACAGGATAATTAAGGCCCGTCAGCGCGAGCAGGTCGGCGAGGTCGGCGTCGTGCATTTGCACACTTGCTGCAATGCGGCTGGAATCCGTGAACTGCCGGTTGTCCAGACCAGCGTCCAAATCAAAGTTCACGGTGGTTCCCTGACGACGCAAGGTGCCGCTGTGCATGGCGAAATCATGAGGCGAGAGCTCAACCTCTGCAGCCAGATAATCCCACTGCATTTCTTTCTGCGCCGTCTCCCCGCTGCCGGGAATGGTTATCTGAAGGTCTTGCGATTGAATCTTGCCAACAAAGTCGATGTCGGAGAGCCGACCGGTCGCGGTTCCGGAGAACGAAGCGCGTCCTCTTACCCGGAAAGGAATTCGCTCCTGGTACCCGACTGCGCTCAACGCCGGCTCCCACTCTCCGAGATCGGAGGTATTTACCGAGAGTTTCACCTCGGCCGTCCGGGAGAGGGTCCCGGAGGCACGGACCTGAGTGGCACGGGTGGAAGCGTTAAAAGTGGCTACGTCCAGTTCCGCCATGGCTGCGCGGTAGCGGGCGTCGGCGTGAACTTCCAGGGGCAATTCGCCGGGAGCAATCTTGTCAGGGCGGGCAACATTGAGGCTGATCTCTGACTCGGCATCCTGGGGGGATCCCTTCCAGCGAGTATCAATCGTGCCGCTGGCCAGACCTGCGAGGCGCAAGTGATGCAGGGGGCGGGCGGGTGAGGCCAAGGCGGCAGCAATGTCTGCCGCAGAGAGGTCCTTGAAGCGCAGGCGGACACTTCCCTTCTGGATTCCGGCGTTTTTCGGTGCACTCGGAGCGACCAGCGACAGCCAGTTGCTGACCTCGGCGTCCCCGCTGATCGATCCTCCCAAAAGCTTTCCTGCGATGTTGGATATTTTCAACTGGCGCGGATCGACCGTGTACTGCCCGCCTAGACTCTCTGCCCGCAGATCGGTGGAGGAGTCGTGCCAATTGAAGTCCTGAGCCAGAAAATTGCCCGCCGACGTAAATTCTGAGCCCGCCCAGGATCCCTGGCCCGCCAAGTGGATCGTCCCCTGACGCATTTCGGAATGCCGTGAAACTGCGCCCACTTCGCGTAAATCGAGCGTGACATCGTATTCACCCTTGAGCTGAGGCTGACGAAAATTGGTGAGCCGCCCACTCGCCTGCAGGCGGGAACGTCCTGAGGTCGCGCTGAGGGACTTTACTTCCAGGACGTCCGGACCCAACTCGAAGTGGACTTCCCCCATCCATGCCAGCGGGCGAAAGCCGTCCCAATGGGTATCGATCTTCCCGGCCAACAACTGGCCACGGTAACGGCGATGCAGCAGGGAGTAGTCCATGCTGGCGCTGGCATTATCGGCCGTGAAGTCCAGGGGGATCTTTTGGTCGTTGTAAATCACCGCGCCGCGGCGAATCTCCAGATGCCCGACCGAGGCGGCAAACAGCCGCTCGACCGGTGATGCAGTCGAAGGCAGTTTCGGCTCGGGCTGATTTGTGGTTCCGTCAGGGTAAACCATCAGATGAATGACCGGACGGTCGAGCACCAGGGAGCGAAATCCGAATTCGGCGCCGAACACCGAGACGAGATTGACCTGGGCCACCAGTCGATCCACATGGGCATAAGGCACCTCACCGGCAGCCTCGCGGCCATGCAGGGTCAGGTCGCGGACGTCTACCACAAAGCGAAAGGGAATGGTGTGCACACTGCCCAGCTCTACTCGGCCGCCAGTGATTCGCTCCAGCTCCGAAGCCAGACGCTGGCGCACCATCGTTTGAAAGGAGTCGGTTGTTGCATACCAGGCGAGGAGACCGAATGAGCAGACTGCCAACGCGGCCGCTACTGCCAGATACTTCCAAAACCTGCGCCGCGCTGGCGTGCGGCCCTCATCACTCATTGCGCGTCGCCTGGAAGACTCGGTGGGAACTGTGTGCGGATGTCGCTTCCTGACCGCAGGTTGTGCAGCCAGACAACGAGCAATTCGTTGACCTTCTGCTGGGTGAGCAGTTCCTTGATTTTGGGGCTGACCTCGGCTAGCGGAACCTCGCCGGCGCCCGATTGTCGAAGCTGTGGCAGAAATTCCCGGTTGTAGTAACTCTCGATGCTTTTGGCGTCAATGCTGACATTGGGACGCAGGCGGGCATCCACCAGGCGCATCAAGTCGAGCTGCAAACCAACGTAGCGCGCCAGTTGGTCCTCGGTGAGACCGCAGGATGTCAGGAAAGCCTGCCAACCCGGCGGGGTTGCCGCTTCCGGGTGTTGCTGCCGGATCTCTGTCAGGCGCTGCGCCACATCTTTCTCGGTGGCGTGCTGAAAGTCGGAAGCGTGCATTTGCTCGCGCAGCAACTCCTGATCGATCAAGTGGTCGAGGGCGGCTTTGCGTTCGTCACTGTTGAGTTCGGCGGGCGAATGACCTTCCACGCAGGCCTCGCTGCGCAGTGCATCCTCCCAATCGCTCTGCAAGATGATCTTGGCATTGACCGTGGCCACGACGCGGTCCACGATGTCACCCGCCCATGAAGGGGTGGTCAAAAGAAGACTGGCGGCCCAAATAACGACAGCGCAAAACCTGCGGTTCATCAAAAACTCTGCCCTATGCTGAAGTAAACATTGAAATGCGACGCGTGTTGCGGCACAAAGTACGAAAGGCTGCCGTTGCTGCTTTGCGTGCAGAAATCGGAGACTGCCTGCCCACTCGTTGCCGCTTTTGCCTGACAACTGGGAAATGCTGGTGGATTCAAATTGTACCCGAAATCGAAGCGCACCGGTCCAATGGGGGTCTTGTAACGGACGCCGAGGCCCACGGCGTGTGATACGTAATTATAGTTGCACTGGCTGGCGGTGCTCTCCTGCAAACAGAGCTGCGGGTCGTGCTGCCGCCAGTGGAGAAGATTGTTGAGCATGGTGCGGCCGTCGACAAACACATTCCCGGCATCCTCAAAGAACACAAAACTCATGTTCTCCTGAAAATAAGGCAGCGGAAAAGGTGGCAGACGGAGTTCCAGATTGTTCAGAAACAGTGCGCTGCCTCCCAGCGGAAAGCCGGTGGTCGGGTCGCGTGGCCCGGCCTGATTAAGCCCGAATCCACGATGCGAGTTCCCTCCACCCGCCAGGAATCGCTCAGCCAGGGGAATAACCGTCGCGGAGGGACAGTCGGTCTGAGTTGGATCAGGACAAGTCTGGCCTGGGGGAAGGATAGCGGTGTTGCCAAAGGCATTCTCCACACCCACCCGGGTGGAGCGGGCGAGAACAAATTTCCGCTCTCTGCGCGGGTTCTTCCCGAAGACGTGGTAGGTAGAGTTCTGCGCCAAGATGCGGCTGAAGTCGGCCTCGGAGCCGAAGTAACCGCTCGCGACACCGAGCGTCACGGCATTGTAGCTGCCCTTGGTGCTTTCCAGGTCGCTGTCCCGCGTGTTGCGCACGTAGCTGAATCCCGGCTCGCCAACCCGGACGGGCAATGACAGCAAGGGGATTTCTGAGGGGCTGATCTGGATGTCGCTGGCCTTGACCCGGCGATAGGTGAGACTGTAGTCCAAGGTGGTCACCGGGATTCCCGCCGCACCTCGAGTAAGGATCTGCTCGGCCAGCACCGAACCTTCCAGACGTTGGGAGGTAAAGGTGGTGACGTCCAGAGTGTTGTCGTAGAACGCAGAGAATCGCAGCTCCCAGTTCGGGCTGTTGAACCAGCGCGGCGCCACGTAGCTGACCAGCCCGCGCTGTTGCAGACTGCCGACATCCGCTTTGAAGGTGATGGTGTGGTTGCGGCCGCGAAAGTTAAGCCGGGTCACGGCGAGAGAAGCCCGAGGACTGACCCCGGTTTGACCTTTGGCTTGATTGGTGCCAACCGCGGTCGGCTGCCCGGTCTGGAACTCAAGTCCCAAGCCGTAGGTGAAGGTATAGCGTTTGGCTTCCTGGATGTCGATCAAGACGTTCTTGTGGGAGAGGTTCCCATCCGGATTCTGGACAGCGGTGTCCACCTGGTTGAAAATGCTCAGGTCGTAGAGCTGCTTCTGGGTCTGTAACATCTCGATCTGGCTTAGCGGGTCTCCTCGCCTGACCTGTATCTCGCGCTGCGCCACGAACGGCTTGGTGTAGTTCAGGCCCGAAGTAAAGATGTCATCCACGAAGGTCTGGTCGCCCTCATGGATGGTGAAGGTCACATCCATGCGATCGCTTTCTCTCGCCGCCGGTTTTGCGGACGCTTCAAAGGTGGCATGCGGAAATCCGCGGTTGTAGTAGTAACTCAGAAGATTTTCGCGGTCCTCGGCAATGTAGTACTCGGAAAAAGGCTGGCCTTCGGCGGTGTTGATCTCGGCGGCCAACTGGGCCTCAGTGAAGGCCTGATTGCCGACAATACGAAATTTTCCCACCCGGGTCTGCGGACCTTCGTCGATCACGATCTTGATAGCGATGTCATTGTCGTGTCCGTTGTAGTTGTCGGTAGCCTGAGAGGTGACCTTGACCTGCTGGAAGCCGTTGGCCCGGTACAGGTTCTCCAGGCCTTGTACGTCATTGGCAAGCATCCGCTGGTTATAACGGCCGTTGGCAAACAGGCGGCTGGCGGGCTGAATCTGTAAACGGGGGAGCAACGTCTCGGTCAAGAAATAGTTGTTTCCGGTTATATCGAGCTTAACCAGTTGATGGCGCGAGCCGGGGTCAATGACATAGAGGATGTGCACTTCGTTGCCGGCGGTCGTGGTTTGCTTCTTCACCTCCACGGACGCGTCAAAGTAGCCGCGGCCTTGAAGATAATTCAGAAGGTTGCGGCGTCCCTCGTTAAGCAGGTCGTCGTCCACCGCATTCTCCTGAAAGATGGGCACGTTCTGCTTCAACACACTTCGCCGGATCTTGAACCCTTCGGTAGAAACCACGACCTTGGGACCGGGAGAGATGTCGAGCACGTAGTCCACGGCATTTGCCTCCGCCCGGTATGATTTTTTGACGATCGAGACCTGGGACAGCAGGCGATTCTGTTTTTGAAACCGCTTGCGCAACCGTTCGAGCGCGTTGCTGGTACGTTGCACTGAGACGAAATCACCGGTCCGCAGTTTTGCGTCGTGTTGAATTTGTTCGGCTGAGCACCCGGAATCGCAGTTCACAATCACGCTTCCCACCCGCGCCTGCGGTCCGGGCCGAATAAGAAACTGGATTGCGATCCGCTGTGAGCTCGCATCGGGTTGCTGCCGGACGTCAACGGTGGAGCGATAGTATCCGTTCTCCTCCATCAACTGACGGATATTTTCCAGCGCACGGTCGAGCTTGTCCTGGGTGAACAAACGGCCAAGCTCCAGCTTGGAGGCATTGACGACCTGGCCCGGAGTTGGGCGATTGGGAAGCCCCTCAGCTCTCACCTCGGAGACGAAGAAGTTTGGGGTGGTAAAGATGGAAAGAGATGCTTTGCCGTCGCCAGTGCGCTCCGCTTCCACCCGAATGTCGCTGAACCGGCCGGTGTCATAGAGCACATGAATACTCTGGCGAATCAGGTCCCGTTCCAGGGGCTGAGACTCTTTCTGGGGGATCAAGTCCTGCAAGCGCTGTCGATCGCTCTCCGATGCCACATTCGGCCAGGAGATTTTGCCAATCATAGCTCCCTGGTAGGCGCCCATAGCGTCGGCCTGACTAGTGGACAAGACCTGGGTCTCGCCGGCCGGGTTCGCCTGACCCAATGCAGTGCACGCGGCCGCCAGCAGCACCATAGTGAGGACTCCGGAGAACGATCCCTTTAGTGGCAAACGGGTTCCTCGGCGTCGGTGTAGCTGTTTGCTGTCATGGGCCAAGCGATCAAGATCCCGTGTTCTCTCTGTGTAGCGCAAGCTTAAGGCAGTGCCCCGCGGTCACGGCCCGGTTCCGGTTCCGTTTGTTGTCCGGTGAAACCTATAATAATTGGTTGGATGCTGGCAAACGGTGATTCTTCCTTGGAACTGGATGAAAGATATTCTCGTCAAGTCTTGTATCGTGGCATAGGCCCCGAAGGCCAGAGAAAACTGACGGCCTCCGAGGTAGCCATCGTGGGGTGCGGCGCCACTGGCTCCGCGCTGGCCGGATTGCTGGCGCGTGCCGGAGTGGGCAGGATCCGGATCATTGACCGCGACTACGTAGAGGCCAGCAACCTCCAGCGGCAATCGCTGTTCGATGAAGCTGATGCGGCCGAATCTCTGCCCAAGGCCATCGCGGCGGCGCGCAAGCTGGCTACCTTCAACTCCCAGATCATCGCCGAGCCCGCGGTCGCGGATCTGACGCCGGCGAACATCGATTCCCTGCTGGGTGGGGTGCCGCTCATTCTGGACGGCACCGATAATTTCGAGACGCGATATCTCATCAACGACTTCGCCGTGAAGAAATCCCTTTCCTGGATTTACACCGCTGCAGTCGGCAGTTATGGCGTGACCCTCACCGTAATACCCGGGCAAACTGCCTGCATGGCTTGTATATTCCCGGAGCCGCCACAAGGCACATTTGAGACTTGCGAGACCGCGGGGATTCTGAACTCGGCGGTGAATCTGGCAGCTTCGATCGCCGCCACGGAAGCGATCAAACTGCTGGTCGGGGCTACGAAGCAACTGCGCCGTACCCTGCTCTCCTTCGACGTGTGGTGGAACGAGCGAGCGGAGATTCGCGCGGACAACCCGCGCCCGGAGTGTCCGACCTGCGGCCGGCACCAGTTCCCCCACCTCGCAGGCGAAGGACGGCCGCACATTACCTTATGCGGGCGCAACTCGGTGCAGATTCACGAGCGAAACCGACCCGTCGACCTGGCCCAGATGAGCCAGCGCCTGATGCCGCACGGGACGGTGCGGCACAACGACTTCGTCCTCAAGTTCTGGCACGAGCCCTATGAGATGACCCTGTTCCCCGACGGCCGGGCCATTATCAAGGGCACAACCGACGCCGCCGTGGCCAGAAGTCTCTATGCCCGCTATGTGGGAAGCTGAAAAGCCGCTCCCAGAGCCGGGTTTCAGGTGTATGATGCAGGCAGCACCGGGTGCGGAAGAGCCCTTGGAGCGCAATCCGAGGGAGCCACTTCCGAATCACACTACCCAGAGTTGCGGAGGATTTATGCGTGCTGTCTCAGTTCTGTGTGCACTTGCGTTGTTCTGTGGTTTCGCTGCCGCCCAGGCTACGGTCATCGGTGGCGCGGCCGGCAACTGGGCCCCATCTTACGGAGTTTACGCTGCACCGTACGTTCCACTGGTGACGACCCCGTCCGTCACACTCTCCACCGTGTCGCCTGCCGCGGTTGGCGCAAGCAACGCCACGTGGGGATTGGTGGCGGGCGCGACCAATGCAACTCTGTCCGGCAAGTTTGTCGGGGAACCGCCAGTCGGGGTTTATAGCCAGCCGGTCTGGTATGGTCCGTCGGAGGAGGTGGGAGCTAGAGGCCCGATGCATGCGGGGATGCATCCGATGCACGGCCAGAAGGAGCAAGCGCAGTTTGACTTCGTCACTTCTTCCTGGGAGAGCAGCGCAAGTGCCGCCCGCGTAATGGCCGCGTCCGGTCCCGCCAAGAAGGCTTCCCGCACTTACACGAACCAGGACATTGACCGCGTCAACCAGAGCACGGGCACGGTCAAATTCCACGGCAAGACTGAGCGGCTGTAGCCACTCCGAGCCGATGGCCTCCTTCGCTCACGAGGGAGGCCGTGGCCTAGTTCACGAACTCTCCGGTCCCGCCCTTATCCCATGGATTGTAAGTCAGGCAGAAGCGCACCCGCTCGGCGATGGGATCGTGAGTGTAATAAAGAAAAACTTGCAGCGGGTTCGGATCAGGATCAGACAGGTCCACCTCTCCTAACACTTGAAATGCCTGGGCACCGACTTGGCTGAAGTCGGGAGTCAGTCCGTGCGTCACCTCCAACCCAAATTGATCAGCCTGATGTTCCAAATGACGGCTGAAGGCGCAGGCAACCGGGTTCGCGAGGAAAAACAGGATTGACAGCAGAAACAGGAGGACGGGGAGTGAGGCCCAATCGTCGAGTCCACGGATTCCCCACTCACCACCCCAGCGCGCGAGCACCCATCCGATCAGGCGATGCAACACATAAAAGAACAATAGGAGCAGCACGGCCAGAAACGTCAGACCTTTGACGATGTGATGCAGAACATAATGCCCGGTTTCATGGCCGAGGACATAGACAATCTGGGGCGTGTTCATCCGAACAATCGTGTTGTCCCAGACCACAATGCGCTTCGACTGCCCCACACCGGTCACGTAGGCATCGACGGCAGTGGTTTTCTCGCCGGCGCCCATCCAGAACATGCGCTCCGGCGGAATGTCTTCACCCGCGCGCTGCACCATAGGCTGCAAAGCGGCGACCAACGCCGGGTCCTTCTGTTGCAGAGGCGCAAATTTGTGAAACAGGGGGTCAATGACCAACGGTTGCAGGTAAACCAGAAACACCCCGGCCGGCAGGGACACCAGCCAGAAGTAAAACCACCAGCGCCGCGGGCTGCGACGGATCACGGCATAAAGCAGCCAGACCAGGATGCTCGCGAGGATCAGCGTCACGGCCTCGCCCTTGATCCAATCGTTGATCCACCATCCCCAGCCGTTCTTGGAAATTCCATAGTGTTTCTCTACCCACTCGCCATAAACGTCAAACGGGAGATCCAAGACCGCGATCGTAAGAAAGAACAAACAGGCGAAGAGGGTGCCTTGCACGATCCGCCAGGAACTGCACTTTTCCGCCCAACCCCGGAACTGGGCGGCGAGTTTACACCCCAGGATGAGCCACAAAACGATCAGACCATAGACGAAAGAGATTAGGGCGAGGTGGAAGCGGATGCGGTTGCGTTCATGGGCCATCTTGTAGATGTCCGGGGGCAGTGTATAGGCAGTAATGCGGTCAAATTTTCGCGGCACGGGTCGCAGGTCGGGAGGGGAGGAGGTTCGCGGCTCGAATCCTCCCTCTTGTTGGGGTGCAGCCAACAAAGGAAGGGCCAGCAGCAGTGCCCACACAGCGACGAGTAGTGTCCGGTATCGGTTCATAGGCCTCCCTGAGACGACACAAGTCTCACGCACGAGGGTTGACAGGTCAAATCGGCAGCCTGCGTTCTTAGCGCATGAGGACGCTCTCTAGCGCGGCGAAGAAACCAGGATAGGAAATCACCGCAGCATCGGCGCCCCGAATCAGCGTCTGGCCTTCGGCGCGCAGGGCTGCGATGGCAAATGCCATGGCGATGCGGTGGTCGCCATAGGAGTCAATTTCGGCCCCGTGTAACTTCTGGCCGCCAGGAATCTTTAAGCCGTCTTCCCTTTCCTCCACGTTGGCACCCATGGCGCGCAAGTTGGCCGCCACTGCGGCGATGCGATCCGACTCTTTCACCCGCAGTTCGCGAGCATCGCGAATTTCGACCCCGGTGGTCGCGCACGGCGCAACCGCTGCCAGCACGGGGATCTCATCGATCAGCATCGCAGTCTGCGCGCCTTGTACCGTAGCGCCTCGCAATTCACCGCCAGTCACCTGAACGACGCCCACCAGTTCTCCGTGCACTTCCTCCAATTCCGTTACGGCGATGCGAAGGCCCATAGCGGCCAGCAAGTCGAGAAGAAAACCGCGCGTTGGATTCAACCCGAGCCCACTGATGATCAATTGTGATCCCGGAAACATTGCCGCCGCACAGAGAAAGAATGCCGCGCTGGACAGGTCGCCGGGGACGGTCGCTTCGATCGCGCGTAGTTGTTGTCCGCCGGAGATGCGAGACTCATTTCCATTCTGGCGGATCTTCGCGCCGAAGGCCCGCAGCGCCAGTTCCCCGTGGTCGCGCGTGCAGACGGGTTCCTCGATTCGAGTTTCACCGTCCGCAAACAGGGCGGCGAATAACAATGCGGATTTCACCTGGGCGCTAGCAACCGGCAGCCTGTAGTCAATGGCCCTGAGATGGCCGCCCGTGATGCGCAGGGGGGGGCGGCAGCCTTCGGCGGAGGCAATCCGTGCACCCATGGATTCGAGGGGCTGAATCACGCGTGCCATGGGACGTCGCGAGAGCGAAGCGTCTCCCGTGAGTTCGCTGGTGAATTGCTGAGCGGCAAGAATCCCGCTCAACATGCGCATGGTTGAGCCCGAATTGCCGCAGTCAAGCGGGGCTGAGGGGACTTGCAGGGCTGGACCGCATCCCTGGATTACCAGGTGGTTTTCCTGGCGTTCCCATTTGACCCCGAGGGTGCGCAGGCATCCGAGAGTACTGGCGCAATCTGCTCCGGTGGAAAAGTTGTCGAGCGTGGTCGAGCCGTCGGCAATCGCCGCCAGCATGGCGTAGCGGTGGGAGATCGATTTGTCCCCGGGTGGACGGATTGTGCCGGAGATGTTTTTCGCCGGCGACACCACAACATGGGGGCTTTCGGACATTTGCATTCCACTATAGCGGAAGGAGGTGGGCACAGGCCCAGGCGAAAAGAGGGTTAGAGCAATGCCTGGGCTTCGGCAGTGGCTTCTTTCAGGATATCCGTAGGGACCTCTTTAATGCTCACGCTGAATTCGAACATCGGGGTTTCGCTTCCCCTGCCCCAGCGATTGACCTGCCAGTGGGCACGGATGAACTTCACGTCCTTATGGCTGCTCAGATCGAGCAGCAGGGGATGCTGCCCGCGATAGAACTTCTGCGGAAAGACAGTAATCGCCTTTGGCCCCCAGTTTGCGCCTTCAGCCGAGCCATAGATGCTCACGTCCAGCGCCTCCTGCTCGACAATGTCGGTGATGTTCAGGTTCAGCAGAAAGACACGGTTGGAGCCGTCGCTGAGGTCCACGGGAGCGCCGTCACCCTTGGCATTGACCACGGTTTTTTCGGGGACCAGATAGGTATCAGTCATGGCGAGAGCATTGTAACTCAGGGGAACCGACCTAGGGAGGGCGCCCTAGCCAACACTCACCCGGTCCATGAACTGCCGCAGCAACCTTCCTACCTCCTCCGGTTGCTCCCAGGGAGAGTAGTGCCCAGCCCTGGCGATCACTTTCATCTGGCTGCCGGCAATATTCTGTTTCATGAACTCGGCCTCCACGACGCCGGTCAGAATGTCCTCGTCCCCCGTCACAAGCAGAGTAGGCACGTTGATGGTCTTCAGCGTGTCACGGGAATCTGGTCGTTCCGCCATGCCTTGCTGCGCTTGAGCAACGTCTTCCGCCGACATCTTCCGCATCATGTGCAGGGCGCCTTCCACCAGGTCCGGGCGTGTCGTGCGCGTCGTCTCGCCCAGGAGTTTGGGGACCATACTCGCAAAGAACGACTCAGTCCCCCGCTCCAGAACCTCGGCTGCCGCCTGCAGCCGCGCCGTCCTGGCCTCCGGAGCATCGGCCGGGGCCTTGGTATTGGCCAGGACTAAGGCAGCCACGCGGCCCTGAAATTTCCGCCAGAATTCGAACAGGACATAGCCGCCGATGGAAACGCCCACAAAAGCGGCCCGGCCCACCTGCTCTTCGTTCAGGACCCGCGCCAGGTCTGCGGCATGCTTTGCCATGGTTCCCGGCCCATCGCCGGCGTCCGAGTCGCCATGGCCGCGCAGATCGGGAAGAATCAGCCGATAACGCTGAAGTATATGCTTGGCAGCAGGTTGCCAGAACTCATGGTTGGCGGGAAAAGGATGTAGCAATACGACTGGGGGCCCGTCGCCTGTGACTTCGTAGGAGATGTGGGCATCATCACTGCGGATATGATTCATCGCTGCGATTTAAACACAGGATCGCAGGAACCAGCGAGGAAGAACTACTCGCCCCAAAGGACGCAGAACATTCGCAGACAGCACATACCTGCATGCTAAAGGCTTAACGACCTGCTTACGGATTGGTCGCTCCCTGGGCCGCAGTAGGCGCGGAGATCAGCAGAGGCTCCTCCGGCATCACGATCCAGGCAATGGGGTAGGCCAGCAACCCGACGCCGGTCATCAGGGCAACGATCAGCCAGACCAGGCGCACCACAGTCACGTCAATATCGAAGTACTCGGCGAAGCCGGCGCAGACCCCGGCAATCTTGCGATCCGTGCGAGGGCGCATCAGGCGCTTGCGGGCCAGCACGGCACCTACCCGGGTACCGCAATACGCGCACACATTGGCGTCATCCTGGATGACCTTTCCGCAATAGTTGCAGTACATGGCTCGCCTCCTGACCAAAGATACGCAAATCAGAATACGCTGGTTCCCGGGCAGCTCCAAACTTGGTGGGGAGTGATGGGGCAAACCTCACCGAACCAAGAAGGTCACACTCTGATCAGACATAGGCGGTGAAAATGAGCCAATAAACTGGCAGAATTCGGATAATCCTTGCTTGGAATCGGTAATTCCTGCTCGGCGGGTTTGGAGGCGACCAAGAACGCCCCGTGCAGGGCGCTGCAACGCAAGGACTTACAAGCGGAAGATTTGGTCACCGGTTTGCGAACGAAGCTTGGGGGAGTAACTCATGTCAGAAGTAGCACATAACGAAACCCAGGAGTTCTGGCGGCCGCCGGTGGTACAACCGGAG
>Ga0335082_10001804_pt1 | contig 22879 bp, 21 predicted proteins | sample Lox_Sample_41_FD_206718 | JGI IMG/M metagenome (GOLD analysis project Ga0335082, IMG submission 206718) | Soil microbial communities from Loxahatchee National Wildlife Refuge, Florida, United States - Lox_Sample_4.1 | ecosystem: Environmental > Terrestrial > Soil > Wetlands | place: USA...
AGACGGCAGCCTTGACTCAGGGCACGCAAGAGGCTGTAAGGGTTCACGTCTCGGGGCAATGCATGAGGCGCACTATGCTTTGCGCAATACGTACAGCGATGGAAACATGAGCGGGTTGTGCGCAGACGCTAGCCGCTCCAGGTGCACCTCTTGCAGTCCAAGGCCGCGCACGGCCTTGTCGAATCCTGACAGGTAGTCGACCTTCCAGTGGTCGATGCGGCCGAGCAGCCCACGCAGCGACAGCGGATAGTTTTCCGGCACCGGCTCCACATGGATGCTGCCCATGCGAACATGCTGCAAGATGTTGCGCAGCGCGCGCGCGTTCTCGCGCGGCACCTGCTCTAGCGAGAACAGGGTAAAGCCGACGTCCGTCACAGGCAGCACGTACTTCGAGGGCGGGTCGTTCAGGTAGTCCAGCTGGGCATAGCGCACGCTCATGCCAAACTTCTTCGCTGCCGCTTCGCCTACCTCCACGCCTGGCACACACAGCTCGTAGCCCTGTGTGTCCCACTCGGGAAGTTTACGCTTGAGATAAAGCAGATTTCTGCCCACCCCACATCCGAACTCGGTCAGCGAGCGCGCCTCCGGGAAATATTTCACCAGTGCCGCGAGCACAGTCTCCCGGTAGTAACTGACCGAGTCGAATGCGCCGTAGCGTAGACGCCCTTCGACGTTGCGCCAGCCGGGCTGATCCTCTATGCCTTGGATTCGCAGCCACTCGTCCAGGGTCCGTGCGCCCTCCAAACAGGCCCGGTAACGGCGCCACCCCTCCGAATACTCCTGCACGACGTTCGCATTGTCGCGGATCACCCGCGGCCGACGCACGACCGACCATGCTCGGTGAATCAGAAAGTCCAGCTTGCCCGCGCTCCCGTTCTGACGCATGTCCCATGTCCTCAACGCGAGTAGTTTGCGTACAGGCGAGGGTGGCTAAGCAATGCAGCCTGCAGCTGCCGGTCCGTCACGCGTGAAAAACGCGCGGGCTCATACGAAGTGCCGAACAGACTGCTGCTGAATTGCAGCTGGAGGATCAGGCGGTCACCCGCGTCAACGTGCTTGCCCTTGTGCAGCCCTCGAGTATCCTCGGCGATCACGGTGCCGCGGCGTGCCGTGAACTCGATGAGCCGATCCGGTGGGTAACACTCCCGGACTTCGGCGTCTGTGAGGCGCGCATAGCCTCTGGAAAGGAGCCGCTCGGGGATGCCGCCCGTGCGGTGCGAACCCTTCACGAAGCAGTGCGGTCCGTTCTCGGGCCCGACGTCGGTCAAATAGATGAAGAATTTGAGCCACTTGATGCGATCCATGTCGAAGTGGTAGTACTGGGCCGCATCGGGGTCCGCTTCACTCGAATACGCCGTGTGCCACCACATGCTCACCACATCGACCACAGGCTCACACCGCAGGTAGTGCTGCGCCACCGCGATGATCGAGTGATCCGCCATCAGGGACTGCACCAGTGGGTTATCGATTAGATCCTGAGCTCTGAAGTCATAGCGCACCCCTTCGGGGCGCGCGCGGTCGTAGCGCTCGACCGGCACCGGCTTCCAAGATCCGCCGGCCTCGGGGACGCGCCGCACCGTGCAGTTCTGGGTCAAAGCGAACTCGAGCAGGCGGTCGCACAACGCTGTCGGGACACGCTCCGGGAACACAAAGTAGCCATCCTCGTCCAGGCGTCGCGTGGTCTCAGCAAGACCGGCTGGAGCGAGATCGCCCAGCACGCCCCTGTTGTCTGCGAGCGGTTTCGCCACGTGCAACCACGAGATCATGCGGGCGAGCAGATCGTTGGTGACACCGCCACTTCTGCAGAACAAGGCGATCATGCTCTTGTAGGCATAGTCGGGAGTCTTCCCGCTCAGCCAGAAGCGTGCGGCGCCGAGCGCCAACTTGGCTGTGCTGGTGAGGATAGGCAGTCGGGCAACGCTCATGATCCGAGGTTCAACCTTGTCTGGAAGTCGTTGACAGCTGATCGTAGAGCCGGCTGTATCGCCTCGCCTCCCGCGACGGACAGAGTGCCTGCGCCAGACGGCCGAGCTGCTCGCGCAGCGCTAGCGTCTCCTCCTCAAAGGATGTCGACGCCTCGGGATTGTCTGCGTCCGTGTCGAGGGGAGTCGTGAGCTCGCGCGCCACGATCTGATCCACTTGGTGAGCGGCCCTGAGCGCCCGCGCACGCCTGCGGCAATCTCTAGCCTCTGCATAGTAGGGATCGATGCGGCGCCTAAGGCGGTTCACGGCACGCGATAGGACAGGACCCCGCGCTCCCTCCTGATCCGGGTAGCTGTCGGAGATGTCCAACAAGCCGTAGCCGTATTCGACCGCCAGCCATCGGAAAGTGGCGCGAGCGCGCTCGAAGCTCCAGCCTGCCTCCAAGGCCCGGCTGATGGCTGTAAAGAAATCCTCCCGCGTGGTGCCCACGAAATTCAAATCGGCGGGATAGAACAGCAGGCCCGGTGAATAGACGACCACGGGAATTCCCAGCGCACTCATCTCCTTGCCTGCAGTGGACCAAGCGTTGAGGAACACATCCGTCACATTAGCGAGATCGTAGAGCGAGACGTGATCGTCGGGCCAGTTGACACGAGCATTGCCAGGCAGATCGGCGAGCGCTTGCGCGAGCAGGATCGAGTGCTCAGACCGGACGCCTCCTCGCCGCCGACTCGGAAACTCGCGCGGGTGGACACGCACGAGCAGGAACAGATCGGGACGCTCGCGCACCCATTCGACGAGCGCCTGGATCCAGTCGACCTGCCTCTCGAACAACGTACTTGCCTCCGGGGCTAGGGCACCCACCGTCTCGCCCGAAAAGCGCTCGTCGTAGCTGCTCATCGTCGCGACGAGCAGACGTTGCCCCTCGGCTACGCCAAACCGAGCGCGAAGGTTAACCCCGGCGCCCGCTGCACGCGCAGAGTAGACGAAGTAGCTGCGACCCGAGATCAGCACCAGAAGGTGGTCCGTGATCCGACGGAGCAGCGCCCTTGAGCAGGGCCGCCCGCGAAACCTTGGCCATCCCTCGATCAGCCGCTTGAAGTAAGCGTACGTGTGGTCGCGTCCGAGCATCAGCGTCTGCAGGCGATGGGCAAGATTGCCTCCCGCATGCAAGAAGAACTGCGGGATCCCCAATCCCTGCGCGACCATGCACGCGGTGCGATTGACAGAGTACAGTCCGTTATATACGAGCAGCCGATCGGGACGCTCCGCCATCATGATGCGGCGCATAGCAAACAGCACGAGCAGCGTGTTCTTCAACAGCGCCCGGTACTCCTGCCACTGCTCATCGGTGAAGTCGAGGTTCCCCTTTTTGTATTTGAGGAGCAACTCGTACAGAGCGAGACGGCCCGCCGGGATACCGTCGATCTCGAGCTGCAGGCAGGTCTCGCGCGTGGTTTCTCGTGTGATGCGCTGCGCTTCGAGCTGGTCCGACTCCTGCACGCTCTGCGAGAGGTCCCAGCCTCGGAAGCCGAACTCGCGGCGGACGAGTGCGGCCAACGACGTGCAGCGAGCGCAGACCGCAGCTCGTTGAGCCTCCGGGCTGCGCACGGAAAGCTCCGCGCCGTGCATGACGATGCACTGATCCTTCAAGGCCTGGCCACAGGTGATATACAGCACCTCATGGCCCTGTTGAAGCAGTGCCTCCGCTACCAGCGCCTCCGGGAACGTATGCACCCAGACTGCCGAGTGCGGCGCGAACACGAGTACCTTCGCCATGCTTTAGCCGATGAGATCCCAGCTGAGCGGCGTGCCTCGCCGCACAGCGCGCGCAACTCTCTTGCCCACGACGACATCGTAATATTTTGGTGGCAGCCCCAGACCGGGACGGACAGCGCGCACGTTATCGGCAGCTAACACGCTGCCGGCAGCGAGATCGCGCGTGATGTAGAGCGAGCGCCGGAACGCGAGCGAAGGCTTCTCGTCCTGCATCGGGCCGTAATGCACAGATCCCAGCGCCTCCCAGGCAGTTCGCGTCTCGCGCACGAGCATGGCAAGCTCCTGCGGCTCGAGTGAGAAGTCCGCGTCCACCCCACCGTCGCTGCGGCTAAGTGTGACGTGCTTTTCGATCGCCACAGCGCCGAGCGCAACGCTGGCGACCGCAGCACCGATGCCCAGGGTATGATCTGACAGTCCAACGGGACAGCCGAACAGGCTGCGCATGTGCGGGATTGTGGCCAGGTTGCTATCCACCGGCGAGGCCGGATAGCTGCTGGTACATTTGAGCAATACGATCTCCCCGCACCCCGACTCCTGAAGTGTAGCGACGGCTTCCTCGACCTCGGCCACGCTCGCCATCCCGGTAGAGACGATGACGGGTTTCCGGGTCGCCGCCACCTTGCGAATAAGCGGAATGTCGATGTTCTCGAAGGAGGCGATCTTGTAACAGGGTACGCCCCGCTCCTCGAGGAAGTCCACCGCCGTCGCATCAAAGGGTGTACTAAACGGGATGAGTCCCAGCTCCCGGGCGCGGCGAAAGATCGGCTCATGCCATTCCCATGGCGTATAGGCCTTCTGGTACAACTCGTATAGCGAGTGGCCATGCCACGGGCTGCGCGGATCGGAGATGAAGAACTCGCGTTCACGCAGATCCAGCGTCATCGTGTCCGCAGTGTAGGTCTGCAGCTTGAGTGCATGCGCGCCGGCGGCCGCCACTGCTTCGACGATCGCCATAGCGCGCTCGATCGAGTGGTTGTGATTGCCCGACATCTCGGCAATGATGAAGGGCGGCTGTCCGTCGCCTATCGCGTGGCCGGCGATCCTTACGTCCATAGTTTTCTCCCGCCTCAGCGGATGCGTCTCACGAGTTCGAAAGCCTCGGCCGCAGGCAGCCCTACGCTGGCGCCGCGCCAGCGCGCGAGCGCGTCTACACCCTCGTAGGAACGCGGATGCGGCCACGTCCGCATTTCCTCTTCGTAGCAGCGCAGCGCAGCGAGCTTCGCGTGTAGCGTCTGGGATGCGTCCTCGAACCACACCGGCATGAACGGCTCACCCGAACCCCGGGCTTGCCACTCGGTGCTCGACGGCACCTCGAAGCACAACAGTGTATGCACCCGAGAGCCAGGCACAGGGCGGCAGGCAGTCAACACAGCTTGATGCGTGATGCGGTGGTCGATATTTAGATCCCCCGCGTGATGTGTATAGACGGCCTCTATCGAGCGCCCGACCAGGAACCGCTCAACGGCCTTCACGACGTCGAGCAGGTCCACGCTGTCCATTCGATTGTCCGGAAACCCTTCGAACGTCACGCTATGCGCGCCCAGGACATCGGCTGCGGCCTGTGCCGACTGCTTCAGCGCCGCCAGTTGGGCATGCCGAGCGGCGGGGTCGCGCCCCTCGTCCCGGCCCGTGATGCCCTCTGCGAGGATCAACACGTGCACCTCATCGCCAAGCGCCGCATGCCGCGCCATCGTAGCCCCGCACCCGAGCACTTCATCGTCTGGATGGGCGCACACCACGCCGACTCTAGCCGCCATGTTCTATCTTCCGGATGACTACGTCCGCACGTACCTCTCCGTCGCGCATCTGCGCCCGGGAGAACTCCAAACGCAGCTTACCGACCTCGATGAAGGCCGGCGGATAGCCATCCGCATCCAGCATGCGGATGAGATCGTATGCCTGCTCCACGCCGGACACGCCAGCCAGGTTGCCCTCGTCCGGCCGGCGTCGGCGAAACGTCACCGCCTCTCCTGACTGGGGCGTTGGTTCGGGGTGATGCACCAGTATCTCCACGATCATGTCTTCGATGATCGCGTTCGCCTGGCGGTAGATGTCTTGAGCGCTGCCCTGCAGTGTGAGGGGGCGTTTGAGGTACACCGGGCCGGCATCCCGCTCGGCCACACAGCGCAGGGCGCTGATTTTGGTCTCGCCGATGCCACGCGCGATGAGGTTCTGCAGCGGGCTGCCTCCGCGGCCGAACGGCAGATCCGTCATATGGAAGATCACGCACTCGAACCGCTCGTGGATCTGTGCTGGGATCAGGTGCGACCAATGCGGAAAAAACACGATCTGCGCAGTTTCGCTCGCGAGCCGCTCGGCGCTCAGCTCTTGCGGTGTCGCAATCGACACGAACCGACGGCCCGTGCGCAGCGCTAGGCGTTGCGCCATATCGGGGTTCCACCTTCGGCTGTCCGCGATCACGCAGGTCATCTTAAGTTCCACGTCGACAGGCGGTCCCCGCCGAGGCGGTTTCGATACGCTTTTCGAATAGCGAGCCGGCGACTTCGAAGCCGGCCTGTGCGAACGCACTCCGCGACGCGGTGTTCGCCGCGCGTACCTCCGCCCGCAACAAGGTGGAGCCAGGGCGGTGTGCGCACAGCCACCTCTCTCCAGCGAGCAGAAGAGCTCGGCCTATACCCCGCCCACGCATCGCTGGATCGAGATAGATGGACACGTCCGCAGCGCCGCTGTCGAGGTCGTAGCGCAGAACCCCAACCGGCCGTCCCGCCGCCTCTCCGATCAGCAGAACCCGTCGCTCGTCTCGCAGTACGGTGTCGAACCAACTCACATGCTTGGCAAGCGTCAAAGGCCGCGGATCGTGGAAGAACCGCCTCGTCGCCTCGGCGTTTCTCCATGGAAACACCACAGGCGCATCCTCGCTTCGTGCGGGGCGCACTGCAACCTCAGGCCGCAACATTTCGGCGGCGACCCGACGGCAGCCATCCCCGTCAACCAGGTCGAGACTAGCGTCCGAGAGGGACTTGCGCAAACAGCCACTGTGCAGAAGCGTCCTGAGACCCGCAGTGAGGACTTCATCGCTCGCTTCGCTTGCGATGCCCAGAAACAGGCCGGCGCCGCGCTCGGCCACCATGGTAGCCACCTCCACCTGGTTGTCCGCAAGGGCGACCAGCAGGGTTGGCAGCCCCACGCAGCAGCGCTCCCAGGTCGCGGTCCCGCCCGCCCCCACAGAAACGTCCGCGTCCGCCATCAGCTCCGCCATGTTCTCGGCCTGTACCCGTACGTCATACCCTGGCTGGGCGCCGAAACGCCGCTCGATCTCGACTCGGTAGGGGTTGGCGGCGCTCACGACGACGCGCACTAGCAGCGTGCGCGGCCGCACCTGTTCCAAGAGCTCGAGCAGCCGCAGTGTAGTCCCGCCCGGATCGCCACCACCGAGAAACACCAGCGCACATCCAACGCGGCTTGCGTCCCGCGAAAGCCTGCGGCGGTGCTCTCGAAACTCGGGTCTGAGCAACGCGTAAGCAGGCCCCAAGAGTACCCGGCAATCTTGCGGCACGAGTCCGGTGTAACGGCCGCTTGCGCCGCGGATCAGGTTCTGGTTTAGGAGCAAATTACAGTCATGGGGTCGATCTGTCAGATCGTCGATCACAGCCACCTTCGCGCTGGCGGGGGCGAGCTCGGCTTCCCAGCGCGCATCGAGAGCGTAGTGATCGACGAGGATCCAGCGGAGTGGGCCCAGCGAGCCCGCCACGTCGAGGCACTCCCGAGCGTCCACCGCCCAATGGACCCCGAGCCAGCCTGCGTGAGCCGGCGTCGTATCGGGTGGAGAGTCCTGCCGTAATGGCAGACTATGCACGGCAAAGCCCCTGCTGCGGATCGAATCGATCAGATTCCCCGGGAACGCGCGGCAAACGAAGTGCACTTCGAGGCCTGCATCCGTCAGAGCCTGCGCCAGCGTCAGGCAGCGCATGACATGCCCTGAACCGATGTGGACGGACGCGTCGGCGCGCATCAGGACGTCAGCCACTTCAGCGTACCCTGAACAGTGGCTCCAAGGGTTCACACCGCAGATAGCGTCTTACTCCCGGCCCCTCGACAGCCTCCCTCAACAGCGGGAGCACCTCCCCGTAAACTTGGAGCAGCCGGTCCACGTCCGCTTCGGTGTGAGCGTAGCTCATATTGTGCGTGCCGATCGTGAGAATCCCACGCGCGAACACCTCTTGCAGAAAGAGCGTCTTGATCTCCCATAGCGTGGCGCTCGGCGCGTCCTTGAAGTTGAGGAAGGTCCAGGTGGGGTTTCCGCTGATGGACAGGAAGCCGCCCACGCCAGTGGACTCGATGAGCCTGCGCACCCCGTCGAGCACGCGCTGACCGTTCCGCCGCAGGGTCTCAACCACCGGTTCGCGTTGCAGCTTCTGCATCGTCGCGAGGCCCGCCGCCAGCGACAGGGCTTCCCCGCCGAAAGTGAAGGAGAAGAAGATCTCCTCCATCAGACGCATCACGTCCGCCTTGCCGGTGACCGCAGACAACGGGTAGCCGTTTGCCAGACCCTTCCCCAAGCTGGTCAAGTCGGGCGTGACGCCGAAGAGCTCCTGGGCGCCGCCGTTGGCAAAGCGGAAGCCGGTGATGGTCTCGTCGAAGACGAGCAATGCGCCATGGGCATGCGTCAACTCCCTGACGCCCTCAAGAAACCCCCGGGCGGGCTCGACGACATTCATGGGCTCGAGTACCACCGCCGCGTACTGGCCGAGATGGGTCGCCAGCACCTTCTCGAGAGAAGCAAGATCGTTGTAGGCAAATGTCCGAGTCAAGTCGCGGACAGCTTGAGGCACACCCTTGTGGCGAGCTGTGGAGCCGATGTACCAATCCTGCCACCCGTGGTAGCCGCACACCGCTACGCGCTCGCGCCCCGTGTACGCCCGAGCGAGGCGCACGGCGCCCGCGGTGGCATCCGATCCATTCTTGCCGAACCGCACCATCTCCGCACACGGGACCATGCGCACGAGCTCCTCGGCCACTTCGAGTTCGATCGGGCTCGCCAGGGAGAAAATCGTGCCTCGTTCCAACTGGGTACGTACAGCGGCGGTGACATCCGGATCGCAGTATCCCAGGTTGACCGAGGCGAGGCCGTTGACGAAGTCGACGTACTCGTTGCCATCTACGTCCCATACCCGGCTGCCCTTGCCATGAGTGATGAAGTACGGGGACACTCCCAAAGGATACTGGGTGTAGCTCTTGCTGAATGTCTGCGACCCGAGTGGGATCACACCAAGCGCCCGCCTGAGGAGGGCTTCGGATTTGCGGTAGCGTTCCGACGGGTCCTGCGCGCTGCGTGCTCGCAGCACTTCCGCATCTCGGGTCAGGGACTTGAGCATGCCTTCGTTCCTCTCGATCTTGCTATTGACGGCCGCCACCTCTGGGTTGGCCGCCAGGTAACCTAGTATCGCGTCTGTATCGAAGCATGGATCGACCGGAAAGAGTGCTTCGTAGACGCGTCGCACCAGCTGAAGGTCCTCCGCACGATCCACCGTCCAGCGCAGCCCGGACAAGTCGCGAGCCGACTTGAAGCTTCCCACGCGGTAGCGGGCCGGCTGCCGATGGATGAATGGCGTGACGTGCTCCCGCTGCGAGGGCAGGTCGGCCTCGCGCCACGCATCCGCCAAAGCCCGATAGCTGAACACTTCGGCATCCAGGCCGTCGGGATACGTAGGCTCGAGCGTGTTGCTTGCATAGTCGTAGCCTCCGGCCAAGTAGAACTCCACGATGTGGTCGATCAGGGCGGGGTCTGTGAGCGGACAGTCCGCCGTCAAGCGCACGATGTGGTCCGGCTGCGCGGACTGGGCAGCGCGGTAGAAACGATCGAGAACGTCATCCAGGCTTCCACGGAAGCATTCCACAGCGACGCGAACGCACAGCGCTTGTATGGCGTCGTCGGCCGCCTCGGTGCTGGTAGCCACGACGAGGCGATCGATGCGCCGCGCACGCCGCAGCCGCTCGATCTGCCGCTCGAGCATGGGTCGCCCGAGAATCGGCTCGAGAACCTTGCCTGGCAAACGGGTAGACGACATCCGCGCTTGCAAGATGCCCAGGATCATTCTTCCGTGCCCGAGTCGAAGTTCTCGGCGAGCAAGCCTAGCAGGACCATGTCGGTCCATCGCCCGTCGCTCATGAAATGGCCGCGGCGCAGGCCCTCGCGCTTGTATCCGCAACGCTCGAATGCGCGAATGCTCGCCGCGTTCGCTGCGTAGGCACCGGCTTCCAGTTTATGCAGACCAAGCGAGCCAAACGCGAACCCGCTCGCCAGCCGGATGGCCTCGGTGGCAAGACCCCGACCCCAGTGCTGCTTCTCGCCGATGAAGAGGCTCAAGTCGGCGTAACGGTGGTGCGGGTTTATCGGACCGATCTTGAGGTTACCGATGTGCTCCCCGCCCGCGGGAAGACAGATGGCGAGGAGGAACTCGCCGTCGGCGGTGCGTTTGGAGCGGACAAAGCCTTCAATGCTGTCCAGCGTCCAGACCGAAAAGCGCGTCTCCAGGTACCGGTTCACGTCGGGATCGTTCAGCCAACCTCGATAGCGCTCGCCCACGTCTGCGAGTGTGACTGGGCGGAGCGATACCCTTTCGCCTTCCACCATCAGGTTTGCCATTGCTTTCAAGCGCACGCTTGTCCCGTGATCTCCCGTGCGGGGCGCCAGCGGGAAGGATCGAGGATCGACTCGTCGTGCCATGCAAAGCACGCAAGCTCGCTGGCATCCAGCGGCGGCCGCGCCGCAGCGTCCAGAACCTGTTGCAGCTGCTCGGCATCCACAACGCCAACGATAATCTGATCCACCTCGGGCACGCTCGCTACGAATCCCAGCGCGGCCCGCACCGGATCGACGCCGGCGCGTCCGAGGAACGCGTGGTACTGGGAGAGGTGATCTTTCACGGTCGAGAATCGAGTGTCGAGCCGTCCCGGTTCCATGAGCAGCAATCCCTGGAGGAAGACCGAGCGGGCGTGAATTTCGACGCCGGCAGCCCTAAGTCGGCCGAGCGTTCCATCGGCGAGGAGTCGCTGGTCGAGTACGTTGAGCGGCAGCTGCACGAGGTCGATCGCAAATCGAGACAGGAGCGCGTCCAGTTGCCGACCCGTGTAAACCGACGCTCCGATCTTCTGGACTAGCCCCTCCCGCTTGAGTGCGGCCATTTCCGCGTAGAGGATCTGGCCGCCCTCCGCCAATAGATCCGGTGCGTGGTGCGCCAGCAGCCCGTATACCTGCGCACGTCCCAGCCGCTTCAGCGAGAGCAGGAAGCTAGTGCGCAGCCGTCTCGCGTCGTCTGTGGACACGTGGGCACTCCTGACGCCAGGTGTCTTGGTGACAATCCGGAACCGATCCGCCACCGTGAGGTGTCTGCCCAGAACCTCCTCGCTGCTCCCATACTCGAACGCCGTATCCAGCACCTGCACGCCTGCCCGGCGTGCAACCTGGAGGATGCGTGCCACCTCATCCTCTGGCACCTGGCCGCGCGGGTTTGAGATGCCATAGTCGAGGCCGAACTGCACCGTGCCGAGACCCACCTTCACGCCAGCGCCTCCCGGAGCGCTTCAACGACGCGTTGCTGATCCCGCCCGCTCAGGTCGTAGTACAGCGGCAGCGTGATCGCATGCTCGTAATACCGCTCGGATGCTGGGAAGTCGCCGCTACCAAACCCGAGCCCGCGGAAATACGGATGCAGGTGGACGGGGATGTAATGGACATTCACCTGGATCCCGCACGCGCGAAGCTTCTCGAACACCGCACGCCGGGTCCTTGTGGTGCGGCGGGGATCAACCTGGACCACGTACAAGTGCCATGCCGAACGCATGCGTGGGTCCTGCCAGGGCTGCACGACCCCGATTCCGTCGATCTCGCGGTCATACCATGCGGCCAGCTCAGTGCGCTTGCGCACGAACTCCTCCAGACGTCCGAGCTGGCTGGCGCCGAGCGCCGCCTGGAAATCGGTCATGCGATAGTTGAATCCGAGCTCCTGCTGCTCGTAATACCAAGGACCAGGATCAGGCTCGATCAGGCGATCGCGCTCCCGTACCACCCCGTGCGAACGCAGCCGACGGATCGCCGCCGCGACTTCCGGTCGATTGGTGAGGGCCATTCCACCTTCACCGGTTGTGATGAGCTTGACGGCGTGGAAGCTGAACACCGTCACATCGGAGTACCGGCAGTTTCCTAGCTTTGTCCCGTCGTAGTACGCACCGATAGCGTGTGAGGCGTCCTCCACGACACGAAAGCCATAGCGGGTGCCGAGCTCCGAGATCGGGGCCAAGTCGCAGGGCTGGCCCGCGAAGTGCACAGGGACAACGAGTTTCGGAAGCTTGCCGGTCTGCTCCGCTTCGCGAAGCCTCGCCTCGAGCAAGTCGACGCTGAGGTTGTAGGTCCGCGGGTCAACATCGACGAAGTCCACCTGCGCACCGCAGTGCAACGCGGCATTGGCAGTTGCTACGAACGTGTTCGGAGAGGTCCAGACAATGTCGTCTTTGCCTAGGCCCAGCGCCAGGTAGGCCAACTGCAGTGCGGAGGTAGCGCTGTTTACTGCGACGGCATGGGCCGCTCCGCAGTACTTGGCCACCGCTTGCTCGAACCGCTCGACCGCCGGCCCTTGAGTGAGCCAGTCCGACTGGAGGACATCGACGACGACGCGAATGTCCTCGTCGTTGATGGACTGACGAGCGTACGGAATCATGTAGTGCTCAGCAATGCGCGCAGCTCGTCGGCCTGCAGAAACCGAGGATTCGTCCCGGAGTTGTACTCGAACCCGTCTGGCACCTGCCGACCCGTCGCGCCCAGGGCGTCCATCGCATGATCGACAGGCGTCGAGAATTGGATCGCAGGACGGATGACAAAGTGCCGCTCGAACTCGAGAGTCAAATGCGAGTCGTCCAACGGGCACATGACCTCGTGCAGCTTCTCTCCCGGCCGTATGCCGACGACGCGCACGGCCAGATTTGGAGCCATCGCGCGCGCTAGGTCAGTGATGCGCGCCGACGGGATCTTGGGCACAAAGATCTCGCCGCCCTGCATCCGCTGCAAAGATCCCAACACGAACTCGACGCCTTCGTCGAGCGTGATCCAGAAGCGCGTCATGCGCGGGTCGGTGATCGGTAGCTCCCGGGCACCCTCGGCGATGAGCTTGCGGAACAAAGGCACGACAGACCCGCGAGAACCGACCACATTTCCATAGCGCACCACGGCGAAGCGTGTCCGGTGCCCGCCAGCGATGTTGTTCGCAGCGATGAATAGCTTGTCCGAGACGAGCTTCGTCGCACCGTACAGGTTGATCGGGCTGGCTGCCTTATCGGTGGACAGCGCGATCACTTTTTCGACTTCGTTCTCGATCGCTGCCGAAATCACGTTCTCGGCTCCATGAACGTTGGTCTTCACGCATTCCGTCGGGTTGTACTCGGCGGCGGGAACCTGCTTCAGAGCGGCTGCATGGATCACGATATCTACACCCCGGAGCGCCTGCACCAGGCGATCTCGGTCGCGCACGTCGCCGAGAAAAAACCTCATGACCGGCGACGGGAATGCCTGCTGCATCTCAAACTGCTTTAGCTCGTCGCGGGAGAAGACGACCAGACGGCGCGGGCGGTAGCGCTCAAGGACGGTCCGCACGAACTGGCGTCCGAATGACCCAGTGCCACCCGTTACCAGAACCGACTTGTTCTCCAGCAAGTTGTGAACCTCCTCTAGTACTCAGCCACGCGCGAGCACGCTGGTCGAGCTACCTTCGCCATGGACCGGGACATACGGTTGGCTTCCAGGAGCTCCGCGTAGGTGGCGTGCGCGGTGAACCGCCCTCCCGACATCATGTGGATCACGTCGCATTCCTTGAGCGTCGTCGCACGATGTGCGATGACGATCAGAGTCTTGCGATGCGAAAAGCTGCGGGCTCGTCTGGATGACGGAAGGGTTGGCCACCACAGCCATGAAGGGGATGATCGATGCGATGCCTGCGACTTCCAGCACCCCCATCCCGACGACGACCCGACCCGACCCCAGCAGTTGTTGCCTCTCGGCGCGCGATAGCAGGGCCAGTAGCTTTCTCAAAGGTCCAGGATCGGGCGCCCGCCTCGCGGTTCCCGGATGTCCAGGTTCCAGATTTCCACGGCTGCGCGGGCTGGCGTAGCGGGCCGTGAGACTGGGCTCACGCACTGCGTTCATCCAGCAAGCCCCTCAGATAATCCCCATAGCTACCCCGCGACGCCTGAGCAGCGAGCGCCTCCAGTTGCGCTCGGTCGATCAATCCCGCCCGGTACGCAACCTCCTCTGGGCAGGCGATCTTGAGCCCCTGTCGCTTCTCAATCGTCTGGATGAACTGCGAAGCGTCCAACAGCGAGTCTTCGGTGCCGGTGTCCAGCCAGGCCATGCCTCGTCCCATTTGGACCACCTCCAGCTCACCGCGGCTCAGGTAGGCTCGATTCACGTCGGTGATCTCGAGCTCGCCGCGTTGGGATGGGCGCACCGAACGTGCGATTTCGGCAACCTGCCGATCGTAGAAATAGAGGCCGGTCACTGCGTACCGCGATTTCGGGTTCGCCGGCTTCTCCTCGATACTCAGGGCGCGCCCCTGTGGGTCGAACTCCACGACCCCATAGCTGCGCGGGTCGTTGACGGGATAAGCGAAGACCGTTGCTCCGGCGCTCTTTCCCGCGGCCTTCCGCAACGTCGCGCCGAGCTCATTCCCGTAAAAGACGTTATCCCCCAGGATGAGCGCGCAGCCCTGTCCGCGCAAGAAGCCTTCGCCGATGACCAACGCCTCGGCGATGCCGCGCGGCGCCGCTTGGACCGCATACGAGATGCTCAGTCCCCACTGCCGCCCGTCACCCAGCAGCTGCTCGAAGCGCGGCGTATCCTGGGGCGTGGAGATGAGCAACAGCTCGCGAATCCCCGCCAGCATCAGCGTAGTGAGCGGGTAATAGATCATCGGCTTGTCGTAGACCGGCAGCAGCTGCTTCGAGACCGCGCGGGTGACGGGATACAGCCGGGTGCCGGATCCCCCGGCGAGGATGATGCCCTTCACCGAGCCTCGCCGTCCGCGTAATGCGTTGCAAGCCAGTCGCGATAGCTGCCATCGGTCACTGCCGCCACCCACGTTTGGTTGTCCAGATACCAGCGCACGGTCTTGTGCAACCCGGACTCGAAACTCTCCTTCGGCTCCCAGCCCAGCTCGTGGCGGATCTTCGCTGTGTCAATGGCGTAGCGGCGGTCGTGACCAGGGCGGTCCTTTACGAACCGAATTAACGACTCGCAGGACGTCGCGGCCGGGCGCAGCTCATCCACGATGCGGCAGATCGACTTCACTACCTCGAGGTTGGTGCGCTCCGTCCTGCCACCGACGTTGTAGGTCTCGCCCGCGCGGCCCGCGCGCAGCACGAGGCGGATCGCCGCGCAATGGTCCTGCACGAACAGCCAATCGCGCACGTTGAGCCCGTCTCCGTAGACCGGCAGCGGCTTGCCTTGTGCGCAGTTTAGGACCATCAACGGAATCAGCTTTTCGGGGAACTGGAAGGGCCCGTAGTTGTTCGTGCAATTCACCGTAAGCGTCGGCAGGCCGTACGTGTGGCAGTAAGCGCGCACCAGGTGGTCCGCCGACGCCTTGGACGCGGAGTACGGGCTATTCGGCCGGTAGGGCGATTCTTCGGTAAAGGCGGGGGCGTGCGGACTAAGCGACCCATACACTTCGTCGGTGGACACGTGCAGGAACCGGAACCGCGCGCGCTGCGGTCCGGCAAGCTTGGACCAGTAGCCGCGTGCAGCCTGCAGCAGCCGGAAGGTCCCCGTCACATTGGTGGCGATGAAATCCTCGGGTCCGTGGATGGAGCGGTCCACGTGGCTTTCCGCCGCGAAATGTACGATCGCACGCGGCTGGTAGCGCTCGAGCAGCCCGGACACGACGGCGTGGACGGCGATATCACCGTGCACGAACGTGTGTCTGGGATCGCCGTCCAGGGAAGCAAGGTTGCGCAGATTGCCCGCGTAGGTCAACTTGTCCAGGTTGACCACGTCCGCGTCTTCCTGGGCAAGCCACTCCAGGATGAAGTTGGAGCCGATGAAGCCAGCCCCTCCGGTCACCAGTATGCAGTCGCGGGTCATACTCCTATGCGTCGGGGGCCGCGACGCCCGGCACAATTCGATCTAATCGTAAGCAGGATGGTCGCCGTCCCTCGCCAGTCAGTTACGCTCGCCGACCAGCTCTTGGAACCTGATACGGAAGAGCGAGCAGAGTCCTGCGAAAGCATTCATGCGGGCCCTCCTCACCGCTCGAGTCGGTAGCATAGGAGAGCAGCCCGACGATACAGCGCCCGCGCTCCTCGAAGCCCCGCTCTGCTCCAGGCTGCTCCTTCTGGGTCATGCGGATACCGCGCGCGCGCGTCGGCTTCGCAGAGCGCCTGCGTGTTGCACTAGTGCCCCGTGGCGACGCCGACATGATCAGTCAAGCATCCTCTCCCCGCGTTGCGCCGCGATCCAACTCCTTCATTTCCCTGCGGAGCTCCCGCAGCTCTGCCTGGATCGCCTCGTACTCGGCGAGCTTCTGGCGAAAGAACCGCACCGCCGTACGCGCCTTGGCCTGCATGCCCTTTGGCGTCAGCATGTAGATGTAACCGGGCTTGTTCCGGCTGTTGACGAAGTTGGTGGCCTTGATCAGGCCCAGGTCCACCAATGCCCGCAGCCCGTAGTTGATCTTCCCGACGCTTACGCCGAGCTCCTTGGCGAGCTCGCGCTGGCTCGACTCTGGGTTGGCCTCCAGGCGCTTCAGGATCCGGTAGCGGAACTCGTCACTCAGCACGGATACGATAACGGCATCTGCGTTCAACACTTGAACACTGCGCATTAAACCATCAAACATGCCGGGAAATCAAGGGACTGTTCTCGCCGGAGCGCTTCGACTGACGCACCCGTCCGGGTTACCCACGAGCCAGCCAGAGTGGGGGACCGGCTCCGTCGATCGAGAACGACGAGTGAGTGCGACCGAGACCTACTCGTGGTAATCGTACGCCGAATACCCGTGCTGCTTCACCAGCTCGTCTCGCTCGGCTGCCTTGAGGTCTTCGCGGACCATCTCACTGACAAGTTGCTTGAAGCCGATACGCGGCCGCCAACCTAGACGGGCTTGGGCTTTGGAGGGATCGCCCAGCAGCGTGTCGACCTCGGTGGGTCGGAAATAGCGCGGATCGACCGCCAGGATACAGTTGCCGGCCGCGTCGTAACCCTTCTCGTCGACGCCCTGCCCTTGCCACGCGATTTCGATCCCGAGCTCGCGGGCCGCAAGCGTGACGAAGTCGCGCACGCTGTACTGCTCCCCGGTAGCGATCACGAAGTCCTCAGCTTCGGGCTGCTGCAGGATGAGCCACATCGCCTCGACATAATCGCGAGCGTGCCCCCAGTCTCGCTTGGCGTCGAGGTTGCCGAGGTACAGACGGTCTTGGAGCCCCAGCTTGATGCGGGCCAGCCCTCGGGTGATCTTGCGCGTGACGAAGGTTTCCCCGCGCACTGGCGATTCGTGGTTGAACAGGATCCCGTTGCAGGCGAAGAAACCGTATGCCTCCCGGTAGTTGACCGTGATCCAATAACCGTACAGCTTGGCCACGCCGTAGGGCGAGCGAGGGTAAAAAGGCGTGGTCTCCTTCTGCGGCGTCTCCTGCACCAGGCCGTACATCTCCGAGGTGGACGCTTGATAGTAGCGCGTCTTCTCGCTCAGGTTCAGGATGCGGATGGCCTCCAAGAGGCGCAGCGCGCCCAGAGCGTCGGAGTTGGCGGTGTACTCGGGTTCCTCGAAAGATACGGCCACGTGGCTCTGGGCAGCGAGGTTGTAGATCTCGTCGGGCTGGACGAGCTGGATGATGCGAAGCAGGCTGCTCGAGTCGGTCATGTCGCCGTAATGCAGAACGAAGCGGCGATGCGGCTCGTGTGGATCCTGGTACAGGTGATCGATGCGATCGGTGTTGAACAGCGAGGTGCGGCGCTTGATGCCATGCACCTCGTAGCCTTTGCCGAGCAGGAACTCGGCGAGATAAGCGCCGTCCTGGCCGGTGATGCCCGTGATCAGGGCGACTTTTCTCATCAACAACTGCAGGCAGGGTGTTGAAATGGAGGGCGAATCATAGCATAGGGGAGGCCCGCGTCCGGTGCTTTCGCCGCGGCTTTGATGCAATAATGCTGGGCGCGATCCTCACGCCGGCCCACTTTCTGCGTCATTCCACAGCTCGCATTCGTCCATCGGCGACAGCTTCTGATTCATGCTCGTACCTCTGATCTTGTCCGGCGGCAGCGGCACCCGCTTGTGGCCGGTTTCCCGGGAGGCCCATCCCAAACCCTTCATCAAACTGGCCGACGGGCGCAGCCTGCTGCAAAAGACGGTCGACCGGCTGTCCCCTCTGGAAGGGATCCCGGAGGTGATCACGGTCACCAATCGCGAGCACTTCTTCGTCACACGCGACGAATACGCGGCGGCCGGGCTTGCCTACCGGCATTTCTTCGTGCTGGAGCCAATCGCGCGCAACACGGCACCCGCGGTGGCGGTGGGAACGCTCGCCGCAGTGGCCAGGCACGGCCCGGCAGCCAGGCTGCTGGTGTTACCCGCCGATCATCTTGTCGACGGCCAGCAGGCGTTCGCTGCCGCCGTACGTAGTGCGCTCGATCTGTCCGAGCAAGGACTGCTGGTGACTTTCGGCATTCGGCCGTCGCACCCCGAGACCGGGTATGGCTACATCGAGCGCGGCGAGCCGATCCCCGGGACTGCCGGCTTTCGCGTCGCGCGGTTCACCGAGAAGCCCACCGCGGAACTCGCTGCCGAGATGGTCGCTTCGGGCCGCTATGTGTGGAACTCGGGGATGTTCTGTTTTGATGCGGCGACCTTTCTGGAAGAGCTCGCGCGCCATGCTCCGGCCGTGCTCGAGGGCGCAGAGCGGTGCTGGGAAGCAGCGCAGATCCAGGGCGAGCGCGCCGACCTGCCGCAAGAGCAGTTTGCGGCCATGCCGGAGATCTCTCTCGACTATGCAGTGATGGAGAAATCCAGCCGCGTCGCCGTCGTACCGGCCGACTTCGCATGGAGCGATATCGGTTCGTGGAAAGCAGTCAGCGAGCTTGTGGCAGCCGACGCAGCCGGCAACCGTGCCCAGGGCGAATGCGTGTTCGTGGACAGCGAAAACTGCTATGTCCAAAGCAGCGGCCGATTGGTGGCTGCAGTGGGGGTCAGCGGCCTGGTCATCGTGGATACGCCGGATGCCCTGTTGGTCGCGCACCAGGACCATGTGCAGGACGTGAAGAAGGTGGCGCAGCAATTAAAGCTCGCCAATCATGAAGCGCACAAGCTGCATCGCACGGTACTGCGTCCGTGGGGCAGCTACACAGTGCTGGAAGAGGGGCCCGGATTCAAGATCAAACGCATCGTGGTCAAACCCGGCGCCAGCCTGAGCCTGCAGATGCATTACCACCGCAGCGAGCACTGGGTGGTGGTGTCCGGCACCGCAAAGGTGTTCAACGGCGAGAACGAGATGCTGGTGCGTACGAACGAGTCGACTTTCATCCGCGCGGGTCACCGCCACCGGTTGGAGAATCCAGGCAAGCTCGAGCTGGTGATGATCGAGATCCAGAGCGGGAGTTACCTGGGCGAGGACGACATCGTGCGCTTCGAGGACCGCTACGGCAGGAGCTAGAGTTCGGCCGATTTCGACGGCAGGATCGCGCGGCGTTGCCAGTCGGCGAACCCTGATCCGGGGCTGCCTAGCCGGCGACTCACAACTGCTCAGGCACTGCGTAGTATTCGCGATACCAGGCAACGTAGCGTGCGATGCCCTCCTCCAATGACGTCGAGGGTTTGAATCCCACCGCGCGGCCGAGATCGTCTACGTCTGCATAAGTGGCCGGCACATCGCCGGGCTGCATGGGCAGGAGGTTCATTTTCGCTTTGCGTCCCAGGCTCTCTTCGAGGATCTCGATGAACCGGGTGAGCTTGACCGGACGGTTGTTGCCGATGTTGTACAGCCGATACGGCGCGTAGCTCACGGCCGGGTCGGGCTTGGTCATGTCCACGTTGGGATCACCCTGCGGAACGACATCGAGGATGCGCACGACCCCCTCCGCCACGTCGTCGACATAGGTGAAATCGCGCTCCATGTCGCCGTGGTTGAACACGTCGATCGGTCGTCCGTCCAGGATCGCGCTGGTGAACAGCGCGAGTGACATATCGGGCCTTCCCCACGGTCCGTACACGGTAAAGAACCGCAACCCCGTCAGCGGTAACCCGAACAGGTGGCTGTAGGTGTGGGCCATGAGCTCATTGGCCTTCTTCGTCGCTGCGTACAGGCTGACCGGATGGTCGGTGCCGTCGTGCTCGCTGAAGGGCAGTTTGCGGTTTGCGCCGTAGACGCTGGAGCTGCTTGCGAACACGAGGTGCTCGCAGCCGTGATGACGACAGCCTTCCAGCACGTTCAGGAATCCGGTCACATTGCTGTTGACATAGGCGTGCGGGTTCTTCAGCGAATACCGTACGCCGGCCTGCGCGGCAAGGTGGACCACGCGCGGGAACCGCCCGTCGGCAAGCAGTGCCGACATTGCCGCAGCGTCGGAGATGTCCAGACGCCGGAACGAGAAGCCGGGGTGCGACTGTAATTGCGCCAAGCGCGCCAGTTTCAAGACGGGATCGTAATAGTCGTTGACGTTGTCGATCCCCACCACCTCGTCACCGCGCTCGAGCAAGCGCTTTGCTACGTGCATGCCGATAAAGCCGGCGCACCCTGTGACCAACACCTTCATCGCTCCCCTCGCCCAGGCCCGCAACGAACGCGGCGTATTGTAGTCGCATTGCGTGCTCGGTTGCCTTCGCGTCGCGCTCGGCCGGATGGGACGGAACCCGCTGCCGCTACAATGCCGCGATGCGCAGGATCCTGCTGGTCAAGACCTCGTCGCTCGGCGACGTGGTCCATAACCTTCCGGTTGCCACCGACCTGCGCATGGCCTTTGCGGAAGTCGAGATCGACTGGGCCGTGGAGGACAGCTTCTCCGCCATCCCCGCGCTGCACCCGGCGATCGCCGAGGTCATCCCCGTGGCCCTGCGGCGCTGGCGGCGCACGGTGCTGAGTCCCCACACCTGGCGCGAGATCGCGGCGCTGCGTGCTCGGCTGCAGGCGCGCCGATACGACGCCGTGATCGACACCCAGGGCTTGATCAAGAGCGCTCTGATCGCGCGGATTGCGCCTGGGCGCCGTTTTGGCAAGGATTGGTTGAGCGCGCGCGAGCCGCTGCGACCGTTTTTCCACCGTACCATCCGGGTGAGCTGGAAGCTGCACGCCGTGGAGCGCAACCGCCAGCTCGCAGCGAAAGCTCTCGGGTATACCCCCACGGTCGAGTGCGACTATGGGATCACTCCGCCTTCCGAGCCGCTGGGAGATTGGGCGACACGCTTGCCACAAGCCGGTTACGCCGTGCTGTTGCACGCGACCAGCGCGGATCGCAAGCTCTGGCCGGAACACCAGTGGATCAAGCTCGGCGACCAACTCCACCACCTCGGGCTTCAACCGGTACTGCCGTGGGGGAGCGAGCCCGAAAGACTACGCAGCGAGCGGATCGCAGGACCGCTCAAGCATGCAATTGTCCCCCCGCCGCTTTCGCTTCGCGCAGTCGCCGCGCTGCTGGGACGAGCGCAGGTTGTCTTCGGAGTGGACACCGGTCTGGCACATCTCGCCGCCGCGATGGGCGTTGCGACCGTGGGGATCTATTGCGCGACCGACCCGGCCGCCACCGGGCTATACGGGGCCAGCCATGCGATGAACGTGGGTGGCCCCCGAACAGCTCCCTCAGTCGCGGCGGTGCTTGCGGCCTGGCGCCAGGTGCAGCGATGAGCCCATGGCGTCACGTGTACACGGTCTTGCTGCACGCGCTCATCCCGCTCGCGCTGATCCGGCTCGCCTGGCGCGGGCGGCGCCAGCCGGGATACCTGCAGCATGTACCCGAGCGCTTCGGGCGCTACACGTTGCGGATCAGGCGACCCGTGATCTGGCTGCATACCGTCTCGGTCGGGGAAACCCGCGCGGCGGAGCCGTTGGTGGAGGCGCTACGAGCGCGCTGGCCCGACCACCAGATTCTGTTGACGCACATGACGCCGACAGGACGCGAGACCGGGGTTCGGACATTCGGCGACACAGTGTCGCGCTGCTATCTGCCCTACGACCTGCCGTGGGCGGTGGCACGCTTCCTATCGCGGTTCCAGCCTCGGCTGGGACTGCTGCTCGAGACCGAGATCTGGCCGAACCTGATCCACGCTTGCCGCGTCAGATCGATTCCGCTGCTTTTGGTCAACGCTCGCCTTTCCGAACGCTCGGCGCGGCGTTATGCCCGCTTCACTGGATTTACACGAGCTACGCTGCGCGAGCTGGCCGGGGTTGCCGCACAGACCGAGGCCGACGCGCAACGGTTCCGCACGCTTGGCGCCACTCAGCCCGTAGTGTGCGGGAACCTTAAATTCGACCGCTCACCGCGCCCGGAGGACCTGCGGCTCGGGAAGCAATTTCGCGCGTGGTTCGGCACGCGTCCGGTATTTCTCGCTGCCAGCACTCGCGAGAACGAAGAGGAGAGGATACTTGCGGCGGTTGAGTGCGCCGCGCAGCCTGGGTTGCTGACCGTGATCGTTCCGCGACATCCGCAGCGGTTCGACGCGGTCGCGAGACTGCTCGCGCAACGCGGGTTGGTGTATCAACGGCGCAGTGAGGAACGGCCCGTCGCTGCAGCCACATCGGTTTTCTTGGGCGACAGCCTCGGCGAGCTTTACGCTTTCTATGCTTCCTGCGACCTCGCCTTCATCGGCGGCAGCCTGGAGCCGCTGGGCGGCCAGAATCTGTTGGAGGCCTGTGCGGTTGGGAGGCCCGTCCTGGTCGGGCCGCATACGTTCAATTTCTCCGAAGCGACGCGGCTCGCGGTGGAATCCGGCGCCGCCGTGCAGTTGCACGACGAACGCGAATTAGGGCGGGTGCTCGGGGAGCTGCTGGCGGACCCGGAGCGCCGCAGCCGCATGGGCCAGGCCGGGTTGGCGTTGATGCGCCAACATCAGGGCGCAGCCGGGCGCATCGTTGCAATGCTGACGCCTCGCTAGCGTCGATAGATTCGCGATTCGGTCACTACGCCGTCGATCCGCTGGTCGCCAGGACCGAGTGGCAACGCTTCGACGACCTGCAGATCGAAAGCCGG
>Ga0335082_10001805_pt1 | contig 22876 bp, 19 predicted proteins | sample Lox_Sample_41_FD_206718 | JGI IMG/M metagenome (GOLD analysis project Ga0335082, IMG submission 206718) | Soil microbial communities from Loxahatchee National Wildlife Refuge, Florida, United States - Lox_Sample_4.1 | ecosystem: Environmental > Terrestrial > Soil > Wetlands | place: USA...
GCACTTCGACGGCCGTAGAACAGATGCCGCTGGTTCTCGGCGTGCGATTGAATCTACAACTCACGCCGGCTCACACGGGCATCCCTGGCAATCTCCAAGGGTTGGCTGGAAGTCTTACTGTTCTCCCCGCTCCTGTGGGTTCTGAGGTCTCGGCGGGCCCGGCAGGGGTCCGGCGCATCACGCTCGACGAGGCAAAGCAGCTGGCAGCAGGGGCGAGCAATCCACTGGTGCGTCTCGGGGCACTCCAGGTGGAGGCTGCGAAGCAGCACCGGCTGGGCGCGCAGTCAGATTACTTTCCCAAGATCAGCTCGACGTTCTTCAACCTGCACTACAACAAGCATCCAGGCGAAGTCCTGGCGCTGCGGAACGGTCTAAGTGTGCCCGTGAACATCGTGACCAAGGATGAGACTGTGGTCAACGTCTCGGTGGTGCAGCCGGTCACGCCGCTCTTCCAGGTCCATCAACTGGTGAAGCTGGCGCGGGCGGACGAGAACATTGCCCGAGCCAAGGCAGGAATGCCGGTGGCCGAAATGGCGAGCCGGATTGAAAAGACTTACTTCGCCCTGCTGGTAGCCGATCGGGAACTGATCATCGCGCGGGCAGAAGCCAGGAAGATCCAAGGCAAGTGGCTGCGGGCGAGCAGTTCGGGGCTCACCAGCGTCTCGACAGAACAAGAGACGGACATGATCAGCGCCGAAAAGGCAGTCTTCGTCCCAGCCAGCAAGGTCAGGGAGTTGACCGCATCGCTCGACGAAATGCTTGGCCTGCCGGAAGGAACCCGACTGGAGCTGGTTCCGCCCGAGCCTCTGGTCGAGGACATCTCTCTGCACGAGGTTGCCGAACCAGTGGCCGCGAACCCGGAGATCGTGGAGGCAGAGCAGACAGCGATAAAGGCGCGGGCTGGGCTGGCATTGGCAAAGATGGAGTACATGCCCACGGTCGCGGTCGTTGGCGGTTACGCGAATCAAAACGCACTCAATGTCGTCGCCCCTAGGGATTTCTCCTATATCGGTGTCATGGCTTCGTGGAACGTCTTTGATTTCGGCAAGCGCGAACGGGGCGTGAAGGAGCGCGACGCGCAGGTCCAAGCAGCCGAACTGGCGGTGACGTTGACCAAGGCAAAGGCGGCGGCCGCGGTCAAGAACAGCCGTTTGGAGCTGGACCGCGCACGCACCCTCAGTCAGTTGGCGCACCGGATGTCCTCGGCTCTGGTGGTGGAGGCGAGTTATTCACCAGAGAACCCCGACCTCTCGATAGCACGGGCACGGATAGAAGCAGAGATGTTCCGGGCCGAACTCGAATATCGCCAGGCGTACGCCAAGCTGAAGGTTCTGATGGGAGCGCAATGCGCCAAGTAAATCAGGATGGACTCAGTCGGCTCAAGTCGCGGTTATCCGACGGAAGGAAGCATTCATGCGGACTCTAGGGAGACCCGTTCTATTAATTCTCGCACTGGCATGCACGGTCGCGTTATCGGACGCTCACGCACAATCCAACACTTCAGCGCCCGACCAAGCGGCAGAGCGGGGCAGCGACTCGCACGAATTGGCCAAGAAGCTCTCAAACCCGATCTCTTCGCTGATCAGTGTGCCATTTCAATCGAATTTTGATTTTGGGATGGGTTCGAACGACGGACTGCGCTACACAATGAACTTCCAGCCAGTGGTCCCCATCGCGCTGAACAAAGACTGGAACATGATCTCGCGCACCATCTTGCCGATCATCCACCAGAGCGACGTGGTCGGCACGACGAGCCAGACTGGCCTCGGCGACACAGTCCAGAGCTTCTTCTTTTCCCCCAACAAGACCAAGCCCTTTATCTGGGGCTTGGGGCCGGTGCTGCTGATCCCCACCGCGACCAACGACTACCTGGGGGCGAAGAAATTCGGGATCGGGCCGACGTTTGTTGCGTTGAAACAGCACAAAGGATGGACTGCCGGAATATTGATGAATCACATCTGGTCGGTCGCGGGCGACGATCTCCGCCCGGCGGTGAACTCCACCTTCATGCAACCATTCGTGTCCTTCACGACGAAGACGGCGTGGACGTTCAGTCTGAATACCGAATCCACCTATGACTGGACGGCTGACCAGTGGAGCGTGCCGATCCACTTTCTTGTGCAAAAGCTCGTCCGCTTCGGGAGGCAGCCGGTCAGCTTTGGCGCCGGACCGCGATGCTGGGTTACGAGTCCTGCGGGCGGAGCGAGTGGCTGCGGCTTGCGCTTTGTCGTAACGCCGCTATTCCCAAAGACATGAACTGCTAGGTGACCCAGGCCACGGATCGCAAGCCAAAGATCGAACGGATGCATGGACGTGAAACCCGAACCCGGATGCGCGGATAGCGACAGGCCGCCGGCAGCTCCTCCCCGGCCCTCCGGACGGCGTTCTGTCGCGGGCATCTTCATGTGCCTGGCGATGTTCGCCACCCTGGCCTATGGCCAGGTCGACGAGTTCTGGCCCGAGGTCGACACCTATGTGCACCTGAACGACAACGCTCGTCTTTTCTTTTCCGTGCAAAACACCCGGGAAGATTCAGCCGCGACCAGCACAGACGTGGGGGCCCATCTCGATGTATTTCTGAAGCCGCTTGGTGGCTTACGCCTCTTGTCGTCTCGTTCTTCGGATGAGTCGAAGTCGCGACTGGTACTGTTCCGGATCGGCTACCATCACCTGTTCGCGCGCGGAGGCTCAGGCAGCCCCGAGGACCGGGTCGTTGTGGAGGTCGTTCCCCGCTATCCGCTGCGCTTCGGGGTCGTGATCGCGGACCGCAGCCGCACCGATCTGCGATTCACCCAGGACGGTTTCGCATGGCGTTACCGGAACCGCATCTCCGTGGAGAGGGCCTTCCATATCCGCAAGTACAGTTTCGATCCCTACCTGAGGGGCGAAGTCTGGTACGACAGCCTCTACCACAAGTGGAGCCGGACCGTGCTCCAAGCCGGCTCGGAGTTTCCCATCGCCCGGCACGTCTCGTTGGAGGGGTACTACGAGCACCAAAACAACACCAGTAGCAGCCCGAACCAGCAACTCAACGGGCTGGGAGCAATCCTGAACCTGCATTTCTAGCTTTCACCGGACCGGGTGCGGCGTCGGGCAAAACTCGTCACCAATTCGTCACCAAAACTCGCAAAAATGGGGCCGTTTTCGGGGCTATGAAAATGCGGAAAGCAAGGCAGGCAAAGGGATTTACCGGTGTGACCTCATTTTTGACACGGTAGAGGTCTGGGGTTCGAGTCCCCACGTGCCTACCATTTTTTTGCCCTAAATCATTGAATCCTCGTGGTAGGCATCGGCAGCCGATCCGCGTTTGGCAGTAACTCGTCACCATTCGCGGAAGTTTCTCGACTGTCGCCCACTGCTGCTCGGGGATCGGTAGGGTGTAGATCTCGAGGGTGGTGGACATCTTGGAGTTCAACGCATTGGGTACGTCGGGAGAAGCCACTTGCTCCGTGAAGATAGCTTCTACTGCCCTGAGCGTCCTTCTGCAGCGTTACGCAGCTCGAGTAACTGAGCCCTGTACAAGAACCTGGTTCATGGAGATCAGCCCGCCATGCCTGTCAATTGAAATCACCGCGCAGGCAATGCCAAGCCCCACCCAAGCGAAACGGCGTCCTCGTTCCTTCGACTCTAGCCGCTGAAATTATGGTTCTGAAAGCAGCAACGAAGTAGCCCCGGTAACTGGTGGTCGCCACCGCACTGGGCACCGGCGCATCAAGCCGATACCTGCGGCTTCTCGGAGCGATGTGACTCCCTGGTTCCAGGCCGCAGAAAGCCGGTCTATTCATCATCCCGTAACTATTCCGCTCTAGTCTAAGTACGGGGAAAGCGGATGCCCTTCATCGCAATAGGGCTGCTGTCGGTTGCGTTGCTCCTGGGTATCGTCGCGTGTCTGTGGAGGGTCCCTGACCCTCACCATCAATACTTTCTTTCTATGATGGGGCTGCTCGACGCGGACGACAGTGCCCTAATGGGCGAGGCTCTCTTCGGTTACAGCGAGCAGAGAGTCGGGGACGCCGGAACCCGCGAGGCCGCTTCGGAAGGTTCTGCCGGGCACAAGAACCAACTCTAACTTCTTCCAGGGTGTGTACCAGCACAATTCCAGCTATGATTGGGCTCCTTAGTGGGGATGGCAACCAAAGTCACAACCATTCGAAGAGTCGCGAACGGCCGCACGGCCGCCGTGGATTTTTCTGCCATTCCGACCGCCGACCTAGACCATCCGGCTTTTTACATCAATCGCGAGCTGAGCCTGTTGGCCTTCCAGGCGCGCGTGCTGGAGGAAGCGATTGACCCGTCGAATCCGCTGTTGGAGCGTGTGCGCTTTCTTTCCATCGTTGGATCCAACCTGGACGAGTTTTTCATGGTTCGGGTGGCGGGCCTCCGGCGACAACTCCATGCTGGGAGCGCCGAGTTGGGTCCCGACGGCATGTCGGCCGAAGAACAACTGGAGGCCATCCGCACCGAGATCGGGGCCCTCACCGCCGCTGCCCAGCGCTGCCTGCAACGTCAGTTGCTGCCGGAACTGGAACGGAGCGGAGTACATTTTTTGCAGTGCGCGGACCTGAATGGCCGGCAGCGCGCCAGCGCCGACAGGTATTTCTCCGAGATCATTTTTCCGGTGCTGACCCCTCTGGCCTTCGACCCCGGACGTCCTTTCCCACACATTTCCAACCTGAGCGTCAATCTTGCGGTCCTGATCCGTGATGGCAAGGGAGTCGAGCATTTCGCGCGTGTCAAGGTACCCGACAGTCTGCCCCAGATCGTTCCGGTCGATCACGTCACGCGCAAGACCCCGGCGGTGAAGACCCGGGCGTACATCTGGATCGAAGATCTGATCGCAGTCCACCTTCAAGCGCTGTTCCCCGGCATGGAGATCCTGGAGTCCCATCCGTTCCACGTGACGCGGGACGCCGATATGGAGATCCAGGAACTGGAGGCGGGTGATCTGCTGGAGACCACCGAGGATGTGCTGCGACAGCGCCGTTTCGGCGACGTTGTCCGGCTTCAGGTCGGCGTCGGCACGCCGCACCACATCCTCAAGATCCTGCTCAGCAACTTCGAAGTCGACCGCAAGAGCGTTTACCGCTCCAAGGGCCAGCTCTCGTTGTCGCGGTGGAAGCATCTGGCTGACATCGATCGAGCAGATCTGAAGTGGCCGAGCTTCGTGCCCAGCATTCCGCCTCCTCTCGCCGATCAGACCGAAGAAGAGGGCGCGGGGATCTTTGAAGCGATGCGGCGCCGCGACGTGCTGCTGCACCACCCCTTCGATTCGTTCTCTCCTATCACCGATCTGCTTGGCAAGGCCGCGCATGACCCTGCGTCCATGGCGATCAAGATGACTCTCTACCGCGTCGGGCGAAACTCACCGGTCGTCCGATGCCTATTGGAAGCGATCGAAGAAGAAACGCAAGTCGCCACACTGCTGGAGTTGAAGGCCCGTTTTGACGAGGAGAGCAACATCGAATGGGCGAAGGCGATGGAAAAGCAGGGCGGCCACGTCGTCTACGGCTTGCCAGGTCTGAAAGTCCACGCCAAGGCGTCGCTGGTCGTTCGCAAGGAAGGCGACGAGATCCGGCGCTACGTCCACCTCGGAACCGGGAACTACAACCCCACGACCGCCCGGCTTTACACCGACATTGGACTGCTCACCACGGACGAGGAGGTCGGCGCCGACGTCTCCGACTTGTTCAATTTTCTTACTGGTTATTCCGCAAAGAAGGATTATCGCAAGCTGCTGGTCGCCCCCATCAACCTGCGAAGCCGGTTCGAGGAGCTCGTCCGCAGAGAGATCCAGCACCAGAAAGAGAGCGGCAGCGGCCGCATCATCCTGAAGTTGAACTCTCTCACCGACGCCAGGATGATCCGTTTGTTCTATGAAGCCTCCCAGGCGGGGGTAAAGATCGACCTTCTAGTGCGCGGGATGTGCTGTTTGCGGCCCGGCTTCCCGAATGTCAGCGACAACATCCGGGTCATCAGCGTGGTGGGCCGGTTCCTGGAACACAGCAGGCTCTACTACTTCTTCAATGGCGGCGAAGAAGTGATGTATGCCGGCAGCGCCGACCTGATGACGCGGAGCCTCAACCGGCGCGTCGAAGTCCTGTTCCCTATCGAGGACCGGCGGTTGATTCGGCATCTCCGTGACAAGGTGCTCGCGCTGTACCTGCAGGACAGCGTGAAGGCGCGCGAGATGCAGGCCAACGGAACTTACACCAGAAGGACTCCCGCCGCAGGCCAAGAGCCGTTCAATGCGCAAGAAGTGCTGTTGCAGCACCGCCTGGCGACCAATGGGCGGCGATGATCCACACTATCGCATACGCACGTTCTGAAGGGCTTGGAGACTTTTGGATGCGACGTTGTCCGGCAGCGGCGCGTAGCCCAGTTTCGTCGCTTCCTGCTGTCCGTCGCGAAGACACCAGGAAAAAAGGTCTTTGACTGCTTCCCGTTTCTTCGCGTCAGAGTAGTTCTGGTAGAGCAGGATCCAGCTCATGGTGACGATGGGATACGCGTCGCGGCCGCCAGGGTCGGGGACGAACGCTCGCAGGTTCTCGGGTAACTGAACGCTTTCCAGGGCCGCGGAGGCGCTCTGCGGGGACGGCGCGACAAATCTTCCATCCTTGTTTTCCAACGATGCCATCGGCAGCTCGAGCTGCCGCGCGAATTCGTAGGCGACGTAGCCGATAGAGCCCTCAGTGTGCTGGATGGTGCCCGCGACACCCTCGTTCCCCTTGGCTCGGAGGGCATTGCCCGGCCAGTTGACCAGCGTGACCGGTCCATATTGTTTCCGCCACCTTTCGCTGATGGAATCCAGATGTTTCGTGAACGCGAAGGTGGTGCCGCTGGAGTCCTGGCGAACCACGGTAGCGATGGTCAACTTGGGCAGCTTCACCGTGGGATTGGACTGCGCGATGCGCGGGTCGTTCCAGCTTGTTATCTCGCCGCTGAAGATGCCGGTCAGGGCGATTCGCGACAGTCGCAGCTCTCCGCTGAAGTGCGGCAGGTTATAGGCGATCGCCACCGCACCGGCGGTCATCGGCACCAGCAGCGCGCCCTCCGGCACGCGGGCCATCTGCTCGTCGGTCATAGCCGCGTCGCTGGCGCCAAAGTCGACCTGCTCTTCGGAAGCGACATTGGCTTTCACAAAGCGCCGTACACCTTCGCCACTGCCGACTTTGTCATACGTGATCACGGTATCCGGATGCTGCTTCTGGTACGCGGAAAACCACTGCTTGTAGAGGACGGACGGGAAGGTGGCCCCGGCTCCCCGCAACAAGACCCCGCCCGGCCGGACGGACGGGGCGGAGCTGGCCTCCGCGGTGTTTTGGGATCCTGAGCAACCGCCGATCAAGGCAGCAAGGACGAGCAAACCTGCGGCCGCTGCGAGCCTGGGGTATGGTTTCATCAGCTGAACTCTCCGCGCACATACTCCTTGGTGTGCTGGTGTTGAGGGTCGTCGAAGAGTCTCTTGGACTCGTTGAACTCCACCAGGTAGCCCGTCCGTCCTCCACCAGAGGTGTCGACATAAAGGAAGCCGGTGTAGTCGGCGACGCGTTGGGCCTGCTGCAGGTTGTGGGTCACGATGGCGATGGTGAACTTCTCCCGCAGCTCCTTCATCAGGTCCTCGATCTTGCGGGTTGCGATGGGGTCCAGGGCGGAGCAGGGCTCATCCATCAGCAAGACCTCGGGTTCAGTGGCGATTGCCCGGGCGATGCAGAGCCGCTGTTGCTGTCCGCCAGAGAGCGACAGGCCGCTCTTGTTCAACTTGTCCTTCACCTCTTCCCACAAGGCGGCGCGGCGCAGTGCCTGCTCGACCTTGTCGGCCTTGTTCCCCTTGTAGCCATTCAGGCGAAGCCCGAACGCGACGTTGTTGAAGATGCTGGTGGCGAAGGGATTCGGCTGCTGGAAGACCATCCCGATGAAGCGGCGAACGGCCACGGGGTCGATTGACGGGTCGTAGATATCGCGGCCGCGATAGCGGACGTGGCCGTCGAAGCGGAAGCCGCGCACCAGATCGTTCATGCGGTTCACGCACCGAAGCACGGTGCTCTTGCCGCAACCCGACGGTCCGATAAACGCAGTGATCGCGTTCTTCTTGATCGGGATCTTCGTATCCCGCACGGCCCGGAACGTGCCATAAAACAGCTCCCGGATATTGCAGTCCACAACGACATCTTCGTGCCGGACCTCCGCCATCATCGCCGCGTGTCCGTTACCGCCGTTGGGAGGGATCTCGGTGGTGGCCATGGTTCTCCTCTATTGCTGCTGGACGTGGCGCGATGACAGGCTTTGTCCGATCAGGTTAGCGGTGAGCACGAGCAACACAAGGACGAGCGCTGCCGCCCAGGCCAGCTCTACCTGATTCTTGAAAGGCATTCCCGCGAAGTTGTAGATCAACACTGCCAGGGAGGCCGTCGGTTGCATGAGTTGGGCCTTGCCGTGCGACCACAGCCAATAATTGCTGAACAGGGCAGTGAAGATCAGAGGTGCGGTCTCTCCCGCGGCCCGTGCCACCGCCAGCATGATCCCGGTCAGAATGCCTGGGATGGCGGTGGGCACCAGGACCATCCACACGGCCTGGGTGGGGGTGCTCCCCATCCCGATAGCGGCTTCCTTCATTTTCGATGGCACCATGCGGATGGCGTCTTCGGAGGTCAGGATGATGGTGGGCAACATGAGCACGGCGAGCGCGATCGCGCCGGCGAGGGCGGAAAACGATCCGGTCGCAAGCACGACGACGCCGTAAGCAAAGACGCCGGCGAGGATGGAGGGGAACCCGGTCAACAGCTTGGCGCAGAAGCGGACGGTGTACGCGAGCCGGCCGCGCGCTTGAGCCAGATAGATGCCGGTCAGGACGCCGAAGGGGACGCTGAACAGCATCGCCAGGCCGACCATGACGAGGGTGCCGACGATCGCATTGCCGAACCCGCCGCCCGGTTCCATCGGCACTGGCGGCAGGGCCGTGAACACGGTGGAGGAGAGCCTTTTACCCCCACGCCAGAGCAACAGCAACACCACACTGAACAACGGCACCAGAGCAACCAGCGTCAGGACGGAAACCGTGAGGTTGAGGGCAAAATCCACCAGCGTGCGTGGGCGGCGCAGCGAGCGCTCCAACTGCGAGAAATCCACTCCAGCGAAAGGATCGGGAATGCCGGAAAGATGGTTGTTCAGGCTCCGCGTCGCCACAGTCACTGCTCCGCGTGCATCAAGGATGCACGTTCCAGGATCACCGCCCCGATGATGTTGACGATCATGGTGATCGCCAGCAGCACCAGCGCCGCGTACATGAGGATGGAGACCTCTTTCGGGCCCGCCTCGGGAAAGTTATTAGCCAGCAGCGCCGCCAGAGTGTTGGCCGGAGAGAACAGCGAGAGCCGGATCTGGTTGCTGTTGCCGACAAGCATGGCGAGGGCCATGGTCTCGCCCAGTGCGCGCCCGAAGGCGAGCACGATGCCCCCAAAGATGCCGCGCGAGGCGGTGGGCAGGATCACGCCCAGGATGGCTTCCCATCGAGTGGCGCCCAACCCGTAGGCCGCCATGCGCAACTTCGGAGGAACCGCGGCCAGGGCGTCGCGACTAATGGCGGTGATGGTCGGCAGGATCATGATGGCGAGCACCAGCGACGCCGGCAAAATGCCCGGACCGCTCAGGTCGGTCGAGAAGAGCGGTACCCAACTCATCTTCTCGTGCAGCCAGTCGCAGTACGGCCGGATCAGCGGGATGACGATGAACAGTCCCCACAGCCCATAGACCACGCTGGGAATCGCCGCCAGCAGGTTGATCAGTTCCTTCAGCAGACGCTCGATCCGGTCGGGTAGGCTCTTGGAAACCGGCGACAGATGGAGGTTCAGCTTCCTCAAGACGGTGAAGACGGCCGAGCTTAGGAATCCTTCGTTTAGAAAGATCGCGGCCGCAACCCCGAAGACCGAACCGATGACCAGCGCGAGCAGGGACGTGTAGAGCGTCCCCCAGATCTCGGCCAGGATGCCGAACTGTCCGGTGTTGGCGTCCCAGACCCGGCCGGTGATGAATCCTGGGCCCAGTTCCTTCATCGCGGGGAGAGCCGCGATGGTGATGCGAAGCACGATGAACGCCGCCAGCAGGACGGTCAGCCAGGCGAACGAATAACACGTCCTTCGGAATATGAGATCCAGCCAGCGCTGGCGAGCGGTTGGCGCTTGCGTGATCTCGCCCTTCCGGGCCTGAAAGACGGCGCCCGGCGGCGGGTTAAGACCGGGCACCTCAGAAACCAAAGACGACATTTGCGACTCCAGCCTTCCTATTGAGCGGTGATGTTCGAGGCGGCGCTGAGACCCTTCGACGCCACATTTTGCGGCAGCGGGATGTACCCCAACGCTTCCGCGTCCTTCTGCCCATCACCCAGTTCGTACTTGATCAGATCCTGGACTGCGGCGAGCTTGGCCGGATCGTACTTCTTGTAAAAGATCTGCCAGGTGTAGGTGACGATCGGATAAGCGTCGGCGCCGGTCGGATCGGGGTTCCAGGCGATCAGGCTCGCAGGCAGCTCGGCATTGGCCAGAGCAGCTTGTCCCGAGGCAGTCGTTGCCGCCACATACTTGCCCGCCTTGTTCTCCAACTGCGCAAAGGGAACGTTCTGACCCTTGGCGTAACCGTACTCGATGTATCCCACCGAGCCCGGAGTGGTCATCAGGCTTCCCGTGACTCCCTCGTTGCCCTTGCTCTTGGTGCCGACCGGCCAGTTCGGCATCTTGTTGGTGCCCACGGTCTTGTCGAACTCGGGATTGATGGCGCTCAAGTGCTTGCTGAACACGAAGCTGGTGCCGCTCGAATCAGCGCGGACAACGACGTTGATCGTTTTGTTCGGGAACTTCACGCCCGGATTCGCCTTGGCGATCTCGGGATCGTTCCAGTTCTTGATGGTTCCCAGGAAAATACCTGAGTATGCCTTGCGAGAGAGCTTGAGGTCCTTCACGTCAGGAAGGTTGTAGGCAATGACGATGCTGCCGGCGGTCATCGGGATGAGCTGGACGCCACCAGGCACACGGCCGATCTCTTCATCGCTCATCGCCGCGTCGCTAGCGCCAAAGTCCACGGTCTTGTCGATGACGCTCTTCACACCGCTGCCGCTGCCCACCGATTGGTAGTCCACCTGGACGTTCGGACGACTGCTGCCAAAACTCTTGAACCACTTGCCGTAGAGCGGAGCGGGGAAACTGGCGCCGGCCCCCTGTATCTTCACCCCGCCTCCACCTCCACCGGCCGGAGATTCGTTGGGGTTCTTGTTGCTGCATCCGACGAGCAGGAAGAACACCGCGCTGGCGAACAGCGCGGCCCGAATCTTAACTTTCACGAGGCACCCCTTAGGAAGACAGGTGGACACTGTAGCGAGGGCAGATTAATAACAGGTGAATAGCAGATTACGGTTCGGCGAACGCACGGCGAGCGACGCATACGTAGAACTTCCCTCTAAGGTGATGGCGGTCACGGCGCGATCTGCTTCTGCCATGGCATCGTTTGACCCGGCGCCGCGACGATCGAGTGCTGGCATCGTCCTGCCTAGGGGGGCGTGTTGCGCAAGTTGCTGAAGGCCTTAAAGGTGGCTCTGTTGTGCGTCGTAGTGTTCCTCGCGGTCATGCTGGGTGCAGCTCTGGTCTTTCGGGCTTACCGGCAACGCGTAGGTCCCCAGCTTCCGGGTCTACCACGAGATGCTGTCCGCGGACCTGTCCTCGCTCGGTCCTGACTTTGCAATCCCTATCTACTACTTCCAGGGAGCAGAAGATGAGAGGACGCTGGCCCCGCTTGCCAAAGAATATTTTGACCAGATCAATGCCCCGCGCAAGGAGTTCGTACTCTTGGAGGGTGGCGGGCATTTTGCCGTCTGGACCATGCCCAGCAGATTCCTGCAGGGATTGGTGGCCCGCGTCCGCCCGCTTGCGAATGACATAGGCGTATGGTGGTAGTGCAGTTTGAGATTTACGCGCAACAGAACCTCGCGTATGGGCCGCTGTGGGAGCCACTGTGCTACGCCCAGATCGGCGGCCTGACTATCGCCACGTTCATCACGCTACTGCTGGTACCGGTGCTGTATTCGATCTTTGTCCTCGACCTGAGGCTGATCAAGTGGGAGTTGAAGGAAGAGGATGCAGAGCCGCAGGCCGGGCCGGTACCGGCGTCCGGATTGGCGGACGGCGCTCAGGCAAGCTGGATGCAAACGAGGAGGGCGGGTCGCATCACTCGATGCACGATCCGACCGGTCGTGATCGCAGGTGCGCGGGTGTATAAGGGTGCGACTGCATGGGTTACGCTGACATCAAAGGTCGACTGATGCCGCGGAACTGCGCTTGTAATGTGCTGTTGGTGGCGGTGCTTACGGTCGGACTATCCGCCGAAGTTTCGCCTGCCGTATCGGATCTCCCGTCCAACCAGCAGGTACTCACATTCTTGACCGAGACCATCGAATGGTATCGCCATGGCGCGATCGAGCGGCAGATCGCAACCAGTCCGGTTGATTTGGTGTTCGTGGAAGACAGTCGCCCGATCGCTCTGCAGATCGTCCGACTCTCATTTGATTTCGCCAGAGCCGATGCCGCGATCGTGGCAACGTCCCCGGCAGCCAGTCAGAAGCCGAGCTCAGCCAAGGTGAGCGATTCCTCGCCCGACTTGGTGCAGTTCCTTATGTTGCAGAACAATGCCGAACTGGCGAGCCGGCAAGCCAGCCAGCAGATCGAGGACATCAGGAAGAAGCTCCTGAGCGCTCGTGGGGCCGATCGCCGCAAGTTGCAGGCTGCGTTGGATGCTGCGCAAAGCCGCGTCAGCGTCCTGCAGGCGGGATCAGCCACTCTTCAGCAGTTGGTCGAATTCGTGCGAGGCTTCGGAGTTCACGGAGCCGGAGATTTGCAATCGAGTATTGACGACCTCGCACGGACCGTTCCGGAGGCGACGAACCCCACGGCTGTGCCGTCGCAATCACCAACTTCGGAACTCCCTTTGCCCGCAAAACCGAGTGGTCCCGGCATCCTCAGCCTCAGCTCCGAGGTATCGGCGCTTGGGCGAAAACTCCGCATCCTGGACGAGGAGATTGGCCGAACCGACGCACTGAGGCAATCTTCTGGCGCTCTTCGCACTCCGTTGCTGGCTTCCATCACCACACGTTTTGCCAAGGACGCCGAAGGGAATCTGCAAGCGAGCGATCTCGGCGCATTGCAAGCGCAAAAAGCGCGCCTCGATGAGCTTGCCGCTTCCGTCAAAGCGCTGTCTCCGGCGATCGTGGCGTTGGACAAGCAAAGGGTACTGCTCGACGCGTACACATCCCACCTGAAAGGCTGGCGCGCGGCGGTCGTGAGCGAGAATGAGAAAGCATGGAAGGAGCTGGCCCTTCGCCTGACCGGGGTTGCAGTAGTGATCGGCGCCCTGCTCGTGATCGGCGCGATCGCACGCAGGGCTGTCCGGCGCCATGTGCAAGACCCGGAACGCCGCCATCTCATGCTGGTGATCCAGAGGGTCGGGCTTTGGTTCACCATCGTCATCGTCGCGGCGTTCGCATTTGCCTCCGACCTGAAATCATTAGCGACCTTCTTCGGACTCCTGACGGCGGGGGTCGCGGTTGCGCTTCAGAGTGTCATTCTTTCCGCCGTCGGCTACTTCGTGCTGGTGGGAAGGCGCGGAATAAGAATAGGGGACCGAGTACAGATCTCGGGCGTGACCGGCGACGTGACCGATATCGGTTGGCTGCAATTCCGGATACAAGAGATCGACCCTCGAACCCGGCAGCCCACGGGGAACGTGGTCACGTTCTCCAATTCGTTTGTTCTGGCCTCGCCAGCTACTGGCCTGGCCAAGTTCAATCGCGAGGACCTGAAGCCGGCGCAGACGGAAGCTGCCGCAAAGGCGCCGCGCTAGGCGACGTACTGCGTTTTGGTCGTCTCAACTATTCCGCATCGAAGCTGCCTCATCCCGAAGCACGCGCTATTTTGCTGCGGCCGCTCTGACTGCGCCGCTCGGCCTCTTCATCAGGATCATGCACATGGCGCCAACTGCCGCCCAGAAGATGCTGCGGGCGCGTCGGCACAATGCCAAAGTCAGGCCAGTGGTGGCTGGCACGCCTAGAAGCTTTGCAACTAGCATATTCCCGCCTTCGTAGGTCCCGAGGTTACCTGGATTCAGCACGCCCACGAGGTTGATCACCTTGGTCAGGCCTTCCACGACAAAGGCGCTGATCACCGCGACGTGCGCTCCCATGAACCGCAGGATAAGAAAGACCTCCAACATTGCCATGCCGTGCCACAGGAAGTTGAGAGTCACACTTTTGCAGAAGGCGGCAGGCGCGACGCGATAAAAATCCAGGAGGTTGTGCTCGGCTGAATCAATGATCGGCTGCCTGGCACTGACCCAGCTATGAAGAATAGGCAGTCGCCCGATCACTCTGGCCGCATTCCCCATCAGCGGGAAACGGCTTGCGACGCCTACAGCGGCCAGCGTCACCGCTGCCACCAGAATGGCCGCCAGCAGCAATGCATCCATTCGCCACTTGCCGGAAAGATGTGCCACCAGCAAGGTGGTAACGATTCCCAACACAGTAACGACTGCGGCGGTCAGGGTATGCAGTCCTCCGTCAATCGCGGCCGCCGATATTCCACTGGGCAGCGGCACAGCGGAACCGAGGAGAGATACACGGAGTCCCTCCCCAAGCAACTTCCCAGGAAGACCGAGTTGTCCGGCCGCATCTGAGACCAACTGCACGCCAAAACTACGCGGCCAGGAAAGTTCACTGATATCGCACGTAAATGTCTGGCGCCACGCGCATGTCTTGATGACCTGTGCGAACCCTCCCAAGAGAATGATCACTAACAAGCCCCAGCCCACGGTCTGGGCTTGTTTCCAAATGACCCCGGGCCCAGTTCGAAACACCAAATAGCTTAGGAGGCCCAGGCCAAGGAAAGCTGCAGAGAGCCGAAGAAAGATGCGACCAAGAGACTGGAGTTTAAGCACGGAAGTTCGTACCTCAGTGCGGGGCAATAGCGTTCGGCATTGTACATCCCCCCAAATTGTCCGCTTCAGCCGAATGCGTAAGGAACAGCGGACAAGGGAGGACTACCCCCAGTGCCGCACTGGCTGTGCGTGGGCCTTCATCTCCCAGGAATCGCTATCGGCGAAGTCCTGAAAATCCTTGCACGACGGGCATGCGAGCGTAGACTTACGTCACACTGATTGTGCCTGACGTTGCTCGCGGGCACTGCGAAAGATGGCTTCTCGCCGACCGCTTCTGCTTCGCTCTGCTCCGGCCTGCATGACCGTCGCGGCCATGGTGGGGTCCTGTCTCGCGTGGGTATTGTTCCTGGCATGCCCGGCTCACGCCCTCGATCCGAATAAACATCTCACTCAGTACATGCATACGTCATGGCGGATCCAGGATGGTTCCGCGCCATCCGGCATGTACACGATTGCGCAAACGTCCGATGGTTTCCTCTGGTTCCTGTCTTCTCGCGGCGATATCTACAGGTTCGACGGTGTTCAGTTTCGTCCGTGGCGTCTGCCCGCTGACGCTGGCTTGATCGGCAGGATCAGAAATATTGTTGGCGATCAAGCAGGAGGGCTGTGGGCACTGGGAGCGAATGGGATCGTTCGCCTTAAAGGGGGGCTTGTCACGTCTCATTTTGAGCTGGAAGGGCTTATGCCGAACGCGAGCAATGCAAGCAAAGACGCTGATGGCTCGTTGTGGGTGGTACGAGGCGAGAACGGCATTTCAGAGCCTGTGTGCCATATCACCGAGCGCGCGGTCAAGTGTTTCGGAAAGTCGAATGGAATACCGATTTCCCCGATCGATGCGATATTGGCGGACGGAACAGGCGGCTTTTGGCTGGGAGGGCAAGCTGCCCTTGTGCACTGGCATGCCGGCGTGTCGGAGATGTACCCGATTGAAGGCCTGAAGTCCAATACAGGAGCCCCGGGGATAATGAGCTTGGCGCGTGGGCCCGATGGTTCCGTGTGGGTCGGCATAGTTTCAAAAGGATCGGGACTAGGACTTGCCAGATTCGAGCAGAGCACCGTCAAATCGTTCGTGACCCAGACTTTCGATGGAAGTAAGTTCGGCGTCTTCGCCCTGCACTTCGACCGGGAGGGCAACCTCTGGGTCGGCACTGACAGCGACGGGGTCTTTCGTGTCCATGGAAGTGCTGTCGACCATTACGCACGGACAGAAGGCTTGTCCAGCGATTTCGTCCGCAGTCTCTTTGAAGACCGCGAAGGCATTGTCTGGGCTGCCACCAGCAATGGTGTCGACAAGTTCCACGATCCCCATGTCGCCACCTTTTCAGCCGTCGAGGGCTTGGGAAAAGACTGGGCGGTAGGCATTTCGGCCAGCAGTGACGGCACGATCTGGGTTGCAAATGCTGAGTCGCTCGATCGTATTGATAAGAACGGATCTATCTCGTCGATTCGCACCGGAAGCGGCCTTCCGGGAAGCCAAGTGACTTCGTTGTTGGAAGACCGCGCCGGAAACATGTGGGTAGGAGTGGATGATGGGCTCTATGTATTCAAGAATGGCCATTTTCGCCGCCTGTCCGAACCGAATCACCAGCCGCTTGGACTGGTCTTTGAATTGATCGAGGACGTCAGCGGAGATATTTGGGCAGAGTGCGCCGGTACGGGAAGGCTCGTGCGTATCCGTGATTTCCAGGTGCAACAGGACTTTTCACGAGCGCAGGTCCCGACCGGCCATCTTGCCCCGGATCCGCAGGGCGGGATTTGGATCGGCGCTCGCAATGGGGACTTTGCTCTGTTTCGCGATGGTGTTCTGAAGAGGTTCCCAGTAGGTTCCAAAGCGAATCCCTGGGCCAATCAGATCATTGCCGAGGCAGACGGATCTGTCCTGGCCGCCTTCGACGACGGGTTCGTCGGATTGCGGCAAGGTAAAGTGCAGCGAATGACGACGAAAAATGGTCTGCCCTGTGACGGCATCATTTCTTTTGTTGAAGACAAGGAGAAACGCTGGTGGCTCAATACCCAGTGCGGTGTCGTAGAGTTTTCAGATTCGGAACTCCAGCGATGGTGGGCCAGCCCCGAAGCCGTAATCCAGGCACGTTTGTACGACGTACTGGACGGAGCCCGTCCATCCGCGCGACCACCTTTCAAGTCAGCGGCGACCTCGCCAGATGGGCGCGTGTGGTTTGTGAACTCGGGTGTGGTGCAGATGCTGGACCCCTCCAGACTCTCCCAGAAGGCGCTACCGGCGGTCACATACGTAGAATCGGCCATCGTCGAGCGAGAGGAAATCACAGCAACCGAGAACCTCACGCTTGCGCCGCGTCCGCGCGACTTGCAGATCAATTACACTTCGCCAACGTTTCTGATTCCACAGAAGGTGAAATTCCGGTACCGGCTCGACGGCTATGACCATGATTGGCACGACGCCGGTACGCGGCGACAGGCGTTCTACACGGATTTGCCTCCGGGGAAGTATTCCTTCCGCGTGATCGCATCCAACAGCGACGGCGTCTGGAACGATAACGGCGCCAAGCTGGATTTCTCCGTCGCGCCAGCGTACTACCAGACGAATTGGTTCCGGGCGCTCTGCGCGTCTCTCTTGCTGGCGCTGTTGTGGGCTGCCTATCAGTTCCGTTTGCGTCAGTTGCATCGCCAGTTTGAGATGACGCTGGATGCGCGTGTCGCCGAGCGCACGCGGATCGCGCGGGAGCTTCACGATACCCTGCTGCAAAGCTTCCACGGCTTACTGCTCCGCTTCCAAACGGTTTCCCAGTTGCTGCCGGAGCACTCGGATGTAAGAGAAAGACTGGACAGCGCGATTCACCAGGCCGCTGAGGCCATCACCGAAGGCCGCGACGCGGTGCAGGCATTGCGCGATTCGGTTGTCCAAAGCAACGACCTTGCCTTGGCCATCAGCACCCTCGGAGAAGAACTTGCCGCCGACTCGGCCAACCACCGACCTGCATTCCGTGTAGCAGTCGAGGGCGAGGCGAGAGACCTTCACCCCATCCTTCGCGATGAGACCTACAAAATCGCTGCCGAGGCGCTCCGCAACGCCTTCTTACACGCTCGGGCTCGCCAGATCGAGGTTGAGATCCGCTATGACGATGAGCAATTCCGTTTGCGCGTGCGGGACGACGGAAAAGGCATCGACCCGGCGGTCCTCTCGAGCCATGATACCGAGGGACACTACGGCTTGCGCGGTATGCGGGAACGCGCCACACTCATTGGAGGTAAGCTGACAGTCTGGAGCGAGGTCGAGGCAGGAACCGAGGTGGAGCTGCGCATCCCTGCTCGGATGGCCTACGCGGCGGCGCGCAGCGGTTCCTGGTTCTTACGAAAGGTTGCGGCGAAGCCGTGAAGCATGAGCACCGGCAGCTCCAAAATCCGCATTCTCACCATTGACGACCATCCGGTCGTTCGCCAGGGGATCGCCGGTCTCGTGGGTGTTCAGCCGGATATGGTCATGGCAGGTGAAGCGTCGACCGGCCGCGAGGCCATTCAGCAATTCCGGGCGCTCCGCCCGGACGTCGCGCTGATGGACTTGCAAATGCCGGAGATGAACGGCCTCGATGCCCTCATCGCCATTCGAAGTGAATTTCCCGACGCAAGAGTTATTGTGCTGACGACCTACGCGGGGGATGCGCAGATCCTCCGTGCTCTCAAGGCCGGCGCTCAGGGATACCTGCTGAAGAACACTATGCACAAGGAGTTGCTGGAAACGATCCGGGCAGTTCATGCGGGAAAGAAGACCGTTTCCCCGGAAGTCTCGTACGAGATCGCCGAGCATGCGACCGACGACCCATTGACTCCGGCAGAAATCGCCGTGTTGCGTTTGATCGCGGCCGGGAATGCGAACAAGGAGATCGCGGACCAGCTCTCCATCACCGAGGAGACCGTCAAGAGCCGAGTGAAGAGCATCCTTTCCAAGTTGGGCGCCAATGATCGGACACATGCCGCTACAATAGGGATAAAGAGAGGGATCATCGAGCTGTAGTATCCACCCACTGGCCTCGACCTGCCTACCGAACCCATTCCCAAATCCCTAAAGAGTGACGATCGCGACTCTTTTTGGGGTTTCGACCAGCCGCCCTGAAGTCGGAATCTGGAATGTGCAGAAAGGCGTGTCCGTGCGACGCTTATATTCCACATTCGCCGGTGGTTGGCCCGGCATCGGCTTGCTTCTCATGCGTCTGGTCGCCGGCTCCACACTGCTTGTGCGCGCAAGCTCGACGGGGTGGAGCGGCCCTCCGATCCACACGGCCATAACCTCTGTATTTCTAGCTGCATCCGGGATCCTTCTCATTCCCGGCCTGTGGACTCCGATCGCGGGAACGGTAGCCGCTTTGATCGCAATCACGCAAATCCTGGCGCGAGCTGGGGACCCGTTGAACTCCGTTCTGTTAGGAACCGTCGCTGGCGCTCTCGCGATGTTAGGACCGGGCTTATGGTCCGTGGATGCTCGTCTTTTTGGGTGGAAGCGCGTCGAAGCTCCCCCGCGCAGAAAGTCCTTGTAACTCCCGCCTGAGACCGCTGCCGAATACAAATTTCTTGGCTCAAAAGAAGGCTGCGATTCGCCCCAGACGAGTTCGCGAATTTCCCCGATGTGGGGTTTCGAGCGGACGGCGTTGCGGGGCACAATCCACTCGTCATCAGGAAAGCCAGCCTAAGTTCAGTGGATGTAGGAGGACGGTATGGGGCACGCGGCTATCGACTTGACAGATCCTGCAGGTTTCGCAAGAGCAAACTTTTTCCCGGTGGGCGCGATGGAAACCGAGCGGCTGTCCGTATTGGAAAACATGTTGGGTCACTGCTTCAAGGGCATCATCGGGAAGAGCCCAGCCATTCAGAGCGTCCTGGAGCAAGTCTCCATCGTGGCGCCTACCGATGCCACGGTCCTGCTTCATGGAGAGACTGGGACCGGCAAGGAACTGATCGCGCGCGCTATTCACAACCTCAGTTCCCGGCGGCAGCGCTCATTCGTGCCGATGAACTGCGCGGCAATCCCCTCGGGACTGCTGGAGAGCGAAATGTTCGGGCACGAGAAGGGAGCGTTCACGGGCGCTCTCATGCAGAAGAAAGGACGATTCGAACTCGCCGACGGCGGGTCGCTGTTCCTGGATGAGATCGGCGACATCAGTCTGGAACTGCAGCCGAAATTGTTGCGGGCTGTGCAGGAGCGCGAATTCGAACGCCTGGGAAGCGCTCGGACGATTCATGTCGACGTTCGGATGATCGTTGCCACTCACCGTGACCTCAGCGCCATGATGCAGGAGCAAAAGTTCCGTGAAGATCTCTTTTACCGGCTCAACGTCTTCCCCATCGAGATCCCGCCCCTCCGGGAACGGCGCGAGGACATCCCGCTCCTGGTGAACTACTTTGTCTCGAAGTTCTCCAGCCAGATGGGAAAACAGATCGAGTCGATATCGGCGAGTGCCATGCAAGTGCTCACCAGTAACCCATGGAAAGGAAATGTCCGGGAACTGGCGAACTTCATCGAACGTGCCGTGATCCTCACACGCGGTCGCGAGTTAGAGGTCGCGAGCGCCGAGCTTTGCACGTCTTCCCCGATAGCTATTGCCAGCCAATCGGACTCGAGCTTTCGACAAGCAGAATGCAGCGTGATCATCGATGCGTTGAGAGCCGCGTCTGGACGGGTAGCAGGCAAAGGAGGAGCGGCCGAACGGCTCGGATTGAAGCGCACCACTTTGCAGAACAAGATGCGCCGGCTCGGCATCGAGCGGGAACATTACAGCAGCCTAAATAGCGACGTCTCCCGTTGATTGGCGTCGGAGGTGGTTATATGCAAGTCGGTGCAATTGGCAACCTAAGCCTTTGGCGCTCAACCAGGCGGTGGGTTTGAAGACCCTGACCGAGTACTGGCACTGCCCATATGAGGGCGGCCGCCAGCGGCGGCCGCAAATTCAACCCCTTTCCTACCAGTAGCTTAGCGGCTGCCTGCTTCGGCAGCAGAACTGCACTATTACAGGTTGTAGAAGCACCGGAGGTCCTTATGCAGATCCTCACCGCAATATTCGGGTTTCTCTTCGGCTGCCATCATCGCAATCTCAGCCGGGTTTTCACTATGCGCGCTAGAACGTACAAGGTATGCATCGACTGCGGCGCAGAGCTCGACTACTCGCTGCAGACGATGTCTCTCAAGACCCGTCGTGAGCCGGTAGGGCCAGGAAGAGCTGTCCTGCACCTAGTTAGCGGCGGCAGATTGGTTCTCAGCAAACCTTCGAAAATCGCGGTTGCAATGGTCATCGTCCTGATGATGGCATGCGCTCTACCCGCTCCCGTCCGCGCCCAGGCAGGAAGAGCCATACAGGGTACGAGTGCGACAGCCGAGATCCCTTTTGAGTTCCTCACTCTCGACACCAGATGTCCCGCGGGGCATTACTCGGTCGTTACCGTCGGTCCCACACACCTCCTTATCCGCAACGAAAAAAAGCGTGTAGCCGCCGAGATCTTCACGATCCCGGATCCAGGATTTCCGGTTGACGACAAAAGCTCCAAACTCGTTTTCGTCGAACGAGACGGAAAGAACTATCTGGTGGGAATCGTCGATTCGCACGGTTTTCAGCGCGTGACTGGCTTGTACGGGATCACGCGGAAGGAAGGGGATGTTCGTAAGGAGGTCACGCTCGGCTACCTGGACGAACGACGTGAAGAAACGGCTGGTCGGAGTTCGGCCGGGCACGAGAAGAGGCAATAGCCGATGAAAACCGCGGGACGACGGGTAGCGATCAATACTGGAGGCGGCGACGCACCTGGCCTGAACGCAGTCATTCATGGCGCGGTGTATGCGGCGCGTGGTCTGGGCTGGCAGATCTTCGGTATTCGCGACGGCTACAACGGATTTCTGGAACCACAGAATTATCCGGGGGGCGGACTGATCGAACTTAGGCGCTCGGCGGTGCGCGACATCTCTAACCTCGGCGGCACGATCCTGGGCACAACCAACCGAGGCAATCCGTTCTGTCGCCCCGCGAGACAGCCGGACGGCACGACCAGAGAAGTCGACCGTTCCGACGAGCTCATTGATTGTTTTCGGAAGAATGGCCTTGACGCACTCATCGCAGTTGGAGGCGACGGCAGTCTCAGCATTGCACACAAGCTGCAAAGCAAAGGGCTGCGCGTCATCGGAGTACCGAAGACCATCGACAACGATCTTGAATCCACCGTCCTTACATTTGGTTTCAATACCGCTGTGTCGTTTGCCACGGAGTGTATTGACCGACTCCACAGCACAGCTTTGTCTCATCAGCGAGTCATGGTCGTGGAAGTCATGGGGCGCTACGCGGGTTGGATTGCGCTCCACTCCGGTTTAGCTGGAAGAGCGGACGCCATCCTGATTCCAGAGATTCCGTATGCAATCGAGAAAGTTGCAGCACACCTCGGCCGCAAGCACAGGGAGGGCAAACCATATTCGATTGTGGTGGTCGCGGAAGGAGCTAAACCGGTGGGCGGCGATGTAACTGTCAGAAGTCGTGAGGCTGGCCGAGCCGACCGGCTGGGGGGCATCGGCGAGACCGTCGCCGCTCAGCTTCAGGAACTCACCAGCAAGGAAAGCCGGTGCGTGGTTTTGGGCCATCTGCTGCGTGGCGGATCGCCGACGGCAATCGATCGTATCCTGGGAGTTACGTTCGGCGCCGCTGCCATTCAGGCGCTTGCAATGGGCATGGACGGAGTGATGGTCGCGCTTAATCCCCCGCGTATCGATTACGTGCCCATACAGCAGGCGATCGCCCACCTGAAGCTGGTGCCACGAGATAGCGAATTTGTCCTCGTATCGCGTGCGCTCGATATTTGTTTTGGAGGTGGCGAATGATGACAAAGGCCGCGGCGAAGCGGGTGGCATTGCCGGATGTTGCCAGGCTCATTAAGCAATACGGGTGCGGTCCAGTGCAGT
>Ga0335082_10001807_pt1 | contig 22867 bp, 17 predicted proteins | sample Lox_Sample_41_FD_206718 | JGI IMG/M metagenome (GOLD analysis project Ga0335082, IMG submission 206718) | Soil microbial communities from Loxahatchee National Wildlife Refuge, Florida, United States - Lox_Sample_4.1 | ecosystem: Environmental > Terrestrial > Soil > Wetlands | place: USA...
GCGGCACTCATCTCTATGTGTACTCCTGTTGTGATGGTTTCGGGTACATCGGTCATGTGCGATGTGCCCATGGTTGCCCTTTGGGTATGGGCGGTCTCCTACTGGATTGATGGCAATGAAGCGCCGTATCACATGTGGCCTATGCTTGGCGCAGGACTCATGATAGCAGCTGCTGGCCTGACAAAGTATTTTGGCGCGAGCCTTATCCCCCTTCTGGCGTCGTATTCTCTTATGCGGCGAACGCCTTTCAGGCAATGGTTCCCTTATCTGCTTGTTCCCATGGCACTATTTATCCTGTACAATGTGGGGACATGTCATACGTACGGCATCGGCTTGATGACAGATGCCTTCGTGTTTTCCGCCGATGTTCATCAGAATTCCTCTCCCTATACCGTCCAGAGAATTATTGACAGCCTCAGTTTCACCGGCGGTGGATTGATTACCGCCTTATTTTTTGCTCCCTTGCTGTTTCGCTTACAAGGCCGGTTGATCTGTGCAAGCACGATGGCAGGCCTATGCATAATCCTCCATTTTTGGGGCATCGAGAGAAGCTCGAATTTCGGCATATCCATCCAGCAGGCCGTGTTCATCACGGCCGCATCTGTTTTGTTGACAGTTGCCGCTGCCGACTTTATTGGGAACAGGGATGCCAAATCTCTTCTCCTGATGCTCTGGGTGATGGGAACGTTTATGTTTGCCTGTGTGGTAAACTGGACGGTTAGTGAACGAATCATTTTGCCAATGGCTCCGGCAGCCGGCATTCTCATTTCCAGGCGGCTTGCACTGCGGACTCAACAGAGGAACAATCTCGAATGGGCCGGCTTTGCTCTTGCGCTCATACCGGCATTATCGCTATCCCTCCTCGTTACGTTGGCCGACTACCGTTGGTCCAGTGAAATTCATAAGGTTGTTCAACGCATACGTTTACACAGTCCCCCCCCCGGACAAAGCCTCTGGTTTCAGGGACATTGGGGATTCCAGTATTACATGGAGCAGATTGGGGGAAAAACCCTGGATTTCGCGGCATCGGAAGCACACACGGGAGACCTGCTGGTCAGGCCTTCGTTTACTACAAACTTTGAGAACCTGCCAGACGACGTCTTTGATATTGTCGATACTTTGCAAACGGCCCCCCTTTCATGGCTTGCAGTGATGGCCCCCTCCACTGGCGCAGGGTTTTATTCAAATGAGATTGGCCCCCTTCCGTATGCATTTGATCGCGTGACCCCCGAAACATATTGGATTCACGAGTTCAAGCAGAACATGCGTTTTATGGAACGCAAGTAATTATGATGCACCGAGAAAATGTTCTCTGCCAATGACAATTTCTGGTAGTCCCGAAACGTCGCGCATCAATCCAGGAAACGCCACCTCTGATATACTGCGAGGCACAAAATGAGTTTCTCCGCAATGGCTTTCAGTAAAACAAGTACTTTTATTGTTCTGGGCATATTAGTTCTACTTTTCCTATTCAGCGTGTTTAAGAATATCTCCTATCCGTTATTTTGGGAAGATGAGAGTTTGACGGTTGTCGGGGGTGAAAGAACTCTAACGTACGGGTATCCAAAAGTTCATGACGGGAAAAACGTTCTATACGACATTAGACATCCGAACAGAAGGTTGGGCATAGATGAAAAGACCGACGCCTTTATTGGAAACGCTAATTGGGCAATGTACTACCTTGCTGCGGTAGGCGTAAAACTAGCGGAATACACTGACGATATCTACTTAAAGACAGCCATCATAAGATCGTTATTCGCCGTTTTAGGCATAGTAGGAATCTTTCTTTTCGGTATCAATTCTATGCTTTTCCTGAAAGATTTTAACCAACGCATGTTGTTCCTGCTAGCTTATTTGATCTTTACATTGCTATCTGTTTCGCTCACCCTGCATATACGTGAGGCCAGGTATTACTCTATTGTATTAACGTGCAGCGCAGTTATTATATTCCTGTTTACCGCACACCATATTCTCAACAAGATCCCTTACTGGGTATACAGCGTATTTATCACCATCAATTTGGTGTTGCTGTTTCTTTCTTTCTCTCTGGCATACTTCATATTCTACGTTGACATAGCGTTGTACCTGGGAATAGGCTATGCTTATAAGTTTTTTACGAACCTAAATTCGGGAATGAAACTCTCAAAAAACATCAAAACATTAAGCCCGGAAATTCTAAAGTACGCATGCCCCTATATTGTCGGTTTTTTAGCAATATTGCCATTATTGCATTTTTTTAAAAGTTTCCAGATAGCTGGAGAACTGAAAAAATTTAATGGCTACGGGTTCGATATGTACCTTTCCAATCTCGGTACTATATGGGATTATTTGTCTCGATACGATCATTTATATTTAACTGTCATACTCAAAATCATCATCCTCATTTTCGCGCGAAGGATGTCAAATGACCCCGAAAATATGCCGAAGTTTAAAATGTCATTTTTTCTCGGCATATTCACGTTTGTTTACATATTGTTTGTTGCCACCATCCCCAATTACATATTCAGCAGATATTTCACAAATTTACAGCCAGTTATGTTGTGCAGTGCATTGCTTGACATGTTTATCCTCTATTCTGTCCTGCAGAAGAAGCTCTCCGAATCCACTGTAATGAAAACCGCTGCATTAGTAGCAATCGGGCTATTGATGGGGAGATCAGTGCTCAACAATAAAGAATTTATAAGCGGACATTGTTATGAAATCACCCACAGATATAAAGGTTGCGTTGATTATGTTGTGGAATATATCAGAAAGAATGTGAGGCATCCGGAAGACCTCATAATTTCAACTAATTATGAAGAGACCTCCTTCATGTACTATCTGAAGTCAAAAGTGATAATAGGTTTTGTACGGAATAACCTTAAAGATGACTTGCAATATCAACCTGACATTGTCATCTACAGAAAAGGATGGAAATGGCAGCGCGATCAAAAAATATTTCTGTCACAACTACAGAAGACGGAATACATACCCATATATCTACCGATAACTGATTATTATGTAAACAATATCCCCGAATTGAGTGAAGATAAACTTGCAAACAGGCATCAATTCAAAACATTGATTCCGGATAGCTCAGATGACCAATTGGTTATGTTTGTGCGTAAAGATAAAGCCTATATGTTTCCTGTTCCAACGTACGATGGAAATGGAGACTTTTTGTAAACAGGTTCCGGCGGGTTAAGTTCGCCGGATAACAGAGATCATGAAATTGTGCCGCGGTTTCCTATGAAAGAACACGAAAATCCCCCCGGACCTCGTTCGGCATTTGCGCCGTTTCTCCTGCTTGCCCTGGTTCTAGCAGTTGTTGCCTTTGTTCGCATCCGACTCCTGTCCGTCCCCCTGGAACGCGATGAGGGCGAGTTTGCCTACATGGGCCAACTTCTGCTAAAAGGCATTCCCCCGTTTACCCATGCCTACACCATGAAACTTCCCGGAGTCAGCATCGTATATGCCTTTTTCATGTCCCTGTGCGGCCAGACCGCTGCCGGCATCCATCTGGGATTACTAGTCGTCAACGCGACGTGCATCCTCCTGGTCTACCTGCTCACGAAGCGACTGTTTGACCGTAACGCCGCCATGTTCTCGTGTAGCTGTTACGCGGTTTTATCCCTCAGCAATTCGGTATATGGCGTTTTTGCACATGCCACCCATTTTGTTGTGATGTTTGCTCTGGCCGGGTTCATTTTGCTGCTTCGCTCCCTTGAAAAACGGCAAATTTTGCCTTTGATTATCAGCGGGCTCTGTTTCGGCTTGGCAATCACCATGAAGCAACATGCGGTCATGCTGGTGATCTTCGCTGTGCTGTATTTTATACGGCGTGTTTGGAGAAATCCCCTTTTCGACAAAAAGCTCTGCGTGGCGGGGAGTCTCCTCTTCCTTATCGGCACGATCATTCCCTATGCCTTGATCCTCCTCTGGATGGTCAGAAATGGGAGTTTTGACACTTTCTGGTTCTGGACGGTGCTGTATGCGAATGAGTACACGTCAAATTGGTCACTTGCTGCGGGTTGGACCAGTTTCACATACTCTTTTGGCAAAATTGCACGATTGCTTTTGCCGATGTGGCTTCTTGCCGGTTTTGGTCTGGTGTTGCTCTTCACAAAAAAGAGATGGTGCCATGACAGGTTATTCGTTATCGGTTTCTTCTTCTTTTCGTTCCTATCAGTCTGTCCGGGGCTGATTTTCCGCGAACATTACTTTGTCCTGCTTCTGCCGGCGGTGGCAATAATGTCGGGCGCCGGCGTGAACTCAGCCGGTCATTTTTTTATGTCATCCGCTTCGACAAGATTTACACCATTCATCCCGGTTTTCCTGCTCGTTGCGGCTATCGCGTATAACTTCTATCTTGAACAGGATAATTATTTTTTCCTCACCCCACAAGAGGTGAGCCGTGCCATATATACAGCAAACCCTTTTCCAGAAGCTCTCCAGATTGCCAGTTATATTAAAAACGACACCTCACCGGATGAACGCATTGCTGTGCTTGGCTCTGAACCGGAAATTTATTTCTACGCCGACAGGCTCTCGGCGACCGGTCATATATACATGTTCGGGCTGATGGAGAAGCAGCCGTACGCAGAACTCATGCAATCGCAGATGATTCGTGAAATAGAAGCGGCACGCCCCAAATATGTTGTCGTTGTCAATGTCAACTTCTCATGGTTCGTGCAGAAATCCTCGATACGGTCCGTTTTTTACTGGGAAGAAAGTTACGTCAGAAAATGGTATGATCTGGTGGGAGTAATAGATATTATCGATCCCAAAACAACTCTGTACCTGTGGGGCAACGAAGCGACAAACTATGTGCCGGTTTCCAAATGTTTTGTTACAGTATTCAAGAGGAAGAAAGATGTATAGAGCGGCACGAGGAGTGCTACGCTCTCACCTCGCCACGAGTATGCCAGCCGTCTATGCGAACCTGTCTGGGCCTGCCTTGACATTACTGTTCCGAAGTAAGCTTCCCCCGGCAAAGCCGGGGGTTTCCCCAGAAGAAACTACATGCGAAACTCTTAATTCGTACCTTCAGAACATCCTACAATTTGGCCTGTGTGAAGCCTCCACTGGCCCTGATGACAACGCTACCTTCCGCGCTAAGGAATCTCCGTAGATGCGTTCAAAATATCTTGCCAGCTTCATACTCGTTGCCGTGACGATCATGGTGTATTGGCAGACTGGCAATCACGGATTCATCAACTTTGACGATCCCGAGTATGTATATGAGAACCCATACGTAAAAATGGGGCTTACGCCCGCCACGATCAAATGGGCATTTACAACGTTTTACGCCTCGAATTGGCACCCCCTTACCTGGCTGTCGCACATGACAGATGTCCAGCTCTATGACATGCATCCGTTCGGGCACCATATCACAAATGTGGTCCTCCACAGTGCGAACGTGCTATTGTTGTTTCTCCTGCTCCTGAGACTGACGGGATTCCCATGGCGGAGCATGACAGTGGCCGCACTTTTCGCCCTTCACCCTCTGCATGTAGAATCCGTCGCCTGGATTTCGGAACGGAAGGATGTGCTCAGCGCCTTCTTCTGGCTGATGACCCTCCATCTCTATGCCGGATATGCAAAAAAACCCGGCTGGAGACGGTATCTGTTGATGGTTGTGACATTCGCCTTCGGACTCATGGCCAAGCCGATGCTGGTAACTCTCCCCATAGTGCTGATGCTTCTTGATTATTGGCCACTTGGTCGCTGGAGGATAGCGACCGGTAACACGTGTGCTGCAAGATTGCCTTTCAGGAAGTTGGTTTTGGAAAAGCTGCCGTTTTTTGTGTTGGCGGGCATTTCCTCATTGCTGACTCTCTGGGCTCAGCACGAAGGGGGCGCGGTCAATTCGTTGGACAACTATTCCATTACTATGCGGATTGCCAATGCCATAACATCGTACTCCGGTTACCTGTGTAAAATGGTGTGGCCGTGGAACCTTGCAATCTTCTACCCGCTACCGAAGGCAATTCCGATCATGCACGTTCTTGGAGCCGGATGTTTCTTCGCCGTTATGACGTTCATATCGATACGTGTTCGCCGGAAACAACCTTTCATGGTAACGGGCTGGCTTTGGTATGTCGTTACGCTCGTGCCGGTCATCGGACTGATCCAGGTTGGCGCCCAATCCTCGGCAGATAGATATACCTACCTTCCGCTCATCGGTATCTTTATTCTAGTGGTTTGGTGGGCATGTGAATTTTCTCTCAACCTACCTTATCGGAGTCGGGGTCTCATTTTAACCTTAATCGGTGGGATTATGCTAACGGCCTGTGCCTTTGTTACCCTGCGGCAGATATCCTTCTGGCAAAACGATGTCACACTCTTCTCCCATGCACTGGCTGTCACGAATGATAATTTTATCGCACACAACAATCTGGGATTCGCTCTGGCGAGAGAGGACAAGCTCTTCGAGGCAGCGGCACATTTCAATGAGGCGATACGGATATCGCCTCGTTTCGCCGATGCATATACAAATCTCGGAGAAATCTTTCTCAAAACAGGCGACATTGACGATTCCATTTCTTATCTTTCCAAGGCCATCGATCTCAGGCCTCATCATGCGGCCACCTTCCTTGACATGGGAGTCGCCATGTTTCGAAAAGGGAACATTGCAGAAGCTCTCAACAGCTTTGACAGAGCGCTTGCCATAGATTCATTTCTGGGGGATGGGTACTACAACAAAGGGATAGTTTTAAGTACGTCAGGAAAAACCGATGAAGCGATCGAGTGCTTCACTGCTGCCCTGAAAATCAATCCGGATAATCCTGATTATCACACACACGCAGGGATGGAACTCGCTCGCAGGGGCAGGACCCAGGAGGCGATCAACCATTTTTCTGAGGCATTGCGCTTAAACCCGAATGAAGCAGGTGCGCTACGCTATCTGAACAATTTGCACACAAATGATATAATCCCCAACGTTACTCATTAATGAAGTTATTTCCGTGCAGGAGTGCTTCCTTTCTGATTCGAAGCCGCATCGAGTTCCCTGAATTTTGTCATCTCTGCCTCGGCTTCGGCTTTCCTCCCCATCATCTGATAGACGACTGAAAGGTTGTAGTGCACCGGGGGATGACGCGGATCGAGCGTCAACGCTTTTGTCAGATGTTGCAACGATTTTTGAAAATCCCCTTTCTCGGCAGCCAGGATGCCCAGATCGACAAGAACGGGCACAGCGTTCGGATCGATCCGCTGGGCTTCCTTCAGGAGCCGTTCCGCACCCGTCAGATTATGCTTTTCAAGCAGCTCATCCGTCTCAAGGCACAAGGTTTCAATGCGCTGGCGCATCATTTCGTCCACATGCGGGGAAATCTGTTCCGCCTTGTCATGGAAGAACTTTTCCTTCTCAGTATTCCCCATCTCGCCATAGATCCTGCTCATCATGATATAGGTGATAGGATCACCCGGCTCATACTGCAGTTTTTTGTTGAGCACGAAAATCGCCTTGTCATACTCTTTCGCTTCCCAGAATATCGAAGCTGACCCGATCATCATCCTGGCGTTAAGCGAATTCTTGGAATAGGCGATAGAGAGATTTTTCACTGCATTGTCCATATCTCCCTTGTCATAGTAGCGATAGCCGAGATTCTGGTAGCCGACGGCCAGTTGCGGCACATCCCTGACCATCTGAGTGAACAGTGAAAATTCGTCCTTCCAGAAGGAATTCCGATGGAAATCGATGGCTGCATACGAGGCGCAGAGCAGAGTCATGATCGCTATGACCGCTTTTTTGTTTGCCAGGTTGATGAGATACGCAAGCGTCATGGCAAAACCCATGGACGAGAAATAGACATACCTGTCGGCCATGGATGTGAGGCCGGTTGGAAGTATTCCCGACACCGGCACAAGAAAGAGCAGAAACCAGCCCGCCGCAAAAAGAATTTCCCTTGTTCTCCTGAAACGGATGGCGGCAATGAGGATACCCGCGATGACAAGGAGATATGGCAGGACCTGCCGGATACGCTCTGCGGCCGTTATGTCGTACATGGTCTGGAGTTGAAGCGGATAGATCATGTTCGACAGATAGGTGACGACAAGTTTTGGCGTCAACAGGACCAGATTTGTAAAATCGAGTTGTTTAATGAAGTTGGGGCTTGATACCGCGAACGACCGTATCGCCAGAAACCCGATGATTACGCAGACGTAGATTGCGTAAGTTTTCAGCGGCGGCTTCCTTTCGGAGAGACACAGATCGTGGTACAGGAACACCACCGGTATCAGCAGGGCAAATTCCTTGGACAAAATGGCAAGGGAAAAACAGGCGACGGCCGCAGGAAATCTCCCTTTTGCGTGAAAATACACCGAGAGGAGCGCCCATAGCGCACACAACAGGGTGTTCCTCCCCCCCGCATGAAAATTTATCGTTTCATTGACAATCGGATGGAGCGAGAATACCAGAGTCGCAATAAAAGCGTAGCGCTCCTTCTTGAAAAGTTCGATCAGGAGCAGGTAAAAGGTCAACGACACCGCAATGTGGAGGATGAGGTTGGTTATGTTGAATCCCACGGGATTCAACCCCCAGATAGAACGATCGACCAGGAAAGAAATGTAGGTCAGAGGGCGATAATATCCCGTCATCGTATCGATTCTGTCTTCATGTAAAAAAAACCTGGGAAGGTTCTTGAGACTTTCGAGCAGGGGATTATCCACGATGACGTCGATATCGTCCCAGACAAAGCCGTGACCGAGCGTGTTGCCATAGACCGCCAGGATAAGAACAGTGATGAAGGCCAAGCGGTACATGTGAAATTTTTGCGACTCGGTCATGGGAATGTCCTGGTAATCCGTACTGGAAGGGTCGGCATGCATAACGTGTCTGTCCCGGACGTGAGAGAAGAGGTGCTACTTTCTGGGCTCATCATGCTCGTGCAGGCCCGCCAGCACCATTTTGCCGTCCGCTGACCGGACAAAGGTCAGATGCACGTCGGCAACGACATGTTCATTCTCCATTCGATAGGTTATCACGTACATATTGTCGGGCCGGGGTTCGAAGCTGGTTTCTTTCGGATTTTTGAGCTCCCCCGTCTTTTTGCGCACTTGCTGGAACTGCGCTACAAAATCGGCCTCGCTGCCGGCCTCCTTGAATCCGGGTGCGGACTCCTTGTAAATCTGCGAGAATTCCCCCGCCGCGAATTGCGAGAGAACGTGCTGTGCGGCAGCGCTGGTGTCGGTCTTATTTGCGCCCGACTGCTTGTCCTGATTGGCCCGGCAGCCGATGAACGCTACTGACAGAAGGAAAAGGAAAAATACCGCTCTGAGTCGTACGTAGTTCATTGTCATCTCCTTGAAAAAAATATCATTGGCTGTGCAGCATTATCGTATCATTTGTCTTCTTCTTTCGTCGGAGCCTCATACGGTTTATTGGACTCCTCGCAACTGTGCTGGCAATCGCCATGTGTCTGCTGACACGTATCAAGCGTCTGCTGTTCTTCCGCGGTCCTCGGCTCGGGCAGATTGATGACATCGGCAATGCATTTGTTATAGTTGTCTTCACATTTCGCAAAGCATTGCGGATCATCATACTGTTCCGCACAGGAAAACTGACTGTGCAGCAAAAGCGTCGCCGCCATCAAGACACCGGCGAGAAATGATTGCCTCATTTCTATCCTCATCTCAACATCCTCCTTGGCTTGTTTTCACGTGACAGGCCGTGCCGCCTCCAGGGTGTCCAACGCCTCATGGAACACTCCTTCATGGCTCATGCTCTTCCCCTCCGCCCGGGACCAGGCACGGATACCTTCCGATTCAAGCCGGAACATCATCTCCCGACGGGGAGCAAACACCCTCACCGGCAGCCAGATACCTCCGGCAACAAGAAACAGTAACGCCGAAGACCATATCAGCAATACGCCGGGGTCCTGAATGAAATCGGTTATGACCAGGCGTCTGGAATCCGGAAACGAGAGACGATACCCCCCCTTGCTGAACTCTCCTCCGCTTGGCGCGCTCCCTGTCAGGACGACCTCCTTCCCCTTCAGCAGCTTGAACTGGAAAACCATCCGTCCCGTCATGAAGGGATCGCTGCCGTCGTCCGGTTCCGCCATGGTGAGCATGATCCGGTAGGGAGAGCCGGTGATTTCCTCACCGGCCTCCTTCCCCGGCGGATAGATACTGAGAATGGAATGTGTCTCGTAACCTGCCGGGAGATCGGGAGCGTAGAACCTGATGACAAGAGCGACACCGAGGTAACGGGGGTAGACGAAAGCGCCCTCGTAGCGGGATGGGGGATAGATCCCGAATTTTCCCCCGGCCTTGCCGTCGCCCGTCGAAGCGACTTCCATGGTGAGGCTCTTGGACAGAAAGAGCCCGGAGGACCTGCCGAGAACTATCCGCTCAACGATGCCGCCGTTTCCGGTGGGAGCCGGGAACGGCTCCCCTTCTATGACGGTTCCCCGATATGAAGTCCGGATGCTGAGACTAATGAAAATCCCGGCAAATAGACACATTGTCCCCGTCAGGAAGAGCCCCCGGGCGGGGAAACTGTCGACCCCTCGCCAGGCTGTGAGCATGCTTGCCGAACCGCTTGTTTTGTACCCCACGGCGTTCAGCCGTCCCTGAAGCCCGGCAAATGAGGAGCTTGCTGGCAGCCTGACGTTTTCATCGAACAGCTCCGTCGGGACCTCAACCACTTTCCCCGATAAGATCCGACGTCTTGTGAGATACGTCCCCGTCTCCGCCGCAATTCGCCCCACGCTGCTCAGCGGAAGCAGAGCGAGCATGAGGGTCAGAAACATATTCGTGCGGGTCAGTTCCATCAATTCCGTCAGGGTGTCGTTGGTGACGAAGGCTATCCCGATATAAAGGAGCAAAAAGAACCCAATAACAAGAGGAAACAGCGCCCGGGAGAAGCAGATGTCCCGGACCGCAGATAGCAGCCGTTTCACTTTCCCTCCCCCTTTATCCGTGATGTCGCCTGGACAGTGCTTCCCCAGTCGTTGATGAGCTTCAGGCCGTCAATGTGTACGCCATCCGCCTTTTCAGTGAATGAAATGGGGACGGGGTTGCATCCTCCCGGCTTGCCGACGGTTTCCAGGGGGATGAGCGTCCTGCAATAGTAACAGATCACCGTCCCTTCAGCCTGGCCGTAGCCGTCGGGCTTGCAGATGGCACAGGCGTCCAGTACCGCCGTCAGCTTTCCTCCAGGGGTCATGAGGACAAAGAATCTCGCTTCTTTCCCCCCCTGTTTGAAAAGGTATTTGTGTAGCTTGCCGTCCTCCAGATCGATCTCTCCCTTTCTCGGGATGAAAATTTCGCCGGACGGGTCTGCCGAAACCGGGACCGGTTTCGGGTCCCAATATTCCACGCTGGGGAAGCAGCTTCGGTACGCCGCGGCAGCGAGAATCACCGCGGCGACGCAGGGGATGACGAGCCTGATGCGGCGCGCCCTGATGGCGGCAGCCAGTATCTTGCGCCGTTCTGCCCCCTGCCGGATATGGGCCACCGCCGGCAACCGCTCCAGGCCGATAGCAATGGCAACGAGGATCACCGGAGTGAACCAGATGAACACCCCTCCCCAGAAACCGACCTCCTTGCCGAACAGAAATCCGATATACCCCCAGAGGTAGTCGCGAATGAACAGGTGGTCCGGTATGAGCATCGACTCGAAGAACTGATGGACAAAGTCATGCGCGAACTTCATCACCTTCATGGTGAGAGGCGAGAACAGGTCGAGACGGATGAGGGAAGAGGCGCTGAAGATCAGGAGGCCAACAACTATTGCCATGAGCCCGGCATGGGACATCGTGAACGACTGCGGAAGAAATTTCTCGGCGGCCATGGCTGCGAAAACCACGGCGGTGGCAGCGAGGACGAGGAGGATCAGGGGCAGAGCGCTTCCGGCCATGTCAGAAAATCTACAGGTTGAAATAGCTCCCGCAAGAATTCCGGCGGCAAGAACCTCGATTATGGTACGAAACGGAGTATCAACGAGCCTTCCGCCCCACGAGAGCGGGAATTCCCTCACATTGCTCCGATAAACGGCTGTAACCGAGACGCCCCAGAGAAGGAGCAGGCTGCCACCCACGATGTCCCTGATTATCACGTAGGGAGTGTCTCCCTGAAAAAAGCGGAACAAAACACTGACACTCACCACGCCGGCCGTAAACCCGGCAATAGCGGCGGATGCCACAGTTGACCGTCGACCGGCAACCCCCCTTGCCAAGACAAAAACGATCCCGGCCCAGGAAAGAAGATGGGGTATGAGTTTCACGGCAACCATCAGGGCCTCGTCCGTTCTTCACGCACCAGTATCCCGTCGTCGAGATAGATGGTCCGGTCGCCCCAGGCGGCCACTTCGGGGTTGTGGGTCACCATGATAATGGTAAACCGCTCTTCCGCCCGCAGCTCCTTGAGGAGTTCCAGAACCATTACCGTACTCTTGTGGTCAAGGTTACCCGTCGGCTCGTCCCCCAGCAGGAGCTTCGGACTGTTGATGATTGCCCGGGCAATGCAGACCCTTTGCTGTTCACCCCCCGAAAGCTCACCCGGCCGGTTTTTCAGGCGGTGGCCAAGTCCGACCCGCTCCAGGGCCGATCTGGCTTCCGCCTCATCCGGAATGCTGTGAAAATACTGAGCCAGCATGGCATTTTCCAGGGCTGTCAGATAGGGGATGAGATGGTGCTGTTGAAAGATGATTCCCACGAACTCACGCCGGAAGCGGGCCAGCCCGTCCTCGGAAAGGGCCAGGAGGTCCTCGCCGCCGATCCTGAGTGAACCGGCGCTTGGACGGTCGAGACCTCCAACAAGGTTGAGGAGGGTGCTCTTGCCGGAGCCGGAATGCCCCATCACCGAGAGCCACTCCCCTTCCGGAACAAGCAGGTCGAGCGGCTTCAGGGCACAGATGTCGCCGTAGCTGCGGGTGAGCCCAGTGGTTTCTATGATTGCTGATGACATTGAATGGCAACCTTTCCACGGAGTGTTGAAAGTTGAGCGTTGAGTGGGGTTTTTCCTTTTCAACCTTCAACTCTCAACTTGTTTCATTCGCCCCTGAGGCTCCGGACCGGATCGAGCCTGAATACCGACACCAGCGGACCGATGCTCCCGAGCAGGGCAAGAAAGAGACTTACCCCCACGGAGACACAGGCGAACCAGGGGATGACGTCAGACGACGCGGCGAAAACCGTTTTTGTTATGAACTGGGCGATGCCGCTCCCCAGGAGATATCCCGCAATCCCCCCCAGCAGCCCCAGCATCCCCGCTTCCCCCGAAAATATCAGCAGCACTTCCCACCGGTTCCCCCCCATTGCCTTCATCAGCCCGATTTCCTTGCTCCTCTCAAGGACTGTCGTGCTCATCGTGCCGGCAACACTGCTGCCGGCTGAAACCAGGACAACCGCAGTCACCATCAGCATCAGGAGCTTGACCTTGGCCAGCAGTCCCTCGCTGGTCCGGGCGATCTGGCGCACTTCTGAAACTTTTGCGCCTGGAAGAAGCGACTGAAGAAGAGCCGCCTTCTCCTGGAGACCCCCCTCCCCAGCGGCAACCAGCAGACGTACCGTGCTGACTTTTCCCTCGAGACCAAGCACCTGCTGGAGTTCGGTAAGCGGAAGAAAGAGAAGTCCGTCCTCTTCACCGCCGGAGGAGACAATGCCTGCCAACCTGAGCCGAACCGGTCTCCCCCCGCCGGTAAATTCCATTGAATCACCGACCTTCGCTCCAAGACGCGCCGCGAGATCGCTGCCGATCACCGCCTCGCCGACACCGGGCCACCCCCCTCTCAACTGCCACCAGGAAAAAAGTTTCCTGACAGCGGCAAAATCGACTCCTTCCACCATGACGTCCGAATTTTTCCAGTGCAGGGCCCCCCGAAGATGGAACGAGCGTTCCACTTTCAGCCCGCTCCGCGCCAAGGCATCTGCCACCTGTTTCTCCGACAGATAGGCCGGTTCGCTGACTTCGCCGAAATTGAGCCCGCCGCTTCCGACAGTGAGCCTTGACGATTCGGGGATAACGACAAGATTTGCACCGTACTTCCGCACTTCCTCCGCTACCCGCTTTCCCATGGAAGCAGAGACAATGCCAAGCGCCGTGGCAAGACTGGAAGCCATGGCCAGAACCGCCAGGAGCATCACTGTCCTCCCCCGCCGGTAAGCAAGGGCACAGAGCACGAGGTGTAACAGCCAGCGACGACGGTTCATGTTACCCTTTCAACACCCTCACCGGCTCAATGCGGAGCGCCCGGCGCAGGGGGGCGATGCTTCCGGAAACGGCGACGATTAAAGCCGAGATGATTGCGGTCGGGAAGAGCCAGAGAGGGGACGCTATGGTAGAGTTGAATACCGTCCGGCTGATGATTCCGGCGAGCTGATTGCCCAGCAGGTAGCCGATTACTCCGCCGATTACGGAAATGATCAGGGTTTCACCGACAAAAATGGAGCTTATCTGAAGGCGGTCGGCGCCGACCGCCTTCATCAGGGCGATCTCCCGGCTCCGTTCAGCCATGGAGGCCATCAGGCTCGTGGAAACAGCGGTAGCCGAAGCCCCAAGGGCAAGGAGGGTCAAGAGCAGCATCACTCTGTTCAGCTTCTTCAAAAGCGCTCCCTCGGCGCTGGCGATCTGCCAGATCGGTTTTGCGCGACTGCCGGCCATCACCTCTTCCACGTTCTTGGCAACAGACGTAACATAGGCCGTGCAGTACCACTTCTCGTATTCGTCCTTGGTCATGGTGCCGGGGTCTTTTCTCCCGAAGTCGTCCATCGGCACGGTAAGGGCGCTCACCAGAACCCTGGAGACATTCCCCTGCTGCCGGAGAAATTCCTGGACCGTCACCAACGGGGCAAACAGCTGTTCCTCCTCGTATCCTCCGGTGGTTACGATGCCGGCCACCCTGAACTGCTGGACGTGTCCACGGGCGGTCGCTGTTACGGTGGAGCCCACGCCGACCCTCAGCCGTTTCGCCAGGGCCGCGCCGACTATCGCCTCATCTGCGGCGGCAGGCCAGCTACCCTGCACGTCCCACCACGGGGCGATCACCTTGATCCCCTGGATACTCTGGTCCTCATCCGGCACATCAAGCTGCTTGTTGAACCAGGTCCCGGTGATGACTCCCCGCTCCATCTTACCTCCCGAGGAGATTTCGGCAACGCCGAACAGGTAGGGTGCGAAACCGGTGATATTGTATTTCCAGAATACTGTCTTGATCTTCGGCAGGTCCTCCTCCCGCAGGAATCCGCCCCCCTCGAGCGCTGCTGGCTCCAGAAGAATATTGGCGCCATAGCTTCTGAGCTCCAACGCCATCTTGTGGGAAATTTCGCCGGCGATGCCGAGGAAGGCCGTAGCCACGGCAGCTCCCAGGGTTATGGAGAGAAATACCAGAAAAACTGCCTTGGGACGCTTGAGGAAGGAATTTTTAAGGACACGGAAGAGCATGTTTCAGACCCGTTGAGAGTTGAGAGAGGGGCGGCTCTCAACTCTCAATCGATTCTCTCATTTCCGCCGGCAGCGACTCTCGCAAGGCCGCCACCTTCCGCTTCAGTTTACGCCAGGCGTATACGCCCCAGATCACCAGCGCTGCCATCAGGATATGCTTCACCATCAAGGCCGGCACCTGGAGCCGGTCGGCAAAGTGGTTCCACTCAAAGCTCCGGAAGAAGATGGTCCGGGGAACCCCACCGATAACAATCCACCAGAGGGCAAAGTGGAAAAACCTTACCATGATGCGATAGGTTTTCAGAAAAAAAACAGTGGCGGTCGGCGTATTGATCGCGGCCTGCGCCCGATCGATGGCATAGAGGCAGAAGGCGCTGGCGGCCAGCATGGCCGTCGCCACATCGTGGAAATAGTTGTTCATCATGACGGCAACGCCGAGGCCGGCGGAATGCTGGAGGAGTTCCGTCAGGTATTGGTTGAATTCGTTCATGGAGCAACGTTCCTTTCTAATCAGCGAGGGGGTTTGGGAGAAGTCTCTCAGCCTGCGTTTCTCATCAAGCCTTTCTTCATTTCTTCGTGCTCGCGGGCGAACTGCTTGAAAGCCCGTCCCTGAGGGAACTGTATCATCCAGGATGTTATGTGGGACATGGGAAAGCCTTTCCAGGAGACCTGCGGAATGCGGGAAAGGATGCGGCGGAGGGTAAACAGTTCCGCCCTCAGTTGAATGATGGATTCCTCCCGGAATTCCCTGCTCATCCCCGGGACATCGGACTCGAACACGGCGTGATTGCCGTCGAACCAATCCCAGTTAAGCCCTGGCACAAGGTAAGGCTTGTAGATATCGTACAGCTCAGTGCCGGGGAATGGTGTTGTCATGACCGGATGCGCCGACACCTTCAGCTCGTCACAGAGCTTGAGGATCCCCTCGTAATCTTCGGGCCGGTCCTGACGGCCGCCGATCATCATGAACAGCATGACCTCGATCCCGTGGTCGCGGATTTTCTTGATGGCATCACGACGCTGGCGCGCCTGTTTCGAGGTCGCCTTGTACTCCTCCAGGCTCCCTATGTTGTTCGATTCCCATCCAACCAGCACCGCGGTCAGCCCCGCTTTCCGCGCGTTGGTAAGAAGCTCCTCCGATCGTGGATGGTCCACCGAAACCAGGTCGCCGGAACCGAACCACGACTTCCCCCTGAGGGTCTTTCCCATCTCCCGGTAGAGCTCGATGGTATAATTCATATTGACGCCCCAGACGTTGTCGTCAATCCCCCAGAACAGCTTCCGTTTGCTGGCAGCGACCTCGGACACCACCTCGTCGATGGGACGCACCCGCACTTTACCTCCGAAGAACTGGTGTACCGAGCAGAAGGTACAGCGATGGGGGCAGCCGCGAGAGGTCTGGAAATACCCGTAGACGTAATTCGTCTTCCAGAGGTTGGTGACCGGCCGGGGGAGTCCTTTCAACTCGGGGAATCCCCCATGGTAGACCGGCTTGAGACGCCGCTGTCGGGCATCATCCAGCAGTTCACCCCACAACTCTTCCACTTCGCCGATAACGATGGCGTCGGCATGCTGCCGCGCCTCCTCGGGCAGCGCCGTCACGTGAATACCGCCGAGAAGGACCTGTTTGCCGGCGGCGCGGAGGCGATCCGCGGTCCGGTAGACCCAGGGGGCCTGGGGGGTCAGGACGGTGAAGCCGACCAGGTCAGCACTCACCGTGTCCGGATCGAAGTCTTCCTTGTTGGCGTCCACCAGCTCAACTTCAATGTCAGGACGCACCTGGTTGGTCAATCCGGTCAGATATTCCAGAACCGGCGGGGCAATGGGAAGCCCCTTGCTCTTTTGCCCCTTCTCACCGAAGGGAGGAGATATGAGTAGCAGTTTCAATTGAAGCCCCTATTTTTTCTTGTCGTCCTGAAATGTCGAGTAATACGAGAGGAACATGTCAATGGAGCGCTGGTCCCACTCGTAATCCGGCGCGATCACCATATTCCCCTGTTTGTCGATATAGCCGCAGTTGTTCCCTTTTCTGACCGGGGCAAGGCCATTCACGAAGATCGAACCGGCGTCATATGCCGGTTTGATGATCATCTCCCCTTTCATGTCCATGTACCCGACCTTCTTGTCGACCATGACCGGCGCCAGTCCCTCGGTAAAGATGGTCGGCGCCTTGAATTCCCGGTTGATCACCGGTTTTCCCGAGCGGTCTATCAGTTGCCAGACGTTTTTCTGGGCCACGGCCGCAATCCCTTCGTTGAAGTTGCTCGCTTCGCCGTACTGCGCCGGTATGACCATTTTACCAGTTTGGTCGATGAAACCGCGCAACCCGTACTTGCCGTTGATCTGTACCTGGGCCAGTCCATCGCGGAACGGCCGGGCCTCGTCGAAGGTCGCGGGGATGACCAATTTCCCGGAATGGTCGATATATCCCTTCTTCCTGCCGATTTTTACCGCGGCGAGGCCTTCTGAAAAGAAGGAGGCGTCATCGAACTGGGGCTCGATGACAAACTTCCCGCGGCCGTCTATGTAGCCCGCCTTGGGCTCTCCTTTGGGCTGGGCGACCACCACCGAGGCAACCCCTTCGGTAAAGGCGAATGTGGCGATGAATCGCGGTTCGGTCAGGAGGGCCCCTGTCCGGTCGATGTAGCCCCAGCGGTCGCCGAACATGACTGCGGCCTTCCCTTCCCTGAAAACGGAAGTCCCGTCATAACGGGGCTGAATGACCACCTTGCCGAAGGGGTCGATGAAGCCGTCCTTGCCCTTCATCCGGACCGCCGCCAGTCCTTCCGAGAAAATCGAGGCGTGCTCGAACTGGGCCGGAATGACAAGTTCGCCGTTACGTGCGCAATAGCCGTACTTGCCGTTCTTTTTCACCAGCAGGCGGAACGTGTCCCCCTTGTCCAGCGGTTTCCTCTCCTTATGGCAACCGCCGGCAAAAACCAGCGTAGCCAGTGCAAAAATCAGTAAACGTTTCATGTCGACTCCCTTATAAAAAAGTTGAGAAACGGGGGAAGGGAAATGAGAACACATCACCCGGTCCCGTTTTCCCCCTCATCCCTTATCCGCTTTCCCACCCACGATGTCGTCAAAGAGTTTCGTGAATTCGTCTTCGGCAAGACTCTTGTAATATTCCGATTTCCCGGCAACTTCGAGGACACGCTCCTCCCCTTCGACCCGTACCCTGCCGAGAATCTCCCGCCGGTACCGGAGAAGACGCCATATCGCCGCCACCGAGGCGATGAAAAACCCGGTATAGAGGATGGGTATCCCATGTTCCTTGATGACCGCGAACCTCACCCAGAACGGCATGTCCCGCATTTCCAGGCGGTAACCGTCGAACTGCAGAACACCGTTGCGGACAAGGGAGCCTTCGGCGATCTGCTTTTTCTCCTTCTCGACAGCCAGGAGAAAAAGCGGGTTCCTGAATTCCAGGGACCGGGTGGCGGCCTTGCCGTTTTCCTGCACGTAATCAGGATAAAACTTTACCTTGAACTCGAAGCCTCCCAGGGCGAACCGGTCGACTTTCCCCTTGAGGCAATCCAGCCGGACGTACGCGCCGTCGATCTCTTTTCCGGTCGGGTCTTTCAGGACGAGGAGCGGCGCCATTCCCAGCCCCTTGAGCACAAAGGTGGTGCTGTCCTCGACGTACGGGCGGTTGATGTCGATCTCATGGTCCCTGCCATTCCTGTCCTGCAGGTTCACCTTCAGCCCCGTTTCCGTAAACCCGGATACAAGGGGGGCGATTTTCTTCACCGTGAACATCACCCGGGGGGGCGAGCCGATCTTCGGCAGTGACGGCGGGGCAGGTGTCTGGCTGTACCGTTCCAGCTCTCCCCGGAACGACTCCCCCTCGGCGATGTCGAGATAGGCGTAGAACTCCGAATAGACGCTGACCACCCCCCCGATCAGTATCAGGAAGAAACTGAGGTGGAAGAGCCCGAAGGCGACGGGGGAAAGACGGTTCCGTACGCCGTAGAAACCGGAGTCGTTCTCGATGATGGTGTATCCCCGTTTCCCCAGGAGGCCGGTAACGGACGAGGCGTCCACGCCGTCCGGGAGGGGATACGATTTCTTGAACGGGTATCCTGCTGCCGTCAGCGGATCGGTGATTTTCGCCGTGGAAATGGCGATCCGGTTCTTGATCAGGGGAATCCGCTGCCACATGACAAGCGCCAGGTTCAGGAAAAAGAGCCCCCAGAGCGTCAGGGTGATGGGTGACGTGTAGATGTCGGTAAGCTGGAGCGCATCGAGAAAGGCCACCAGGGCGGGGGAACGGGCTTGCCATTCAAAGTAGAGTTGCTTGACCAGGCTCTTCTGCGGGATCCAGAGCCCGAACATGAATACCAGACCCAAAAGGCAGATGAGCAGAATGGTAAATCTGAGGGAACTGAGGTATTTCCTTATCTTATTTATCATCAGGCATGCCTGGAAGAATCTGTTGAGCATTGAGAATGGAAGATGAAAGTGGACGGTCGAAGGTCGAGAACTCCCTGTCTCAACCCCCGCCCCGCAACGGTCTGCCTTTTACTAGCGCACATTGAACATGTGCAGACTTGTGTTGACAATGAAGGTAACCCCGAAAAACGTGATGATGACCGTGCTCAGGGCTGCGATTGCCAGCCATGCCAATCGCGTGCCGCGCCAGCCGAATGTGACGCGCATGTGGATGCAGACCCCATACGTGAGCCAGGAGATCAGCGACCAGGTTTCCACCGGGTCCCAGCTCCAGTAGCTCCCCCAGAGGTCCTTAGCCCAGATCGCGCCCGCCGCGATCATGATGGTGTCGGTGATGAACCCGAAGACGACGTAGCGGAAGATCAACTCATCCAGCCGGTCCAGTGAGGGAAAGCGTTCATAGGTCGGATTCGGCGCCGGGCGCCGTGAATCCCCCAGTTTCAGCAGGTAGACCACGGCGGCGGCCATCGCCAGGGCATAGGCGCCGAAGGCGAGCCAGGCGAAATAGACGTGAATATAGAGCCAGAAAGTTTTGAGGCTCGCCGCCATGGGAGTCAGCACCGGGTTGCGCATGTACCCGAACCCCATCATGACGAGAACCAGGGGGACGGTGGCGACGGCCAGTCCCTGGAGGGACTTGTTGCGCCATCCGACAAGAAGGGTGCCCCCCACGATGATCCACCCCCCCATCAGGGCGCTCTCATAATCGCCGGACCAGGGCAGATGCCCCGTGGCGCTGTAACGGGCGCCGATCGCCGCGGCATGGGCAACGAGCCCGCCCCCGACGAAAATGGTCATTTTCGGCATGACGCGGGGATTCTTGAAAACGAAAGAGTAGATATACCCGCCGCTCGCCAGGGCGTAGATCGCCATCGTTATCCAGAAAAATACGGTTTCCCAGTAAGCCATTGCTTAAAACCTCACAGGTTGAAGGTTGAAGGTTGAAGGTTGAAATCAAACCTTAACCGGAACAGCTTCAAGCCTCTTATTCAATTTAATTGCCTGTATTAAACCGTTAAGGTCTTTTTCCGTCTCTATCAACTTTGCCGTTACAACCATATGGTCACTTCCATCAAAATAACCAAGTCGTTCTGAAAGACTCAATTGGTAACGAAGTTCTCTCAATGAACCAAATGCTATGGTCACATACCGCAGAAAATCGGCCAGGGTTTCCCGTGAACATCCTTCAACAATGTTCAACGGAACTGAAACAGCAACTCTCCTGATTTGAGCGGTGATGCCATACAGACTCTTCTTTTGGGAATTGGGCCGTCACCCGGTATGTCAGCAGCGCAATTTCATCTGCCAGCACAAAAACCGTAAGCTTCGTATGATCTCGCATTGTTTCAGCCTTCAACCTTCAACCTTCAACACCTTCTCCGCTTCTCCCCCGACCGTCCAGACCCGGCACCCTTCCGGGGCTTGTTCGAGCCACACCCTCTGCGGACGGTAGACGAGGCGCATCAGGATGCCGATAACGGCAAGGAGAGCTCCGATGGAAACGAGAACCATGTGCCGCGGACGGACCACGTGGATCTCGGTCCATTCCGCCAGCCAGGGAACCTTGACGATGTAGCTTCCCATGGGGACCGCGGTGTCCCGGCCGAACTGGTATACCCCGTTGACCACGTTTTTCCCCTCTTTTCCCCCCAGAAGCTTTAAAGACTTGTGCTCGGGGTCGTACAGCACGTCCCACAGAAGCCGGTGTCCCTTGAAATTGGCGTAATAGGTGTAGCTCCCCTGGGGAGGATCCAGCGGCTGCACCTTGACGGTCCCTTCGTATTCCAGGTGCAGGTTGTCGGTGACGACCATCAGGGGGACGTCGGCAAGAAACCGCCCCAGGTGGTATTCGAGCCCCTTGTAGACAAGCGGTTTCCCCTCCTTCGCCACCATCCCCTGGACAAGCATGGCATTGTTCCTGTCGGACAGGGCGATTTCCACAGCACCCTTCGGCCACTGCGGATCCCCGTAGATGACCTTCCTTACCTGCAGCCGCGGCATCCCCTTCAGGGACGACAGGGGTCCCTGGGTCACGTTGAAATAGAGGCCCGGATCGTCAAGCGGCGACGGCGCCCCCTCCCCCTGGAAAAAGACCCCGGAGAAATGCCGCAGGTTGTCGTAGCTCCCCACCAGGAGGGCAAGGAAAAGGCCGCCGTAGATAACGGCGGTCGCCGGGAGGGAAAAGGTCCGCTTCTCGCCGTAGCCGTCCGGGCCCATGCGGAAACCGGCATCCGACAGGCGAGCGGCGAGCGCCTCCGGCGGCAGGGGAGAGATTTGACCGGCGGACCCGGGACGGTCGCCGGAATCGTAACGGAAATCGCGCTTCAGGCGCGTCATCTGGTTGATGAAGCGGAGGGCGATGAGCGCCAGGAAGCAGATATTGTTGATGAGGATCATTTTCCGGGGAGTGGGGGAAAAACGGGGCACCGGAATCCGGGCGAACTCGGCGTAAATGGACAAGATGAACAACCCGATGAACAACAGCGGCAACCAGGGTGAGCTGAAGAGAAAACGGTAGAGCCGGGGATTCATTTTCGAACGTGGGGACATGGACGGTATCTGCTCCTCATGCGTATCATTTGTAAGCGGCACTTTCGATAAAATGAAAGTCTATCAGATTCGGGCGTAAAATTAAACAGAAATTTGCCCGGAAGAGCGCTCCCGCAGGGAGTTTCTCTCCACCCGTGATGCCGGGAGCCCGGGCGTGGCAAAGTTGGCAGCCGGGCGGCCGCACGAACGCAGGACGGATGCAATTTGCGGGCAAAAAAAAGCCGGCGCCAGGCGCCGGCTGGAAAAAAAGCATGACAGGCGGGGAGAGGGAAACCCCTCTCCCCGGATCGTGATTAGTACACCAGCGGCCTCTGGACGCTCCTGGTCGGGGCGGTGGCGCCAGTGGTGGTGGAGCCCTGGTGATGGTTACAGGCGCCCCAGCCGTTGGCAGACTGGTCGTTCTGGGCCGTCCGGGCGGTGTAGTCGTTGGCGCCCCAGGCGGAGTCGTTGCCGTTGTTGTTCAGGATGGCGTTGCTGCCAGCTTGGGGGCCAC
>Ga0335082_10001808_pt1 | contig 22861 bp, 18 predicted proteins | sample Lox_Sample_41_FD_206718 | JGI IMG/M metagenome (GOLD analysis project Ga0335082, IMG submission 206718) | Soil microbial communities from Loxahatchee National Wildlife Refuge, Florida, United States - Lox_Sample_4.1 | ecosystem: Environmental > Terrestrial > Soil > Wetlands | place: USA...
CCACCACTCATACAGCACAATACTCGCAGCCACCCCCGCATTCAGTGACTCCACGCGCGGCGAATGGGGGATGGCGACCACTTCATCCATTTCACGCATGACGTCTCGCGGCAAGCCGGCTCCTTCGCTACCGATGAAAATGGCCAGCGGCCCGCGCAGATCGGCCGTGGGCAGAGCGGTTCCTTTGTGCGAGGAAGTGGCAACCATTCGGAGGCTATGTTGCCGGAGCAGGGGCATAAGCTCAGGCAGATCGGCCTTTGCCACTGGCAACCGGAAGATACTTCCTGCGGACGCCCGAACCGCCTTCCAGTTGAACGGACTGACCGTACCTTCCCCCAGCAATGCGCTACTTGCGCCAAAGGCCTCAGCCGAGCGCAGGATCGTGCCCAGGTTTCCCGGGTCCTGCACTCCAGCGATCGCCAATAGGGGCCCGGCCTGAACCTTGGCAACCACCTCTTCTGCGGTGCAGGTCTTGCAGCGGACCAGGGCCGCCACGCCCTGGGGCGTTTCGCTGGGAACGATGCTGGCGAAGAGCTTGTCCGGGAGCAGAACGGTCTCCACGTGGGCGCCGATCTGGGGCAGAAGCTTGGCCGCCTTGTCCTGGCCGGAATGGCTGAAAAACACCGCCCGAAACTTCAACCCGCTGCGGATTGCCTCCTCCAGAATGCGCAGGCCTTCGATGGCACAATAGCCGTCTGCGTCCAGAACGCCCTGGGCGAAGGCTTTTCGGAGGTCCTTCAGCAGTGGGTTGTGGCGGCCTTCAATCGGCCGCAGGCGGCCCGGTATCGCGGCACCGCGGTTGGGCGAAGACTTCTTCATCTGCCCAGAGATGATACCCGTTCTCGGCTTGCACCGCTCTCTCGTGGTATGTTAACTTTCGCGGTTTCAGAACATTTTCACGGAAGGGCGAGCGTGCGCGCGGAGATTGTCAAAATCAACCGGGACAATCCGGAAACGTCCCTGATCCGGTATGCGGCGGATCAAATTCGTGCCGGGGAAGTCCTGGGCATGCCAACCGATACGTTTTACGGTCTGGCCGCCGACCCCTTCAACCTGCGCGCCGTAGACCGCGTGTACGACATCAAGTCGCGTTCCCGTCACAAGCCGCTGTCCTTGTTGATCGAGAGCATCGACCAGGCGGAAGAGTTGGCTCGGCCGCTGCCCGAGGAGTTTTATAAGCTGGCGCGAAAATTCTGGCCGGGACCGCTCACGATCATCATCCGGGCGGCTTCGCGCCTACCACTCAAAGTAACCGCTAACACCGGAAATGTGGCGTTGCGCGTGCCCAACGCGAAGATCCCGCTGGCGGTCGTACAAGCCGCGGGAATCCCGATTACCGCAACCTCGGCCAACCTGAGTGGCGAATCGGAGTGCACCACGGCGGTCGCGGTCCGCGACCAGTTGCAGGGCCGCATTTCGATCATCGTGGATGGAGGGACCTCGCCGCGGGAGACGGCTTCGACCATCGTCGATCTGACCGACGAGGAAGCCCGCTGGAAGATCATGCGCGAAGGCGCCATTCGCTCGCAGGAGATCTCCGAGTTTTTCGCACAAGGATGACGGAAGCGCTGCCGAAACCCGCCTCCCAAAGCAGTTGGGCAAAATGGCTGGGGGCGCTGGTTGCGTTTTCGGTCCTGGCCTATTTTGCAGCGGTGTGCGCCGGGATTGAACGAGCCGCTTCCGAGCCTGAGATTCATTACGCTGACGCCATCGTGGTATTCGGCGCCGCCGAATACTCCGGCCGGCCGTCTCCGGTCTTCCGTGCCCGGCTGGACCATGCCTTCGACCTGTTCCGCAAGGGACTAGCTTCCGTAGTGATTACCACGGGAGGGGCCGCCGCAGATCCAAAGTACAGCGAAGGCGGAGTTGGCCACGACTACCTGATGAGCCGGGGCATCCCCGATTCCAGCCTGATTGCCGAGACCCAGGGCTCCGACACTGCGCAATCAGCCGCCCGGATCGCGGTCATCATGCGGGCTAACCACATGCAAAGCTGCCTCGCAGTCAGCGACGCCTATCACGTCTTTCGGATTCGCAAGCTGCTGGAGCACGAGGGAGTGCAGGTGTACGTAGCTCCCCGGCCGGATTCGTTTCCGCGCTCTGCCCGCCAACGGGCAGAGGCGGTGCTGCGCGAAGCCGTCAGCTACATTTTGTGGCGGGTTCACCTGAACCAGTAAGTCGTGAATGGACGACACAAGTTCAAAGTGTGATTTTCAGTTGCAGCAGTGCTTGCACTCGGTGAACTCGGGCGGCGTCGGCAATTTGCACAGCTGGGGGCACGAGCCATTTTCTCAACTTCCGATGATCCCCTATCTTCATCCTCAGGAAAGGGCTCAAACATGCTTATGCTATCGGCCCTAATTACTCTGGTCGTCGCTGTTCCGGTGTTGGCTGGTTTCATAAGCACCCGGAAACAGCACGCTGGCAACCGTCAACTCTTCGCGGCTTTCGTTGGATTCAGTGCGGCTATTGTTGCGCTTAGCGCCATACTCGCTGCCATCACTGCGTCCATTATCTGGATGAGACCGCCACTAAGCCCGTATGATCATCCGGTGGTAACTGGGTTCGGATTTATTTTTTCTTGGATCGGACTTTTGTCGACGGGTATTGCTTTTATCGCTGGTTTGTTCAGTAAAGGAATTCACCGCGTCGCACTGGTTCTTTTCGTACCGGCAATGTCGATTATCTGGTTGTTGGCCGCATTCGCCAATTTCGGGGCATAGGTAGAACAAATCGGGGGCCTTAGAAAAACGCGGGCGGTTTCTACCATCCCATCTTTTTCCGCAGCTCTGTGATGTGCGCCACATGGTGACACCCGTGCCAGGAGTAGAGCGCCAGGTTCTTCTCAAGAGTCATCGTTTCCCCGCGCTCAGGGTGATGGAAGGTCCGCTTCCAATCCGCCGGTTTCATGGATCGCAGCAAGAGTACCCAGCGCTCATGCAGCGGCTCCAGGAGTGACAGTGACGTCTCCAGCGGCGTGACCGGTACGTCCGCGAGCTTCGCCCAGCGGTCTTCCATGTAAGGCTTGATCGTCGGTTCATCCTCCGTCAGTGCCAGCTTGAAACGGATGTAAGCGTTCATGTGGCTTTCGGGCACGTGGTGCACCACCTGGCGCACCGTCCAGCCACCGTCTCGATACGGCGTTTCGATTTGCTGCGGAGACAGGCCTTTGATAGCGGCCCGGAGCGCGGCGGGCGTACGTTCAACGTCCTCAATAAACTTGTTTCGTTGGGCCTCGTCGGGCGGGGCATTGTAGGTGAACGGACCTATGGGATAGCGGGGGTCACTCATGGCACCTCATTTCACAATTTTGCTGAATGCGAGACCAGAGACAACTGTCCAGCCAACGCGATCGAAATCAAGGAATGAGATGAGGCTGTCGAGCGGAAGGCCGCAGAAATTCTCAGTGCAGCAGGGCGAAGATGCGAACGGGGGCTCCCGACCCACCTTCAAGCTTGGTAGGAGCGACCACGACAATCCCGCCGCTGGCCGGAACGTGTTCCAGATTGGTTACATTTTCGAGATGGTAGACACTGTGAGACAGCGTGTAGTGATGGACAGGGAAGTCCTTCGAGGGGCCGTAGTCAATGCTCAGGGTATCGATGCCCAGGCCCAGCACGTGGCGTCCTTCCACCAGAAACTTCGCTGCCTCAAGCGAGTAGCCGGGAAAGTGCAGGATGCCTTTGGCGTCGGGGTTGCGATAGTCCTTGGCTGAATTCCAGCGAGCGTCCCATCCGGTATTCGCGATGACCACGCTGCTCTCCGGGATCTGGCCGTTGGCATGCTCCCACTTGGACACGTCTTCTACCAAAATCTGGTAGTCGGGATTTGCATTGGTTTCCACGCTGAGGATCACCAACGGTGCGACCAGGCGTTCAACTGGAATTTGCTCGACGGTCCACAATCTGGGGACAAAGTGAGCAGGCGCATCCAGGTGCGTGCCAAAGTGCTCGGGCAGCGAAATGTCGCGCGCGAAATATCCGTCCTTTTCAACCGTGGCCACCGTTCGAGCTTGAAAAGCCGGCTGCTGTGAGGCTTCGTAGGTAGGAACCTGGGCATTGTAGGTGTGCGTCAAATCCACGACGGCGCGAAATTCCGGGATCCTTTGCGCGCCCTCATGGCGCTGCGCAAACAGCAGAAGGGCGAGCGCCAGAGCACACCCTACGATGAAGGTTCGAAACTTCATGGATATGTATCAGATGCTGTTTTGGACTTTAGGGGCTCTTTCATTTTCCGTTGTAACTAATTGACTTTCAAGGAACGTGGGGGCATGGCCGGTGGAGAAAACCGCACCTTCAACCGAATAGCATCGCGGTGCCGGCGGCAACCAGCGTCCCCAGGAGGTTGACCCAATCATTGGTCAGCAGTTTTCTGCGCTCGAGTGACGCCCCCAGGTAGCTGTCCGCGAGCATACCCAGGAAGGCAGAGGACACGGCGATCGCTGCCCACTTGATCGGCGTCAGGCCGGCAAAGTAAGAGATGGCGCCAATTAGGAGAGCGGCGACAACCCCCGCTGCAGTTCCCAGGAAGGTCACGCCGCCATCGGTGCCGGCCGGAACTTCCTTCCAGGTCGTAATGAGGCGCGCCTTTTCGCTGTATGTCTGGCCCAGCTCGCTGGACACCGTGTCGGCGGCGGCTTCCGCCAGGGCCGCGGTTGTGCCGAGGAGGAATACGGACCTGCCGGTGGCGCCCAAAAGACCGGCACTGATCGCCGACACCGCCAGATTGGCAAGTACCTGTGAGGCAGTGCGTCCCTCCCGGGCCTGGGCGGTTCCGAGCTCCTGCTTGCGGCGGTATCCGAAACGGGTGCTCAACCAGGTGAGTCCAAATACCGTCACCAATAGTGCCCCAAACCGGCGCCAGCAATCAGCACGAAGCAGACTGCCGCTCCGGCAATCGCGCCGGAGATCGAAACCCCCCGAACCATGCGGGCAAGCGCGGTAAACGCAAGAGTGACAAACACGGCAATCCAGAGGTGATAAGGCCCGCCGTCCAGCCAGATGAAGAGCGAATTAGGAACCAGATCAGCCATTCGTCCAAGGCGGCCTAGTCTGCCAGGCCGCGAACCGAAAAAGATACTACTACCTATAGTGTCAGGTGTGGACCAGGCCCAGCGAATCGTGCTTTCACTTTCGGTTACCGCCGCGACCTTTATGCATCAAAACACCCGTTGTAGTTTAAACTCACCACGCGATGGCCCTCCGGCGTCGCGTGCTCAGGGGAACCTTATGGCGGCTTCAGTTTGGACAGGGTATCTGACGTTCGGCCTCATCTCTATGCCGGTACGGCTGTTTTCCGGCGCCCGCAGCTCCGGTGTCTCCTTCAACATGCTGCACCGCACCGATAAATCCCGCCTGAAGCAACAATATATCTGCCAGGCGGACGGAGAGGTCGTCGAGCGCAGCGAGATGGTCAAGGGGTACGAATTCCGCAAGGATGAGTACATCATCATCGAACCCGAAGAGATCAAGAAGATTGAGCCCAAGACCGCCAAGACGATGGAAATTCTGGAATTTGTGAAGACCAGCGACGTGGACCCGGTGTTCTTCGAGTCCTCCTATTACATGCTCCCCGAAGATGCCGGCCGCCGCCCCTATGCGCTGCTGACCAAGGCATTGGAGGAAAGCGAGTACGTCGCCATCGCCAAGCTGACCATGCACAACCGCGAGTACACGGTTTTCCTGCGTCCGCACGAAGGCGGAATGATGCTGCACACCATGTATTACGAAGAAGAAGTGCGCAAGGTGGAGGGCTTCGGCGCGCCGGATGTCGAACTGAAAGATGCGGAAGTGAAAGTCGCGCACCAATTGATCGAAGCGCTGGCGGCCGATTGGGAGCCGGAAAAATATCACGACGAATTCCAGGACAATCTGAAGAACCTCATTCAGACCAAGCTGGAAGGCGGGAAGATCGCCGAGGTCGAGAAACCGAAGAAACTGGCTCCGGTGGTGGATCTGATGTCAGCGTTGAAGGCGAGCCTTGCCGAGATGGAAGGGAAGAAGAAGCCGGCCGCGGCTTCGCGGGAGGGAACTTCGGGCAAACGATCGCGAGGAGGAGCCTAAAGCGGTATTTGACCCCCCGCTGCTTTCCTGTCCCAGAGCGGCAATCTGGCAGCCCAAATGCCGCATTCCGCGCGGAATCTGGCTTGACTTTAGTATCCGCGATGCTAGACTACCCGTCAATTTTGCTGTGGGGCGTTGTTGCGCCACGACGGCCCTTTCAGTTTGTCGCATCGCTCTGCCGTCTCTGGCAGTCGTGGTGATCCTCGGGGAGACTACATCCGACCGTAGCGTGCCAACGCACGGTTCCAAGAGGAGAGCACGATATGACGATCCGAACCCCCAGATTAGCCACGACCATTCTTTTTATCGCTGCGCTGGCATGGCCGGCCCTTTCCAACGCGCGCGACGACAACCAAGTCTCGACTCGTACCGTTACCGGTACACAAATCGGCCACTACAAGAACGGTCCGAAACCAACAGACCTTTCCGTGGTGACGGTCGCTGCTTACGTGCCTAGCGGGAGCGGTTACACCATGATCTCCGGCTCCGGCACAAGCAGTGGGACGTTCACCATTCCCAACGTGCCCGCCGGCTTCTACCTGCTTCAACTGGGTATCGACTTGGTGGTTACCAGCAATAGCACGGTCAATGCCGACTACAACGTGGACGAGCGCAACAACATCGTTCCCGCGGACCAGAATACGACCGTGACTTTCGATCTGACCAATATAAACGTGTGGCAGACGGAGGACATCCTCGAGATGGTTTGCACCAACAACGGGGCGATCAACATATTTTCGGAGGCCGCGGGGCAAAACACCTTCACCGGTACCTACGAGTACTACGGCGCATTGAGCGACGGATCGCAAGGCGATCAAAACTTTATCCTGCAGTTGATCACGCAGAACGTCGGAGGCCACATCTTTAATGCGTTGGGCCGGGGCTTTTTGCCGCCGAAGTTCACCCAGCAACAAGGCAGTGACACGCCAATAAACGGAAAAATGTCTGTGGTTCCTCAGACCCACACCTTTGAAGCCAACGTCAACGGTGCGGATATCACTGCGCAGACTCTGGCATCCAACCCCAACGTCGTGTTCACCGGCACGGGCATTTACCTCGATGCCTACCCTGGCAGCCTGAAAAAGGGAGAGAATACGTCCACCCCGGACCTGGTCGCATACGACACTTATGGCGATCAACCCCTGCTGACCACGAACGCCGACCTTGGCCCGGTGGCCTACGGCGATCCCTTTCCGGCTTCGTCCTGGCCCCTGTTCGTCGTTTATGGCTGGTCCGCACAGGTAGACTATGTGGCCCCGGGGGCGTCGAATGGCACAGCTATCGTGCCATTCAATATTGGGTACAACACCAAACTCCCCAGCGCCACCAGTCCAATCAAGCCATTGGTTGGCGCCGCCACAAGTCCCCGCATCAACGGCGGCAACTTCTTCACGGATACCACGGGAGTCGGCTTGACGCCGACGTTGAAGTGGTCCGCCCCGACCGTTGGTACGGCAAGTTTCTACGAGATCGACATCTTCCGATTGACGAACAATAACGGCAATACGATGAAGGCTCTGATTGCGCAGGTTCTTACGCCGGCCACGTCGTTCACCGTTCCCCAGGGACTGATGACGTCCGGGTCAGGCTATGTGTTCCGGGTTCGAACTTGGTATGCGCCTGGGGTCAACTTTGCCAAGACGCCATATATGATTGGGCCGGTGTTTGCTGCTGTCGATCTGCTTTCCGGGATGATGCAGCCGTGACGTCAAGATGAGCGCTGGGAGTCGGGGATTGAAAAGGTAATGTAGGAAAGCGATGTGGGCGGCCAGAAGGGCCGCCCAACTCTCTTCGTCCTTGCGTGCCCTTCTACCGGGTTATCTTGAACACCGTCCCGCAACCGAAGGGGAAGCACAAATCACCGGCCGTAGCACCGCCTTGCGATGCCGTGCCGTACAAGGTTCCGTCGCGGCCCACGGCAAAACCTCCCATTGGTGAGGCCCCGTCGTCCCCGTCGGTAAAGCTGTGGAGGACGGACTCATTTCCTGTCCTGTCAACACGGAAGATGGTGCCCCAACCCGATGCACCGCCACCGAACGTAGTCCCGTAGAGGGCGCCGTCGCGCCCGACAACGACGCCGCTGTAGGGAATCAATCCGTCTGGGCCACTAAATCGGTAAAGCACGGTCGCTTTGCCGGTCGGGGTGACTTTGAAAACCGTGCCACACCCCGAATTGGGACAAGCGGTGGAATTCCCACCAGACCAGGTAGTTCCATACACGTTGCCAGACTTATCGACAGCCAGACCGCCGAGCGGGGTAGCTCCATCAGGCGCACCTTGGAACGTGTAAACCACCGTCAACTTCCCTTGTTTGTCCACACTGAACACTGTTCCACAACCAAGCCCGCTACAACCGGCGCCTCCCCCCTGAATGGTTGTGCCGTACAATTTTCCGGTCGCCGGGTTGAATACCAGGGCAGTTGGCGCAGAGGCGGAGTCATTGAGAGCCACTGCCACCTCGCGCTCGTTCTTGTCCAGGCGGAACACGGTTCCGCAGCCAAAGCCGCGGCAACCTGCGCCGCCGCCCTGGATCGTGGTGCCGTAAAGGTTGCCGGCGGCATCGAGCACTACACTCGGTTCCTGGGGAAAATTCCCGTCTCCAGCCTTCCCGGGAAAATTATGCAGGATGGTCTCATTGCCGGCGGGATCCAGCTTGTAAACAATGCCGATTCTTCCAGTGCCGCCGAACGATGTCACGCCGTAGAGATTTCCTGAGCGGTCCAGGGTTACTCCGCTGATGTAGGGGAACGATCCGTCTTGACCGCTGTTGAAAGTGTGCAAGTTGGTTTCATTGCCGTTGGGGTCGAGTTTGAAGACGTTTCCGCAACTGCTGCTGCAGGTATAGTTACCGCCTTCGACAGTCGTACCGTAGAGGTTGCCGGCGGCGTCCATCACCAGGCTTGATTCGGGGATGCCACCGTCTTCCTGTCCCAGGAATGTGTACAACACGGTGAAGCTCTGCGCCAGGGCTGAATGTGGCAGGAGTGCAAACAGGATGAGTGCTGCAATCAGTGGCAGCGACAAGGTTGTGTGCGACGTTGTGCCTTCCGCCGGAGCATGTTGTGGGATGGTGCTCATCAGACGTACCTCCGCTGCGGCAAGCTAGCACAGGCCTTAAGGAATGATGTCATAACTTTGTCACAAGGGACTTTCGGCCTACGGCGTGGACAGTCGTTTCAGAAAACGCGATGGACTGGTCGCCTATCGGGGAGAGCGCGGGTTGTGTGGCGCATCTTGCGCCCAACCTTTAGAATGAGAAATTCGTCATAACTCTTATGTCCTGCATGCGATCGCCCAGGGAAATCGCGAAAGTAGTGTGCGTTGCCAAATTGGCAGGTTTGCTGTTTCTTATCATGATGTTCGCGGTGTGCGGTGAAACTTACCGTCCCGTAGCGAACCCCATCACTCCCAACCAGCCCAACCCCTCGTTTGCGCACGTTGCCATCGTGCTCAGCGGCAACGGGAACAACAACTCCGGGGCCAGCACCACAATCGACGTTTCAGGAGATACAGCCGCGTCGCAAGCTACGGTGGGCCTTCAGCCGGCCCATGCCACCTTGGCGCTCGGCGCCACCCGGGTCTATGTGGCCAACAGCGGGGATGATACGGTTTCTGAGTTTTCTCCATCTGTTCCCATACCTGTAGTCACGGTTAGTTTGCCCGCAGGTTCGGCTCCGGCTTTCGTTGCCACCACGGAGAGCGCGAATACCTATGTGGCCAACCTGGGAAACAACACGGTGTCTGTGATCTCAAACAACGCTACGGTTCTCACGGCCACCATTCCGGTGGGGGTCCAGCCGATCGCGATGGCGGAAATGCCGAACGGACAAAAGCTCTATGTCGCGAACCGCGGGAACAACGGAAGCGGTGGTTCGGTGACCAGCATCAACAGCATCGATAAAAGCATAAATCCACCGATCGCCAATGCGGCGTGGGTTTCACCGGTTTGGGTGGTGGCGCGTTCGGACAACCAGCGGGTATATGTACTGGACCAGGGAAGCGGCCAGGTGTCCGCGATTGATACCTATTCGGACACGGTGGTGGGCACGGCCACCGTTGGCGCGGGCGCTGACTACATGATTTATGACTCCAAACGCAACCGCATCTACGTGATCAATCCCGCTGCGGGCACACTTACGTCGCTGGAGGCCGCTACGGATACCTTAACTCCCACCACTCCCAATCCGGTGCCGATCGCGAATCCCGTGGCCGTAGCGGCATTGCCGGACGGAAGCCGGGTGTATGTTTCTACCGCCACGGCCAGCGGGGCCAATGTGACGTCGAGAGTAACGGTATTGAATGCGGTTGGTCTGTCGGTGCGGACGACGATCCCGTTACAGACTGTGCCAGCGGATTGCGCTACGCAGACCTGGTCGAGACTTTCCATTGCGGCTGCGGCCGATAGCTCGAAGGTGTATGTAGGAAATTGTGATGCAGGGAATACCGCAATTATTGAGACATCCAGCGATAGCGTGGTGGTGGAATTACCGGCTCCGTTGAGCGCCAAACCCCCGCAGCAGCCGGGGGGCACCCCGCCTCCTCAGAATCCGGTGTTTGTGTTGACAGGTCCATAGAATTTGCTCTTGATTGCGATCCCAGTACTCACCGGCTCATCCGGGCGTCACTGTCCCACCGCTGCTCCCAAGTTGTGTGCGTGCCCATAGCGCAGGGCAATATTCATGAAGACATCGCCGCTGGAGGTTTCGAAGCAGATCACCAAAGCTTCCGTGTCTTCGCTGCTCTTGGCCCCATGGTCCGCCGTGTGAAGCACTGGGGGATGGACGCGGAAGTGGAAACCCTGGTCGTTGAGCGAGGTCACGGCGTTGCCGATCACCTGATTTGCCAGTTCGAACACGGTTTCACGGACCAATTCGTCGGACTCGGGCAGTTCGGATCCGGCAAACTTGCTGGCCACGCGGACCGCGGTTTCCGGGGCAAGGTCGAAGATGATTCTCCCTTCGATGTCGCCGGTCACCGAGACGAGGGCCGCCATTCCCTTGGTGCGGTAGGCTTCCTCTTCCATGGTCAGGTTTCCAATCGACATGGGAGAATTGAGGCCCTGCGCCAACACGGCGTCCGCCGCATTGATGAAAGGTTGGATCAATTCCATTTTCATGCTTAGGCTCCTGCGCCCGCGGCATTGGCCACGGTACCGTCCTCACCCATCACGTACTTGATGACTTCGTAGAGCACTTCGGGCTTTACCGGCTTCTGCACGAAGTGACGTGCTCCCCGCTGCAGTGCGGCAACGATGTTCTCCTGATACCCGACCGAGGAGACCATGACCACGCGGGCTTCGGGGTGCTTCTGCACGATCTTCTCGGCAGCCTCGATGCCTTCCATCTGCGGCATGGTGATGTCCATCAAGACGATGTCGGGGTTGGTTCGTTCGTATTCGGTGATGGCGGTCATCCCGTCTCCCGCCTCCCCGGCAAGCTGGCCGCCGAAAGTCTCGATCATGCGGGCTAGGTTCTTGCGCGCGAAGACGGAATCGTCCACTACCAGGTAGCGGACCGGTTGACCGTCCTTGCTACGTTTCACAGCTGCAAACTGCTCCATGGCTACAGCCTCCTTCCAGTTTCGGTCATTCTGGCCCGGCACAATCTGTACCGGGGATTAGTTCCTCCCGGCCCGGGCGGCTTTCCCGCCCGGGTCCGGGTCCGTTGATGCCGCATGCTTGCGGTCCTGCGTGCACTGTGCCAGCAGGGTGTTGGCAAGCATGTCCAGCCCTACGACGCGAAGGGCATACCCACGTTCAATCGCCGCCTTTGGCATGCCATAAACCACGCACGATTCTTCGCTTTGCGCGATGGTCATTCCTCCGGCGGCCTTGACTGCGCCCATTCCCTGAGCACCGTCTTCGCCCATGCCGGTCATCAGCACCGCGACGCAGTTGTCCCCAAATTCTTCGGCGACGCTCTTGAACAGGACATCGACTGACGGCCGGTGTCCGTTGACGCGCGGCTCATCGCTGAGGACCACGACGTCGCCCAGAGGCAGGCGCTTTACCTTCAGGTGCCGGCTGCCCGGGCAGACCAGGGCCCGCCCCGCCAGCAACAAATCCCCGGATTGCGCTTCCTTTACGCGGATGGCACAGATCTCGTCCAGGCGGCGGGAGAACATCTCGGTAAAGCCTTCGGGCATGTGCTGCACGATGAGAATCGTCCCCGGGAAGTCTTTCGGCAGCTGCGGCAAGACATGTTGCAAGGACTGCGGTCCGCCGGTGGAGATGCCGATGGCCACCACCCGGGTCGGCCGATTCTTGGTGTCAGGCGCCGCTTTGCCTTCAGGCTTTGCGGGAACGGGGACGGGCGGAGTGACTCGCAAGCCCGAACTGTGGGCGGCGGCCTTGATCTTGGAAATTAACTCGCGCGCGATTTCCGGCATGCGCGCGGACACATCGCTCGGCTTGGCCACAAAATCGAAAGCGCCCATCGAGAGGGCCTTCAGCGTTACCGATGCGCCTTCGGTGCTGTGGGAGCTCACAACGATGACCGGCAGGCGGTGACCACGCATGATCTCCTTCAACATCTCAATCCCGCCCATTCCGGGCATTTCCAGGTCCAGAGTGATCACCTGTGGCTTCAGTTCTTCGATCTTCTTCAGGCCGAAGTTGCCATCCATGGCGGTGCCGACCACCTGAATTGAGCTGTCCGCCGCCAACAGCTGAGGGATCAGCTTGCGCATCAAGGCGGAATCGTCCACCACCAGAACTCTCACCGGTCCGCTCAAGGTTGCACCTCCGGCGAGCTGGCTGGCTGGCGCGCGGCATGGGAGGCGAGGAGACCCGGCTCCGTGCCATCCTTGGTCTGAGATGGCTTGCTGAAGCGGTCCACAATCGCCCCGAGATTCAAAATCAGCACCACTCGGCCGTCGCCCAGGATCGACGCTCCGCTGACCAGGTCGGTCTCGACGGTGTGGTCGTCCAAAGGCTTGATCACCAGCTCTTCTTCTCCGTCCAGGGCGCTGACCAATAGTCCGAACTTGCGTTCTCCCAGCCGCATGACCAGGACAAAGATCTTGACCAGGCGCGGGTCCGTCAGCGTGGGCCGCTGTCCCAGGCGAATGATGGGCAAGACCTGGTTCCGGAGCTGCAACACCTCGCGGTTGTCCACGCGGTGCAGGTCCGACTCGCGGGCGCGGGCGATTTCGGCCACCGCGTTCAGCGGAATGGCATAAAGACGCTGCTCCACCCGGAATAGCAGCGCCTTGATGATGGCGAGCGTGAGCGGCAAGCGCAGGCGGAAGGTGGTACCTTGGCCCGGGCGGTTCTCCACTTGTACTGTCCCTTTCAACCGGTGCAGGACATTCTGCACTACGTCGAGGCCCACGCCTCTTCCCGAAACTTCCGTAATTTCATCCGCCGTACTGAAGCCGGGGCGGAAAATCAGGTCGAGAATGCTGGCATCAGGTAGCTTGGCCGCGTCGTCGGCGCTCAACAGACCGCGCTCGACCGCGCGCGATCTTACCTTCTGCACATCTATCCCACGGCCATCGTCGCTGATCTCCACCACCACCTGGTTTCCCTGGTGATAGGCATCCAGGCGGATGGTGCCCTGGGCCGGCTTCCCGGCTCGCACCCGCTCATCCGACGGCTCGATTCCGTGCCCGACCGCGTTCCGGACCAGGTGTGTCAGGGGCTCCGCGATCCCGTCGAGCAAGCCCTTATCCAGATCCGTATTCTCTCCGCTGAGAACCAGTTCCACATCCTTGTTGCATTGCCTGGCAACGTCCCGCACCATGCGCGGGAAGCGGCGGAACAACTGCTCGACCGGCACCATGCGAACTTTCATCACGGAGCGCTGCAGGTCATTCAGGACCCGCGACTGGAAGGCCATGGCATCGGCAAATCGTCCGCGGAAAGCATCCTTGGGAAATCGCCGGGCGAATTCATTCAGGGCCTGCTGCAGCATGGACTTTCCAATGATGAGTTCGCCCACCAGGTTGAGCACGGTATCGATGCGCTCGGGATCCACACGCAGGGTATTCTCGGAGGTCACTGCGGACTTCTTCGCGGCATTCTCGTCATCGTGCAAGGACGAGGCATTGCCGGAGACGCTTCCCGGGTCAGTGGGCGCCTCGAGCTTGGTTTCAGTCTTCTCGGCGGCAGGCGGTGGCGGAACCGGCTTGGCCTTCGCTCCAGCTTTCGGCCCGGGAAGTTCAACCGCTTCGACCTGCACTTGCGTGGTCACCGTGGGAATTCGGCACTTTGCCGCCAGGGCATCGGCAAGCTTGTCGCTCGCTACTAGTAGTCGAAGCTGTTTTGCGCTTTCGGTAGAGTTGGCTTCTGGCCGCGAGCCCAGCACGTCTCCCAGCCCGGCGAGTGCTTTGAGAACGAGCTGGCGGGCCGCGATCGGCATCGCACACTGCGGGTCGATCACGACTCGCACGTCGTACACCTGCCGGCCCTGATCCCGCGCGCCCTCCGCTGCCAGCTTTTCGTACTCCGTCCAAACCGTTTGTGCGGGGCTGGATGGCTGGCTTTTCCGGGAGCGGGATTTCTTCGCCTTCGGTGCGCCGGCAAGCTCGGCAACTTTCCGCCGCAATGAGGTGGTGGAGGGCAGCTTCCCCTGGCTGCGGTACGCCGCCAGCATCTCCCCAAAGATATCGGCCGCCTGAAAAGCAATTTCTGCGAGAGAACTGTGGGCTGCCGCGGTCTCCAGGGCGAGCGCATCTTCCAGTTCATGGGCCAGTTCACTCAACTCGTGGAAGCCGGAGGCGGCCGCGTCGCCCTTGAGGGTGTGGACGATGCGCCGGATACTGCGCACCGTCTCCGAATCTCCAGGACACTTTTCGAGCTTCAGGGCCTCGTCATTCAGAGACTGCAGCTGGTCCTGTGCGCTGTCGAAAAACAGCTCCCGTAATTCGGCGCCGCGATCGTCCGAGAATTGGGTCACGAAGCCCCCTCAACTTTTTGATAGGCTGTGCCCGTGTTGCGGTAAATCATGTTGAACTTGTCGGTCAGTCCCAGCAGGCTCTCGGCGTGGCCGACGAACAGAAACCCTCGGGGATTGAGGCAGCGGAAGAACTTGTCGATCAGCCGCTTCTGTTCCGCTTCATCGAAATACATCATGACGTTGCGGCAGAAGATCACGTCCATGTGCTGGGGCAGATACTCGGTTTTCAGGTTATGAAAGTCGAAGTGCACCAGTTCCTTGAGTGCCTTCTTGACCGCATATCGTTCGCCCACCTTGTCGAAGTGGCGCAGGCGGTAGCTGTAGTCCACCGAGGTCATCTGATGTTCGTTATAGGTTCCCTCCTGGCCTGCGCGTAGGACGCTGTAACTGATGTCGCTGGCGAGAATTTCGACCTTCCACGGCGGCGGAATCAACGGCCTGGGCAGGGGAATCTCGCAGCCCATGGGATTACGTAACACGTGATAAGAAAGCGCGTCAGCCACGAGCATCGCCATGGTATAGGCTTCCTGACCGGTCGAGCAGCCGGCGCTCCACAAGCGCAGGGTGAAGCTCCCCTGCTCCTGCTTGCGTCGCAGAATCTCATCGAGAATCTGTTTGTGAAAGAAGTCCAACTGGGCCTTATTGCGGAAGAAGCTGGTTTCGTTTACCGTCAGGTTCTCCAGGAGCTTGGCCAGTTCCTCCTTTCCTTGCTCGCTGATCAACAACCGGTAGTAGCTGTAAAACGAGTCCAGGCGGCACTCTTTCAAGCGGCGCAGCAGGCGGTCCTGGAGGAAGTGGGTGCGGCGGGCATCGAAGTGCATGCCGCACTCCTGATAGACCAGGGTCTGCAGGAGTTTCAGCTCGGGTTCGGTAAGTTGCATCTGCAAGCCGGGGCTAGCCATGGGTGCTTGTGTCGTCCATTCTTCTTGCTTATTTCGTTGCCGCCGCACCGCGCTTGTCCTGGTTGGGACCAGAGCGCGGAGCAGCCGGGTCGGCCTTGGATCTGTCCGACGTCCCGCTGAATTCCAACAGCTTGGGCATGTCCAGCAAAACAATCAGGCGGCCGTGGTGCTTGCCCAATCCGGTTACGCAGTTCAGCCCGCCTTCCAGCGACTCGGTGGGCGAGGGTTCCACATCCGTGGCCGCGATCTTGAGCACTTCAGAGGCGGAATCCACGATCAGGCCCGAAAGTCTTCCTTTGTGCTCGACCACCAGGATGCGATTACGCCGGCTAGGAGTGGTTCCGGTCACGCCCAAACGCTTGCGCAGGTCGAGGACCGAAACAATCTTGCCGCGCAGGTTGATGACTCCCTCGATGTAGGCAGGAGCGTCCGGTACCGCAGTGATCTCCGGCACTCGTACGATCTCGTGCAACGAGGTGATGGGGACACCATAGGTCTCGCGTCCCACCTGAAACCCGACGATGTGCAATTCACCTTTCATGGTCAATTCTGAGCTCTAGCGCTGAGTGCCGGCGGCCGCCTGTCGTGCTCCAAGCTTGGACTTGTCGTCGCGACGTCCGGCGGCGTGTTCTAAGGCAAATCGATCCATGGAGTCGAGCAGGTCGCGCGACATTTTGGACATCTGCTCCGCCGACGCCGCCAGTTCGGTCGATCCAGAGGTGGTTTGCTGCACCAGTTCGCGCATCCGCTCCATGGCCTTAACCACGGCGTGCGCTCCAGAAGCCTGCTCCTCGACCGCTGAGTTGATCTCGTGGGTGATCTCGTTCAGCCTGGTGGTGGCACGGGCGATCTGCGCCGAACCGTGCGATTGCTCGTTGGTAGCTGCTCCGATTTCCTGGGCGAACTTGTAAACCTCGGTGACTACATTTGAGATCTTGCGCAACGCGGTGTTGAGCTCCTGTCCCAGGCCCAGGCCCTCATTCACGATGCCCGTGCTGCGATCCATGTTCTCGACTGCCTTGCGGGCTTCCTTCTGAATGCTCTGGATGAGTTCGGAGATTTCCTTGGTGGACTGGGCCGACTTCTCCGCCAGCTTGCGGACTTCATCGGCCACCACCGCGAAACCCAGTCCGTGCTCGCCGGCCCGCGCCGCTTCGATGGCGGCGTTCAAGGCCAGGAGGTTGGTCTGCTCGGCCAGGTCGTCGATGACCTCGATGATCTTGCCGATGTCATCCGCCCGCTGCCCCAGCACGTCGATGATTTCGCCGGAGGACTGGATGGTGGTGTTGATGCGGTTGAGGCCGTCGGTGGCCTTGTCCATGGTGGCGATCCCGCTGTGCACCTCTTCGCGCGAACGGTTAGAGATATCGAGCAGCACTTTGGCGGTGTCGGCTACCCGCTGGATGGACGCAACCATCTCGTCGATCGATGCCGAAGTCTCGCTCACGCTCGAGGCCTGTACCTGCGTGCTCTTCACCATGTTCTGCACGTTGACGCTCATCTCGTGCATGGTGCTGGTGACCTCATCGATGGCGGACGAGGTCTGCAGGCTGATCTTGGCCGATTCGTCGGAGGCGCCGGCCACCTGGTTCGAAGCGCTGGCCACCTGCGAAGCCGCATCGCGTACGTTTTGCACCAGACTTCGCAGGCCCTCCACCATGCGCACGAAGGCGTTCCCCAAAGTGTCGTTCTTGGAGCGAGGGTGCACTTCCACGTTCAGGTTGCCGCCGGCAATGGCTTCCGACAAGGCTGCCATTTCCTTCAGATAAGTCACCATGTTCGAAAAGCTGCGCGACAGTTGTCCGATCTCGTCATCGCGATGCGCGTCGATCTCGTGTTCAAGATCGCCAGCATCGCCGATCTGGCGGGCAACCTTCATCAGCTTGCGGAGCGGTTCGGTGATCGAGTTGGCGGTCGAGTATGCAATGGCGATGCCCAGGGCCAGTGCCAGCAGGGTGCTGATCAAGGCGATCACGATCGTGGCGGTGGCGGCGGTCTCATCAGACTTGCGCCGGGCGTCCAGTACCTTGGTGTTTTCCTGATCGGCCACATCGAGATGTTCGGTGGCGTTCTTCACCCAGGAAGAGGCGTCTTTCTGCAGGTAGAAGATCTGCAACTCAGCGACGGTAGCGTTGCCGCCGTCGACCTCTTTGCGTTTCTCCATCAAAGGCGTGGCAAATTCCCGTCCCCAATTCTGCTCGCTGACTTGCACTCTGCTCAAAGCCGCCTTTTGCTGCTCCGAGGTTGCCTGCGACTGTCCGGATTGCAACTCGTCCTGCAGAATGCGGCCGCCGTCGTTGAGGCGCTCGATTTCGCGCGTGTCGCCGCTGAGCAGGTAGTTGCTCAGATAGAGGCGGTTCTGCATCATCTGGAAGCGAATCTTGTCGGTGGTCTGCGCCATCTGCAGCGCCTGCGAGGCGGCCGCTTTGGCACTGTGTTCGCGTTGCACCGCGACCAGATTGACGAGGAATAGCACCACCACCATCGCGAGGACGGCGCCAAAGTTCACGTAAAGCTTCTTTCCAATCGTCATTGCTACTCCTCCACGTACGGCACGGTCGAGCCGCGTCAATCGGGCAGGCTCATTGCGAGGGTTGGAACCGGAATTCGACGGTCCCCGAACTCTCTTCATCTGCAGGTTCAAATTTCCACTTCTTCACAGCGTCCTGGGCGGCGTTGACCAGAATCGGGTTGCCGCCAATGACTTTGGCCTCCTTCAAGTTGCCATTAGGGGAGACCACTACTAGCAGCTTCACCACGCCGCGAATGTTCATCCTCTTGGCCAGGTCGGGATAGCTGGGAGGCACTCGGGTCCTGACCTTCCGAGTCAGCTCCGCCTGGGCAACGGCGGATACAGATGTCAGTGCCAAGAAACCAATTCCCAGACCCATCAAGGCGGTTCCTAGCCGCAGTACAGATTTACGGGTTCGCGGTAATTGCAAGGCAGCTCCTCGACACGTGTGGCCATGCTTCTAGGAGCAACGGCTCTGCCATCCTCGGCAGGTCCCAAAGCACCTTGGTAAGCTCATTAGCACATTTATTTTCAACGGATTGTAGAGGTCTCAGGAGGAGACCGGCGCGGCCCTGACCGGGCGCGCTGTCTCAGCCAAGGACGCTTGTCTCATGGTGAGACGATCTTCTGTGGGGCATTTCACAAGAGGGCACACATACTCCTTATTCTCTTGACTCAAATTGAGATGGCAGGCTATTTTCCTGTATATTCAATTACTTGTGATCCGTGTGTTGCGTGTTTCTGGCCAACTATGCACACCGTTTACCGGACGGGTCTAGAGGCAGCGGGTTCGGGCAAAGAAGGGGAGTTTCAGCAGCTGCTCCTGCAGTTCTCGGAGTCGGCGGCTGCTGGCACCCCATCGCCCGTGCTGATCCAGCTTTTCTGCCGCCGGGTGCGCGAGTTCTTCGAGGTGGAGGGCGCCTATTTCTGGCGCTGGGCTTCTTCGGACGAACTCATCGGAACCGAGGCCGATGGACTCATGGCCGACGATTTCCGCGGCCGCCGTCTGCGCGCCAGCCAGAGCGCCGTAGCGATCGAGGCAATTCGTCAGCGCAAGACGGTGTACGTCAACCATCTGGATCCAAAACTTTATCCCATGGCGGCGGAGTTTCACGCTCGATCTCTCATGGCGGCACCGCTGGTAGTGGCGCATGAGGTCGTCGGCGCCGCAGTTTTTCTGAGCGCTACCCAAGCTGATTTCTTCAATGACGATCTTGCCGCTAAGGCGACGATCCTGGCCGGCCAACTGGGGAGCCTGTTGGAGGCAAACCGGCTGTCAGAATTGTCCCGTGAGGAACATCGTCGGGCTGAGGCCCTCACCGAAGTTGCGCAGGCGGTGCACGTGGTCCCGAATTCCTCCACGGTAGCCGAGGCCGTAGCGGCTCATCTGCGCACTTTGTTGCGGACTCAACTGGTCTGTATCGTACTGCGCGAAGGAACAGGAGTGGGATTGCAGGCCGTGGCCGCGGAAACTCCCCAGCTGGCGGCTTCGGTTCGAGGTCGTTTCGATCGAAAGGCAATGCAGTTTGTAGCAGACATCGCTCAGCGCGCCGTGGCCTCAGGGGGTGCGATCACGGTTGCCATCGAACCCTCTACTCATGCCCTCGGAGATCTCGTGGCGGCGGGAATGCTGCTGGCAGTTCCAATCCGCACCTCGCGTACACACGGCGCTATTCTTGTGTACCCACGGCCTGAAGGTGCGTACCGTCCTGAGGAGAAATCGCTGGTCTCCGCGATCGCGGGATTTGGGGCGGTGGCAATCGCCAATGCGGAACTGTGCGCAACCTCCCAGCACCACGCACGGGAACTGCAGCAACTGCTCGACATCTCATCGGAGCTCGCTGGCATCGGCGATCATGACGCCTGCATGCAGCAGTTTGCCCTGCGGGCTGCCGACTTCCTTGGATTTGGCCGCTGCTTCCTCGGATTGTACGAGGACGGAAAGTTTCAGGTTCGTTGGGGAGCAGAAGCCGGCCAGGCTAAGCCTGTCGACCTCGTTTTACCCGAAGGTCCCACCACCCGAGCTCTGCTCAACGGTGAGGCGTTCTGGTTTGATGACCCTGGCAAGGTGCCGGGCGCGAACCTCCTGGTTGCAAAGCAATTCCAGGTCACCCAAATGCTCACGGTGCCATTGCTCGATACCAGCGGGCAAATCCTGGGAATGTTTGGCGTCATGGACCGGTTGGATGGGACAGGAATCTCCGAAGAGGATGTTCGCGCGGCGCGGGCCTTGGCCGCGCAGGCCAGTGTGGCTCTGGCAGCGGCCCGCAACCTGCACGAATCGGAACAGCATCGCCGGCGTGCCGAATCCCTCATGGCTCTGTCTTTGGAATGGAGCTCTCACCTGCGGCTGCCCGAGTTCGCCGCGAACTTTGTAAAGCGGGCGGCGGACCTGATGGGAGCCGGAGCCGCGGCCCTGGCTGTCAAGCAGGATCACGAACTCGAAATCATCGCAGCACACGGAGTTTCGACTGCCCAAGAACATCGTGCCACCGTGTGGCACCTGGAGCGGACCATCGCCGAACTGACCTCCCGCCAAGCGGAAGAGCTTCTGCGTGGCGACGCGACCGAATTGTTAGGCGTGGACCTCAGTGCCAGCCTGGGTTGGCAGGATTGCGCCGTGGTCCGCTTGGCCGGTTCTGCCGGCGATCTGGTGGGAGTGCTCTGCCTGGCTAATCGGGGCAGGCCGTGGGAGAAGGCAGACGAGCAACTGCTGGGCGCCGTCACGTCTCACGCCGCAGTCGCCCTGGAGAATGCCCGGTTGTTCACCCGGATGGATCACGCGAACCGGCACTGGATTGAGATCTTCGATGCCATTACCGATTTCATCGTGGCCCACGACCACGCGGACAATGTCCTTCGCGTCAACCGTTCCCTGGCCGACTTCATCGGTATCGAGCCGCATGAACTGGTGGGCGTGAACATGAGTGCATTGCTCTCTGCCGGAGGAGATACGCCGGCACGGACCTGCCCTTTTTGCCGGACCATGGCGAACGACGTGGCTAAGGAATATGTCTTGCCGGTGCTGGACCGGACCTACCTGGTCTCGACCTCTCGGGTCCACGGGGCCAACAGTGAAGGACTCCAGACCATCCACGTCCTCAAAGACATCACGGACCGGCGGGAGGCGGAGCGGCGTTACCGCGAACTGTTCGACAACCTCCAGGAGGGCGTGTTCTTCGCCACCCCTGACGGGCGCTTCGTGGAAGTCAATGATGCCCTGGTGCGAATGCTGGGATACGGCAGCCGCGAAGACGTGCTGCAGGCCGACATTCGTTCCCAGGTGTGCTTTTCGGCGGATCGCTTCGAGGAGTTCAAGGCGCAGATGGCCGAACACGGGGCTGTGCGGAACCATGAACAGACACTGCGCCGGGCGGACGGTGTTCCGGTGGACGTCCTGATCAATGCTTTCGCGGTGCGGGATGCCCAGCAACACATCGTGCAGTATCGCGGAGTCATGCTCGATATCAGTGGGCTGAAGATGTTTCAGTCCGAGCTGCAGCGCGAGCGGGATTTCTCCGGGAAGATCCTCAACAACACCCAGAGCCTCATCCTGGTCGCCGATGCTGCCGGACGGGTCAGCTATGCCAATCGCCGCTGGTACGAGATGGGCTACCACCAGCATCAGCTTCTGGGAAGACCGCTGGAGGACCTGATCGCCGCGCCCAGGCGGCAGGCGCTCAGCGAAGCGTTTGCGGCCACGCTGGGCGGACAACAGGTGGACAATCTTGAACTGCAGATCGTGCGAGGCGAGGGGCGCGTCGGACGCTTCTCGGTCAACTTAAGCCCCATGCGCGACGATCAGGGTAATGTGGCCAGCATCGTGGTGGTGATGAGCGACATTACCGATGCCGCGACGTTACAGGCCAAACTACTGCACTCGGAAAAAATGGCTGCCGTCGGCCAGTTAGTTTCCGGCGTGGCGCACGAAGTGAACAACCCGTTGACGGCCATCCTGGGGTTTGCCGACCTTCTGATGGACCATCCGGAGATGCCGGAGAGTGCCCGCCGGGAGCTGCGGGTCATCCTGCAGGAGGCGCAGCGCACCAAGCAGATCGTGCAAAACCTGCTTAGCGTGGCGCGGCAAGTACCGCCGCAGCGCAAGCCGGTGCAGATCAACACCATCCTGCACGGCACGGTGCAGCTACGAGCTTACGATTTTCACAGCCGGGGAGTGGAGGTAGTCGAGCACCTATCCCAGGACCTTCAAGCGGTTATCGGAGACGCCCAGCAGATGCAGCAGGTGTTCTTGAACATCCTCAACAACGCCTACGATGCAGTGCGGGACACTGGCAGGCCCGCGCGGATTGAAATCCGTACCCTCAACGCGGGGAGCATGGTGGAAGTACAGTTCCGAGATAACGGACATGGTATTGCCTTCCCGGAGCGCATCTTCGATCCGTTCTTTACCACCAAGGAGGTCGGGAAGGGCACGGGGCTCGGCTTGAGTATCTGTTATGGCCTGGTGCGGGAACATGGAGGCGAGAT
>Ga0335082_10001809_pt1 | contig 22854 bp, 23 predicted proteins | sample Lox_Sample_41_FD_206718 | JGI IMG/M metagenome (GOLD analysis project Ga0335082, IMG submission 206718) | Soil microbial communities from Loxahatchee National Wildlife Refuge, Florida, United States - Lox_Sample_4.1 | ecosystem: Environmental > Terrestrial > Soil > Wetlands | place: USA...
CTTCAAAGTCGGAAAGGAGCTCAAGGAGCTCGTCAACACGAGCCGTCACCTCCCCATCACGGGCGGCTCGGACAAAGACGACGACGACGACGAGGACGAGACCGGCGACGACACGTGACGCCGGCCGAACAACTCGCGCTCCTCACGCGCGGCATCGTCGATCTCCACGTTCGCGCCGAGCTCGAAGAGCGCCTCGCGTCGGGCCGCAAGCTCGTCGTCAAAGCGGGCTTCGACCCGACGCGCCCCGACCTCCACATCGGCCACGCCGTGGTGCTGGAAAAAATGCGGCAATTCCAGCAGCTCGGGCACCACATCGTGCTCCTCGTCGGCGACTTCACCGCGATGGTGGGCGACCCCACGGGCGTCAACGAGCTCCGCCCGCGCCTCACGCGCGAAGAGGTCCAGTCCGCCGCCAAGACGTACACCGACCAGGCCTTCAAGATCCTCGACGGCGCCACCACCGAGGTCCGTTACAACTCCGAGTGGCTCGACGCCCTCAAGCCGAGTGAAATCGTCGAGCTCATGGCGAAGACCACGGTCGCGCGCATGCTCGAGCGGAGCGACTTCGCGAAGCGCTTCGCCGAAAACCGCCCGATCCACCAGCACGAGTTCCTCTACCCGCTGCTGCAGGGTTACGACTCGGTCGCGCTCGCATGCGACGTCGAGCTCGGCGGCACCGACCAGCTCTTCAACCTGCTCGTCGGCCGCGACATCATGCCGAAGTACGGCAAGCGCGCGCAGATCGTGATGACCACGCCGCTCCTCGAGGGCATCGACGCGCGCTTCGAGGACGGCCACGTCGTCGGGAAGAAAATGTCCAAGAGCGCGGACAATTACATCGGCCTCACCGAAGAGCCGCTCGCCATGTTCCGCAAGGTGATGCAAATCGACGACGACGTGATCTTCCGCTACTTCGACCTGCTCTCGTCCAAGAGCAACGCCGAGATCGCCGCCCTGCGCGACGAGCGCCGCGCCGGCCGAAACCCGATGGAGATCAAGGCCCTCTTCGCGCGCGAGCTCGTCACGCGCTTCCACGACGCGGCCGCCGCGGAAAAGGCCGCGACCGATTTCGCCGGCATCTACTCGCGCGACGCCGTCCCCGACGAGGTGCCCGAGCTCGAGGTGAAAATCGACGGCGAGACGCTTTGGATCGCGAAGGCCCTCTCCGCCGCCGGCCTCGTGAAGTCGACGACCGAAGGCCGGCGCATGGTCGAGCAGGGCGGCGTCGAGGTCGACCGCAAACCGACGCGCGACGCCCAGATGCAGCTCGCCGCCGGCGGCCGCTACCTGCTCCGCGCCGGCTCCAAGAACCGACGGTTCGCGTGGGTCAAGGTCGTCCGCTGAGGGGGATCGTTCGGATCCGAACGATCTCCCTCTTCGCGCTGCTTTCTTGCGGGTCCCCGGCGCAGAGCCCGCCCGTCGACAAGCCCATCGACCTCCCCGCGCTCGTCGACCTCGCGCCCGCCGCCGGCCTCGACTCCCTCGTCGACGCCCATCCGCGCGAGCTCCTCGCGCACCCCGAGCTCCTCCCTCTCGTCTTCCAAGTCGTCCCCGAGTCGCAGATCCAAACCTTCGAGCGCCGGCATGGCGGCGTCGACCCGCTCAAGCTCGACGATCTCGTCGTCGCGAGCTACGGCGGCTCGACGCTCGCGCTCGCGTCGGGCGACTTCGACCGCGCGCGCCTCGAGCGCGCGTTCGCGGACCGAACGACGCGCGTGACCGCGCGCTCCGTGGACAAGCCGGGCGGGCCGCTCTCGAGCATCGTGCGCCTCGAGGGCGACGCGACCGACGAGCACCTCGCCATCGCCCTCTTCGGTCGTCGCGCCGTCGCCGTCGAGACTCACGCGGTTCCCGGCCGCGCCGGACCGCTGCGCGCGAGCGAGCTCTTCGCCCTCCACAAGCTCGCGCGCGCGCGCCCCGCGCTCCGAACCGCTCCGCTCGACGCGGCAGCCGCCGCCCTCGGAGACGCGCCCGTGCGCATCTTCTTTCCTGGTCCGTTCGAGGGCGAAAGCGCGAGCGGGCTCGCCGGCCTCCTCCGGGCCGCCACCGCCGTCGCCATCGCGGTCCGTCCCCACGTCGAGACGGATCGTTCGGATCCGAACGATCTCCATCGTGCCGCGCTCGACGTCACCGTCGATCTCCTCGGCGCCTGGAACGACGACGCAGCCGCGGCGGGCCAACGCTTCGCAGCGGCCATCGAGGCCGTCGCCCGGAGCGACGAAGGCCTCCTCTTCGGCTGGAACCAGCCGATTCGCGGGCCCATCCTCCGCGTAACCCCAACCGTTCTCTCGATTTACGCCGTCTTGGACGCCGCGCGGATGGCCGCCGGAGCACGCGCGGCGACCGGCGCGCAAATAGAAGAGATCATGAAGTAATACGGCGCCATTGACGCGGGGCCCCCGGGAATGTTAGGGCACGCCACCTCGTTGAGGGCCCAAGGCCTCCGACCACGAGGTCTACCCAAACTGCCTGGCGGCCCCATCATTTCGCGCCGCGGGTGTCTGAACCCCGAGTCCCCACCTAAATGTCCCTCCGCTCAGCTCGTGCTCGCACGGCGCGCCCCGCCGCTACCCCCGTGAAATCCGCCAGGAAAGTCGCCAAGAGCGCCCCGCGCGCCGCCGCGCGCGCCACGGCCGCGGCTCGGCCCCGCCCCGTCTCGACGCCGCCGACTGGCCGCCCCAAGGCGACCGCGGTGGCGCTGCCGAAGGCCCCGCCGCCCCCGACCGTCCTCCCGACGGCCCGCCCCACGGCCCCGGCGAAGATGCAGTTCAAGCTCGGCGACAAGGCCGTCCACCCGAAGCACGGCGTGGGCGAGATCACCGCGGTCGACGAGCGCGAGCTCGGCGGCACGCGCGCCGTCTTCTACGTCCTGCGCATCCTCGACAACGGGATGAAGATCATGGTCCCGGCGAACGCCGCGGCCGCCGGCGGCCTCCGCTCGATCATGAGCGCCAAAGAAGCCGACGCGGTGCTCGACACGATGCGCGCCCGCGAGGTCGCCGTCGACGTGCAGCCGTGGAGCCGCCGCTTCCGCGCCTACACCGAGATGGTGCAGAGCGGCCTCCCGCACGAAGTGGCGAAGGTCCTCCGCGACATGCACCGCCTGAAGTTCGACAAGGACCTCTCGTTCGGCGAGCGCCACCTGCTCGACCGCGCGAAGAGCCTCCTCATGAAGGAGCTCGCCTTCGCGAAGAAGGTTCCGGAAGAGAAGCTCGCCGCGGAGGTGGCCAGCATCTTCCAAGCGTGATGTGAGCGCGGCGGCTCCCTCCTAGCCAATCCGCAGCGCGAACGCGGGAAGTCCGGGCGACCGGGTTTCCCGCGTTGTTTTTTGTGCGCAACCCGCCCGCGGCGCCGCCGATGGGACGGCATGGACGCACGAAATTTCCGCGAAGAGCTCGATCGTCAGAACCAGCAGTTCGAAGCCGCGATGAAGTCGCTCGAGCAGCTCGGAAACGTCGGCATCTCCATCCCGGAGGAAACCCTCCGGGCCATCGACGACGCGTGCGCCGTGCGCACCCCGCTCGTCACGACGAACAACGTGTACCCGGGCGTCCGGGCTTGAAGGAGCACACCGATGGTTGACTTCAACTTCGACATCAACGCAACTGCAACGACGCAAACCAGCCCGTGGGACTTCAGCGTCCAGCAGGGGCTCACACCGGATGCGCTGATGGCGTATTGCGAGTCGCGCTTGCGCGGGCTCGATACTCAAATCCAGCAAGCGTTCTGCGGTCAGACCATGGCGAATCACGACGGCGAGTGCCTGAGCAACCTGTCGAACACGCTCCAAACGCCGAGCGGCGACCTCGATCTGAACACCGCCGACGGTTACAAGGCGGCGTGGGACGCCTACAGCAACATGATCAGCACGGCGAACGCGATCCAGGACCCCGGCACTCGCGCCAACCTCCTCAAGGCCGCGTCGACGCTGCATGACAAGCTGACGAGTGCGTTCAACAACATGGTGGGCGGTGGGACGTGGAAGGACCCGCCGTTTCAGAGCGACGGAGACATCGACGCCTTTTTCAACGGCGGCGGTTTCACGCTCCACGAAGTCGACTCGAACGGAAACCAGATGAGTCAGATGGAGACTCTCTCGAGGACGCAGGACGCGAAGGTGACAGTCACCACGCAGGAGTGGGCCGACGACGTGAGCACCGCCGTGAAGAACGTCTCCCAGAATCTGAACACCCAAGCAGAGCTCGCGATGATCAGTCTGCAAGCGCTCATGTCGCAACGACAGGAAGCGATTCAGCTCACGACGAACCTCGTTCAGTCGCTCGGCGACCAGTGCAACAAGATCGCCGAAAACGTCGGCCACTGAGGAGGGCGCCATGAACGATCAAGTGACGGTGGCACAAGCCATCGAGGCGCTTTATGCGACGGGGCACTGGCTGCTCGGCCAGAGTCGATTCAAGGATGCAGCGGACGTGTTCCGTGCGATGGCGAAGGCAGAGCCGGGAGACGAGCGCTGTTGGCTCGGCCTCGGCAAAGCTCACGAAGCCGCCGGTCACGGTGTGATCGCGAAGGAGATGTACGTGACGGGCGTGACGCTCGCGCGCGGCGGTCGCTGCGCAGTCGCACTGGCGCGGTTGCTCCGCGAACATGGTCACGACGGAATGGCCGCCGAAGCAATTGACTTCGCGGACCAGATCGCCGGAGAGACCGACGACGAAGCGCTCGCCGCGCTCGTTCACTACGAGCGAGGGCAGTCGTGACCGTCCAAGCAACCCAAAACGTGCTGATGCCGTCACACTGCATGGGCGCGTCGACCACGGTGAGCTCGTCAGCGCCGCCGATCATGCCGGATCCGTCGCAAGGCGCGATGAGCAGCGATCCGATGGCGATGATTTACGAGCTCATGTCCAAACAGCGGAACAACGACTCGACCGAAGCGCACGCGAACGTCGAACACAATCAGCAGCTCGAAAAGGCTCAGCAGGCGGAGCAAGCCGAAGCGATCAAGAAGCAGCAGGAGGCCGAGCAGCAGGCTGCCTCGTGGGGCATCTTCGGAAAGATCGCGTCCGTCATCGCGATTGCGGTTTCTGCGGTGGCGTCCGTGTGCTCATGCGGAGCGGCGTCGGCCCTCTGCGCAGGTGCTTGCGTGCTGTCAGCCATGGCGTTCGCGGAAGGGCAAGCGCAGATCCTCACCAAGCTCACGGGTAATCCCGATGTCGATAAGGCGTTCCAGATCGGCGCGGGGATCGCCGCAGCGATCTGTAGCGGCGGTGCGGGGATCGCCAATCTCGGCGTGAGCGTGGCGAAGACAGTAGCCGGTGCGTTCGAAATCGCGGGCTCGGCTTGTACGATTGGCAAAGACGCCCTCAGCACGTCGAATGACAAGGGCTGCCAAGACGCCTCGATGGCACTCGGAGTCGCCGGCTCCGCGTGCGCGCTGGGCGGCGCAGCGGCAGGAGCCGCCGATGGCGTGGGCGATGTGAGCGACGCGGCTCAGAAAGCCATCGGTGCCGCAGCGGACGTGACCGCTGGTGCGGCCGAAGTCGGCTCGGGCGTCGCGACGATCGCCTCGAGCCAATACGAAGCCGACGCGACGGATCGTGGCGCCGACGCGAAGCAGGCCGAGCTCGCGATCCACCGCATCCAGCAACTCACGCAGCTCGTCGTCGACGGGCTCAAGGAATCAGACGGCTCCCATCAGCGCGCACTCCAGACGCTGGCGGGGGCGATGCAGACACAGGCACAGACGCTCGTCGTCGCCTCAGCGAGGGTATGAACATGAAAGTCCAACCGAACCTCTATACCAGTCAAGTCACGCCGAGCACCGACGCGGACGACGGGCTTCCCGTCGCGATGCATGATGCACTCGACGTCATGCCCGGTATCGCCCCACTCGTCGCGAATGGCGACCCGGGCGCGATGTTGGCGGCTTTGACGACACAAAATGCGCATGACCAAGCCGAAGTTGCGCGAAAACAACGCGAGCAGGCGGACGACGCCCAGACCAACGCGGAGGCTGCGGAAGTCCAAGATCTCCACGACAAGGCAAGTCTCCAGAGAACTCAAGGCATCGTGGACGGCGCGCTCCAGATCGTCGGCGGGGCTCTCGAGTTCGGCAGTGGAATGGAGAAGGCGAGCGAGGTCACCGATACGGGAGCCGCGAAGGCATCGGACGAGCGGTGGGAGACTCGTCTGGGCGCTGGCGCCACGGCGTGCAAAGCCGGGCAGTCCGCGGTCGACGGCCTATTCCAAGGAGCCATCACCGACAAGGACGCGGACGAGAAGATGCACGAGGCGTCAGCGGATACCTACAAGCGGATTGCAGACGACGCGCAGGACGACGAAAAGGACGCCAAGGACGTGATGAGCAAGGCCATCGACTTCTATAAGGAGTACGTCGAGGCGAAGCATCAGACGACGATGGCCGCGATCCAGCGCGCGTGATAACTCCCGGCGCGTGAAGATTTATACGAAGACCGGGGACGACGGGACCACGGGGCTCTTCGGGGGCGGGCGCGTTCGGAAGGACGACGCCCGCGTCGAGAGCTACGGGACCGTGGACGAGCTCAACGCGCTGCTCGGGGTCGTGCGGGCGCTCGGGCTCGAGGAAGAGACGGACGCGGTGCTCGGGCGCGTGCAGGTGGATCTGTTCGCCCTCGGGGCGGAGCTCGCGACGTTGCCGGGGAAAGAGGAGAAGCTTCCGATGGACCGTCTCGAGGCGGGCGACGCGGAGCGGCTCGAGCACGCGATCGACGCGGCCGAGGAGGGACTGCCGGCGCTGACGAACTTCATCTTGCCGGGGGGGTCGGCGCAGGCGGCGGCGCTGCATCACGCGCGGACCGTTTGTCGGCGTGCGGAGAGGACGATCATCGCGCTCGGCGGAGTGCGCGGCGAGCTCGTGATTTATTTGAACCGGCTGAGCGATCTCTTGTTCGTGCTCGCCCGGCGCGAGAATTTCGACCGCGGCGTCAGCGACGTGCCGTGGGCTCCGCGTGAAGGCTAGTCACGCCGCTTCGCGCATTTGATCCGCGAGGAGCTTGCGGCCGCGGTGGAGGCGGCTCATCACGGTGCCGACGGGGATGGCGAGGCGCTCGGCGGCTTCGCGGTAGCTGCGCTCCTCGAGGTCGACGAGCTCGATGACGCTGCGGAAGGTCTCGGGCATCGCGTCGAGCTTGCTCTTCGTCTTGCGCGTGAGGCCGAAGTCGCTCGGGGCGGGGAGCCCGTCGGGGTGCGTCCACGCGTTCGGGTCGATGCCGAGGTCGCGGAGCGCGTTCTTCTCGCGGCGGCAGCGGCGGTAGCGCGTGACGAAGACGCTGAAGAGGATTTGGTAGACCCACGCGCGGAGGTTCGTGCCGAGCTCGTACTGGGCGCGGAAGCGGAGGGCGCGCTCGATGGCGTCTTGGGCGAGGTCGTCGGCGGTCGCCGCGTTGCCCGAGAGGCGCAGGGCGCGGCCGCGGAGCTCGGGGAGGAGCGTGACGAGGAGGGCGTCGAAGGATTTCGCGTCGTGGGCGGCGATGGCGGACATGGCCACTGCTTGAGCAACCCGGATACCGCGGCATTGTGCGTTCGATTCCGCGGGGTTGCGCGGATGGGCCGGGTCCGGGCGGCCACGCGACGTGGGCGGCGGAACACGAGTGTCAGCGGCCGAGGGCAGCGAGGACGTCGGGGACGTAGTCCGCGATCTCGGAGGCGAGGAGGCCGCGGTGACGGCCGGAGGCGGCCCAGCGGTCGGCGGCGGCGGCGTGGAGGTGGACGCCGGCGCAGGCGGCCTCGAATGGTTGCATGTTACACGCATTGGCGCCGATGACGCCGGCGAGGACGTCGCCGGCGCCGGCAGTGGCGAGCGCGGGGTTGCCGGCGGCGCAGATGACGAGACGGCCGTCCGGCGCGGCGATGACCGTGTGGGCGCCCTTGAGGACGACCACCGCTTTCGTCTTTTGCGCGAGGGTGCGCGCGGCGGTGAAGCGGTCGGCTTCGATCGCGTCGGCGGTGCCGCCGAGGAGGCGCGCGGCTTCGCCGGCGTGGGGCGTGAGGATCAAATGCGCGCGCGCGGCGGCGAGCTCGGTGGGGCGCGCGGCGTAGAGGGTGAGGCCGTCGGCGTCGAGGACGACGTTGCCGTCGTAGCCGACGAGGAGCGCGCGGATCGCGGTGGCGGCGCGCTCCTCGGTGCCGAAGCCCGGGCCCGCGACGACGGCGCGCTTGGCGGTCGCGAAGGAGGCGGCGACTTCGATCAGCGGTTTTTCGAGCGCGTCGAGCGAGGCGGTCATCACCTCGAGCTGGCGTGCTTGGAGGCTCGGCAGCGCGTCGTGCCACGTCGCGACCGTGACGGCGCCGGCGCCGGCGCGGAGGGCGCCGCGCGAGACGAGCAGGGCGGCGCCGGTTCTTCCGGGGGAGCCGGCGAGGACGCCGACGTGGCCGGCGCGGAACTTGTGGGTGTCGGGCGCGCGCGGCGGGATCATGCGCGCGACGTCGCTCGGCTCGAGGAGCTCGGCGTCGTGGCCGACTTTGTCGACGAGCGACGCCGGGACGCCGATGTCGACGACGTGGAGGCGGCCGGAGCACGCGGCGCCGGCGGGCGTGAGGAGACCGAGCTTGTAGTGCGCGAACGTCGCGGTGTGCGCGGCGTGGACGGCGACGCCGAGGATCGCGCCGGTCTGCGCGTCGAGGCCCGAGGGGACGTCGACGGCGAAGACGCGGTCGGGGGATTCGTTCAGGCGTTCGATGACGGCGCGGGCGAGGCCTTCGACGGGACGATCGAGGCCGGTGCCGAAGATGGCGTCGACGTAAACGTCGGCGGGATCGAGGGCGGCGGCGTCGGAGAGCGCCTCGACGTGACCGCCGAGGCCGAGCCAGGCGTTGGCGTTGGATTTGGCGTCGGGAGAGAGCTTGTCGCGGGAGCCGAGGAGGGCGACGGAGACGGCGGCGCCGCGCGCGAGGAGGTGGCGCGCGATGACGAAGCCGTCGCCGCCGTTGTTGCCAGTGCCGCATACGACGACCACGCGCTTCGCGCGCGGCGCGTCGCCGAGCATCTCGCGAACGAGCACGTCGGTCGCGTTGCGGCCGGCGTTTTCCATGAGAACGAGGCTCGGGACGGAGCGCTCCGTCGCCTCGCGGTCGAAGGCTCGGATTTGGTCGCGCGAGAGAACGGGGATCATGATTCCAAAATGACGACCGCGGCGGCGACGCCGCCGTCGTGGGTGATGCTGACGTGCCACCTTACCGCGCCCGCGTCGAGTGCGAGCGTACGCGCGCGCGCGTGAAGCGTCATCAGCGGGCGGCCGGAGTCGCTGCGGCGAATTTCCACTTCGTGCCAGCCGACGCCGGGGGCGCCGTCGAGCGCCTTCGCGAACGCCTCTTTGGCGGCGAAGCGGCCCGCGAGCATTTGCGCGGGGTCGGCGACGTGGGCGAAATCGCGGCGCTCGTCGGCGGTGCAGATGCGACCGAAGAAGCGGTCTCCGTGGCGCTCGAGCGCGCGGCGCATGCGCTCGATGGAGCACACGTCGAGGCCGAGGCCGATGATCATGTGTCGAGCGTACGACGATTTTCGCCGATGACCGAGAGCATCGCGCGGACCGAGCCCTGCATCGAGAGGAACAAGGCGTCGGCGATCATGGCGTGGCCGATGTTGAGCTCCACGATTTCGGGGATCGCGACGAGGGGGCCGACGTTGTCGCGCGTGAGGCCGTGGCCGGCGGCGACCTCGAGGCCGAGCGCGTGGGCGACGCGCGCGCCCTCCGCGAGGCGGGCGAGCTCCTCGTGCTGCTGCGCGTGCGCCCACTCGCCGGTGTGGAGCTCGACTTGTTCGACGCCGAGCGACTTCGACGCGCGGATCTGCGCCGCGTCGGGGGCGATGAAGAGGCTCACCTTGATCTTCGCGTCGCGGAGCGCGCGGACGCGCTCGACGAGGGTCGCGCCGCCGCCGATCACGTCCAGGCCGCCTTCGGTCGTGCGCTCCTCGCGGCGCTCGGGGACGAGCGTCACGCAGTCGGGGCGGAGGCGGCGCGCGATGTCGATCATCTCGGCCGTCGCCGCGCACTCCATGTTGAAGATCGCGGGGAGCGTCACGAGATCGCGGAGGCGCGACATGTCGGCGTCGAGCATGTGGCGGCGGTCCTCGCGGAGGTGCGCGGTGATGCCGCTCGCGCCGGCTTCGAGGCACGCGCGCGCGGCGAGCACCGGATCGGGATACGGCGTGCCGCGCGCGTTACGGAGCGTCGCGACGTGGTCCACGTTGACGTGGAGTCGCACGCGTCACTCGTTGCCGGCGGAGACGTTCTCGGCGAGGTCGTCTTCGGTCTTCGGGGACGCGAGGAGCTCGCCGTTGGGGCCGTCCTTGCGGATGATGAAGACCTTGTGCGAGAGCGTGTCGGGCGTCTCGCGCGCGATGACGTTCACCACGTTCGAGCCGGGGCGGAGCGGAAGGTCGACGTCGAACGACATCTTCTTCGGGTCGGCGCCGTTGCGGTTCGAGCGGTAGTAGATCTTGCGCGCGCCGACGAAGACGTAGGCGTCGAGGATGCGCTCGCCGTCGAGCGCCTCGCCGGAGATCTTGATGTGCGAGTCGCGCGTGGCGAGCACGGGCGGCGTCGCCTCGATCGAAGGAGGCGCGTGCAGCATCACGTCCTGGAAGGCGACGTTCTGGCTGGGGGCGCCGCCGGCGACGAGCTCGGCGGGCTTCACGAAGGCGAAGCGCGTCGGCGTGAGGCTCACCTTGTCGTAGCCGCCGACCTCGCCGATCACGTTGATCGACGTGCTCGCGGCGAGGCGGCCGAACGCGCGCGCGCCAGCGTCCGGCGAGCCGTAGAGAGCGGCGCCGGACGCGCTCGCTTTCATCGCGGTGGACTTGGGCGTGACCGACGCGGCGGACTCGATGGGGATCTTCACCTTCTCCGAGACGCGCTCGCCGAGATCCTGATCGTCGATCGAGAGCTCGAGCTTGGCTTCGGGATCGGCGAGCTCCTGGCGCACGTCGAACGTGAACGCGACGCGGCGCTCGTCGCCCGGATTCATGTTGGAGACGTCGTTGAAGCGGCCGTCGCGGAGGAGGATGCCCGAGCCCGAGAGGTTGTGGAGGTTCGCCTGCGCGTCGAACGAGCGGCCTTTGCCGGTGTTCTTGACGGTGAGGTACATCGTCATCTCTTCGCCGCGCTGGAGTCGGCCGTCGCCGTTGCCGTGACGGTTGTCGACGATTTGATACGAGTACGAGAACGTCGGGCGCTCGAGCGCCTTCGTACTGACGCGCGTCTCGCTGTCGGCGAACGCGACGGCGCTCCGCGCCTCCGCGAAGTGGAGCTTGATGCCGTCGGCGCGCGTGAGGGCGCTCCGCGGGATGCGGCAGACGCGCGGCGCGTCCTTCGGGAGCGGCGCGGTGGAGCCGACTTTGTGCCCCTCGACGTCGCACCAGCCGAGCGGCGCGGTCGCCGTCTTCGACTTGCCCGGGTCGAGCTTGCCGATGATGAGCTCCTTCGCGTCGAACATCGCGTTGTCGCTCTTGGTCGTCGCGAAGAGGCGATAGAGCGGCTTCTGGCCCTTGTTCGTGACGGTGACCTTGAGGTTCATCGGGTCGCCGGCGGTGACCTCGTTGCTCGGGCGGTCCGTCTCGATCTTCACGTCGATGGGCGGGTTCGCCGGCGCGGCGTCGCCCGCGGGCGCGTCGGACCAGTCGACGCCGAGCTTCTGGAGCTCGGCGCTCACCTTCGTGAGCTCCGCGGCGCCCGTCGAGTCGACGAGCGGCTTCGCGTCGCGGACTTGATCGGGGCGCGTGCCTTGCGGCAGGCGCGCGGCGAGGTCGCGCGCGAACTTGATGGGGAAGTCCATCGTGAAGACCTCGTCGGGGTCGCCGCCGCGCTCGCGCAGCTCCTGGCGCTCCTTCTGGGAGAGGTCGTAGCGGAGCACGTCGGTCGGGCGGGTGCCTTCGTGGGCGCGCGCGTTCGAGAGGCTGCGCGAGAGGTCGCGCTCCTTGAGCATGCTGTTGTCGCCGGCGAGGCTCATCTCGAGCGGGTCGACCGTCATGGGATCGAGCTCGATGTCGGGCGTGATGCCGGTGCCCTGGATGGAGATGTCGCCCGGCTCGGTGAGGTACTGCGCGATGGTGAGCTTGAGCGCCGCCTTGTCGGGCATGTCGTTGAAGACGAGCTGGACCGAGCCCTTGCCGAACGTGGTCTGGCCGACGATGACGGCGCGGTCGTGGTTCTTCATCGCGCCGGCCACGATCTCGCTCGCGCTCGCGGAGCTGCCGCTCACGAGCAGGACGATGGGATAGTTGGGCTCCGTTTCTTGCGCGTGAGCGACTTTCTCGTCGCGGCCTTCGCTGTTGCCGACCGTCGCGACGATGGGACCGCTCGTGAGGAACTTGTCGGCGACCTTCACCGCTTGCTCGAGCAGACCGCCGGGGTTGCCGCGGAGATCGAGCACCAGGCCCTTGAGCGCGCCGTTCGCCTTCATCTCCTCGAGGGCCTTGTCGAGCTCGCTCGAGGTGCTCTGCGTGGGCGAAGCGATGAACTGCTTGATGCGCACGTAGCCGATGTTTCCCTCGAGGAGCTTGTGCTCGACGCTCGCGACGTGAATCGTCTCGCGCACGAGGTCGAACGGACGCGAGCCTTGCCAGCCTTCGCCGCCGTCGCGGTGGATCCAGATCGTGACTTTCGAGCCCGGGACGCCGCGGAGGTGGTTCACCGCCTCGTTGAGGCCCATGTTGAGCGTGGACTCGCTGTCGATCTTGGTGATGCGGTCGTAGCGCTTGAGGCCGCTTCGCCACGCGGGCGTGCCCGGCATCGGGTTGATGACGGTGAGCTGCTGATCACGCAGCGAGATCACGATGCCGAGGCCGCCGAACTGGCCGGTCGTCGACATGTTCATCTCTTTGTACGCGTCGGGCGAGAGGAGCACGCTGTGCGGGTCGAGCGTGTGGAGCATGCCGTTGCACGCGGCGTATTCGATCTCGCGGAGGTCGACGTCCGAGCCGCGGAGGTTGTCCTGCATGAATGCGAAGATCTCGCGGAGGCGCGCGGAGACGTCCCAGGGGCCCTGGACGTTGTCGACGCGGAACTCTTTTTCTTGCGTGTCGACGCGGACCTTCACCGTCGAGGCGCCGTCTTCGTGGAGCACGATGATCTGCGCGACGTCGCGCTGCACGAAGTTGAGCGCGGACAGGAGCATCTCGCGCGGCTTCACGCGCTTCGGGTCGACGTACTTCTCGCGGATGATGCGGAGGGTCTCGTTGACGACCTTGAGCTGGGTGAGGTCGTACGGTCCGGCTTGGTCGTTCGGGTTGGTGGCCGCGGCGACGGGGGTGAGGCCGCGCCAGAGGCCGCCGCCGCCGAGCCGCACCGCGAGGGCGCTCGAAAGGGCGAAAGCGAGGATGACGGCACCGGTTTTGACGACTCGTTCGACGACTCGGGAACGCATGCGGGGGTTCAGTATAGACACGTACGGACGGAGGCGCCGTTGGGATCTTCAGGGCGCGGTCGAGCTCTTCAGGTCCGTGTACATGGTGCTCGCGAAGCCCGCGTTCGTGGTGTGGCCGCCGTCGAACGGGTGCCAGAAGAAGGGGTGACCGGCGTCGAGCAGGCGGTTCATGCCGTCGATCGCGTACTGGATCGGGAAGTTCTGATCTTGCGTCCCGTGGAAGTGCGACACGGGGATCTTCCACGCCGAGGGCAGGAGCGGCGCGCCGTAGATGGCCTCGGCCGAGTCGAGGTCGGCGCTCGAGATCGAGATGCCCGAGAAGCGCGCCGCGTCGTGCAGGCCGATGAGGTACGCCATGATGCCGCCGGCGGAGAAGCCGTGGATGATCTCCTTCTTGGGATCGATCGCGTAGCAGGCGTAGACGTCGGTCGCGGCCGCGAGGATGAGCGACTCGTCGGTGCTGTCCCACGTGTAGCCGTTTCCGAGCGGCGCGGTGCCCTCGGGGGCGATGACGATGAAGCCGTCGGCGTCGGCGTCGGCTTTCCAGACGACGTCGAGGTAGTTCATCGCGGTGTCGCCCGCGCCGTGGAGGGCGACGACGAGCGGCGTGAGCGCGTTCGGGTCGTACGACGCGGGGACGTAGGCGACGTAGGGGTTGCCGGCCGCGGTGCGATTGGTGAAGCCGCCCTTGTCGGGGTTCGACGCACACGGAGGCTTGCTCACGTCGGCGGAGGCGTCGGTGATCGCGCCGTCGTTCTGCGTGACGACGTCGCTCGCTTGGACGTCGGCGCTCGTCGCGTCGGTCGCGGCGTCGGTCGTCGACGCGTCGTCGCCCGAGCCGCTGCACGCGGCGAAGCATTCGGCGACGACCAGGAAGAGAATCGAGCGGCGCGCCACGGCCCGAGCTTAGCGCATCAACCTCCGCCGTGCCCTCCGCCGTGGAAGCCCGAGCCGCCCCAGTGGGCGTGACCGCCGGCGCGCCCGGGCGTTCCGCGAATGCCGCCGAATCCGCCGCGCGCGCGCACGTAGAAGCCGGGGTCGTCGAGGATGACGTGGCGGGGGCGCACGTCGAGGAGCGCGGACGACGTGGCGTCGTCCCAATCGCGGAGCGCGATCGAGAGGTCGAGATCCATCATCGCGATGCGAACGCCGCTCGCTTGCCACGCGCCGAAGACGCCGTTGAGGTCGTCCTCTTCGACGTCGGTCTCGTCGAGATCTTCGACGAGGTAGACGACGCGGTTGATCCCGGCGAGCGCGAGCTCTTCGGCGCTCGGCAAATCGGTGACGGCGTAGCGGTTGTCGACCGAGTCGGGGTCGGCCTGGTCGAAGCGGTAGGCGAGGCGCCAGGCGTCGAGCAGGAACACCGGCGAGCCGGGACCTGCCGCGCGGGGCGCGTCGGCGACGAGCGCGGCGAGCGCCTCCTCGGCGGGGACGACCTCGTCTTGCGCGGGCCAGTTGTTGAACGTGAGGACGAGCGAGACGGGCGACGCCGACGCGCGGCTCAGCTCCGCGCCGAACGCGACCGAGGCGGCGCCGCGGAGGTCGACGACGAACATCGTGCCGCGCGGGATGCCGGCGGTCGCGACGCGATGCGCGCACACGCGCGCGCGCTGCACGACCTCGAGCGCGTTGGTGTCGGGGAGGCGCGTGCCGGGCTCCATGTCCGCGAGGGCGGTGAGGAGCGTCACTTTTTGGTACGGCGCCCATGGGTCGGTCGCCGGGAGAGACCAGCGGCCGAGGAGGTCGATGTCGTGGATGTCGCCGAGCATCTCGCGCCCGTCCGGGACGGGCTCCGACCAGAACGCGACCGGCACGGACGGCGTCCACGGCTGACCGGCGCACGCCGACGAGAGGAGCGCGAGCGGAAGGACGCGCCTCACGCTGCCTCCTCCACGAACACGGGAAGAACGAGCGCGTCGTGCGAGACGTGGCTCGTCGAGGTGACGCGCGCGAAGTAGCCGACGAACGCGCCGTCGAGGAGGTAGGCGCCGAGCGTGAGGAGGCGCGGGCCCCACGGCGTCGTGATCGGGCGCTGCGGGACGAAGCGCTGCGCGATCCAGGACTCGCCCGCGCGGCGGTCGGCGAGCACGGCGGTGAGCGCCTCGTCCCACTCTTCTCGCGCGAGCAGCGCGCCGACGACCACGTCCTCGCCCACGCGGCCGTAGCCGCGCTTGACGACCCAGTCGCCGCGGTCGCCGCGGAGGGTGCGCTCCGGGACGTCGAGGAGGTCGTGCGTCTCGGGGACGTGGGCGAGCGCGGCGCGGGCGGCGGGCGAGAGCTCGGGCGCGAGCGCGCGGGCGCGGGCGAGCGAGAGCTTGGACTGCGTGTAGACGTGCGCGAAGCTCGAGAGCGTGCGGACGCGGCCCGACGCGACGACCTCGGCGATGGCGTCCACGTTGGCCTGGCCTTCCATGTATTCCGCAGGGAAATATCTGTAGAGTGCACTGATTTCGACGCCGCGCACCGAGAGGCCGCCGCCGGCGCTCTTCCTCGGCGCGGTGGGCGGCGCGAGCACCGCGTCGACGCCGAGGCGGCGGAGCTCGCGTCGGACGAGCGCGCAGACCTGGAGGTCCTCGGCGTACGCGGTCGCGTAGACGATGCCGACCGCGGGGCGCGCGCCGCCGGTCCGCGCGAGGGACGCGAGGCGGTGCGCGAGCGCGGCGACGACGTGCGTCGGGTCGTGATCGCGCGAGTGCCCGGCGGCGCGCGCGAGGCGCGGGAGGCCGAGCGCTTCGTTGTGACCGCCGGGGCAGTCGGCGTTGATTTCGCACACGCGAAAATCGCCGTCCTCGCCGAGCAGGAGATCGACGCGCACGAGCGACGCGTCGTCGCGCGCGGCGTACGACGCCTCCGCGAGGCGCCGAGCGGACGGCGGGAGCGCGTAGCGGGCGCGCTCGACGGGGTCGCGATGCGCGCGCGACGCGGCGGTGGACACGGCGTGCATGACGGACTCGGCGGCGGCGCGCGCGCGTTCGTGGAGCGCGCGCGGGAGGACGATGGGATGCAGATCGACGCGCCGGCGCCCGCCGACGTACGCGTCCCAGACGAGGTAGCGGTGCTCGAGCTCGCGCATGAGCGACGGAACGCGGAGCGGGTCGCCGCCGCCGATGCCGACGACACGCGCGGTCACTGCTCCGCCCTCGCGAGCGCGTCCCAGAGCGCGGGGTCCTCCGCGCCGAATCCGTAGAAGACGACGCCGACCGAGATCGGCAGCGTCGACTCGCTCCACGCGCCGAGCGTGACGAGCGTCGAGTCGGCGTCGTCGTACCAGAGCTCGTGCGCGCGCTTCTGGTCGTCGGTCCAGTCGAGGATGAGCTCCTGCGTCGCGCTGCGCTCGGGGATGACGTCGTGCGCGTCGGCGAGGCCCCGCGCCTCGAGATACGTCGTGAGGCGGACGTCCTCCGTCGACGAGAGGGTGAAGTCGTTTCCGTAGAGCGGGAACGCGACGTCGACCGCCGCGGGGGCGGTGCTCTGCTGCGCGAAGCGCACGGCGTCGACGGCCCACCCGGAGTCGATCGTCGGACCCGGCTGCGCGCCGGAGTAGTCGAGCGTCATCACGCGAAAACGGTCGACGTACGCCGAGAGCGAAGCGACGTCGAACGCGTCGCCGCCCGGCACGTCGCTCGGCGAGACGGTGGACGGCGGCAAGAAGACGGAGAGCTGGCGCTTGGGCCGGAGCTTGGGCGAGAGCGTGGCGACGAGGCGCGTGACGTCGGCGCGCGCGCGCGCGGGGAGCTGCTCGAGATCGAGATCGACGCCGTCCGCCGAGGCGGCGAGCGACGCGATGGCGGAGGCCACCTCGTCGATCCACGCGGCGCTCTCGAGCTCGTTCGCGGTCTCGTTTCCGTCGAAGACGTAGCCGTTGTCGGTGACGAAGCTCGCGCCGAGCGTCACGCGGTAGCCCATGCTCTGGAGCCGGCCGACGACGCCGGAGAGATCCGATTGCGCGCTCCCGTCCGACGGACCGACGGTCCCGTCCGCGTGCGGCACGAGGCAGAGGAGCACGACCTCGTCGATCACCGCCTTCGCCGAGTAACTCTCGAGGGTCTCGAGCTGCCACGAGTCGAGCGTGCAGCCGTCGGCGATGACGGTCGCGCGGCGCGCGGGGACCGATTTGGTGTCGAGCTCGATGAGCGAGCCCGACGGCGTGATGCCGCACGCGGCGAGCGCGAACGGGAGCGCGAGGATGGCTTTGTTCATGGACCGACCTCCCAGCGGAGCGAGAGCGTGCCGCCGTTTCCCCAGCCCCATTGGTAGATGTTGGGCGTCGCACTCAGGCAGACGCGCTGCTCGGGGTCGAGGCGACGGCAGACCGAGAGCGACGCGCGCAGCGTGAGGGTCGCGGCGATCTGCGCGTCGAGCGACGTGAAGGCGCGGCCGTCGGCGACGTCGGTCGAGATGCCGAGGAGCGCCACGCCCGGCTTCACGGTCGCCTCGAACATCCATCGGCGCCGCTTGAAGCGCGCGCCGAAGCCGAAGAGCTCGGCGTCGAGCATGAACGCGCTCGCGGGGTGGAAGCGGACGATGGAGCCGTCGACCGACGAGAGCACGTCGGAGTAAGTGCCGACGGCGCCGTACACGCCCAAGTCGAAGAACGGGATGATCCAGCGGTCGGACGCGACGAAGTCGATGCCGCCGCGCACGCCGGCGAACGCCATGGGCACGGTGAGCGCGCGCGTGGAGCCGCTGATGCTCGAGCGCGCGCTGTTCGATTCCTCGCCGAGGCCGACGCTCGGCGCGTCGGCGCTCGTGTTCGGCATGTAGCTGCCGGTCGCTTCGAGCCAGAACTGGCCCGCGAAGCCGTGACCGCCGGCGCGCGTGTCTGGCGCGACCAAGATCAAGAGGAGGGCGAGCCACGCCTTTCGCACGGCGAAGCGCCACTGCGAGAAGCTTGCCAGCGCGCGCCGCGCGGGCCGGCGCGGCTCAAAGCGCGGACTTGCGCGCGACGATCACGTGGAAACCGGCGAAGAACGAGGCCGCGGTCGGGGCGAGGCGGCGCTCGACGCGCGGCAAGAGTTCCCGCAAGCCGGGCACGCGCATGAAGACGGCGGCCGGCGTGACGATGCGTACGCCCCAGCGCGCCTCGACGTGGAGGCTCGGCGGGAGGAGGCCCGCGAGCGCCCACGGCGCGTCGAAGCGCGTGTACATCGCGCTCTCGCGCGTGCGCGACGACACGCGACCGGCAGGTCCCAGGCGTTTCACGAGGCCGCGGAAGGAGAGCGGGTTGTAGAACTCGGCGAGGACGACGCCGCCCGGGCGCGTGACGCGCGCCATCTCGGCGAGCGCCGCGCGGATGTCCTCGACGTGCGCGAGCACCTTGAACGAGCAGGTGACGTCGAAGCTCGCGTCCGGGAACGGGACGTCGGTGACGCTCGCTTCGCGGACGTCGAGCCCGCGCGCGCGCGCTTTGTCGAGCATGCCCGGCGACAGATCGATGCCCTTCGCGCTGCGCGCGAACTCGGCGATGCGCTCGAGCAAGAGGCCGGTGCCGCAGCCGCACTCGAGGACGTCTTTGCCTTCCGCGTAGCGGCGCACGAGCTCGATCTCGAGATCGTCGACGAGCGCGTGGTAGCCGTGCGGATCGTTCGGGCGGCGCTTCGCCTCGTACGCGGCGGAGAACTCGTCGTAGTAGGCGCGCGCGTCGACCCTCATTTCGCGCTCTCGCAGGAGAGGTGCTCGGCCCAGCCCGAGCCGCCGGCGGAGTACGCGAGGACGAAACCCGACGCGCCGTCGCCCGCGATCGCGAGATCGCGCGGCGCGCCGCTCGTCTCGAGCACGCCGAGCGACGCGAACGCGCCCGAGGCATCGATGGTCCCGATTTCGAGGATGCGCGGCGAGCCGAACTTCGGCGCCGACGGGCGGACGCGCGCGACGAACGCCTTCGGCGAGCCCGACGTGACGGCGACCGGCGCGGGGTCGAGGCCGTTCGGGTAATCGCTCCACACGACGGGCGCGTCGGTCTGCGGCTCGGCGTCCACTTTGACGATCGCGAGGCCGAAGGAGAGGTCGTGCGCGATCGGGAAGAGCGCGAGCGCGGTCTTGTCGCGCGCGCCGGCGGCGATGCGCGTGTGCGACTCGGCGCCGCCCCCGATGAAGACCACCGCGTCCTTTCCGAGCGCGAGCTTCGGCGAGAGCGTCATCGTGCGCGCGTGGACGGGCGACATGCCGCGGCGCGCGTCGACGTAGAACGCGATGGCACCCGCGCCGTGGGGCGCGAGTGCGAGGGTGGTCGCGCCGGCGCCGTCCTCCGAGAGGCGCGTCTCGGCGCCGTCGTCGGTCTCGGCCCAGGCTTCGCTCACGACGCCCTCGCTCGTCGTCCGGTCGCGCGTGTAGACGACGAGGGGACGGCCGGCGATGGTTGCGGCTGCAACCGGTCCGCCGGGGCGGGCGCGCGCGACGAAGTTGTCCGACTCGAGCGACGGGCCGAGGCGATACCGGCGGATTTCCCCCGCGGAATTCATGCAGAATGCAAACGTCGCGGCCGCGGCGCACGGCGGGAGGGCGCGGGTGGTCGCCGGGGACGCGGCGGGCGGCGTGATCGCCGGCTGACCAGCGCGCGCGGTGACGCGCAGCGAGCCGGCGAGCGCGGGCTTGCCCGCGTCGTTCGCGTAGAAGTCGACGAAGCCCATGCGCTCGGAGGCGGCGAACGGCCCAGGACGCGCGAGCTTCACGGGGCCCTCGAGCCGCGTGCAGAGGCCCGCGCCGCCGTCCCCGCTCGGAGGCGGCAGCGTCTCCGGCTCGCGCGTGGGCGTGGGCGCCGCGGCGACGCTCGAGGAGGTCGTCGCGCTCGGCGTCGGCGCCGCGTCGTGCGCGGTCGGACGCGTGCCGTTGCACGCGATGAGGACGAGCGGCGCGACCCGACGGAGCACGCGCGCAGCATAACACCGCGCGTCAGGCGACTTGGGCGATCGCGGCGGCGGCCTCGCCGAGCACGCGCGGGAGCGCGCCGTCCACGACGGCCGCGGCGCCGACGACGCGCGCGAGCCCGTGCGTACGAAGGCCGGACTTGTGGAGGTGGCCGTGCGCGACGACGACGTGGTCGCAGCGCGCGATCGCGTCGAGGAGCTGGCCGCATCCGAGCAGTCCGTCGACCCACTGCCACGGCCCGGGTCGCGGGTGCGGCGGATGGTGGATGGCGAGGACGAGCGGGGCCTTGGCGAGCGCGGCGTCGGCGATGCGACGCTCGACCGCGGCGCGGAGCTCGTCGGTGTAGCGGCCGGCCGAGCGCGTCACCGGCTGGTGGAAGGTCGCGTCGATGGGCATCACGAACGCGCCGCCGACCTCGACGATTTTCCCCGGCTCGCCGGCCGCGTTGCGCGACCACGGGCGGAGCGGGCCCTCGAGCGCGTCACGAAAGCCGGTCGGCGAAGCGTAGGCGTCGTGGTTGCCGGGCACGAGCGTGACCTCGTCGCCGCGAAGGTTGCATTCTGCAAAGAGCCGCGCGAGCGCCTCGAACTGCGCGGGTTCGCCAGTCTCGGTGAGGTCGCCCGTGAAGAGGAAGTGGTCGGCGCCCGCGGCGCGCGCGTGCGCGATGGCGGCGCGCGCCTTGTCGAGCCGCCCGTCGGCATCGAGCCGGCGGCCGAGGCTCACGAAGTGGACGCCGAAGCCGTGCCGTTCGGTCCGCTCGAGCAAGTGCATGTCGGAGAGGTGCGCGATCCGCATCGGGGGCCTCCTTCCGGAATGCGTGCATCCTGCACGCGTCTCGAATCGCCCGCGATTCGCGCGTGCAACAACTGCGAAAACTCACCCGGTCAGGCGACCCGGGAGGTCGCGGCCTATGTCGAAGAGGACGCGGTCGACGCACTCCATCGCGCTCGCGGCGGCGAGCTCGGTGCCGACGCCGCGGGCGCCGGCGTTGCAGCCGGCGAAGTAGAGGCCGCGGACGGGGGAGTGGACGGGCGGGCGGTTCTTTCCGACTTGGTCCGGGGTCTGCGCGGTCGAGACGGCGGGGCCGAACTCCTTGCCGATCCATTTCTCGATGAACGCGACCGAGAAGCGATCGACGAAGACCGCGTGCTCGTCGAGGCCGGGCACCACGCGGCGGAGCGCGCGCATCATCGCCTCTTCCCATTCGTGCGCCGGGTCGTCGAGCGCGACGTCGCTCGTCGGCGCGACCGCGCACGCCGTGAGGAGCTGGTGGCCCGGCGGCGCGAGCGACGCGTCGAAGTTCGTGGGCACCGGGCAGTAGAACGGCACGACCGGCGGCACGCGGCCGCTCGTGAGCGCGTCGAACATGCGGCGGATGTCGGCGTGCGAGAGCGAGAGGAGATCGCGCGCTTGCCCGCCGTCGTCGACGCCGCCGCAGATGGCGCCGGCCGAGACGAGCTTCTTGCGGAGGCCGATCTTCGCTTGCACCGCGATGAACGAGCCGCGGATGCGGCGCACGCGGTCGACGTACGCGGTCGGGAAATGCTCGGCGCCGACGAGGCGAAGGACCGTGGTGCGAAGGCTCGAGGTGCTGACGACGATCGTCGCGGGGAGGAGCGTGCCGTCCTCGAGCTCGACGCCGCGCGCGCGTCCGTCTTGCACGTGGATGCGCCGCACGCCCGTCCCGGTGCGCACGTCGGCGCCGAAGCGCTCGGCGAGGCGCACGTACGCGTTGGGGATCGCGATCGACCCGCCGCGCGGATACGAGAGCGCGTTGTCGAACGCCATCGCGCGAAAGCAGTGGAGCGCTTCGCCCGCCGAGATCTGCCAGTACGGAAGGATGAAGTAGAGCCCGAGCAAGAACCCGAAGACGCCGAGCGTCGGGCCGTGACTCGTGTATTGTGCAACGAATTCGTCCAGGGTCCTCCCGTCCCAGCGCTCGACCTCGGCGTCGGTCATCGTGAGGATGCGCGCGAACAGGCGCGCGGCGCGCGCGGCCTCCATCGGCGGGAGCTCCATCGCGCGCGCGAGGCGCCACGCGAACGCGGGCATGCGGCGGATCTCGGCGGGCACGGGCACGCGGCGCACGTGGCGGCCCTGCGCGAAGCGGAGCTCGGCGATGTCGCGCGTGCGGCGGAAGTCGATCGCGCCGCCGTGGCCGACGCGCCGGAGCACCGCGCCGAGCGGGCCTTTGTCGCCGCGGCAGAACATGTGCGTGCCGATGTCGACGTGGAAGCCTTGCTTGTCGTAGCCCGAGCACGAGCCGCCGATGCGCCGGTTCTTCTCGACGAGCGTCGTCGGGATGCCCGCGTGCGCGAGGAGCATCGCCGCCGCGGAGCCGCCGATGCCCGACCCGACGACGACGGCGCGCTCCATGGCGCTCACGCCGCGAAGAGCTCCCGCAGCGCGCGCGGCGACTTGATCGCCGCTTCACACAGGTGAACGAGCTTCTTTCCGTCGAGCCTCCCGCCATCGCCGGTCACCTTGTGGACGACGGAGACCGCGACGGGCGTCTGCTTGCGCAGGCGCTCGAGGAGGAAATCGAAGATGCCCTGCTCGGGAAACGCCGGCAGGTCCCCGGTGACTTCGGAGTAGTGCTGGTACATCGCGTCGAGGATCTTC
>Ga0335082_10001810_pt1 | contig 22850 bp, 28 predicted proteins | sample Lox_Sample_41_FD_206718 | JGI IMG/M metagenome (GOLD analysis project Ga0335082, IMG submission 206718) | Soil microbial communities from Loxahatchee National Wildlife Refuge, Florida, United States - Lox_Sample_4.1 | ecosystem: Environmental > Terrestrial > Soil > Wetlands | place: USA...
AGGCGGAACAATCTTTGGGTCAGCCTTGCCGTCACCTGACGGCAGGTCCAAGCGGACATACGATCTCACCTCATCCATCGTCCCGCGAGGGACATCATTCCACCGCGCGGTGGAGCTTTCCAGCCCAATGCGCTTGAAGCGGTAGCCACCGCTCTTCAGCACCTGTAGCAGGGCTTCGGGTTCGCTCGCGACCTTGGCTTCGCGAACCATCCTGCCCGTCTCATCCACAATGCAAACGCTCGTCTTATTGACTGACACGTCCAGTCCGGCAAAATGCTCCATGCTGCGCTTCTCCTTCTGATGCTTGGGGCCTGTAACCACAGTGACCCCGTACCACCATCAGCCTGAAGCGCAGCACCCAAAATCTTTCAGCTATCCACAAGCCGGCCGCCCGATTACCCCATCTTTGTGCCAAAGAAGACTTGCGTTCATTTCGCGGGAACGATGTTCTGATTCACACGGAATAAATTGGTGGGATCATAGCGCTTCTTAATCTTGGCCAGACGATTGTAGTTTTTTCCATATGTCGCGCGGACCCTATCCTCGCCTTCGTCCATCATGAAATTAACGTAAGCGCCTCCTGCCGAATAGGGATGCAACGCGTCCCAATAGTCCCTTGCCCAGCGGGAGATCTTCTCTTTATTCGCAGGGTTTGGATCGACACCAACTATAACTCCCGCCCATGTAGCATCGCGGTATGACCATGGTGTTGCGTTATTCTTGACAGAGCGTGCTTTGCCGTTGATCGGATAAAGGTGCATCGTCGATTGCATGGTCGGTAGCATTGCCCCGTGTTTTACGTGCAGCGCAATTGCTTCATCACTTAGCTGACGTATAAAATCAGCCTTCCAATACCATTGATGCCCTGGCGGATAGAGCGCATCAAACATGCTTTGCATTGCTGGGTGCGGAATGGGGCCAACCAGATCGAGAGCGGGTGCTTTAAATTTTCGGATTGGCTTGAACACCTGCTCCGCATGCTTAAGCGGCCCCGTGTAACACCACACGATACCACACATTTTTTTGTTGTGCAGGTGTTCGGGGAACGGTGGACCCGGCGGCACAGTAAGGAACGCAAAAAAACCGTTCAAGGCATTAGGTGCCTTGGCTATAACACCGCGATACCAACGCAAGATTTCCGGCGCGTCTTCCATTGGCCACAGCATTGGCCCCGCATAGTTTGTGTGGATGGGATGGGCATTAAAGAGAAACGACGTAACGATGCCGAAGTTGCCGCCACCCCCACGCACTGCCCAGAAGAGATCGGAGTTCTCTTTGGCATTTGCTGTGACAAAGCGCCCGTCGGCGAGGACCACGTCGACAGCCAGTAGATTGTCAATGGTAAGGCCGCATTGCCGCGTCAGATGGCCAATCCCGCCGCCGAGCGTAAGGCCGCCTACGCCGGTTGTCGAGATAATCCCTGCTGGAACCGCAAGATCGAATGCGTGTGCCGCATGGTCGACATCTCCCCACAGCGCTCCGCCTCCTACCAGCACAGTGCGCTTTTTTGGGTCTACGCGGACATAGTTTATCGGTGAGAGGTCGATGACGAGACCGTCATCGCAAACCCCCGAGCCAGCTGCATTGTGGCCACCACCGCGAACGGATAAGGGGAGCTTATTTTGACGGCTAAATTTTACCGCGGCAATGACGTCTGCAACATCCGCGCAGCGCACAATCAGCCGCGGCTTCCGGTCGATCATGGCGTTGTAAACTTTTCTTGCCGCGTCGTATTTCACGTTGCCCGGCTCGATGAGCTCTCCGCGCAATTCGGATTTCAGAGCAGCAATTGCCGTTTCACTCAGCATGACGTTCTCCCAATTGAGATTCCATCAGCGACAGGACACTTATCGCTCTGTGAAGAATACGGACGTTAGGAACTACCTGCCCCCGGAAATAGCAGCGTTGCTTACCTAATTGTTAGCGCGATGTCGGGGCCAATTGACGGGTCAGATTTCTCTACGGCTGGAAGGCGAATGGCCGCTTTGCAGATGGATCAAGTTTTCGCGAATTTGATTTGGATCATGGCCGAAACCAGAGCCGGTCGCGAATCTTTGTTTTATGTCAAAATCTAATATAGAGGTGGCGCCATGATCTCTTTGGAAGATTGCGTTGCAATGTGCGGCCTCTCGCGCGAAGAAGTTGCTGCGGTCAGCGAGCATGAGCATATTCCGGAAATTGCCGCCACCGCGTTGGCCAATTACCTGCTCCAACAGGCCGGCGGTCCGGAGCGGATTCGCACCATGATCATTGAGGACATTCACAAGGCGCTCGACACGGGACGCATCAAGCACGCGGGTGAATTGTTCTCGGCTCTGCGCCACTTTCTTCACGAATATCCGCAGGCGCGCAAACACTTGGCGACATACTAAACCGAACTCACGCTACAGGTGTGGCCAATCGACCCACTTCGCCAGTGCCGCAGTACCAACATTGCATTTATTGATCGAATGCTGCACCCGATGACGGCCAGCATTGATTCAAGTCAAGGCGTTCCTTGCGATTACCCGTTCTGTTCGTAAGCGTGCCGGAGGAGACGACATGGAAACGATTGCCTCGCGTGAACCCTCAACGAAATGCGTTAAGTGCGGGACTGCGCTTATCCGCCCCGAATGGTCAGAAAGCGTGGGAGACCACGAGACTACTCGATTTTGGCACTGCGCAATTTGCGGGCATGAGTTCGAGACGACCGACAATGTGGTTGAGCCAAAGCCCACCGACGCGGAATTGGTCGAGGAGTTTCTACCGAATTTATTGGTGGGATGAATGTAGCCGCACCTTTGTTGGTCGTCGAACGTCCGAAGCGAACATGACGCAATCGGCGCAAACTAGCAGGCTGGAAGTAGGTTATTGAACGACCGGCCAATGTGGCTTTGGCCAAACCGGCCTTACCTTTTGAAATCGCAGTTCGCACCTTGCTGCGGTAGCGTCCGATCGACGGCTTAAGTAATACTTGGCGAAGGCGACCAGTTGTTTATCGCTTGGATGATCTACGGCCTGCACTCCGACAATGACCTTCATCAGTCTGGGATCGTGCTGGCCAATGTGTTTGACGAGCTCGCTCTTGGCATTGGCTGGACTTGTTACGAGTACCGCACCAGCGTCAGCAATTGACATCGGTTGAGCTGAAGTAAAACACGCGTGCTTCGTTGTGATCGTTCCACACGACGGCATGATAGTGATGGTCCATCATCCTGTAGCTCCTATTATTTTAATAGCGTGTTGCTCGAAGATCGTTTCAAGAAGACAAGTCTCCGATAGCGGTAATTGATTGGCGAGAGTGGAACGCCCGGTAAGGGCCAAAATCTGACGTCCTAAAGCTACGCCGAACCCGCATGCATGCGCTTGGCAATCTCTTCAAGCATTACTTCAGTCGCGCCGCCGCCTATGGCGTGCACCCTTGCATCCCTTGCCATGCGCTCAATGGCGCTCTCTCGCATGAAGCCCATCCCGCCATGAAACTGGAAGCAGGCATGCATGACCTCGTTAACGAGTTCGCCACAGTACGCCTTCACCATGGAAACCTCTCTGGTCGATTCAATTCCACGTGTGGCCAACCGCGCCGCATGAAAAACAAGTTGCCTACCGGCTTCGACCTTGGTGGCAAGCATCGCCAGGCGATGACGGATCGTTTGATTAGACCATAGTGGCGAACCGAAAGCGTAGCGTTGCGCTACCCAATCAAGCGTCAAGTCGATGGCGGCTTGCGCTTCGCCCATGGCCATCGCGCCCATCACGATTCTCTCGTTCTGGAAGTTGTGCATGATCGCATAAAAACCGCGTCCTTCATCACCGAGCAAGTTCGATACAGGTATACGGCAATCGTCAAAAATCAGCTCGGCGGTATCGGACGAGCGCCATCCGTGCTTTTCAAGCTTTTTTCCAATACGGAAACCGGGCGCATCAGTTTCAACCAGGAACATTGAGATGTTCTGTGAGGGTCGCGCATCCAGACTTGTCTTTGCCGCAACGCAGTAGAGATCGGCATAAACACCATTCGTGACAAACATTTTAGTTCCGTTCAAAACGTATTCATTGCCATCGCGACGCGCGGTCGTGCGGATGTTTTTTACATCGGAGCCGGCGCTCGGCTCGGTCACGGCAACAGCAACGATCTTGGCGCCGGAAATAATGTCCGGCATGAAGCGATCCTTCATTGCTTGCGGAGCCGAATTGTAGATATGGACCGATGCCATGTCGGTATGCACCAGGACAGTGATCGCGACACCGCCAAATGTGGAACGCCCAAGCTCTTCGGCCAACACGACGCTCGCAAGCACATCCATCTCGGAGCCGCCGTATTGCACTGGATAGCGAATTCCAAGAAACCCTAGTTTCCCCATGTGTCGCAGCACATCGCGCGGCACAAATCCCGCGTCCTCCCAAGCCTGTGCGTGCGGTTTGACCTCGGTCTCCACAAAACGGCGAACCTGCGCGCGCAGAATTTCGTGCTCCGCACTGAAGTAAGGCAAAGAGCGACCGTCGAGTTTTTCGTCAGGCATCGTTTAGCCTTTCCTGCGACCGGTTGGGCTTTATTAGATGCCAGCCATTCTACATGGCAACGGAGCGACGTCCGCTTCGGTCAAAAGCAGACATTCGAGAGCACGATTGGCATGTCGCTAGGGTCAAAAGCGGACATTCGTGGCCTTATTCGATCACCTCGTCGGCGCGGGCAAGGAAGGTCGGTGTGATGGACAGGCCGAAAGTTTTCGCCGTCTTTAGGTTGATCACCAACTCGAACTGTGTCGGCTGCAGGACGGGCATTTCTGCCGGTTTCGATCCTTTCAGAATCTGTCCAACGTATTCCCCGGCTTGGCGGTACATCCAACTGATGCTCGGGCCATAGCTCGAGAGCGTGCCAACTGCGGCGAACTGGCGAACAAAACCTACGGCAGGGAGTTTGTGTTGATAGGCGAACGAGGCGATCTGCTCGCGCCGATCCAGCAGGATCGGATCAGTTCCGGTGATAAATGCGTCGGCCTTGACACTTAATAGCTGCTCGAAAGCGGCGTCGATTTCGTGCGCATTGGTCGCATGCAGCGTTACGGTTTCCAGACCCAGTTTTTTTGCTCCAGCCTCCGCGTCCGCTATTTCAACCTTGACATTAGGGTTGGTGGGATTCATCAGCAGCGCAACTCGAGAAATGGCAGGGGAAATTTCCCGAAGGAGTTCAACTCGCTTTGCGCCAAGCACATTCTGGTTGAACAGGATTCCAGTCACATTTCCGCCGGGGCGATTAATGCTACTAACCAGTCCGAAGCGGACAGGGTCACCGCCGATCGTAAAGACCACGGGCACTGTGCTGCTCGCACGTTGGGCGGCGCGTGCAGATGCGACATCTCCGGTGGCGGCAATGGCAACTACGCCCAGGCCTACGAGCTCCGCGGCGAGAGCCGGCAATGCCTCATAGTCCGCTCGGGCCCATCGTTCCTCGATGCGGACATTCCTGCCTTCGACAAAGCCCGCTTTCGCCAAGCCCTCTCGAAAGGAGTCGGCATTGAAGCGATAGGTATCGGGCGAGGCACTGTTCAGAAAGCCAACCAACGGCATTTGTTGTTGTGCTCTCGCCGCCAGCGGCCACGCAACCGCTGAGCCAGCGATCCCTTTGATGAATTCTCGACGTTGCATTGCCTCCCTCAAGGCTCAGGACAAGGCATCGTACCGGCTCAAACCAGCACTGCGGAAGGGGCTGAATTGCCGCAATGTCGGGGTTTTCCCAGTGCAATCGTCTGCAAACCAGTTACCCGCTTTGGGTCACAAGGAGACATCGCGCCGCTCCAAGTGGTTTGGGCGAATGCAACGTTCGCTGCTGGTTCGGGCTAGATTGCGTTCGGGCCGCCGGTTTTGCAGCGCTGCATCGCAGCCTTCACGCAAGTAGAGCGAGCAGGCGTGTTCGGGCGAGTACTGGCACACGGCTTCTTTGCCTGCATCGCGGCGCGACAGGCTTCGCCCTGCGCGCTCTGGGCGTTTGAAGAGCCCGGCATCAGAGCAACCATCAATGCGATCAAGGCACAGAAGATAGCGCATGGCGTCTTCCCCCGAGTTCTAGTTGCCACACAAGCTACCTGAATGTGTGCCTCTGACCAACAAATCGGAGCGGACCGCTCATCCAACCTTTGGGTCAAAAGCAGGCATTGCGACAAGCTCCGCCGAAAGCGGGCTTCCTTCAGCAATCAATGCCGGGATGGCTGTTCTTTCTGTTTGAAAAGCGCGTCGAGCGTATAGGCGTTTGGACAGAACTCACGAAAATGCTCACTGGCAGTACCCTCAGCCAGTTCGTGTTGACAACGGCCTTTTTGGTTACATTGGATGCAGAGTCGTTGCAGGTCTCGCATTACCGCGGGATCTGTCTTGGCCAGAGCCTGTGGATCGACAGAAAGCGCGAGCAGCATTTTCTGCAAGAGATCCGCTGCGCCAGGTCCTTTTGCAGCCAAGCCACGAAGATCGCTAACTGGCACGCCCAGATCCTTCGCAATCCGCATTACGTCTTCCTGGCTGCATTGCCCCAATTCATCATGCACATCATGTGCGTGACGGTATCTGTTGATCCATCCGGCAATAGCATCGAGCACGAATTCAACCGTCGGATAATGCTGTCCTTCGCGGTCAGGCACGGCGCCCCTCCATCGAGAAGATTGAAACAAGTCCTTCTGACACAGCGTTAGAAATCCGCATTGCGCTAGATCAAAGGGCTGCCAGCGTTCCAAAAGCCAATAGCGGACGTTGTCAGAATTATTCGTCGCCTCGGCGGCTATTGTCGCTCGCCAAGGTAGAGGTCCCTCTAGCGTTGTTGGTTACGGCGCAATCGGTGAATTGATCTTGCGCGCCGTGTCGACGATCCAGTCGCGATAGAGCAACAGCGGCGTGATGCCAGTGAGGCCGCCGCAACCTTCCTCGTCGCCGGGCGCGGTCGACCAGCTCACCACGCCGATCACCATCGGGCCATCGCCATCGAAGGCCGGTGCGCCGGAGTCTCCGGTGCAGCCGCCGAGACCGATGCGCTGATTGCGGGTGACGGTATCGACGAGTCGGATCTGCAACGAGCCCGGTTGGCCGGTGACCGTCAGCGTTGCCATGCGCGGCAAGCCAAGCCCGCGCGCCGTCCCCGCAAGCGTGACGCCAAAGCCAGCAATAGTGAGGGTCTCGCCAACTACGACGCGGCGAGGGGCCGCGAGCGTTGCTGGCACCACGATATCCGGCAAGGGCGCGGCAAGCTTGAGCAAGGCGATGTCGGCCGTGGCGCGGCTTGCCGCATAGCTTGCGAAATCAAAGCGCGGATGGCGCACGATGGTGCGCACGGGGATCTGCACGCCGGTTTGGTAGGGCTTGATTGTGTAGTCGACGGCCCGTGTCACGCAGTGCGCGGCCGTGAGCACCAGGTCGCGCGCCAGCGCCGTGCCGGTGCAGAGATCCTCGCGCGCATCGACAATCATCACAATCGGCCGCGCCGCCCACATGGCCGCCGGCGGCGCATTGCCCGTCACGGCCCAAGCGGGCGCGGCCAGCATCAACCACACACAGAGGGAAAGGACACGGGAGGACATGCCCGTGAAGGATAGCACATGAGTTCGATCTTGCTGACAGAGCCTGCCGTTGAGCCGTTATCGGTCGAGGAGGCCAAGACATTCCTGCGCGTCGAGCACAGCGACGACGATGAGGTCATTCGCGCGCTGGTTGCCGGCGCGCGCATGCACGTCGAAGCGCAAGCACGAATAGCGCTAGTAACGCAAAGGTGGCGCCTGACGTTCGACCGCTGGCCACACCACGGCCGCATCGCGGTGAAGCCGGGACCGCTCCGGTCGCTCGACGCCGTGCGGGTCTATGACCTCCAGGGCCATCCGCAAAGCGTCGATACGCAGGCCTTTGTGCCGGATTTCGGTGCCTCGACGCTCGCCTTCATGCCCTGGATGCTATCGGTCCCCGGCCGGATCGCCGCCGGCATCGAACTCGACGTGACGATCGGGTTTGGCGATGCCGCGACCGATGTGCCGGAGCCGCTGCGCCAGGCGCTCCGTCTGCTGGTTGCGCATTGGTACGAGAATCGCGGCCTGGTCGGCGCCGCCAATGAATCCCTGGTCCTGCCGGCGAGCCTTGCCGCGCTCATCGCACCATACCGGACGCTGTCGCTATGACCGCGCCCGGCGATCTGAACCGCCGGCTGCTGCTGGAAGCGCCGGTTGAAACCGATGATGGCACCGGCGGTGTGACGCGTCTCTACGACGTCGTGACAACGCTTTGGGCGCAAGTCCTGCCACTGTCGGCTGCCGCAAGTGTCGCCGCCGATACCACAGGTGGCAAAGTGCGCTACCGCATTATCGTGCGCGTACGCGCCGATATCACCACGCGTCACCGTTTGCAGGACGGCACGCGCATCTACAGCATTCTGGCCATCAGCCCGAGCGCCGACCGTCGCTTCCTCGCGATCGAAGCCGAGGAACGTGAGGACTGACAAGGAAATTAACATGACAATCAACGCGTCAACTGCGCTTCGCGCCGCCGTGCAAGATGCGCTCATTTCCGATAGCGGCCTCATTTCCGTTCTCGGCGGCCCCAAAGTCTATGACGAGCCGCCGCGCGCGGCCGCATTCCCATATGTCACGCTCGGTGAGGCACGCATCGTCGATTTTTCCGCCGGAGATGAGCCAGCAGAGGAGCATCAGCTAACACTGCATGCTTGGTCGCGCCAGGGCGGGCACCGCGAAGCGCATTTAATCACCGGTGCGCTCATGCAGGCGCTCGACGACGCACCGCTCACGCTCGCCGGCCACCATCTCGTCAATTTTCGTTTTTCGGTCGCGGACATACGCCGTGAAGCCGACGGGCGCACCTATCACGCGCTGGTGCGCTTCCGCGCGGTGACCGAACCCGCCTAAACAAAGGAACACTTCAATGACTGCTCAAAAAGGCAAGGACCTGCTCGTCAAGATCGCCGATGGCTCCGGATATACGACTGTTGCGGGCCTGCGGACACGCCGGCTCGCATTCAATGCGGAGTCTGTCGATATTACGCACGCGGAAAGCGTCAACCGGTGGCGGGAGCTGCTCGACGGCGCGGGCGTCAAGCGCGCGTCCATCTCGGGACGCGGCTTGTTCAAGGACGCCGCAAGCGATGCACTGTTGCGGCAGGCATTCTTCAACGGGAGCGTCGTCGGCTATCAGATTGTCATTCCCACGTTCGGCACGGTGCAGGGGCCGTTCCAGATCGCGGGCCTTGAATTTGCCGGCGAGCACAATGGCGAGGTGACATTCGACATGTCACTGGAATCCGCCGGCGAGCTGACCTTCACGGCGGCATGACATGGCGAATTGTCTCAACTTAACCCGTCATCACCGGGCCGCCGCGAAGCGGCGAGACAGTCTAGGCGAGTTTGCGGGGTCAAGCCTGGCCATCACAGATGAAAGGACAGAGCAATGGTAAATCGTCACCGCGGTGAAATCGAAGCAGACATCGGCGGCGCGCGGCGCCGGCTGGTGCTCACCCTCGGCGCTCTTGCGGAACTCGAAGATGCCTTCGGCGCAGATGATCTGGTTGCGCTGACCGAACGCTTTGGATCCGGCCGGATGAAGGCGCGCGATCTCACGCGCATCATCGGCGCCGGCCTGCGCGGGGCAGGCGAGACACTGAGCGATGCGGACGTGGCCGCCATGGCGATCGAAGGCGGCGCGCAGGGCTATGTGCGGATCGTCGCTAAGCTGATTGCAGCGACTTTCGGCGAGGCCGAAGTATGACCCCGTTTCCCTGGAAGCAGGCGATTGGCTTTGGGCTCGGCGTGTTGCGGCTCTCGCCAGAACAACTCTGGCGCATGACGCCGCGCGAACTCGCCTACGCCGTTGAGGCGGTAACCGGCCGCGTCGCGCCGCTCGATCGCCATACATTCACTGACCTTATGAAGAGATATCCCGATGAGCGATAACGATAGTTTTGCAGATACATTTGTTCCGGGAATTTTACCCGACACCGTCGACAAGGTGCGCACCAGCACCAACCTGCTGGGCGTGAGCACCGCGGCATTCGCCAGGGCCATCAGCAAGGCCTTTGCCGATGCGAGCACCGGCGGCAAGCAGTTTGACGACGTGCTCAAGCAGCTCGCCTTGCGACTTTCCAGTATGGCCATTTCGCAAGCCTTCAGACCGGTCGCCAAAGATCTGGCCGGTGGTCTGAGCAAGGTCTTTGAAGGCCTGTTCGGCGGTGGTGGATCGTCCGACACCATGCGCATGCGCGCAATCACACCTTTCGCATCGGGCGGAGTGATCGGCGCGCCGACCTATTTTCCGCTGTCGTCGGGGGGTCTCGGGCTGGCGGGCGAAGCCGGGCCGGAAGCGATTGTTCCACTGACGCGCGGCTCCGACGGACGCCTGGGCATTGCGATGAGCGGCGGGGAGCAGCCGTCGAATGTCACCATCCAGATAGCGACTCCCGACGCGCAGAGCTTTCGGCGCTCGGAAGCCTACATTACGGGTCAAATCGCCCGCGCGGTTGCGCGCGGCCAGCGCGGGTTTTGAACAATGTCATCCTTCCACGAAATCCTGTTTCCGCTCGATATTGCGCTCAAAAGCGCCGGCGGGCCGCAAAGGCGCACGGATGTGGTCCTGCTTGGCTCGGGCGCCGAAGAGCGCAACGCACGCTGGGCGCATTCACGACGACGCTTTGACGCAGGCTATGGCGTGAAAACGTTCGAAGCGCTGTCGCATGTGCTCGCTTTTTTTGAGGAGCGGCGAGGGCGGCTCCACGGCTTCCGCTGGCGCGACCAGCTCGACCATTCCTCGGCCGCACCGGGAATTCCGGTGACGCCGACGGATCAGGTGATTGGCACCGGCGACGGCGTGACGGCGACATTCCAGCTCAGCAAGACCTACGGCGCGCTCTATTCGCCGTATCAGCGGCCTATTGCCAAACCGGTCCCTGGCAGCGTTCGCGTCGCGGTCGCGGAAAGCGAAGTGGGAGAGGGGACAACATTCACTGCGGATCCAACAACCGGTGTCATTACTTTTCTCGCCGGCCACATCCCCCCGAGCGGCGCAGCCGTCACTGCCGGCTTCCTGTTCGATGTGCCGGTACGTTTCGACACGGATTATCTCGAGGTGGATCTCTCGGCATTTGCGGCCGGCATGATTCCGAAAATCCCGCTGGTGGAGATCAGACCATGAGGACCGTTCCATCGGCACTGCAAGCCAAGCTCGACTCCAGCGTCACAACGCTATGCCGCTGCTGGGTGATCAGACGATCTGACGGCGTGACACAAGGCTTCACCGACCACGACGAAGATGTCGTGCTTGGCGATACCGATTGCCGCGCCGGCAGCGGATTGTCGGGAACCGAGGCGCTGCAAAAGCTCGGCCTCGCGGTCGATAGTTCGGAGCTTTCGGGCGCGTTGGCCGACGAAACGCTCAACGAGGCCGATCTTGCCGCTGGCCGTTACGACGGGGCGGTTGTCGACGTGTGGCTCGTAGACTGGACGGAGCCGGATCTCCGCGTTCTCTTGGCAAAGGGCACCCTCGGTGAAGTAAGCCGTGAGGGTGCGGCTTTCACCGCGGAACTCCGCGGCCTGAGCGAGCGTCTGTCGCAGGAGAGCGGGCGGCTTTATACCGTCACGTGTTCGGCCGACCTTGGCGATGCGCGCTGCAAGATCGATCTCAGCAATATTCGCTTTCGCGCAAGTGGCACTGTGGTCGCGCTCAATGCAACGTCAGCCTTCTCAGCCGGTGGCCTCGACGAGTTCGGGGACGGCTGGTTCACCGCGGGAAAGCTGACATTCACAAGCGGCGCCAATAACGGTCTGAGTGTCGAGGTGAAGGCGCATCGCAAGACTGACGTCGTTACGCTCAATCTCTGGCAGGCGATGCCGGAGCCGATTGCGGTGGACGACACTTTCATCGTCACCGCCGGCTGCGACAAGCGCTTCCAGACTTGCCACGACCGCTTCAACAACGTCACGAACTTCCGCGGTTTTCCGCACATCCCCGGCAACGATTTTGTCATCAGCTATCCCGTGCAGGGCCAGCCGGGCAATGACGGCAAGAGCCGGCGGAGCTGATCCATGTCAATTCATCGGCAAGACATCGTCGCGGAAACGCGGCGCTGGATCGGCACGCCCTATCGGCACCAGGCGTCACTCAAGGGCGTTGGCTGCGATTGTCTCGGCCTGGTGCGCGGTGTATGGCGCGCCATTATCGGACAAGAGCCAGAGCTTGCGCCGCCCTACGCCCCCGATTGGGCCGAGGCAACAGGCGAGGAAGCTCTGGCTGCCGCCGCCGGTCGGCACCTGATTGCTATCCCCCTCGACGTCATCGCTCCCGGCGATCTGATCCTGTTCCGCTGGCGCGCAAATCTACCTGCCAAGCATGCCGCCATCGTCACAGCATGTGATGCGATGGTGCACGCCCATGACAGCGCGGCGGTCGCCGAAGTCGCGATCGCGCCCTGGTGGCGACGACGCCTGGCCTACGCATTCAAATTTCCCGGAGTTATCGACTAATGGCTGCACTCGTTCTTTCAGCCGCCGGCGCTGCCGCCGGCAAAGCAGTATTTGGACCGGCGGGCGCCATCGCCGGCCGCCTCGTCGGCGCGCTCGCCGGCAACGCGATTGATCGCGCGCTGTTCGCGAGCCGCCGCGAGATTTCGCAAGAGGGCCCACGGCTCGCCGACCTCGAGGTGATGGCCTCGACCGAAGGCGCGCCAATTCCGCGCGTTTACGGACGCGTGCGGCTGCCGGGGCAGGTGATCTGGGCCACCAACCTTGAAGAGCTGGTGAGCACCACATCGCAGACCACAGGTAACAGCGGCGGCAAGGGTATGGGCGGTGGACCGGCCATCACCACCAACACGACGACTTATTCCTACTTTGCCAATCTTGCCGTGGGTCTGTGCGAGGGCCCGATCGGCGGCGTATTGCGGGTCTGGGCCGACGGCAAGCCGCTCGATCTGTCCGGTCTCACTGTACGCGCATACACCGGCGATGAGATCCAGACCCCCGATCCGTTGATCGTCGCCAAGGAGGGCGATGCACCAGCCTATCGCGGGCTTGCCTACGTAGTGTTCGAACGGCTGCCGCTGGCAAATTTTGGCAACCGCATTCCGCAAATGTCGTTCGAAGTACTGCGCCCGGTGGGACGCCTGGAGCAGATGGTGCGGGCGGTCACCCTCATCCCAGGCGCGACCGAATTTGGCTATGAGCCAAAAACGGTGGTGCGGACACTCGGGCCAGGCCAGTCGGCACCGGAGAACAGACATATTACACATGCGCCATCCGACGTAATTGCCGCGCTCGATGAATTGCAGGCGGTCGCGCCGAATATCGAACGCGTTGCGATCGTGGTGGCGTGGTTCGGGACCGACCTGCGCTGCGGTCAATGCCGGATCATGCCGGGTGTCGACAATCGCGCAAAGCAGACTTTTTTTGGGAACTGGTCGGTCGCGGGGTTGGATCGCGCGACAGCGCGCCTCGTTTCGAGCGTCGATGGCCGCCCCGCTTTCGGCGGCACGCCATCCGATCAAAGCGTGCGCGATCTGATTGCGGAGCTGAAAAATCGCGGCCTCAAGGCCACGCTCTATCCCTTTCTCATGATGGACATTGCACCGGGCAATGCCCTGCACGATCCGTGGACGGGCGCTGTATCGCAACCGGCCTATCCCTGGCGCGGACGCATCACGTGCGATCCGGCGCCGGGACAGACCGGCTCGCCCGATGGCAGTGCCGGTGCAGTGACCCAGATCAACGCCTTCTTCAGCGGCGGTGCGGACCAGTGTAATTATCGCAACATGGTTTTACACTACGCGGCGCTCGCTGCGAGTGCGGGCGGGGTCGACGCAATTCTGATCGGCTCGGAATTAAAATCACTCACGCGCGTGCGTTCGGCCCCCGGCGTCTATCCAGCGGTCAATGCTCTCGCCACGCTCGCCGCCGATGTGAAAGCGATCGTGGGCAGCGGTACCCTGGTCACCTATGGCGCCGACTGGACGGAATACGGATCGCATGTCGTTGATGCCGCCGCCCATGAGGTGCGCTTTCCGCTCGACACATTGTGGGCCTCGCCGTCGATTGATGCTATCGGCATCGACTATTACGCACCATTGTCCGACTGGCGCGAGGCCGGCAACCAGCGCGATTTGACGCTGACCGACAGTCCGTATCGGCTGGCTTATCTCACCGGAAATCTTGCGGGTGGCGAGGGCTACGACTGGTACTACGCCGACGACGCCGCGAGGAGTACCCAGACGCGGAGCACGATCACTGACGGGCTCGGGAAGCCGTGGATTTTCCGACAGAAGGATCTTTGGAATTTCTGGTCGCAGCCGCACTATGAACGCGTCGGAGGTGTCGAACTCGCCAACTCGACGGCGTGGCTGCCACGGTCGAAGCCGATCTGGCTCACCGAGGTCGGCTGCCCGGCGGTCGACAAGGGCGCCAATCAGCCGAGCGTATTCCCTGATCCGAAATCGTCCGAAGCGGGTCTGCCGCATTTTTCCAATGGCAAACGCGACGACCTGATCCAGCGCCGTTACCTTGAAGCGGTTCTCGGTGCGTTCGATCCGACATTCGGTGATGCTATGCTTAATCCGGTGTCGCAGGTTTATGGCGACCTGATGGTCCCACCGGACAGCATCCAGGTGTGGACATGGGATGCGCGGCCTTATCCGGCGTTTCCGGCGGCGACCGATGTGTGGAGCGATGCCACCAACTGGGAGACGGGACACTGGCTCACGGGCCGACTCGGATCGACCCCGCTCGACGCGCTGGTCTCGACAATCCTGTCAGATTGCGGTGTGACCGGCGTTGATTCCGGCGAGCTGGGCGAGGGGCCGGATGGCTATGTGGTGGACCGGCCGATGGCGCCACGCGCCATGCTCGATCCATTGGCGCTCACTTTCACGTTCGATGCTTTTGAGCAAGACGGCATGTTGCGGTTTCGCCAACGCGGCGGCCTGCCGGTCGTCGAACTTGGTGAGGACGATCTGGTCTTGCCGGAGGAAGGCGTCCCGGCGCGGTTGACGCGGATGCAGGAAAGCGATTTGCCGCGGGAAGTGACAATCGGTTTCACCGATGTCGGCGCGGACTATCAGCGAGGGGCTGCGGTCTCGCGCCGTCTGGTCGGAGGATCGGCACGGAGCGCCCATGCTGACCTTGCGATCGTCACCAACAATAGCGAAGCGGAAAGACGCGCCGAAATCTGGCTGCAGGATCTATGGGCGGGCCGCGAAAGCGCGGATTTTACGCTACCCCCGAGCCGGCTTGCGCTTGGTCTTGGCGATGTGGCGAGACTGAGTGTCAACGGCCGGCGCCGGCTGATCGAATTGCAGGAGATCAGCGAGACCGAAAACCGGGGGATGAGAGGGCGTTCTATCGATCCGGAAGTTTTCAATCTGGCGCTTGCGCCGCCGCGCCGGAATCTACCCCGAGTGCCGCCTTCAATCAGCCCCGTGCATGCACTGGTGCTCGACCTGCCGGCACTTGGTGCAGAACAGCCACCCGTGCTGTCACGGCTTGCCGTGTTTGCCGATCCCTGGCCCGGACCTGTGACGGTGTGGTCGTCGAATGACGGCCTGAGCTACAGGCAGGCCGGACTGGCGCTGGCGCCATCTGTGGTCGGGCAGACGCTCGACGATTTGCCGGCGGGACCGACCGCGCGCTGGCAGCGCGCGGCTTTTCGCGTGCAGCTTTACGGTGGCGCACTGAATTCTGTTGCGGACACTGCATTGTTCGGTGGCGCCAATGCTGCCGCGGTCCAGCGCGCCGACGGTGCCTGGGAAGTCATGCAGTTCTCCGGTGCGGAGCTGGTGGCCGACCGCACTTACTTGTTGTCGCGCCTGCTGCGAGGCCAGGCCGGCAGCGAATGGGCGATGGGCGCGCCGCTCGCCGCGGGTTCGCCCTTCGTGCTGCTCGACCAGCACGTGGTGACCATCGCAAGCGGGCTGGATGCGCTGGAACGCAGTCTGCAACTGCGCGTCGTTATGGCCGGCCGCGATCACGGTGACGCAACTGCGCTTGCGCTAAGCGCAACACCGCAGGCGACCGCGCTCAAACCTTTAGCACCCATCCATCTCAATGCGGTGCGCAAAGCCGGCGGAGTCGACTTTAGCTGGATCCGTCGTACCCGCATGGACGGTGATACCTGGGTGGGCGAGGTGCCGCTCGGCGAGGCGAACGAGCAATACGCGCTCGACGTTTTGTCCGGCTCCAATGTTGTGCGCTCGCTCACATCGACGACTCCATCCGTGATCTACGCCTCCGCCGATGAAATATCTGACTTCGGCGCGCCGCAGGCGAGCCTGCATGTGCGTCTCACGCAGTTATCCGCAACTGTTGGCCGCGGATTTACGGCCGACGCAATTCTAACCCCCTAGGCATCATGACCAACACACCTCGTCTCGGCCTGCCGGTGATCGAAGCCGCGCAGGCGCAAAAACACGTCACCCACAATGAAGCGCTCACGCTGCTCGACGTGCTCACCCAAATTGCGGTCGAAAGCCGCACGCTCGCAACGCCGCCCGGCACTCCGGCTGAAGGCGCTTGTTACATTCCGGCTTCTGGCGCGACCGGCGTCTGGGCCGGCTGGAGCGGGCAGGTCGCGCTTTACAGTGGTGGCGGCTGGACCCGCATTGTTCCAGTGTCCGGCCTCAAGGCCTGGGTGAAAGCCGAGCGGCTGACAGTCACTTACGAAGACGGCATCTGGCGCGACGGGATTTCCCTGACCGCCCACGGCGGCCGCGTAACGCTGCGCGCCAAGGAAGAAGAGCTCACGCTTGCCGGCGCCTTTGTCGAGACCGCAGATACGGCCTTTATCCCTGACCGCGCGGTCGTGCTCGGCGTGTCGTCACGCACCACGCTGGCAATCACCGGCGCAACCTCATACGGCGTCGGCATCCTGGGTAACGCCACCCAATTCGGCAACCTGCTCGGTGCCGCGCTCAACTCTACCAATAATGGTGTGATCGGCCCGACCGCTTTCTATGCCGACACCAAAGTGCGTGTGACCGCCAACGGCGGGAATTTCACCACCGGCAAAGTGCGTCTCATCGTCTACTTCCTTGAAATGTCCGTTCCAGGTTCGTGACGCGATGCAATCGACATACGAAATTTGCTTGCCGCTGCTGCTTGCGCATGAAGGCGGCTACACAAACCATCCGAGCGATCCGGGCGGGCCGACCAATTTCGGCATCACCATCGACGATTACCGCAGATACGTGAAGCCAGACGCGACGGCGGCCGACGTGCGCGGGATGAAGCTCAGCGAGGCGAAGAGCATCTACCGCAGCAGATATTGGGATGCACAACGTTGCGATGAATTGCCGCCCGGCGTCGACTACGTGATCTTCGATTACGGCGTCAATTCCGGTCTCGGGCGCAGTGGCAAGGTACTGCGGCGCATGCTCTCGCTGCCGGCCAATTCAAGCCTCGATGCAGTTATCGCCGCAGCGGATACGAGCGATCACCAAAGTCTGGTCAGCTCGATCTGCGACGAGCGGCTGCACTTTTTGCAATCACTGAAGACCTGGCCGGTCTTCGGCGTCGGCTGGGGCTGCCGGGTGGCTGAGGTGAGATCGGCGGCGTTAGCGATGGCGGCGAATACCTTCAAGGCCCGCGTGGCAATGCGCGGATAAATCACCATGAAACACAACTTTGGAGACATGCAATCAATGTGGGTCAAGATGAAATCCTGGTTCAACGACTCGGTCACCATCCTTTGGGCGCGCGTGCAGATATTGGCAGGGATCGCCGCCGCCGCGCTGATGGCGCTCGCGTCAGATCCCAATGTGACGGGCGCAATCCAGACCGCGCTGCAATCCAAATATATTCCTTACTACGTCATCGCGATCGGGCTTATCACGGAGATCGCACGGCGGCGCACAGCGGGGAGCGCGAAGTAAATGCTGTCCACGCTTCTTGGCTGGTTGGGCAGTTTGCTTGGCGGGCCCTTCGCGAAAGCCGCGCTTGACGCCTATCGCGCTAAGCTTACAGCCGAGAATACCAGCGAAAAGATTGCCGCGGATCTTGCCGCGCGTGAGCTATCGCTGGAGCAGCACGAGCGCGAACTGGCGACCGAAATCTTGGTTGCGGAACAGGGGCGGTGGTACACGGCGTTGCCGCGACCACTGTTCGCCTTCGCGTTCGTTATTTACGTGTGGAAGGCCGTGGTTTGGGACAAGGTCCTGGGGCTCGGCACCACGGCCCCACTGTCCGGTGACGTGGCGCAATGGGCCATGATCGTGCTCACCGCCTATTTCGGCGGCCGCAGTCTGGAGAAGGTGGCGCGCATTCTCGCGAAGAGATGAATGGAGCTAACTTTAGGCCAAAAGCGGACATTCAAGCGTCCGGCTCCCCACGAAAGAAAGACCCCGGGATATTGCCCGGGGTTTTGCTTTGATCGGAAGCTGATTGATCCGCAGCGACGGCAGCCTTCCTGCGCCGTACAAGGGTTCGTCAGCTTTCTGCTCTGGCCCCGAAGGCGGATGCTCGGAAAGCACGCGCTCACTAAACAGGCCCTTGGCACGTGGCGTTCCGATCCCCCACACTGTGGCGAATTTCGCGGAGCCCACCTATGGACGTCCTTGAAGCTGTTGCATCACGTTATTCATGCCGCGCGTTTTTGCCGACGCCAGTTCCAGAAAAAACCGTTCGCGAAATCGTGGAGCGCGCGGCGCGCGCGCCCTCGGCGGGCAATATGCAGCCATGGCGCGTCTATGCCATTGCCGGCCAGCGTGTTGAAGAATTGAAAGCACTACTGGCTCCCCGCATGGCGAGCGAACTGCCAAAGGGCGAGGGCACCGACTATACGATTTATCCCGAACCACTCGCCGAGCCGTATTGGGCGCGCCGTTTTACTGTAGGCGAACTCCTCTATCGGTCGATTAACGTCGCGCGCCAAGACAGGCCAGCGCGCTATCGGCAGTATTCCCGCAACTATCAATTTTTTGGCGCCCCTGTCGCCCTGTTTTTCGCGCGTGAAAAAGCTCATGGACCCGCGCAATGGGCTGATATCGGCGGTTATCTTCAGACGGTCGCCTTGGTGGCTCGCGGGTTCGGCTTGCATACCTGCCCGCAACAGGCATGGGTCTCTTTCCACCGCACGGTGCGTGCGTTCTTGCGACTTCCCGACAATTTGATGATCTATTCGGGTATGGCCCTCGGCTACGAAGATGTTGCCGCCCCGATCAATTCCTGGCGTTCTCCGCGCGAAAAACTCGATGTTTATGCCTCGTTCGAGGGTTTCGATGGCTAGCGGAAACGACTTTCAAGGCTGCGCGTTCAGCCAGCGTTCACCGGCGCGCCGTTAACACCCCTCCCATGCCGGTTCCCCGACTTCTCCCGGCCGTCCTGCTTTTCGTCGCTATAGGCCTACCGGCCGTCGCTGCGGACGCCCCTCGCCATGACACCTGTCTCACCAAAGCCGAACAGCGCGCCGCGGTTGATGCCAACCGGGCAATTTCACTCGGGCAGGCCATAAAATCGCTCCGCCAGTACCGCAAACACTCAGAGGTGGTGCGGGCACGCCTTTGCCGTCGTGACGAGAAACTCGTCTACGTGCTGACTCTACTTGGCCGTAGTGGCAAAGTGGTCGACGCAACCGTTGACGCGGTGAGCGGTGAGTTTCACGCCGGCCCTTGAGTGGAGAGTAATGCCTTGCGCCTCCTCGTGATCGAGGACGACCCTGACCTTAATCGCCAACTTGCCACTGCGCTAACCGACGCCGGCTATGTCGTCGACCGCGCCTTCGACGGCGAGGAAGGCCACTATCTCGGGGAGTCAGAACCTTACGACGCAGTCATTCTTGATATCGGCTTGCCGAAAATGGATGGCATTTCAGTCTTGGAAGCCTGGCGCCGAACTGGCCGCGCCATGCCGGTGCTCATGCTTACGGCTCGCGACCGCTGGAGCGACAAGGTGCAAGGCTTTGACGCCGGCGCGGATGACTATGTCGCGAAGCCATTCCATCTTGAGGAAGTCCTCGCGCGAGTACGAGCCCTCTTGCGGCGTTCTGCCGGTCACGCCAAAAGCGAGTTCAATTGCGGGCCCGTGCGACTCGATACCCGTACCGGTCGTGTCTCCGTCAACGGTAATCCGGTCAAGCTCACGAGCCACGAATACAGGCTCCTTGCCTATCTAATGCATCATACCGGCCGTGTGGTTTCGCGCACCGAGCTGGTCGAACATCTATATGACCAGGACTTCGACCGCGACTCGAACACAGTCGAAGTGTTCGTCGGCCGTATCCGCAAGAAGCTGGGGGTCGAAATCATTCAGACCGTGCGTGGCCTTGGCTATCTGCTGACGCCACCCGATGCACGTTGATGGGATGCGCGCTAACTCTCTCGCGCTGCGCCTTTTCCTTTCAGCCACCGCCTGGGCGGTGATCATACTTCTTATCACTGGCATCGTGTTGTCCTCGCTCTATCGTCAGGCTGTCGAACGGGCATTCGATCGCCGCCTCGGCGTCTATCTGCGCACGCTAGTGGCGGACGTTGCATCCCCCGAAGAAGGTGGGGAAAAATTTCCGCAATCACTCGGCGAACCGCTGTTTGAGCTGCCTTTGTCCGGCTGGTACTGGCAAGTCACACGAACCGACCCCGGAAAGGCTGAAGTCCGCGCCTCGCGATCACTGTGGGATGGTGGTTTGCCGCATTTGCAAGACAACGGCATTGCTGCCGGCCCTGATGGCTCGCGCGAAGGTTACGTCTCAGGCCCCGAGGATCAGCGACTTCGGCTCGTTGAGCGAAACATCGATCTTGGCGATGAGGGTCACTATCTCGTTGCCGTGGCTGGCGATGCGGCCGAAATCTCTGAAGAAACGCGTTCGTTCGATCAGGCGCTGATCATTACATTTTCTATACTGGCCGCTGTATTGCTGCTCACCACCACGTTTCAGGTCCGCTTCGGCTTGGCCCCGCTCAAGCGCATCACCGACGGGCTTGCGGCCATCCGCTCTGGCAGCGCCGAGCGTCTGACCGGAAAATTCCCGGAAGAGATCGCTCCGCTTGCGCGCGAAACGAATGCCTTAATCGAAGCCAACAAAGAAATCGTCGAACGCGCCCGCACGCATGTCGGCAATCTTGCCCATGCGCTGAAGACGCCGCTTTCGGTGATGGTGAACGAAGCCGCGGCGCGTGGTGTCGAACCATTCGCACAAAAAGTACTAGAACAGGCTGACATCATGCGCGATCAGGTGGCCCGTCACCTTGAGCGCGCCCGTCTCGCCGCCCGCCTCACGGTGGTCGGCTCGGTTACAGAAGTCGCGCCTGTCGTGACGGCGCTTGCCCGCACCATGGAAAAGATTCATCGCGACAAAAACCTCATCATCGACGTACACGCCGACGACAAGGCGCAATTTCACGGCGAACGTCCCGATCTCGAAGAGATGATGGGTAACCTCGTTGACAATGCTTGTAAGTGGGCATCGTCGAGGGTGGCCATTGAAGTGGTGCGGGAACGGCCTGATCAGGCAAGTGACCGCCAGGTCGTGCGTATCATTGTTGATGACGATGGCCGGGGCCTGTCGCCATCAGAGCGCGAGCAAGTCGCAAAGCGGGGCCAACGGCTGGACGAGACGAAGCCTGGTTCCGGACTTGGGCTGTCGATTGTCATTGAGCTCGCGGCGCTCTATGGCGGAGGCCTGACGCTCGGCACAGCGCCACTTGGTGGACTGCGTGCGGAGTTGGTTTTGCCGGCTGCATAAGCCGCTTGCCGGAGTTTTGCCCTAATCTTCCCATCCCGGTAGACTGATCAATCAGTGCCGCTTGCCCTGTTCATTTTTTCGCTTCGCGGGGGTCGAAATGTTTGTGACGAAATCCACTGCCATCGTAATGGTCGGCCTTGCGCTTGCAGCTTGCGCTAGCGGAGGAACAGGCTGGATGGGTTCAGGATCAGGGCCGGAACTGCAGCCGGCACCGGCAGTAGGAAGTGGACCGGGACCGAAAGAAACCGGCGGGACCGTGGTCGGCGCCGGAACCGGTGCGCTGGTCGGCGCCGCGGTCGCCGGAGGCGGGACTGGAAATCGTCTTGCCGGTGCGGCGATTGGCGGTGCGCTGGGCGGCTTGATCGGCAATCGCATCGGCGCAGCTCTCGACGACGAAGACAAGGAACGCGCCTATACAGCGCAAATGGACGCCCTTGAGCGCGGCCAATCGGGTGCCCCGGTCTCCTGGCGCAATCCGGATTCCGGTCGCTACGGTACCGTGGTTCCCGGTCCCCAGTACCAACAGGCCGGTCGCAACTGCCGCTCCTATACGCACACGGTCTATATTGACGGCCACCCCCAGACCACCCGTGGCACCGCCTGCCGTAATCCCGACGGGACCTGGACGGCTGTCGGCTAGCACCGGATTACACTTAATGAACTCTTAACGTCCGCCGCCGTATCAAGCCGGGAGGCTTGAATTCGGATAGACCGAGCATGGCGGGCGCCGAAACGACCGTCGAACGGTTGCGGCAATTTCTGCGCGAGCTTTCGCCAGGAGCGCGTTCGCTGTTGATCGGCGAGCTCGAGCGCGCCGTGCTGCGCGGCGAAGAAGTAACTGGCGCCGATCTGGTTCTGCAGGAATTGCGGCGCATCATGCGCGAGCAGCGAGAGGGCGCCCTCCGCATCGAGGACACTGCGCGACTTCTGTTCAAGCCACTCGAGCCGTTTCTCGTGGACGATCGAGGGGATCACAAGCACCCCGGCCGTGTTGCTCGCTCATCTCTTGAAGCATTGTGGAACTGGATCCTGCGCGATCTTTTGCCAAACGATGCCAACGACCTTGCGGCCGATGTCAGCGAAGCAATGCTCGCCGGGGACCAGTCAAGAACCGAGCGTCTTGCTCGCATTTTTCAGGACCGCGTCGCGGCTGCAATCGAAGCAAAATGCAGTGCCGGTGG
>Ga0335082_10001812_pt1 | contig 22828 bp, 17 predicted proteins | sample Lox_Sample_41_FD_206718 | JGI IMG/M metagenome (GOLD analysis project Ga0335082, IMG submission 206718) | Soil microbial communities from Loxahatchee National Wildlife Refuge, Florida, United States - Lox_Sample_4.1 | ecosystem: Environmental > Terrestrial > Soil > Wetlands | place: USA...
CGGGGATGTCCGCATAACGAGCGGGCGGCTTGCGCGACTGCCCCGGGATGTCCGCGCCCGGTGACTCCGCCTCCTCCTGCGCGCGCTCCATCGCCTCGCTCAGCGCCGATGCCTGCTCGAGCTCACCCGACACCACGCCGGTCGCGCGCGCGGCGCGCTTCCCCGGCGAGAGGTCGATCTCGTGGTAGCACCAGGCGACGCGCTCGCGGAGCGAGGCGTCGTCGGGGAGCCCGAGGTGGAGATCGCGGAGCCCGAGCGGTCCGAAGACCTCGTCGCGCAGGAAGGCGCCGCAGTCGCGCCCGTCGATGCGCGTGATGAGCTCGTTCAGCATGTGGCCGTAGTTCATCGCGTGATAGGCGTTGCGCTCGCCGGGCGTGAAGCGCAGCCGCACCTCTTCCATCGCGCGCCGGATCTCCGCGCGGTTGCCCCACTTCTCGGCGTCGAGCCAGCGCGGGCCGAGCGGGAAGCCGGCGCGGTGGCTCATCACGTGGCGGATCGTGACCGCGGCCTTGCCCGGGACCACGCGCGCGAACTCCGGCCAGTACTTGGTCACCGGCTCGTCGTAGTGGAACTTGCGGCGCTCGTAGAGCATCAGCATCGCGAGCCCGGCGAGTCCCTTCGTGGCGCTGAAGAGCACGAAGAGCGTGTCGGGACGCACCGGCACGCGGGTGCGGACGCGCGCGAGGCCGCCGCCGACGTCGAGCACGCGCCGGCCCGCGCGGTACACCGTCATCTGCGCGCCATGAAAGAGGCGGCCGGCGGCGAGCGTCTGCTCGAACTCCTTCACCATTTCGTCGAGCACGGCCGCGTCGACGCCCACCTCGCCGGGAGAGACCTCGGGATCGAGCCGCCACACCTGCATCGCGTCCTCCGTGTCGGGGCAGCTTACACCCGGCGAACGGCGTGGTGGATGTGACACATCACCGCGCGAGAAAACGCGTGCGCCGGGCGCGCGCGTCCGGCGTAGAATTGCGCGGTCACGACGAAGGAGGACGGATGTCGCTCACGGCGCGCATGGCGGCGGAATTCATGGGAACGTTCTGGCTCGTGCTCGGAGGCTGTGGAAGCGCCGTGATCTCGGCGGCGTTTCCGCAGGTCGGGATCGGGCTGCTCGGCGTGGCGCTGGCCTTCGGGCTGACGGTACTGACCGGGGCCTACGCCGTCGGACCGATCTCGGGCGGGCATTTCAACCCCGCCGTCACGCTGGGTCTCACCACTGCGCGCCGCTTCCCGGTGTCGGAGCTCGTGCCGTACGTCGGCGCGCAGGTCACTGGCGCGCTGCTGGCCGCGGTCATCCTCTACGGGATCGCGAGCGGGAAGGCGGGCTTCGACCTCGCCGGGGGCTTCGCCGCCAACGGCTACGGCCAGCACTCGCCCGGCGGCTACTCGCTCGGCTCCGCCTTCCTCTGCGAGGTCGTAATGACCTTCATGTTCCTGATGGTGATCTGCGGCGTCACGGAAGCGCGCGCGGCCAGCGGCTTCGCTCCGCTCGCGATCGGCCTGGCGCTGACTCTCATCCACCTGATCTCCATCCCCGTGACCAACACCTCGGTGAACCCGGCGCGCAGCACCAGCCAGGCGATCTTCGTCGGGGGCTGGGCGATCGGGCAGCTCTGGCTCTTCTGGGTGGCGCCACTGCTCGGCGGCGCGCTCGCGGGCTTCGTCCACCGGCGCGTCTTCGCCGCGGAGTCCTGAAGCGACCACGCGAACGCTAGTCTGCCGGAGTGGGTCCGCTGCTTCGCTGCCTCGCTCCTGCGCTGCTGACCGCGCTGCTCGCGCTGCCCGCCGCCGCCGACCTGAAGCGCGTCGACGTGCCGCTCGTGATCCCCCCGGACTTTCTCGAGCGGCTATTGATCGAGCAGGTCTTCACCGACCCCGACCGCACGGCGCACGTCGCGGCGGTCGCCGATCCATGCAGCGAGATCGTGCTCTCGCAGCCGTCCGTGCGTCCCCGCGACGGGGGGATCGGTGTTCACGCCCACGGCGTCGCGCAGGCGGGCTTCACCTTGCTCGGCACCTGCTACCAGCCCTTCGGCTGGGAGGGCGAGGTCGACGCGCTCGAGCAGGCGCGCCTCGCGCCGCACGGGGCGCCCGTGGTCGAGTTCCACGTGGTGGACTCGTCGCTCTCCGGAGGCGGCGGCTGGTTCACCTTCTCGGACCTCTGGAACTGGATCAAGCCCGCCGTGCACCCGCGACTCGAGGTGCTGCGCGTCGACCTCGGGCCGCTGATCGGCGAGCTGCGCCGGACGCTCCCGCTCTTCACGTCGCAGCGCGACGAGCCCGAGCTTCGTCGGCTCGTCGACTCGCTCGCGCTCTCGAGCGTGGACGTGGAGGAGCGCGGTCTCGTCCTCGGCGTCCGCTTCGACGTGGAGGCGCTCCCGCTCGCGCAGAGCGAGACCGCGGCCGAGCCGCCGCTTGCGCCCGCGGAGCTCGCTGCCTTCGAGGCGCAGATCCATCAGTGGGATGCCTTCGTCACCTTCGTGGTGAAGTCCGTGGGCAACGAGACGCTCGATCCGGACCTGCGCTCGGCGCTGCTCGAGACGCTGATCGAGGCGCGCTACGAGATCGTCGCGGCACTCGCCGAGCCGGGGCGCGACGGTCGCGACCGCGTGCGCACGCTCTTCCAGTCGAGCTGGCAGCGCCTCCAGCCGACGCTCGCGACCTTGACGCACGGCGGTGAAGGCTTCCGCTATCTCGCCTTCCTCGCGGCGGGCGACGCGCTCTTCGCGCTCGACCAGGCCGGCCCGGCCTTCGGCTTCGAGATCTCCTCCGACGGACTCCGCCGGCTCGCGCGGACGCTCGAGCCCGAGTCGAGCGAGGATCCGCTGCGCTGGAGCGAGGACGTCGACCCGGTGCTGCGCGCGACCTTCGGCTTCGACGAGGAGCTGCCGGTGGTCGTGCCGCCGGAGGACGCCGATCGGTCGACCGAGCCGACGGAGGACGTCGGCGCCGGCTCCGATTCGGAGGCGACACCCGGAGGTGAAGCCGCGCCCGAGGCGACGCCTGCGCCGGAGCCTCCACTCGCACCGGAGCCCGTTCCGCTCGCGCCCGAGGTCGTGCCGCCGCTGGCGCCGGAGCCCGAGCCGGCTCCGCCCGCGCCCGAGCCGGGTACGTCGCTGCGCTCGCTCGAGGCGATCTTCGCGCGCCTCGCCGCCTCGCTCTGGCCGCCGGCGTCTGCCGCGCCGGCGATCGTCGTTCCGAGTCCGGAGAGCTCGCCGCTCGACGGGCTCGTGCCGACGCGCGACGACCTCGACGAGTACCTGCCGAAGATCGGCGAGTTGCTGCGGGAGTCGGCCGATCAGGTGCTCTCGCACGGCAAGCTTCCGAGCCAGTACCACGACGACTACAAGCGCCTCGTGCTCGCGACCGCGTGGCAGGAGTCGTGCTGGCGCCAGTACGTCGAGCGCAAGCAGAAGCGCGTGCCGCTTCGCTCGAGCGTGGGCGCGCTCGGGCTCATGCAGGTCAACCCGCGCGTGTGGCGCGGCTTCTTCTCGATCGACGGCCTCTCCTGGAGCATCCGCTACAACGCGCTCGCCGGAGGCGAGGTGCTGCTCCACTACCTGCGCGATTACGCGATCGCGCGCGGCGAAGCCGCGGTCGGCGGCCCCGACGCGCTGGCGCGCGCGACCTACGCCACCTACCACGGAGGTCCGTCGCACATGCAGCGCTACCGCCAGACGACGGGCGTCCGTGCCGTGCTGACGAAGATCGACAAGGCCTTTCTCAGCAAATACAAGACGCTCGCCGGCGGCGACGTGCGGGTGGTGCGCCAGTGCTTCACGGGTTAGCTACACCGGCTCCTGTCCGACCCAGGGCTTGACAGCGGGGGTTACCCTGGCGGGGTGATCTTCGCCTTCGCGGACTGCGAGCTCGACGATGCGCGCTTCCAGCTGCGCCGCGCGGGACGGCTCGTCGAGATCGAGCCGAAGGTCTTCGATGTGCTGCTCCACCTGCTGCGCGCCGGCGATCGAATGGTCTCGAAACGCGAGCTCCTCGACGCGCTCTGGCCCGGCGAGGCGGTGTCGGAATCGGTGCTGCCGCGCGCGATCGCCGCGGCGAGGCGCGCGATCGGCGACCAGCGCGCGCGCCGGCGCCTGATCGAGACCGTTCATCGCCGCGGCTACCGCTTCGCCGTGCCCGTCGCCGAGGAGGCTCGCGCGCATCCGGTCTCCCGATCGTCGCGCTCCCGGCCCTTCGTCGGCCGCGAGGTCGCGATGGAGCGGCTGCGCGCCGCGCTCGCCGAGGCGCGCGGAGGTCGCGCGCGCGTGGCGCTGCTGGTCGGCGAGCCGGGGATCGGCAAGACGCGCACCTTGGAGGAGCTCGTCGGAGAGGCGTTGCACGGCGGCGCACGCGTGTTGCTAGGCCGCTGCTACGAGGGAGAGGGGGCGCCGCCTACTGGCCCTGGGTGCAGGTGCTGCGCGCCGCCTTCGCAGAGCTCGCGCCCGAAGCGCTCGAACGCGAGATCGGTGCGGGCTTCGCGGATCTCGCCGCACTCGTGCCCGACCTGCGGCCAGGCGCGCCGGCGCCGAAGCGAAGCTCCGTGGCCGAAGACGAGCAGCTGCGCTTTCGCCTCTTCGACAGCGTGGCGCGCTTCCTCGATCGTCGCGCGCGCCAGGCTCCGATGGTGGTGGCGCTCGACGACCTCCACTGGGCCGACGCCGATTCCCTGGCGCTCTTCGAATTCCTCGCCGCCTCGCTGCAGAGCGCCCCACTGCTCCTGCTCGGTACCTACCGCGACGTCGCGGTGCGTCGCGCGCACCCGCTCGGGTCGCTGCTCGGCGCGCTGGCTCGCGAGCCCCGCTGCGAGCGCATCGTGCTCCGCGGTCTGCCGCCCGAAGCGGTCGCCGAGCTGATCGCAGAGCTGGCGGGCGATGCCGCGCGCTCGGAAATCTCGTCGTCCGTGCACGAGATGACGGAGGGCAACCCGTTCTTCGTGCACGAGCTCGTGCGGCTGCTGCTCGACCAGCACCGCCTCGCCGATTGCGACGCGCGCGAGCTGGCGCTGGCGCTGCCGCAGAGCGTGCGCGATGCGATCGGGCGTCGCCTCGACTCGCTCTCGCCCGCGTGCAACGAGTCGCTGCGCGCGGCGTCGGTGATCGGCCGAGAGTTCCACCTCGGATTGCTCGAGCGCGTGACGGGCGGCGCCGGATCTGCGCTGCTCGAGGTGCTCGGCGAGGCGATCGACGCGGGCGTCGTGCTCGAGTCCGAGCAGGGCGTCGGCCGCTACAGCTTTGGCCACGCGCTGGTGCGTCAGACGCTGTACGAAGAACTCTCGGTTCCGCAGCGCACCACCCTGCATCGCAGAGTCGGAGAGGCGCTCGAAGCCGGGGCCGGCGGAACGCTCGAGACGCGCCTCGGCGAGCTGGCACACCACTTCTTCGAGGCGGCGCCGGGTGGCGACGTGGCGCGAGCCGTCGAGTGGTGCGTGCGCGCGGCGCAGCGCGCGTACGCCGGCTATGCGTACGACGAGTCGGCCCGACACTACGAGCGGGCGCTGGAGGCGCAGGAGCTCTCGCCGGGGGTCGACGAGGCGCAGCGCGGCGAGCTGCTGCTCTCGCTCGGCGAGTCGTGGTGGGCCGCGGGCGAGCGCGAGCGGTTCCGCGAGCGCTTCGCGCAGGCCGCGGCGATCGGGCGTCGTCTCGGGCGCGCGGACCTGCTGGCGCGGGCCGCCGTGGGACTGCGCGCGCACGGCGAGATGGGGATCGCGCCCGACGCGCAGACCCTCGACGTGCTCGAGGAGGCTCTCGCAGCGACGCGCGACGCGTACCCGGCGCTGCGGGCGCGCGTGCTGGCACGCATGGCATCCAGCGCCCCCTATGCGCGCTCGATGGCTCGGCGCTCGGAGCTCGCGCGCGAGGCCTACGAGCTGGCGCTCGCCTCGGGGGATCGGCTGGCCGTCTCGGACGCCCTTGCCGCCCGCTACTGGGCCGCACTCGGTCCGGATCGCGTGGACGAGCGCATCCAGGTCGGTCGCGAGGCGGAGGAGCACGCCGAAGAATGGGGCGATCCGCGCCTGCGCATCCTCGGGCTCGAGGCACAGATCGGCGGCCACCTGGTCGCCGGCGACGTGCGCGCCGTGCGCGACGAGATCGACGCCTACGAGGCCCTGGCGCGCGAGCTGCGGCAGCCACTCTTTCTCTTCCTCGCCAAGGTGCTGCGAGGGAGCGAGGCGATGAACTGCGGGCGCTTCGACGAAGCCGAGCAGCACTTCGACGAAGCGCTGGCGCGCGGGCGCCGCGCGGTGCACTACGCGCACCTCCTCCATACGGGCGCCTGCTACTGGCTGCACTCGCTACGCGGCGACGAGGTCTTCGCGGGGATCGAGACCCTGCTGCGCGACCAGAGAGTGGTCGCGGAGCTGACGTCGGGCGTGCTGATCCGCAGCGGCCTCGCGCAGCAGTGCCTCGTCCGGGGCGACGTCGAGACCGCCAGGCGCCAGCTCGACGCGGCGGCCGAGGAAGGCCTCTCGCGGATCGAGCACGACGAGAACTGGCTGCTGACCATGGGGTCGCTGGTCGACGTCGTCACACAGCTCGGCGACGAGGCGCGCGCCGCCGAGCTGTACCCGCTGCTCCTGCCCTACGCGAACCGCTTCGTGGCGCACGATCTGCTGCGCGCCGTCGCCGGGAACGTCGAGAGCTGCCTCGGGGATCTCGCCGCGACGCTCGGCCGCTACGCGCAAGGCATCGCGCACTTCGAGCGCGGGCTGGCGCAGGAGCGACGCGCGGGGCTCGCGCCGGCCGTCTGCAACACGCTGGCGGGTCTCGCGCGCCTGTACAGCCGGCGCGCAGGGCGAGGGGACCGCGACCGAGCCTCGCGGCTCCTCGCCGAGGCGGAGGCGGGCGCGCGCGCAATTGGCAGCCGGCGCAATCTCCGTGCGCTGATCGAGCGCGACCTGTGGGGGAAGCGCTCGTGATTCCAGCCTTTTTCCGGCACAGATTCATCAAGCAAACATCAGGGATCCGTCGAGACCTGGGCAGCGCGCGCCGGCAGTCTTTCGCGCACCACGCGAGGAGACTTCCATGCAAGCCGCCGCCAGCTTCTTTCGCGGTCCCGTTCCTCTCCTTCCCCCCGAGCTCGCGGGTCTGCCACCGCTCCCGGCCCGCAGGATCCAATGGCGCCGCTGCGCGCGCATCCTGCGAGAGCTGCTTGCCGATCCCCAGCGCACCGACAAGGCCTTCGAGATGATGGAGGCAATCGGCGAAGCGGACGATCGTCCCTTCCGCTGCTTCGTCGCCAGTCGGGAAGGGCAGCGCCTGCTGCGCGAGCGGCCGAGCCTGCTACGGGTGCTCGCCGACCGGGACGCGCTCGCGGCGATGCCGGAGGGCAGCTTCGGCCGCGCCTATCTGGAGTTCGCGCGCGCGAACGGATTCGCCGCCGACGGCCTGATGCACGCGCGCGACGCGGGCTCGCGAGATCTCAACGCGGGAGCGGGTCCCGAACGGGAATGGTTCTACGATCGCATGACGTTGGCACACGACCTCTGGCATGTGCTCAGCGGCTACGGAACCGACGACATCGGCGAGCTGGCGCTGCTGGGCTTCAGCCGCGCCCAGGGAGTCACGGGCAGGGCGGTCCGGTTGTTCGGTTTCGTCGGTGGACTCGTCGGGGGTCGCGCCGTCCGCCGTATGGTGCGAGAGGCGCGCCGCCGAGGAGGGCGCGCCGTGCCGCTCCTGCTCGCGCGCTACGAGGAGCTCCTGCCGTCGCTGCTCGGTCTGGTGCGTGCACAGCTCGGCATCGCGCCGCTGCGCGAGGCCCACCCCGCAGGCCTTCCGAGCGGGACGGTCCTGCGGCGGGCCTCGTGAACGCTCAGCCTTGCGCTTGCGACCACTCGCGAACGACCTGCACCACGGCGTCGATCAGCCGCGCGAGGTCGCGCTCGCCGATCACGAAGGGCGGCGCGAGGTAGACGACGTCGCCGAAAGGGCGCACCCACACGCCGAGCTCGACGAAGCGCGCGCGAAGTTTCGCGAGATCGGGCGCGCGCGCGAGCTGCACCGCGCCGAGCGCGCCGAGGACGCGCACGTCGGCGACACCAGGAAGCGTGCGGCAGGGCTCGAGCCCGTCGCGAAGCTGCGCTGCGATTCCTGCTACCTGCGCGAGCCGCGGCTCCTTCTCGAAGAGGTCGAGCGACGCGTTGGCGGCGGCGCAGGCGAGCGCGTGCCCCGAGTAGGTGGGTCCGTGCATCAGGGCGAGCTGCGGGTCGTCGCTCCAGAAGGCGTCGAAGACCTCGGCCGACGCGACCGTCGCCGCGAGCGGCAGCACGCCGCCGGTCAGCGCCTTGCCGAGCGCGATCAGGTCCGGCGTGACGCCAGCCTGCTCGCACGCGAAGAGCGCGCCGGTGCGCCCGAAGCCGGTCGCGATCTCGTCGAGAAAGAGCAGCGCGCCGCAGCGTCGCGACGACGCGGCGACGCGTCGCAGCACGTCGGGCGTGTGGAACTTCATGCCCCCCGCGCACTGCGCGAGCGGCTCCACCACGACCGCCGCGATCTCGCCCGCGTGCGCCGCGCAGAGCGCGTCGAGTGCGCGCGCCTGCGCGTCGCTTCGCGGCAACTCCGCCAGGAGCTGCTCCGGGAACGCGCCGCGGAAGAGCGCGTGCATGCCCTCCTCGGGATCGCAGATCGACATCGCCGCGAACGTGTCGCCGTGGTAGCCGTGTCGGAAGCAGACGAAGCGGCTACGCGCGGGCTCGCCGCGCTGGCGCCAGTACTGGAGCGCGATCTTCATCCCGATCTCGACGGCGACCGATCCCGACTCCGAGAAGAAGACGTGGTCGAGCGTGCCGGGGAGCAGCGCGGCGAGGCGGCTCGCGAGCTCGAGGGTCGGAGCGGCCGCGAGGCCGCCGAGCATCACGTGCGGCAGCGTCGCAAGCTGCGCCTCGACCGCCGCGCGCAGCGCGGGATGCGAATGACCGTGACAGGCCGTCCACCAGTTCGAGACGCCGTCGATCAGCTCGCGCCCGTCGGCGAGCGCGATGCGCACGCCGGCGCTGCGCTCCGCGACCTGCGGAGGCGGCGTTGTCTTCATCTGCGCGTAGGGCAGCCAGAGATGGCGGCTCTCGCGCTCGCGTCCTTCGCGCATCGACCTGCCGGGGCTGTGAGGGTCGATATCATAGGCGGCCCGTGGACTCGCTCGAACGCTTCGCGCGCGAGAAGCTCGCCGCTCTCGAGGAAGCGCGGCTCCGCCGCGAGCTCGTCGCGACGGACCGCCACGCGCCGTCGCAGGCGCGCCGCGACGGGCGCGAGCTCCTGAGCTTCTGCTGCAACGACTACCTCGCGCTCTCGCACGATCCGCAAGTCGTCGCGGCCGCGCAGCAGGCCGCGGCGCGCTACGGCGTCGGGTCGGGCGCGTCGCGACTCGTGACCGGCAACCATCCCCTCTACGCGGAGCTCGAGACGCGGCTCGCGCGCTGGAAGGGAATGGAGCGCGCGCTCGTCTTCGGCAGCGGATACCTCGCGAACCTCGGCATCGTCCCCGCGTTCGCCGGCGCGGGCGATCTCGTCGTCGCCGACGCCCTCTCCCACTCCTGCCTCTTCGGCGGCGCGCGTCTTTCGGGCGCGCGCGTCGCTGTCTTCGCGCACAACGACCTCGCGCACTGCGAGTCGCTGCTGAAGGAGCTGCGCGGCGAGCACGCGCGCTGCCTGGTGCTGACCGACGGCGTCTTCAGCATGGACGGCGACCGCGCGCCGGTCGCGGAGCTCCAGACCCTCGCGGAGGCATGGGACGCATGGCTCCTGGTCGACGACGCGCACGGGCTCGGCGTCGTCGAGGGCGGGCGCGGAAGCTGCGTGGTCGGCGGACGGAAGATCCCCGTGCCGCTCCAGATGGGGACGCTCTCGAAGGCCGTCGGCGGCTACGGCGGCTACCTCTGCGCGTCGGAGGCGGTCGTGTCGCTGCTCGTCAGCCGCGCACGCACGCTCGTGTACTCGACGGGACTCCCGCCCGCGACGGTAGCCGCGGCCTGCGCGGCGCTCGACCGCATCGCCTCGGACCCCGAGCTCGTCGCGCGCCCGATGCGGAACGCGGCGCTCTTCTGCGCGCGGCTGTCGCTGCCGGAGCCGGCGAGCTGCATCGTGCCGCTCGTCCTCGGCGACGCCGAGACGGCGCTCGCCGCGAGCGCCGACCTCGCGCGCCACGGCTTCCTCGTCGCCGCGATCCGCCCACCGACGGTGCCGGAGGGCACGGCGCGGCTGCGCCTCACCTTCACCGCGGCGCACCGCGAGGAAGACGTGCGGCGGCTCGCCGAGGCCGTGCGTCCCTGGCGCGAGCGCGCGAGCGCTTGAGCGGGCTCTTCGTTACCGCCACCGGCACGGGGGTCGGCAAGACGCTCGTCGCGGCGGCGCTGCTCCACCAGCTCCGCGCGGAAGGCGTCCGCGCCAGCGCGCGCAAGCCGGTGCTCTCGGGCTTTCCCGATCCGTCGGGCGAGCCGTCGGACCCGGAGCTGCTCCTGCTTGCACAGGGAATCGAGCCGACACCCGCTCGCGTCGAGGCGATCGCGCCGTGGCGCTTTCGCGCGCCGCTCTCGCCCGACATGGCGGCCGCGCGCGAGGGGCGGCGGATCGAGTTCGAGCGGCTCGTCGCCTTCACGCGCGAGGCCTGCGCGGCGAACCAGCGCGTGCTCGTCGAGGGCGTCGGCGGCGTGTGCGTGCCGCTCGACGAGACGCACAGCGTGCTCGACTGGATCGCCGCGTGCGATCTCCCCGCGCTGCTCGTGGCGGGCTCCTATCTCGGGACGATCTCGCACACCTTGACGGCGGTCTCGGTGCTGCGCGCGCGCGGTATCGCGCTCGCGGGTCTCGTGCTGTGCGAGTCGCCCAAGAGCCCGGTACCTCTCTCCGAGACGCGCACCGCGCTGCTGCGCTTCACGGGTGAAGTCGCGTGCGCCGAGATCCCGCGCCTCGCGCCGGGTCCCGCGCCGTGGACGCGCGTCCCGTCGCTGCTCGCGGCGCTCGGTCTCCGATAGACGGCTGCTCTGGTTCGGTTCTGGTCCTTGTCGCTGCCGCCGGAAGTCGTGTTTCTTCGCAGTAGCGGTCGGCAGATTCGGGGCTTCTCGGTTGATTCTCTGCGTGGCTCCTTGCCAAGATGCGGCCCATCCAGCGTTGGGTTTCGTTCGGCTGGCGAATCCCGGCGCATCGGGGAGTCGATGGGGTCGCGCGCTTTCTCCGTGATCGGAGCCACGCTGCTGCTCGCCGCCACCGGCGGCAGCCCCTCGTCGAACATCGGGGACGAATCAGGGCTTCTGCCGCCGGTGTGCGCGACCTCGCCGGCTGCTCCGCCGCTCGCGCAGGGCCGATCGTTCGGGCTGATCCGCGCACGCGACGAGCTCGCGGCGCGCGAATACTGGGCGAGCGGGGAGCCCGGTTCGCTCCAGGCTCCGAACCGTGCCCACGACCTGCGCACCTGGTTCGAGCCGACGGGCATTCGAGTGCACGACCGATCGCCGCAGAGCCGGAGGTTGCTCGGCGTATCGCTCGCGCGTATGGGTCGCGCCGAGACGGCGCTCGCAGAGGTTCCGCCGGGTGTCGTGTCGAGCGAGCGCGAGCGCGTGGAGATCCGCCGCGCGGGTCTGGTGGAGTGGTACCGGAATTCGCCGGACGGACTCGAGCAGGGTTTCGACCTCCAGACGAGGCCGGGAGGCCGAGGCTCCCTCGTCCTCGAGCTCGCGATTCTCGGCGCGGCCGCGTCGGTGAAGGACGACGCCGTCGTGTTCCGGTCGGAGACCGGCCGGCGCCTCTCCTACGGGCGGATCGAAGCGCGGGACGTGGCGGGCAAGGCGATGATGGCGCGTCTCGAAGCGCCGGATCCGCAGCGCGTGCGATTGGTGGTCGACGACTCCGACGCGGAGTACCCGCTCGCGATCGACCCCCTGCTGACCGAGGGCGAGGACGCACGGATCGAGACCGATCAGGCCGGCGCGAACCTCGGAATCAGCGTCGCGGGCGCAGGCGACGTGAACGGCGACGGCTACGACGACGTGATCGTCGGGGCGTACAAGTTCGACGCGGGTGAGGCCGACGAGGGCGCGGCCTTCGTCTACCTCGGCAGCCCCACGGGCATCGCGAACGGCGGCGCTCCGGCGTCCATGATCCAGTCGAATCAGGCGGGAGCCTGGCTCGGGAGCGTTGCGAGCGCGGGTGACGTGAACGGCGACGGCTACGACGATGTGATCGTCGGGGCGCAGAGGTACGCGGACGGGGAGATCAACGAGGGCGCGGCCTTCGTCTTCCTCGGCAGCCGCCGTGGCATCGTCGCGAGCGGCGATCCGGCGAACGCGGACGCGACGCTCGAGTCCAACCAGGTGAACGCGTACTTCGGCGGCAGCGTCGCCAGCGCGGGCGACGTGAACGGCGACGGCTACGACGACGTGATCGTCGGGGCGAACGGATACGAGGACCGCGCGAGCGAGACCGACGAAGGCGCGGCGTTCATCTTCCTCGGCAGCCGACACGGCATCGTCGCGCACGGCGATCCCACGACCGCCGATACCCGACTCGAGACGAATCAGCTCGGCGGCAACCTCATCGCCGTCGCGAGCGCGGGCGACGTGAACGGCGACGGCTACGACGACGTGATCGTGGGGGCGAACGCGTACGACGCACCGGACACGAACGAGGGTGCCGCCTTCGTGTTCCTCGGAAGCCGTGCGGGCATCGCGGACGGCAATCCTCTGACGGCGGACGCTCGCTTCGAATCGAATCAGGCACGCTCCTTCTTCGGCAGCTCGGTCGCCGCGGGGGACTTCAATGGCGGCGGCTACAGCGACGTCGCGATCGGCGGAGGCAACTACGACGCGCCCGACGCGAACGAAGGGGCCGTCTTCGTGTTCCTCGGGAGCCGCGCGGGTCTTCGCGACGGGGATCCCGCGACGGCCGACGCGGTCTTCCAGTCGGATCAGCCCGGCGCGTTCTTCGCCAGCGTGGCCGCAGGCGATTTCGCCGGCGATGACGCGGACGACCTGATCATCGGCGCGCACACCTACGACGATGGCGAGCTCAACGAGGGAGTCGTCTTCCTGTTCCTCGGCAGCCACGACGGCCTCGCGAGCGGAAATCCAGCCACCGCCGCGGCTCGGCTCGAAGTGAACCAGCAGGGCGCGGATTTCGGCGCCGCGGTGGCCTCCGCCGGCGACGTCAATGGCGACGGCTCGGACGACGTGATCGTGGGCGCGGGCAACTACGACGACGGCGAGCTCAACGAGGGCGCGGCCTTCGTCTACCTGGGGGAGCCGAGGCACGCGTGTCATGGTGGGCGACGGCCGCATCATCGACACGGGCACCGAGGTCCGCACGAGCGGGATGGCTTGCTACGCGGGCATTGACGGCGACACGACGCGCCCCGCGATTCAAGGGAACACCCCGCGCACGCGCTTGGCCTCGCTGATCCGCGCGATGCCGCGCATCAGCGCCGCCGTGCGGAGGCTCACCTTGCGCTGCTCGGAGGTCTGGTAGACCTCGCGGTAGGCGCGCTGCATCAGCTGGATCAGGCGGTTGTTCACCTCCTGCTCCGACCAGAAGAACTGCTGGATCCCCTGGAGCCACTCGAAGTAGGAGACCGTGACGCCGCCCGCGTTGGCGAGGATGTCGGGCACCACCAGGATGTGTCGATCGGCGAGGATCGCGTCGGCGTCGAGGTCGGTCGGGCCGTTCGCGCCCTCCACCACCATCCGACAGCGCAGCTTGTCGGCGTTGCGCGCGCCGATCTGGTTTTGCACGGCGGCGGGGATGAGCACGTCGCACGGAAGCTCGAGCAGCTCCTGCGGCGTGACCACGTCCGGACCGGGGAAGCCCTCGAGGAAGCGATGCTCCCTCACCCACTCGTCGACCGCCGTGAGGTCGAGCCCGTTCGGGTCGAAGAGGCCGCCCTTCACGTCCGAGATCGCGACGATGCGCGCGCCGAGACCCGCGGCGATGCGCGCCGCCGCGGAGCCGACCTGCCCGTAGCCCTGCACGGCGACCGCCGCGCTCTTCATGTCGAAGCCCATCAGGCGGCAGGCCTCGAGCGCGCACGTGACGACACCGCGGCCTGTGGCATCGCGTCGACCCTGCGAGCCGCCGATCTCGATCGGCTTGCCCGTCACGACGCCCGGCACCGCATGGCCCTTCTGCTGCGAGTAGGTGTCCATCATCCACGCCATCACGAGCTCGTTCGTCCCGAGATCTGGCGCGGGGATGTCGCGATCGGGGCCGATCACCTCGATAATCTCGGCTGTGTAGCGGCGCGTCACGCGCTGGAGCTCCGTGTGGGAGAGCGTCAGCGGGTCGATGCGCACGGCGCCCTTCGCGCCGCCGAAGGGCAGGTTCATGATCGAGCACTTCCAGCTCATCCACATCGCGAGCGCCGTGACCTCTCCGAGGTTCACGTCCTCGTCGTAGCGGACGCCGCCCTTGGTCGGGCCCATCGTGAGGAGATGCTGCACGCGGTAGCCGAAGACCGTCTCGACCGTGTCGTAGTCGTCGCGGCGGAAGGGGAACGAGACCACGTGCGCGCGCTGCGGCGTGCGCAGCCGCTCCCACACGTTCGGGTCGAGCCCCATCTGCTCCGCGGTGCGGTCGAGCTGCGCGACCGCGAGGCGGTACATCGGCGTCTCCCACTCGAGCGGCTGCTCGCTCTGGCGCTCGGTCGGCTTGCGCTTGGCGCGCCGCGCCGGGGTTCTGGCCTGCGTCATGGCATCCTCGCGATCACGTCGTCGGCGAAGCGGCGCATCCCATCCTTCTTCTTCTCGAGGTCCTGGGTGTCGCCGTGCGTGAAGACCCACGGGAGCGTCAGCACGTGGGTCACGCCCGCGTCCTCGAGACGACGGTAGCCATCGAGCGTGAAAGCGTCGGACGCGCTCGCCATGACGTCGAAGGGGGCCGCGCCGCGTCCCTCCGCGGCGCGGCAGGCGCGCACGCGCGCGATGCAGTCCGCGATCTCGGCGCTCGTCTGGAGGTCCGAGAGCCAGCCGTCGTAGCGCGCGGCGCGCCTCAGGGCGGCGTCGGAGATGCCGCCCACCCAGACCGGAATCGGCGTCGGGGGCGTGGGATTCATCTCGAGGCGCGGGAAGTCGTAGTCGCGGCCGTGGTGCTCGACCATCTCGCCGCTCCAGAGCTTGCGCAGGATCTCGAGCATCTCGTCGGTGCGGCGCCCTCGGGTGTGGAAGTCCTGACCGGCCAGCGTGTACTCGATCTTCGACCAGCCGACGCCAACGGTCAGCGTGACGCGGCCGCCCGAGAGCGCGGCCGCTGTCGCGATCGACTTCGCGGCGAGGAAGGGATTGCGCAGCGCGAGCACGAACACGTTGTTCGTGAAGCGCAGGCGCTTCGTCTGCGCGGCGCACGCGCCGATCGCGACCCACGGATCGACCCACGGCGTGAAGGCCTGCCAGCGGCGCGAGCCGTCCGCCGTGTACGGATACGGCGTGTCGAGCTTCTCCGGGTGCACGACGTGGTCGGGGAACGACATCGCCGCGAAGCCGCACGCCTCGGCCGCGATCGCGAGGGGCACGAGATGCTCCGGCGCGTTGAAGGCGGCGGAGAGCACGAACTTCACCGGCGCTCTGTTAGCATGGGGCGCCATGCGGCGCACCGGCCCGATGCGCCGCCCTGCGATGCCGATGCGCGCCCCCTGCAAAGCCTCCTTCTGCACAGCCTGGCTGGCGGTCTCCGCGCTCCTCGTCGCGGGCTGCACCGACCAGACGCGCGCGAGTGTGCGCGCGCGACTCGGTAACCACGACGCGCAGCTCGAGCTGGCCGAGCGGTTGCTCGCGCCGGGCGCTTCCACGGAGGACACGAGCGCGGGGCTCGCCTGGCTGGAGCGCGCCGCCGACGGAGGCTCGGCCCGCGCGCAGGCCCGCCTCGCGCATCTCTACGCGACGGGCGAGGGCGTCCCGAAGGACGCGGAGCACGCGCAGAGCTGGCTGCGGCGCGCCGCCGAGTCGGGCGACGCCGAGTCGCAGGCGGCGATCGGCATGCAGCTCCTGAAGGGTGAGGGCGTCGCGGCGGATCCGGCCGAGGCGCAGCGCTGGCTGCGCGCGGCCGCGGAGCAGGGCTACGGGCCCGCGCAGCTCGAGCTCGCGCTGCTGACACGCGAAGGCGACGCGGCGAAGCCCGAGGAGAGCGCGCAATTGCTGGAGCGCGCGGCCGAGCAGCAGGTCCCGCACGCGGAGTACGAGCTGTCGCTGCTCCTGGCCGCGGGCAAAGAAGTGCCGAAGGACGAGAAGCGCGCCGCAGAGCTGCTACGGCGCGCGGCCGAGCACGGGGACGCGGCGGCGCAGGGCGCGCTCGGCGAGGCCCTCGCCGTGCCCGACGCGACGGGCCCCATGCTCGCCGAGGCCGTGCAGTGGCTCCGCAAGGGCGCCGACCAGGGCGACGCGCAGGCGCAGGCGGCGCTCGCGCGCCTGCTCGAGAGCGGGCGCGGAGTCGTGGCCGACCTCGGTGAGGCGGTGCGCTTGTACCGCGCCGCCGCCGCGCAGGGTCTGCCGATGGCGCAGGGCCGTCTCGGCGCGCTCTATGCCGAGGGCAAGGTGATCGACCCCGAGCTCGCGAGCCGCATCACCATCGCGAACGCAGGCGGCGACGAGCTGGCCGGCTCGAGTCACAATGTCGAGAAGCTCTACGCCGAGCAGCGCGCGCAGAACGACCGCGAGGCCGTGCGCTGGAGCAAGCTGGCCGCGGACCAGGGCTACGCACCCGCGTACGCGACGCTCGCGATGCTGGCGGAGTCGGGTCGAGGCGGCGCGGGGGATCCCGCGGAGGCGCTGCGGCTCGTCAAGCTCGCGGCCGAGGCGGGCCACGGTCCCTCGCAGCTCGAGCTCTCGGGCCGCTACGCGCAGGGCCGCGGCGTCCCGCGCGACGAGGCCGAGGCGCTGAAGTGGCTCCAGCGCGCCGCGGAGAGCGGCGATCCGGTGGCGCAGGCGGAGCTCGGCCAACGCTACGCGGGAGGGAACGGAGTTCCCTTCGATGCGGCGATCGCGACCGAGTGGATGCGGAAGTCTGCCTCGCAGGGCTTCGCGCCCGCGCAGTTCGTGCTCGGCAACATCTACCTGAAAGGCGCCGGGGTTCCGCAGAGCGACGCCGCCGCGGTTCACTGGTACCAGCTCGCGGCCGAGCAGGGACTCGCGCCCGCGCAGGCCACGCTGGCCGTGTTCTACTTCGAAGGGCGCGGCGTCAAGAAGGACGACGGGATCGCCGCGAGCTGGCTGCGCAAGGCCGCGGAGCAGGGAGAGCCGAAGGCGCAGGCGCGCTACGGCATCGCGTGTGCGCGCGGCGAGGGCGTGCGCCGCGATCCGATCGAGGCGTGGGCCTGGTTCTCGATCAGCAGCGACGAGCGCTCCTTGAAGTGGCGCGACGAGATGACACAGGCGTTCACGCCGAAGCAGCGCGCGCGCGCCGAGGCGCGCCTCGCCGAGCTCAAGGCCGAGCTTGCGAAGCACGCGAAGGCGGGATGAGCATCCGTCGCGGGGGTCGTGTATCAAGTCGCATTGCTCCCATCCCCGAGGCCCCCCCATGACGCGACTCGGACTGCAGATCCCGAACTTCACCTACCCCGACGTGCCCGACGAGTCGCTGTTCGAGCGGGTCGCGACGGTGGCCGCCGAGGCCGAGAACGCGGGCTTCGACACCGTGCTGGTGATGGATCACTTCTACCAGCTGCCCGCGCTCGGCGCGCCCGACCTCTACATGCTCGAGGCCTACACCTTGCTCGGCGCGCTCGCCGCGCGCACGCGCAAGGCGCGGCTCTCGGCGCTGGTCACCGGCAATACCTATCGGAATCCGGCGCTGCTCGCGAAGATCGCGACCACGCTCGACGTGATCTCGCGCGGCCGCGCGATGCTCGGCATCGGCGCCGGCTGGTTCGAGCCGGAGCACGAGGGTTACGGCTTCGAGTTCCCGCCGCTCGGCGAGCGCATCTCGCGCCTCGAGGAGGCGCTCGAGATCATCCGGCCGATGCTGCGCGACGCGCGCCCGACGCTCGACGGCCGCTTCTACCGCGTGCGCGAGGCGATCAACTCGCCGCACCCGATCCAGGAGAACGGCGTGCCGATCCTGATCGGCGGCAACGGCGAGAAGCGCACGTTACGGCTCGTCGCGCGCTACGCCGACGAGAGCAACCTGACCTGCGCGCCGTCCGAGATCCCGCGCAAGCTCGAGGCGCTCGAGCGCCACTGCGCGGAGCTCGGCCGCGACCGCTCGGAGATCTGCGTCACCTGGCTCGGCTCCGTGGTGCTCGCGCGCAAGCACGAGGAGGCGGAGCGCGTGCGCGCGGAGTTCTTCGCGCGGCGCGGCATCAAGGTGGAGAAGCTGCCCGAGAACATGCGGCGGGCGATCGAGAGCGCACTCGTGATCGGCGATCCCGACGAGGTCGGCGAGTTCGTGCAGCGCGAGCTGATGGCGCGTGGCCTCGACGGCCTGATCGTCAACCTGCCGCTGAACGGCCACCAGCCGGAGATCGTGCAGCTCGCGGGCGAGACCTTGCGCAAGGCGCTCGGCTAGCGCGGCTGGCGGTCGACGTCTCGCAACGCCGCCAGGCGCGCTGCCACCCGATCGGCCCACTCCTCGAACGCCGCCTTCGCTTCGAGGGCCTGCGGCGCGCCGTGCGCCGAGGAGGGCCTCGCTCCCTTCGAGTCGACGGCCGCGGCGAGCCTCTGGTGGGTGACCGCATCGACGAGCTCGAGCTCGACCTCGACGTACTGGAGGCGCTCGGGATCGGAGCTCCCCGGCGCCGCGATCGCGGCGGTCAGGGCATTGCGAGCGCGAAGCGTACCGGCGCCCGCATCGCCTCCGGCGATCGCGAACTCCTGCGCGAATGCGCGTTCGAGCTCCGCCTGGAATTCGCGCGCGAGCGCCTCTCGCTTCGCCGGCGAGATCCCCGCGAAGCGCTCGTCGTCCGACTTCCAGACCACGACGGGCTCGATGATCACCCGCTCGTAGCCCGAGAAGTCCGCGTTCGCGTCGAGATACACGAGCCGGGCCCGATTCTTGCCGCCGGGTCGCAGCGCGCTGTAGTCGCCGAGGAACCCGCTCGGGCCGAAGGGCGACGCCTCGGCAGCAGACGGCGCCGAAGAATGCGCGCCCGCGGCGCAGCCGAGCCACAGCGCCATCGCGAGCGCGACGCAGAGCCGCCGCAGCGGAGCGCGCATGCTAGTTGCAGCTCCAGACATAGTTCTTGAACACGCGCTGGATGGCCTGCATGTCCGCGCTGCGCGAGTCCGAGCAGACGTCGTCGAAGTCGTACGACATCTGCTCGGCGTTCTGGCTGAGGCAGCGGCCGAGGGCTCCGCGAGATACCTCGTATTGTCGGACCTTCCCACGGCTCCCGACCAGATCGCCGATCATGCCGTCGATCGTCGCCATCTTTCCCGGGTCGTCGAGATGCATCCACTCCCGGCAGCCGATCGTCGCCGCCGACACGGGGCTCGCTGCGGCCACGAGCCCGAGTGCGAGACCTGCGACCCACGAGCTCAGGAATCCTCGAATGCTCATCGCGTCCTCGCGTTTCCCGCACAGGGTATGCGATGAGCCTTCCGAGGCGTCAAGCCCGTTCGAAGCGATCGAGGTTCATCACCTTCGTCCAGGCCGCCACGAAGTCGTCGACGAACTTCCGCTGCGCGTCCGCGCTCGCGTAGACCTCGGCGAGCGCGCGGAGCTCCGAGTTCGAGCCGAAGATCAGGTCGACGCGCGTGCCGGTCCACTTCAGCTGACCGGTCTTTCGATCGCGGCCTTCGAACACGTCGGCATCCTTCGAGACCGCCTTCCACTCCGTGCTCATGTCGAGCAGGTTGAGGAAGAAGTCGGGGGTCAGCGCGCCGGACCGCTGGGTGAAGACACCGTGCTTGCTACCGCCGAAGTTGGTCCCGAGCACGCGTAGGCCGCCGACGAGCACCGTCATCTCGGGTGCCGTCAGCGTCAGCAGCTGCGCCTTGTCGATCAGCAGAGCTTCCGCCGGCACGCTGTACCTGCCCTTGACGTAGTTGCGGAAGCCATCGGCCTGCGGCTCCAGCACGGCGAAGGAGGCTGCGTCGGTCTGCTGCTGCGACGCGTCCATGCGTCCCGGCCTGAAGGGAACCTTGACGGCGACCCCGGCCTTCTTCGCCGCCTGCTCGACGCCTGCGCAGCCGGCGAGCACGATCAGGTCGGCGAGCGACACCTTCTTGCCGCCCTTAGCCCTCTTGTTGAAGGCGGTCTGGATGTCCTCGAGCGTCTTCAGCACCTTCGCCAGCTGAGCCGGCTGATTGACCTCCCAGTCCTTCTGCGGCGCGAGGCGGATGCGCGCGCCGTTGGCGCCGCCGCGCTTGTCGGAGCCGCGGAAGCTGGAAGCCGAGGCCCACGCGGTCGCGATCAGCTGCGCGACGGGCAGCTTCGCGGCGAGGATCTTCGCCTTGAGCGCGGCGACGTCCTTCTCGTTGATCAGCTTGTGATCGAGCGCGGGGATCGGGTCCTGCCAGATCAGCGCCTCCTTCGGAACCTCCGGTCCGAGGTAGCGTGCGCGCGGACCCATGTCGCGATGCGTGAGCTTGAACCACGCGCGCCCGAACGCGTCGGCGAACTCGTCCGGGTGCTCGTAGAAGCGCCGCGAGATCTTCTCGTAGGCCGGATCGAAGCGCAGTGACAGGTCCGTGGTCAGCATGGTCGGCGGCAGGCGCTTCGCCTTGTCGAAGGCGTCCGGAATGGTGCCGGCGCCCGCGCCGCCCTTGGCCACCCACTGGTGCGCGCCCGCCGGGCTCTTCGTCAGCTCCCACTCGTAGCCGAACAGGTTCCAGAAGAAGTTGTTGCTCCACTTCGTCGGTGTGCTGGTCCAGGTGACCTCGATGCCGCTGGTGATCGCGTCGGCGCCCTTGCCGCTGCGATAGCTGCTCTTCCAGCCGAGCCCCTGCGCCTCGATCGGCGCGGCTTCGGGCTCGGCGCCCACATGGCTGGCCGGGCCGGCGCCGTGGGTCTTGCCGAAGGTGTGGCCGCCCGCGATCAGCGCGACCGTCTCCTCGTCGTCCATCGCCATGCGCGCGAAGGTTTCGCGGATGTCGCGCGCCGCGGCGATCGGATCCGGCTTGCCGTTCGGGCCCTCCGGGTTCACGTAGATCAGGCCCATCTGCACGGCCGCGAGCGGGTTCTCGAGCTGACGCTCGCCGGAGTAGCGCTGGTCGTCGAGCCACTTCGTCTCGCGGCCCCAATAGATGTCCTCCGCCGGCTCCCAGGTGTCCTCGCGCCCGCCGCCGAAGCCGAAGGTCTGGAAGCCCATGGACTCCAGCGCGACGTTGCCGGCGAGGATCAGCAGGTCGGCCCAGGAGATCTTGCGCCCGTACTTCTGCTTGATCGGCCAGAGCAGGCGGCGCGCCTTGTCGAGGTTGCCGTTGTCGGGCCAGCTGTTCTCGGGCGCGAAACGCTGGCTGCCGCGACCCGCACCGCCGCGGCCGTCGCCGACGCGGTAGGTGCCGGCGGCGTGCCAGGCCATGCGGATGAAGAACGGTCCGTAGTGGCCGAAGTCCGCCGGCCACCAGTCCTGCGAACGTGTCATCAGCGCCTTCAGGTCTCGCTTCAGCGCCTTGTAGTCGAGGCTCTCGAACTCCCTCGCGTAGTCGAAGCCCGGACCCATGGGGTCTGACTGCGCGGAGTGCTGGCGCAGCAGGTTCAGCTTCAGCCGATTCGGCCACCAGTTCTGGTTCGTGGTCCCGCTGCCGGCGGGCGGGTGGAAGGGCCATTTGCTCTCGTTCGCCATGGTTGTCTCCGTGGGAGGTCTGCCTCCGGTCGCATGGGCCCACGGTGCGGCATTTCCGCTGATTCGTCCAAGACATTGTTTCGATAAAGTTGATAGCCCATGGCTATCAGAAGCCTCGCGCCGCATCCCTTCACCTTGCGGCAGCTCCAGTATGTGGTCGCGGTCGCCGAGTCGATGAGCTTCCGCAAGGCGGCCGAGGCCTGTCACGTGTCGCAGCCCTCGCTCAGCGCGCAGCTCGCGCAGCTCGAGGAGGCGCTCGGCGTGCGCCTGTTCGAACGCGATCGGCGCCGCGTGCTCGTGACCACCGCCGGACACGAGCTGGTCGAGCGCGCGCGGAGCGTGCTGCGCGAGGCGAACGACCTCGTGGCGGCGGCCCGGCTCGCGGGCGATCCGCTGGCGGGCTCGTTCCGCATCGGCGTCATCCCGACGATCTCGCCCTACCTGCTGCCGAGCGCGACTCGAGCGCTCCGGCGCGCCTACCCGCAGCTCACGACCGTCTGGGTGGAGGACAAGACCGAGACGCTCGTCCGGAGCCTCGAGGCCGGGACCCTCGATGCCGCGTTGCTCGCGCTCGAGGCGGAGATCGGAGACGTCGAGCACGAGGTCGTCGCCGACGATCCCTTCCTCCTCGCGACTCGACCCGACGATCCACTCGGCGCGAAGTCGACGCCCGCGAAGGCGGCGGAGCTGCGCGACGCCAGCGTGCTCCTCCTCGACGACGGTCACTGCTTCCGCGATCAGGCGCTCGTGTTCTGCTCGGGTGCGAAGGCGCACGAGCTCGAGTTCCGGGCGACGAGCCTCGCGACGCTCGTGCACATGGTCGCGGGCGGCGCGGGCGTGACGATCCTGCCCGAGCTCGCGGTGTCGACCGAGGCGCAGCGAGCGGGTCTCCGCGTGCGCGCGTTCGCGAAGCCGGTGCCGCATCGAACCGTCGCGCTCGTGTGGCGGAAGCGCTCTCCGCTGGCTCCGGCCCTGCGGAAGCTGGCGAGCACGATCCGGGAGGCCTATCCGCGTCCGGGGAAACGCAGCGGGACGTGGTCGAGGCCGTAGAGCGCGCGGCAGTTGTCGTGGAGCATCTTGCGCACCTCGGCCTGCGGCACGCCGCGGAAGACGCGCTCGATCGCGATCGAGGAGTCCG
>Ga0335082_10001813_pt1 | contig 22828 bp, 18 predicted proteins | sample Lox_Sample_41_FD_206718 | JGI IMG/M metagenome (GOLD analysis project Ga0335082, IMG submission 206718) | Soil microbial communities from Loxahatchee National Wildlife Refuge, Florida, United States - Lox_Sample_4.1 | ecosystem: Environmental > Terrestrial > Soil > Wetlands | place: USA...
CCCCGAGCATTGACGACTCGATGCCACGGCACCGTGCTGTGAGCCGGCAACGCATTGAGCGCGTAACCCACCTGTCGCGCCAAGCCGCCGAGCCCGACCATGGTGGCGATTTGGCCGTACGTCGCGACGCGGCCGCGGGGAATGCGCCTGACGGCGGCGTAGACGATAGCGTTCCGACCCTTCACGGTTGCTCTTGTCTCACGGCGGCTGCCGCCGCAGGCCTCAGGGGGTGAGCGGTGAGAACATCGTCGTTTCCGGACAACAGCACCCAGTGCGTGAAATTCCGCAAGTGGTCCGCTAGGTGCGGTCTGCATGCCGTGGTTAGTCGGCGATCGGGGTTGCCCGACGTTGCAGCCACCCCTCCAGTTCGCGTCGCGACATGCCTCCACTCGCGAGGGCCAACCCGAAAGCGCTAGCGTCGCTCACGCCAGCAGCGGCTCCACCTGTGCCCACTCCGTCACCGGCGCCGAGCACGTCATGTTGTGGCACACGTACACCGTCGGCTTGCCGTCGAGCTGTCCCTTGCCCTGCAGGAGCGACGGCAGGGGCGTGCCGCGCGCCGGATCGACGACCGTCAGGGTGCGGTTGGGCAGATAAGTGCGGCCGATGCGTTGCCGCAGTGCGACGGTGGCGGCGGCGCCGGGATCGCCGACGAGGACGATCTCGCGCGGCTTCTGCGTGTAGAAGTCGATCGCGCACAGCATGTTGGCAAATCCGAACGGCTGTTGTCCGACCTGCGCGGCGTAGAGTCGGAGCACGGCCTCGGCCCGCTGCAGGTAGTCGGGGCGTTCGGTGTAGTGATAGAGGCGCAGCAGGTTGCGTGTCGCCACTGAGTTGCCCGACGGGATCGAGCCGTCGAACGCCGGCTTGCTGCGCACGATCAGCGCCTCGTGATCGTCGCTGGTGAAGAAGAAGCCGCCGGCACCGGCATCCCAGAAGTGGGCGAGCATGGCGGCGGTGAGGGCCGCGGCGCGCTCGAGGTACCGTGGCTCCTGCACCAGCTCGTACACGTCGAGCAACGCCTGCACGAAGAAGGCGTAGTCATCGAGGTAGCCGTTGAGCTTGGCGACGCCGTCCTTGTAGGTGCTGAGCAGGCGATCACCGCGCTGCAGGGTGCCTTCGATGAACGCCACCGCGTCGACGGCGATCTGCCGGTGCGTGGCATTGCCGAGCGCCTCCGCCGCCTTCGCGAAGGCGCTGATCATCAACCCGTTCCAGGCAGTGAGCATCTTGTCGTCGCGGGCCGGCTTGATGCGCTGCTCGCGCACCGCGAACAGCGAGGCGCGCGCCGCCGCTAGGATACGGCGCGTCTCGTCGACCTCACGCCGGAACATCTTGGCGAGCTGCGCGACGTCCAGGGTGACGTGCAGGATGTTGCGCTGCTCGAAGTTGCCGGCCTCGGTGACGTCCCAGTAGCGGCAGACGATCTCCGCCACCTCGTCGCCGAGCAGCCGGCGCACCTCGGCGACGTCCCATAGGAAGAACTTGCCTTCCTCGCCTTCGCTGTCGGCGTCTTGCGTCGAGTAGAAGCCGCCGGCCGGGTCGCGCATCTCCCGGGCGACGTAGGCGAGCGTGTCGGTGGCGATGCCGGCGAAGAAGTCGTCGCCGGTGAGCTGATAGGCGGCGAGATAGAGGGGCACCAGCTGGGCGTTGTCGTAGAGCATCTTCTCGAAGTGCGGCACCAGCCAGTGCTCGTCGACGGAGTAACGATGGAAACCGCCGCCCAGCTGATCGTAGATGCCGCCGCGCGCCATTTGGCGAAGCGTGTGCAGGACCATGTCGAGGTAGCGTTGCGTTCCGCTGTTGCGCGCCGCGCGCAGGAAGAGCTCGAACACCGCCTCGTTCGGGAATTTCGGGGCCTGGCCGATGCCGCCGTACGTTTCGTCGTAGGCCCGCGACAACGCCAGCGCCGCGTTCTGCACCAGCGACGGTTCGAGGGGATGGTCCGAAGGCGTCGCCGCTTCGACCCGTTGCAGTCCTTCCATCAGTTGGCCGACGGTCTTCTGCACGTCGTCGGGCTTGTCGCGGTACGCCTGGGCCACGGCGAGCAGGATGCGGCGAAAGGCCGGCATGCCGTAGCGATCCTCGGGCGGGAAGTAGGTCCCGCCGTAGAAGGGCTTGCCGTCCGGCGTCAGGAACATGGTCATCGGCCAGCCGCCGCGGCCAGTGAGCATCTGGACGGCGTTCATGTAGATGTGATCGACGTCGGGGCGCTCCTCGCGGTCGACCTTGATGTTCACGAAGAGCTCGTTCATCAAGCGCGCGGTGTCCTCGTCCTCGAACGACTCGTGCTCCATGACGTGGCACCAATGACAGGCGGAGTAGCCGACGCTGAGGAGGATCGGCTTCCCGTCGCGCCGCGCCGCCGCGAACGCGTCCTCGCCCCACGCGTACCAGTCGACCGGATTGTGCGCGTGCTGGCGCAGGTACGGGCTGGACTCGTGGATCAAACGGTTGGTGTGTGCGGGCACGCGCGGCTCCTTGGGTTGGCGGCGATTCGAACTGGCGGTATTGGGCTCACCATCTACCTCGCCGCGCAGCAGGTCAAGGTGACGGCTTGAGGTTGAGGGTGCATCTCGGATAGAGGAGTCGCATGGGAGCGTTTCACGTCGACTGCGAGGTCGTCAACCTACGTCAACCGGGCCGAGCGGTGCTGGTGCCGAAGCTCTTGGTGGATTCTGGTTCTGAATTCACTTGGGTTCCCGAGACCGCGCTCGCACGGGTTGGCGTCCGGGTCGTCAAGAAGGACCTGGCGTTCCTGATGGCCAACGGTCAGCAGGTGACACGTTCGGTCGGTTACGCCATCCTTCGAGTCGGCGAGTTCGAGACGGTGGACGAAGTCGTCTTCGGTCAGCCCGGCGACTTGTCGTTCCTTGGTGCGCGTACCCTGGAAGGCTTCGGTGCTAGTGTCGATGCGCGTCACAAACGCCTCGTCGCGGCAGGACCCTACGTCGCGGCGCCGTCCGACAAGTAGGGCGTCGGCTCGCGACGGCGCGTTACGAAACAGCTTCGCTCGGAAAGCGGATGTACTCGTCGAGGATGAGTCGCGCCAGCGTGTCGTCGTCGGGACGCGCGCCGCACTTGCCGCGTGCACGCAGGTCGTCGACGAAGGTGTCGAGGATCTGATCGAGCCTCAGGTCGTCGGAGTGCTCGACGTTGATGCGCTGCTCGTCTGCATCGGCGAAGCACCACGCCTTCCACGAAATCGACAGGCGCAGATCGTTCCAGTCATAGACGGCGCGCACGTCGTCGCCGAGGCGAATGCTCCACCGCTTGGCGTCGTCGCGATGCAGGCGCACGCCCGGCTCCACCGGCGGCAGCGTGGTGTCGCGCAGCGCCACGGGAGCGATGCCGTGAAACACCGAGTCGGTGTCGAGGACGATAGCCGTGTTGCGGCGCGAGGCGAGACGGCGCGCCGCGCCCTGCGCGCCGTCGGGGTAGTAGACGAACTCGCCGCCGTCACAGTCATGGTACCAGCTCACGCCGGTGGCGATGTGGCGCCGCCAGCGCCCGAACAGACCGGAGTGATGCATGGCCACCAGCAACCATTCCGGCTCGCGCGTGCGGTTGGCGCCGCGGAATTCCGGCACGTCGGCGTGCACGGCCAGCTCCTGACCCGGCACGAGGATGTTCAAGTAGACGATCGCCGGCCGCACGATCGACTTGCCGGTCACGTCGCGCGCCGCCGCGATGAACTGCGGCAGCTGCTGGAAGAAGGTGATCTCAGGGAACAGCGGCTCTTCATAGGCGAAGGTGTCGCGGAAGTAGTTGGTGCGCGACGCCAGCTTCCACACCGGATCCTGCCCGGCGCGGGTTTGCACGAAGTTGCGCGCCGCGTCGTAGCGCTGCGGGATGCCGGCGCCGAACCCTTCCTGCTGCCGGCCTTCGCCATAGGTAGGGTAGGGGGCGCGATCGTGCACGATGGCGATGAGCTGGTCGACCTGCTCGGGCGTCAGCAAGGCATCGAATTCGACGGAGCCTGCGGTGGGGGGCATCGTGGCTGCGTTCCTTTCCGGGGTCTCTTCCTGCTACGGCTTCGGGCCGCTGCTTGTCAACCAGCGCCTCGCGCCGTTTGACCGCGCACAGGGTTGCTGGTGTACAGTCCGACGCCATGAGCACGTTCTTCCGTCCGCTGCCGGCCTTGGAGCCGCGCACCGAAGCCTTCTGGCGCGCCTGCCGCGCCGGACGCTTGGAGTTCACGCATTGCATCCCGTGCGACCATCTTATCCATCCGTCGCGCCCGATCTGTCCGAAGTGCCGCGGACGCACCCTCGACGTCAAAGTCGTGAGCGGCCGCGCCCGCCTGCACAGCTACACGGTGAATCATCAGGCGTGGTACCCCGGCCAGCCGGTGCCGTACGCCATCGGGCTCGTCGAGCTCGTCGAGCAGCCGCACCTGCGCTTGATGACCAACGTCGTCAACTGTCCGGTGGAGAACCTGCAGATCGGCATGCCGCTGCGTGTCGTCTTCGAGACGGTCAGCGACGAGGTGGCGCTGCCGCTGTTCGAGCCGGAACCTCCCCCTGGCCCCCTCCTTGGCAAGGAGGGGGAAGACAAGAAGGCGAAGCCTGCGGCGCCACCGGGCGGCATGCGATACAGCGCGGTGCCGCGCGGCGAGCCGCTGGAGCGGCGTGCCATCATCTCCGGTGTCGGGCAGTCTGCCATCGGCCGGCGACTGTTCCGCGATGATCTCGATCTCACCTGCGAAGCGGCGCTGGAAGCCATTGAAGACGCGGGTCTCGTGCCCGACGACATCGACGGCATCGCGGCCTACCCCGGTCCGGTGCCGGGTGGACCAGGGTTTGCCGGGCCGGGCATCTACGAGGTGCAGGACGCCCTCGGCCTCGACGTGCGCTGGCACGTCTCCGGCCTCGAAGGGCCGGCGCAGATCTCACCGATCATTCATGCCACGCTGGCGGTGGCGGCGGGGCTCTGTCGCCACGCCTTGGTGTATCGCACCGTGACCGAAGCCAGCGCCGCGGCCGACACCGGCCGCCGCGGCATCGGCGCCGGCTCGGCGGAGATCGGCGGCTTCGCCGCGTTCTTCATTCCCTTCGGCGCCATGTCGGCGGCCAATTGGCTGGCCTTGTACGCGCGCCGGCACATGCACGAGTTCGGGACGAAGAAAGAGCATCTCGGGATGATCGCCATGACGGCGCGCCGGCACGCGGCGTTCAATCCGAAGGCGGTGTATCGCGAGCCGATGACGATGACGGCCTATCTGAACGCGCGCCGGGTGAGCGAGCCCTTCGGCTTGTACGACTGCGACGCGCCCGTGGACGGTTCCACGGCGATCATCGTGTCGAGCGCCGAGGCGGCGCACGATCTGCGTTACCCGGCGGTGCGCTTCAACGCCGTGGGCACGGCGATGCGGGCACGGCCGCTGTGGGATCAGTGGGAGGACATCACCACGATGGCGGCGCGCGACGCCGCCGCGCATATGTGGTCGCGCACCGACCTGACGCCGGCGGACGTCCACACCGCGCAGCTCTACGACGGGTTCTCGTTCCTTGCCTTGGCGTGGATCGAAGCGCTCGGGTTCTGCGGGCGCGGCGAGGGTGGACCGTTCGTCGAGGACGGCCGCATCGGCTTGGGCGGCGCGTTGCCGATGAACACCTGGGGTGGGCAGCTCTCCGGCGGCCGCCTGCACGGTTTTGGATTCGTGGCCGAAGCCGTGCGGCAGCTCCGCGGCGCCTGCGGCGAGCGCCAGGTGCCGAACTGCGAGGTCGCGGCGGTGGGGGTGGGTGGCGGACCGGTGGCGGGGTGTTTGTTGCTGACCAGATAGGCGCCGGATTCATCGGTGCCCTTTCGGTGGTTGGGCCCGCGCTTGCGCACGGACGCGGTACAGGCGCTCGGTGAAGCCGCCCTCTTCTTCAAAGGCTGCGGCTTGCGCCGCCAGTTGGCGGTCGAGCAGGTAGCAGCAGAGGTTGAGGAGCGACAGCGCCGCATTGGCCACGTGTTCCGCAGAGGACGGACACGGACGGTCACGGACCGGCCCAGGAGCCTGCACGGACGAAGGGGCTGCTGGTTTGGTCCGTCTGGGTCCATGTGCGTCGGTGCTCGTCCGTCGCCCCTGCCGTTCTTCCTCGATCCATGCCTGTACATCAGCCAGGGTGGCGCAGCGCTTGGCCTTGAATCGCATCAGGGCGGGATGCTCGGCCGGCCACATCTCCAGCCCGCGTTGTCGCAGGAAGTCTTCGTAGTCCAACCGTAGCTCTTCCAGGCTGGCGCGCGCCACGTTGGTCAGTTTCAGCTCGGTCTTCTTCGAGGTGCCGGAGGCTTGGCTGCCTTCGGCGATGTTCTGCACGCCGCTGCGCGCCGCCTGCACCATCTGATCATGGGTGCGGCTACGGCGCTCGATGTAGCGATTGCAGAACCGCACCGTCACGTCATAGACCAGTTGCGCCACCTGGAAGCTCTTCAGCTTGCGGTAGCCGCCGTGTGGGGGAATGAGCATGTAGCGACTTATGCTTATCCGCGATCATCGGCGTCAAGCAGCGCCGACAACCGAACGGTGACAACGTGGCTTCCGGTTGAGACACGGCCGCAGAACCGCTCGACCGTGCCTATACCGCCCTGACCGTTCAACCCTGGGGGCGCTTCGTCAGATCCACTTCAGCATGCCGACAAACAGCACCAGCGCGACGGCGTCGACCGCGTAGATCGCGCCGACGGCCCGCACCTTGCGCCGCACGCTCGGCATGTCGTGCACCCAAAAGGCGACGACGAAGAAGTGCAGATACCCGAAGACGATGATCAACCACGGTCGGCGCGCGTTCCACCAGGCGTAGTCCCACGTCAGCGCATCGACGCCGTTGAGGAACAGCTCGACGATGACGCAGAAGACCGACGCCGCGATCGCAATGAACCACCGATTCGGCAGACCGCAGATCGTGAGCGTCTTGTCGGCCGGCAACACCTTGGCGACGATCAGGCCGGCAACGGCGAACATGAAACAGATCTCGATGTTGAGGCCAATCAAGATGAGGTACGCCGTCTTGGCCGGCGCTCCCCACACCGGGGCGTACTGCGTGAAGTGGAAGACCAGCCCGTTCCAGATCTCGTTGAACCAGTCCATGCCCCACAACGCCAGGCCGGCAAACACCAGGTTCCAGTTCCGGCGCTCGACCTCCACCGCATAGAGGTAGAGCACCAGCGCCAGCAACGGGATCACGTACCATTGAAACTGGCTGCCATCTCGCAATATCTTCAAGGCTCGCAGCGATGCATCGGTCGGCATGACTCACCTCCATGGTTGCGGCGCCGACGCGCCCCGATACGTTTCTACACCAAATCGAATGACCCGAAGAGGCCGCCGAGGCCGCACAGATCAGCGCGAGAGCTGATCCGCGTCACCATGAAAGCACTCAACCTCTTTGCCGATCCCGGCCCGCTCGCCGCGGAGCTGCTCCAGCCGCTCCTCGAGACGAACGGGTTGCGGCTCGAACGCATCGTCTCGGCGGGCCACGCGACTCCGCCGGGCGAGTGGTACGACCAGGACCGCGACGAGTGGGTCATCCTGCTCCGCGGCCGCGCCGCGCTGCGCTTCGAGGACGAGGCCGAGCTGCTGGAGATGCAACCGGGCGACTACGTTACCATCGTTGCGCACCGCCGGCACCGTGTGGAATGGACCGACGCGGTCGAAAAAACGGTGTGGCTGGCGCTGCACTATCAACGCGATTGACGGCAGGCGTCGTAAACTACAACACGTCGGCCGGCTGCAAGGTCACCGAGACGACGCAGCCGCCGCCATCCCGATTGGCGATGGAGATCTGCCCACCGTGGGCGCGCGCGATCTCCCGCGCAATGCTGAGGCCCAGTCCGCTGCCCTCGGCGTGGCCGCGGCCCTGATAGAAGCGGTCGAACACGCGCGGCAACTCGTCGGCCGGAATGCCGGGGCCGCGATCGGCCACCGTGGCGACGATGCCTTCCGAGGTGCGCTGCGCCGTGAGCTGCACATTGCCGCCGGGAGCACAGTAGCGGACGGCGTTTTCGATCAGGTTGTTGAAGAGACGATACAGGTCCACTGCGGCGCCGACGACCACCAGGTCCGCCGGCACCGCTAGCTCGAAAACAACCTGCCGCTGCGCCGCCGCCTCAGTCCACGCATCGGACAGCTCGTGCAGCATCTCCGAGACATCGACGTTGTCGCCGGCGCGTCTCATGGCATCGGACTCCACCCGCGCCAAGGTCAGGAGGTCCTCCGCAACGCGGCACATGCGATCGGTGCCGGCGAGCGCCTCGGTCAACGCCGCCCGATACTCGTCGGCGGTTCGATCGCGCCCCAAGGCCACCTCCAGACCGGTGCGCAGCACGGTGAGCGGGGTGCGGAGCTCGTGCGCCGCATCGGCGGTGAAGCGCCGCAGCTCGCCCATGCCGCGCTCCAGCCGGTCGAGCATGGCGTTGACCACCGAGACCACGCGACCGACTTCGTCATGCGGGTTCGCCACCGGGACGCGGACCGACAGCGTGTCCGCCGCCACCGTATCCAAACGATCCGCGGCCTCGGCCAGTGGACGCAAGGTGCGCCCGAGCACCAGCCAGAACCCCGCGCCCAGGCTGATGAGCAGCAGCGGAATGCCGACGGCGAGCAGCGAGGTCAAGCGGCGACGCGCGTGTTCGGCCGCGGTGGTCGAGACGCCGATCGAGACGGTGATCGGGGCGCCGCGTTCGCGCGCCTCGTAGCGCACCACACGCAGCGCCGGCCGCCGCTGCAGCGCCGCGTCCGCCCCCGGCGGCGATTCGGCAACCACGGCGCCGTTGCGGCTGAGCGTGACGAACTTGCGGCCACCCAGATCGGTTTCGGCGCTGATGCGCGCCAGCGCGTCGGTGATCGTCTGCGCGCCCTGGGCGCCCGTCAGCAACTCGGCGGTGGTCTCCGCCTCTTCCTCGATCGCGACGTCGATGTCGTGCAGCAAACGGTTGCCGAACATCTGCACGAGGAGCCACCCCGCGGCGAGCGACAGCGGCACCAGCAACGCCAGCACGGCGACCAGCAGACGCAGACGGATGGACCGCTGCATCACGCCTCCTCGCGCATCACGTAGCCGGCGCCGCGCACGGTGTGCAGCAGCCGCGGCGCCCCGGGTTGCTCGATCTTCTTGCGCAGCCGCGTGACGAACACTTCGATGAGGTTGGACAGCGAGTCGTAGTGATCGCCCCAGACGTGCTCGGCGAGCATGGTGCGGGTGACCACCTCGTCGGCGTGCCGCATCAACAACTCGAGCATGCTGAACTCGCGCGCCGTCAGCTCGATCGGACGCCCGGCCCGTTGCGCCTGACGACGCACGACGTCGAGTTGCAGGTCGCCGACGCGCAACGTCAGCGCCCGCGGCGCGCGTCCGCGCCGGTGCAACGCCCGGATGCGCGCCAAGAGCTCACTGAAGGCGAACGGCTTGGCCAGATAATCGTCGGCGCCGGCGTTCAGTCCGGCGACACGATCGTGCACCGAGCCACGCGCCGTCAGGATCAACACCGGCACGTCCATCGCCGCGCTGCGCAGACGGCGCAGCAGCTCGCTGCCGTCCGCGTCGGGCAGACCGAGGTCGAGCACGACGAGATCGTAGGGATCGAGCCGGAGTCGCGCCCACGCATCGTCGACCGTGCCGCAGACGTCGACCACCCACGCCGCTTCCTGCAGGCCGCGCTGCAGGTGGCGCGCCAGCGTCGCTTCGTCCTCAACGACCAGCAGGCGCATGCAGCGGCTCCGTTCCCGCCGGCGCCGGCCGGGCGAGCAACAAGAAGAGAAGCGGCACGCCGATGAGCGAGAACAGCATCGACAGCGACAGGCCGCCCAGGATGGCGATCGCCAGCGGCTGCTGCATCTGACTGCCGGCACCGATCCCGACGGCCAACGGCGCCAGGCCGGCGACCGCCGCCAACGACGTCATCAGGATCGGCCGCAAGCGCACGCCGCCGGCGCGCACCAGCGCGCCGCGCAGATCTCCGCTGCGCCGATACTCACGCAAGGCGAAGTCGAGCAACAGGATGCCGTTCTTGGCGACGATCCCCACCACCATGATCATGCCGACGATCGACGACACATTAAGCGCTGTGCCGGTGGCCCACAAGCTCAACAGACTGCCGGACAACGCCAGGCTGCTGCCCAGCGCGATCGCCACGACCGCGGCGAGCGAGCCGAACTCCACCAACAGCAACGCCGCGACGCACCCGACGGCACCCATGAAGACCAGCATCAGCTCCGAGAAGGCCTGCTGCTGGCTGGCGTAGAGCCCGCCATACTCGAGGGTGATTCCACTCGGCAGCACCAGGTCACGCCCGAGTCGTTGCTGCACCTCAGCCGTCGCCGAACCGAGATCGCGTTCGTTGAGACGTGCCGTGACCCGTACCAGTTGCCGCAGATTTTCCCGCGAGCGTTGCGCTTCCTGCGGGCCCGGAGCCAGGCGCGCCACCGAACGCAACGGCGCCAGCCGTCCCTGCGGCGCCACCAACGTCAGGTCGCCGACCGTTTCCAGGCGGTCACGATACGGGTCGGGATAGCGCAGGCGCAGCGGCAGGGCGCGGTCGCCTTCGAGGACCTGACCGACCACCGTGCCGGTCTCGGCTGTCTGGACCCAGTGCTGGACGGTGGTGGCCGTCAGGCCGAGCAAGTTGGCGCGCTGCTCATCGACCTCGACCTGGTACGTCGGCCCGACCGCGGTGATGCCGTCGAAGTTGTCGACCACTCCCGGGACGTCGGCGATGACGGTGTTGGCGGCGCCCGCCGTCCGCTCGAGCGCCGCTTCGTCGCTACCGAACAGCTTGATTTCCACCGGGCGCGGGTTGCCGCTGAGATCGCCGATCATGTCCCCCATGATTTGCACAAACTCGACGCGTAGGCCCGGCACCTGCGCGTGGATGGCGTCGCGGACATCGTCCATCACCGCTTCGATGTTGCGGTGGCGGTCCGACTTGAGGCGCACGGAGTAGTCGCCGCGGTTCGTCTCGGTGAGGAAGAAGCCGAGCTCCGCGCCGGTGCGGCGCGCAAACGACGCGACCTCGGGCGTGTGCTGGAGGACGGCATCCACTTTCTCCAAGAGTCGGAGGGTCTCGGGCAGCGCGGTGCCGGGTGGCGACCAGTAGTCGAGCACGAACGCGCCTTCATCCATTTCGGGGACGAAGCCGGTGTCGACGTGGCGGTAGGCCAGGATGGCGAGCAGCACGAACACGACGCCGACGAGCAACGCGACCCAGGTGTGCGCCAGCATCCAGTGGAGGCCGCGCGTGTAGAAACGACTCAACCAGGTCGCCAGCCGATCGCCCGGCCCTTCGCTGGCGCGCCGCGTCTCCCCCGACTCGAGCGTCGCTGCCAATGCCGGCGTGAAGCTCAGCGCCAGGACGAGCGACACCAGCAAGGCCACCGACATGGTCACCGCCAGCGGCCGGAAGAACGCCCCGGGCACGCCGCTCAACAGCCCGAGCGGCAGCAACACCGCCACCGGCGTCAACGTCGAGCCGAGTAGGGCATGGGTGATCTCGTTGACCGACGCCGGCAGCGCCACGTCGCCTGGCTCGCCGAGGATGCGGTGCCGGTGAAAGTTTTCGACCACGACGATGGCGTCGTCGAGGATCAGACCGATACCGGCGGCGATGCCGCCCAGGGTCATCAAGTTGAACGTCATGTCCAGCGCCCGCAGCACGATGCAGGTGAGCAGCACGGTGGCCGGGATGACGGCGGCGGCGACCAGCGTGGTGCGCGTGTGCGCGATGAAGAAGAAGATGGTCCCGACCGCGAGCAGCAGACCGATGGCGATGCTGTCGCGCACGCTGCGCAGCGCTTCGCGTACCAGATCGGCCTGGTCGTAGAATGCCGAGAACCGGTACTCGGGATGGGCGCGTGCCAGCGCCGCCACACGGCGTCGCACGCCGTCGGAGATGCTGACGGCGTTTCCCGACGGTTGACGGGAGACGCCGATCAGCACCGCGGTCTCGCCGTTGGCCGCGGCGCGCGTGAAGTCTTCACGCAGCGTGGGCTCGATACGCGCCACATCCGCGAGTCGTACGGGCGTACCGCGGTCCTCGGCGACGACGACGTTCAACAACCCTTCCGGCTCGGTGCCCTGTCCGCGCACCACCGTCAGCGTGAGGTGGTAGCCATCACGCACTTGCCCGCCGGCGGCAATGACGTTCGAGCTGCGCACCGCCGCCTCGACGGCGGCGAGGTCGAGACGGTGCTGCAGCAGTGCCGTCGGATCGACGGTCAACGCGTACTCGCGCAGCTTGGCGCCGTTCAGCTCGACTCGGTACACCCCGGGAATGGTGCGCAACTGCGGCGCCGCTTCGTAGATGACGAAGTCGGAGGTTTGCGCCAGCGTGCGCTGCGTCGAGCTGACCGCGATGCCGAGGATCGGGAACGCCGAGGTGTCGAGCATGCGCGCTTCCATCTCGGTGGCGACCGGCAGCTCGCCGCGGGTTTCCTCCATCGCCGCCTGCACCCGTTGCAGGGCGCGCAGCATGTCGTCGTTCCAGCCGAACACCAGGTCGAGCTCGGCGCCACCGCGTGTCGTCAGCGAACGAATGGTCTCGACGCCGAGGATGCTGGTCATGGCGTTCTCGAGCGGACGCGTCACCGTGGTGAGCGTTTGTTCGATCGGCAGGTCACCGGCCCGCGCGATGAGACTGATGCGATGGAAGGCCACTTCCGGAAAGATCGCCACCGGGATCGTTGCCGCGGCCCACAGCCCCGCGGCGACAGACAATACCGTCAGCCCGAGGATGGCGACGCGGTGGCGAAGGATGAGGTCGCCGATCATTGGTGGCTCGCCACCGGTTGCGGCTCGATCGGCGTGTCGTCGGGCAATGCGTACTGGCCGTTGGTGAGGACCAGCTCTCCGGCGGCGAGCCCCTGCGTCACCTCGACGTTCGTTGCCGTGCGCACTCCCAGCTGCAGCGTGCGCCGCCGTGCCGTGCCGTCGGCGACGACCATGACTGTGCCTTCGTCGGTCACATTCGACGTCAGCAATGCCGAGCGCGGAATCAGGATCGCACCGCGATGCTGCGCTACGATGATCCGCACCTGGACCGGAGCGTGGAGCAACGGCGGTTGGAGCGGGGTTGTGAGCGTGATGCGCACCGGGACGGTTAGCGTCTGCGGGGTGAGTGCGCTGATCATCCCCGCAACCTGGCCGGTGACCGTCATGCTGCCGGTGCTGACTTCTGCCGGCATGTCGACGTGCACGCGGGCGGCCGACTCGACCGGGACCTGCGCCAGCGCGTACAGTGAGCGCGGATCGAACAGCTCCAGGAGCACGTCGTTCTGAGCCACCTGCTCGCCGGGGTTGTGGAGCCGTTCGGCTACGACGCCGGTGAAGGGCACGCGCAGAGGAATGTCGCGCGCCGCGAGCTCGCGCTGCAGGGTGCGGGCGCGTGCGCGTTCCGACTGGCTCAGTTGCGCCGCGCCGTCGAGGAAGGCGAAGCCGTGCACGGCGGCGTCGTTTTCGAGGGAGATGACACGTGCCGCCGCTTCGCCGGCTGCAAGGGTATCGCCGGGGTGCGCGCTCAGGACGGTCACGCGGCCCGCCACGGGTGAAGCGAGCCGCAGCACGGAGAGCGCGGCGGTCTCGCCCGTCACTGTCAACGCATCGGTCACGTCGCCCCGCGTTGGGGCGCTGACCTCCACCCGTACGGGCTGCGGTGCTTGCGGCGGTGCCTCGTGGTCCTCATGGCAAGCGACCAAGGTGAGCGTCAGCACACAGAGCTGGAGCGAGCGCCGCGTCATGGCGTGACCTCCCCGATGAGTTGCTGCTGCTTGACCACGCCCATGCGGTAGGCCAGCTGCGCGCGGGCGACCGCGAGTTGCGCGTCGACGTGCTGGCTGAGCGCATCAAGCACTTCGAGCAGCCGCACGTTGCCGCCGCCGAAGTAGCGAGCCCGCATCAGCACGAAGCTCTCGGCGGCGCGCGGCACGCTGCGCTGCCACCGGTCGAGATCGGTTGCGGCGTGATGGGTCTCGATGTTGGTGCGGTTGAGTGCCGCGGTGAGCGCTTGCCGCGCCTCCTGCAGCAGCGCTTGGGCGCTCTCGGCGGCTGCCGCCGCGGCGGCGACACGCGCCGCGGTGGCGCCGCCGTCATACAAGGGAACGGAGAGCCCGAACAGAAATTGAGCGCCGCCATTTTCCCGGAATGTGGTGTCCGGGATCACACCAAGGGCGCCGCTGCTGGCGGTCAGATCGAGATGCGTGCGCCATTCACTGCGCACCGCTTCGGCGTCGCGGCGCGCCGCTGCCGCGCTGGCTTGGGCATCGACGATGAGCGGGCTGGCCTCGATGGCCGCGCTGTCGGCCGGGGTGAAGTGCACGGCCGGGGGTTCGACCAGCGCTTCCGGCGTCAGGTCGGCGCCGATGAGGGTGCGCAGCTCGCTCACGGCCGCGTCGCGGTCGGCGGTCGCGGCGCGCTCGGCGGCGTCGCTGCTGTCGGCAGCCAGCGTGGCGCGCAGCACGTCGTTGCGGGTCACCAGGGCGACCTGCTCCTGACGTTCGAGCAGGGCCGTATAGTCGCGCAGCGTGCCCAGCGTGTGGTGGTGAATAGCGGCTTCGGCGTCCGCCGCGACGGCGGCGAGATACGCCGTGCGGGTAGCGAAGGCGACGTCCGCACGCCGCTGTTGCTGCAGGGCGTTTGCCGAGGACAGTCGCGCCCGCGCGGCGGCGAGTTGGGCATCGCGCAGGCCGCCGTCGAAGAGGGTGGTGTCGACGGTCAGGAGCGCCGCGGTGCTGCCACCGTTGGTGACGGCCTCGTCGAAGCCGGCGGAACGGCCGTACTCGCCGCGCGCCGACAGCCGCGGGGCATACGCGGCACGCGCGGCGCGCAGCCGCGCCGCCGCGGCGTCGACGTCGAAGGCGGCAGCCCGTGCCGCCGGCGACCGCGCCAGCGCCAGGGCGACGCACTCATCCATGCTCAGCGCCGTCGCGATCGACGGCATGCACGCCAGCCCCACGAGCGCCGCTGCGCCACCAGTCCACCATCGCACCAGCTCAGGGTAGCGAACTGCTCCTGAACCCAAGGTGAACGGAGGCTGAATTTCCGTTCAGGTGCGGGAGTTCAGCCCAGCGGGTAGAGAATGTCCCTGGTCACCTGATGACAGGCCTTCAGCACGTCGGCAGGTAGCGTCGCGTCGGCGGCCGCCAAGGTGTCGGTGAGCTGCTCCGGGCGCGTGGCGCCGATGATCGTCGAGCCGACGAAGTCGTGTGTCAGCGTCCAGGCCGTGGCCAGCGTCAGCACCGACAGGCCGGCGTCCTTGGCGATGGCCATGAAGCGGGTCGTGGACTCCAACGTGCGCGGGCTGACGAAACGCCGCGCCATCGCCTGCGAGCGGGGGTTGCCTTCATTGTAGAGCGTGAAGCGCGCGCCAGCGGGCCGCGCCCCGTCGAGGTACTTGCCGCTCAGCACGCCGCCGGCGATCGGGCTGTAGGGCAGCAGGCTGACCTGCTCGCGCCGGCACACTTCCGCGAGCTCGTCTTCGAAGCGCCGATTCAACAGGCTGAAGTTGTTCTGGATGGTTTCGTAGCGCGCCAGGCCGCGGGTATCGCTGGTCCACAGGCTCTTGGTGAGCCCGTAGGCCGTCTCGTTGCTGCAGCCGGCGTAGCGGATCTTGCCGGCTTCGACGAGGCGGGTGAGCGCTTCGAGCGTCTCCTCGATGGGCACACCGCGGTCCGGCCAGTGCGTCTGATACAGGTCGATGTAGTCGGTCTGCAACCGCCGCAAGCTCGCCTCGACGGCGCGCTCGATGTGATGGCGATCGAGCGAGCCCTTGTTCTCGCGCACCGGCGACAAGAACCACCCGCCGCCGGGGCCGGCAACCTTGGTCGCGATGAACACGGCATCACGCGGCTTGCCTGCCAGCCATTTGCCGACGATCTCCTCGCTGCGTCCGGCGTACTTTGGGTTTGGCGGCACGGGGTACGTCTCGGCAACATCATATAAGTCGACGCCGGCGTCGTAGGCCCGATCGAGAATGGCGTCGCTGGTACGTTCGTCGGCTTGGTTGCCGAAGGTCATGGTGCCGAGACAAATCTCCGAAACTACCAGGCCGGTGCGGCCCAGACGGCGGTGCTTCATGCGGCTCCTCCCGGTTGCGCTCGAATCCTCAGCGGCGTGGAACCACTGATCCATTGAAGAAATGCAGCGCTGAGTCAATGGTGCCGGCGCGGCAATTGATTTTGCAGGGGTGGTTGTCTATCGTCGCCCGCCGAGGATGCATTCGTGCTGAAATTCATTCGTCGCCACGCCGACGCCGCGTGGGTGAAGTTCATCTTCCTCGCGATCGTCATCGTGTTCATCTTCTGGGGCATGGGTGGCGTCGTCGGGGGAGAAAAGGCGCAAATCGTGGCTCGGGTCAACAACGAGACGATCGAGCCGGCCGACTTCGATCGCGCCTTCACCGGCTTGCAGCGCTTCTACCGCGACGTCTACAAGGACAACTTCAAGCCGGAGCTGATCAAGGCGCTCGACCTCAAAGGACGCGCGGTCGACCAGCTCATTCAGGTGGCATTGCTGCAGCAGGAAGCCAACCGCATCGGCTTGCAGGTCGGGGAGACCGAGCTGCGCGACAGTATCCGTGCGGTGCCGGCGTTCCAGCAGGACGGGGTCTTCAGCAAGGATCTCTACGTCCGCGCCCTGCGCGCCAACAACCTGACGCCGGGAGACTTCGAGGACGCGGAACGACAAGAGTTGCTCGTCAAGAAGATGCAGGACCTGATCACCGCCGGCATTCACGTCAGTGACGCCGAGGTCCACGAGCGCTTCATGTTCGACAACGAGAAGGTCAACCTGCGCTACATCAAGGTCGACCCGGCCGCGTTCATTCCGGAGGTCAAGCTCACCGACGAAGAGGTGCAGGCGTACTTCGACAAGAACAAGGAGAGTCTGCGTGAGCCGGAGCGGGTACGCATCGAGTACATCGTCTATGCGCCGGAGCGGTTCACCGATAAGGCCGACGTCGCCGACGCCGAGATTCAACGCTACTACGACGCGCACCAGACCGACTATCAGGTGCCCGAACAAGTTCGCGCCCGCCACATCCTGCTGAAGGTTGCGCCCGACGCCGACGATGCGCTGAAGGCCGAAGTGCGCAAGAAGGCCGAGGAGGTCCTGGCCAAGGTGAAGGCCGGCGAGGACTTCGCCGAGCTTGCCAAGCAGTACTCGGAGGACTCGACGGCGGGCGAGGGGGGTGACCTGGGGCTGTTCGATCGCGGCAAGATGGTGAAACCGTTCGAAGACGCGGCGTTCGCCCTGGCGCCCGGCGCAACCAGCGACATTGTCGAAACGACCTTTGGGTTCCACATCATCAAGGTGGAAGCGAAGCAGGAAGCACACACACGGACACTCGATGAGGCCCGCGCGCAGATTCTGGCGACGCTCAAACAGGAGAAGGCTCGCGAGTTGGCGCAGGCGCAGGCCGAGGCCGATCGTGCCAAGGTCGCTGGCGGCCAGAGCATGGCCGCGGTTGCGCAAGCCGCCGGGCTCAGCGTCGCGGCGCCCGCGCCGTTCGCACAAGCCGAAGTGATCGTCGGCTTGGGCCGCAACCCGACGCTGGAGCAAGCAGCGTTCGCCGGGAAGGCCGGTGATGTGGGCGCGGTCGTCGACACGCCGCAGGGTGCCTGCTTGTACCGTGTGCTCGAGAAGATCGATGCGCACATTCCGCAGCTGGCGGACGTGCGCCCTAAGGTCGAGGAGAAGCTGAAGAACGAGAAGGCCGCGGGGCTCGCCAAGGCGAAGGCCGATGCGCTCCTGGCGGCGGCGCAGAAGGGCGATCTGCAGGCGGTGGCGACGGCGGAGAACTTGAAGGTCGAGGAGACCGGCGGCTTCGCGCGCGAAGGCGGGTACGTGCCCGGCATCGGCAACGCGCCGGACCTCAAGAAGGCGGCGTTCCAGCTGACGCCGGAGAAGCCGGTTGCGCCCGCCGTGTACACGGCGTCGGGCAGCAGCGTCATCGCGGCGTTGAAGGAACGCATCGCGCCGGACGAGGAGAAGTTCAAGACGGACAAGGACAACCTGCGCCGCCAAGCCGAGGAGAAGCGCAAGGGGCAGGTGATGGAAGAGTTCGTCAATTACCTCAAGGCGCGGGCCTCGATCCAGATCAGCCAGGACTTTCTCGCCAGCGTGTCCGACACCGGCGTCGTCACTGACGGCGGCCGGCGGCGGCGCTGAGGCAGACGGTGGCGCCTGCGGCTGACGACGCCGGCGCGGCAGTCACCGCCGACGCGCGTACGTCGGCGTTCTTCCTTCCATCCGGACCCCTCGGCTGCCTGCTAGTGCACGGGTTCACCGGCACGCCGCAGGAGATGCGCTTCCTCGGCGACCAGTTGCATGCGCGCGGGCACTCCGTACGCGGAGTCCAACTCGCCGGTCACGCGGCGCCGCCCGAGGAGCTGGAACGGTGTCGCTGGCAAGACTGGTACGACTCGACGCGTGCCGGACTGACGGCGTTGCAGTCGCACACGCCACGGGTCGTCGTCGTCGGGCTGTCGATGGGCGCGTTGCTGGCCACCAAGCTGGCGGTCGAACATCCGCAGGTCGTCCGCGGCGTGGTGTTGCTGTCGCCGGCGTTCCGCCTCTCCAATCCGTGGCTGCGTCGCCTTGGCGCGGCGCTGCCGCTGCTATCGCTGCTGCGCCCGTCGCAGCGCTTCGCCCGCAAGCATGGGCGCGACATTGCCGATCCCGTGGCGCGGGCGCAGAGCCCGAGCACCCCACGCGTCCCGCTGCGGGCGTTGCACCAACTGCTGGTGTTGCAGCGGCATGCGGGACGGTTGCTGCCGCACCTGCAGCAGCCGGTGTTGCTGATCCATTCTCGTCAAGACCATACCTGCCCGGTCGAGAACGTTGGATTCGTCGAGCGGGCACTGCCGCGGCGGGCCCAGTCGATGCTCCTCGACGAAAGCTACCACGTGATCACGATAGACCGCGACCGGGAGCGCGTCGCCGCCGCCGTAGCGGCGTTCGTCGAGCAGACGATGGGTGAGTCGAGCTGAGGCAGCGGTCGTTCAGTGCAACGCCCGCATCCGGCAGCGCGTGCACAGCTGCGCCCCGGCTGAGGCATGCGCGATGGTCAAGGCTTCACCGCACGTGGAGCAGGGAACGTGCGAGTCGGGCTCGATCAGGGTCGCCCGCCAGTGCTGGCGACCGGCACGCACATCGACCCAACGGTCGCGTCGCACCCGGTCGGTGATGTGCTCGAACAGGAGCTGCCGATCGTATTCGCTGCGCAACGGCATGATCAGCCCGCCGGTGGAGGAGCGTACTGCAACTTGGCCGGAGTACTTCATCGTGGGTGCTCGCGCTGTGTGCAACCACGGTGCCAGCAAGGGCGTCTCGGCGTGCATGGCCTGAGGCCGAATGGACCGTTCTGATTCACGCACACTTCTGTCCGCGATCAGGCGAATCGTCGCCGCTGGCGCGCGGCTCAGAATGGGTAGTCGATGCCCGTGAAGGCGGATGCCGAACCCCCGGATGTGCCGATGTCGACATACGCAACAACCTGTGGGACGGCGACCGCCCGAAAGCCGACGCCGCCGACCGGGTGTAGCTTGTCCAGTGGGATCTCGTTGGTCGAGTTGAAGACCTTGCCGAGATCGAGGAACGGGGCGATCTCCAGGTGGGCGCGAACCCCGAACACCTCGCGCTCGTACACATTGCTCCGGAGCTCGCTCTGCACAAAGAAGCGGTGATTGTCGGTAAACCGGTGGCTCCCATAGCCGCGCAGGCTGTGGAAACCGCCGACGCTGTTGCGCTCGAAGAAGGGCGCGTTGTTGCCGTCCGGGAGATAATCCAAGACGCCGTGTAGCGCGACCACGTACCGCTTGTCATCGCGCAGGGGCATATAGGCCTTGCCCTCGAGGCCGTATTTGACGAAGGAGAAGGAGCTTCCGAGAGCCTTGTCGACCACTTCGATTCCGCCGGTGCCGAACACACCTTCGGTGGGAATGCCCGGATCGTCGCGGGTGTCGTAGGCCAGCCCGAACCGGGTGCCGATGATCGTGCCGCCGTCGACGCCTCTAATGGTGGAGAATCCCGAGGCCGGATCACGCAGATCGGGCAAGCTACTCACCGCCCCGTGGCTGATGCGGACATGACGGACGCGTCCTTCGATGAAGCTGTCAAGCCGGTACGGGAGATTGACGCTGGCAGAGACGATTCCGCCGTCGGTGTTCGACGTGTAGTTGGTCTCCGCCGACGCCGGGGTGTGGTTGCCGAAACCGAAGAAGCGTTCGAACGGGTCTTGTTCGTGCTGCCCCTTCGCTGCCACGTCGATCCAGCCGGCCAGCACGTCTTCACCCGAATAGTTGGCCTCGAAATACTCGCCGCGCGTGCTGCCCTTGCCTCCAGTAATGAAGTACCGTTGCTTGGGATCGGGATAGCCGAAGTATCGAAAGGTAGGGGTGACGCCGGTGATGTCGTTGTACCGTACGTCGGGCGCAATGATGTTGCTGATCGACTTGCTTTCGTTGGTCCCCAACAGGACCATCAGCAGGCCGACCGTGGTGCCCTCGTTCGGGTCGACGATGACTTCTGGAATCGGGATGATGCTGGTTTCGGCGCCGGCGGGTCTCGGCCAGGCGGTCGCGCTGAGCAGGCACCCTAAGGCGACCCCGACGACGACATATATGGCTGCGTGGCGCTGCATGGCGGCCCCACAAGACCATAGGCGTGCGGCCAAGAAAAGCCGACGGCTCGAAACCAACCGGTAAATCTGGCATCGTGTTCGCCTCGATCGAGTCTTTGGCAGTGAGCATCTCCGACCGGATCGGTCTTGATTGCGCCTGTGCGGTCGGTTAGTGTCCCGCTCTACACGGGGACGGAGGAGCTTCGGATGAAGACGCTTTTTCTCAACCCCCCTTCCTATGATGACTTTGATGGTGGGGCGGGGTCGCGATATCAAGCTACGCGCGAGGTGTGGTCGTTCTGGTACCCCACCTGGCTGTGCTACCCGGCAGGGATGATCGAGGGCAGCCGCGTCCTCGACGCCCCGCCGGAGCACCTCAACCAAGCGCAGACCGTGGCCATCGCCGCGGACTACGACCTGGTGGTCCTGCACACCAGTACGCCGTCATTCAAGCTCGACGCGCGGACGGCGGAGATGATCAAGGCTGCCAACGCGCACTGCACCATTGCCTTCGTTGGCGGCCACGTCACCAGCTTGCCCGACGAATCCCTGAAGGCCTCGCCGGCCATCGACCTGGTTGCCCGCAAGGAGTTCGACTTTGCCCTGCGCGATGTTGCAGCGGGCAAGGACTGGGCAAGCATCCCGGGCATCAGCTACCGGCGTAACGACGTCATCGTACACAACCCGGAGCCGCTGCCGCTCAGCCGCGAGCAGCTCGACGGGTTGCCGTTCGTGACCCAGATCTATCACCGTGACCTCGACTACCTGAAGTACAACAGCCCCTATTGTCAGTATCCATACGTGTCCCTCTACACCGGTCGCGGCTGCCCGGCGCGCTGCACCTTTTGTCTGTGGCCGCAGGTGACCACCGGGCATTCCTACCGCACCCGCAGCCCCGAGAACGTCTTCGAAGAAGTGCAGGACATGCGGCGGCTCTTCCCGCAGATGAAGGAAGTCTTCTTCGACGACGATACCTTCACGGCGGACCCGCCGCGGGCGCGCCAGCTCGCTGAGCTCTTCAAGCCGCTCGGCCTGTGCTGGTCGACGAACTCGCGCGCCAACGTCGACCGCGATACGCTGCGCACCATGAAGGAAGGTGGGCTGCGCCTGTTCGTGGTGGGCTACGAGTCGGGCAACGAGCAGATCCTCAAGAACATCAAGAAAGGGGTCAGCGTCGAGCGGGCCCGACGGTTCACCAAGGACTGTCACGACCTCGGCATCCTGATCCACGGCACGTTCATCGTCGGCTTGCCCGGCGAGACCATGCAGACCATCGAAGAGTCGATTCGCTTCGCGCGCGAGATGAATCCCGAGACCATCCAGGTGTCCTTGGCGTCGCCGTATCCCGGCACGCACTTCTACGAGTACGTGAAGGAGCAGAACTTCCTGGTGCAAGACGTCTACAACGACGAGGCCGGCTACCAGAAGTGCACGGTCAGCTATCCGGAAGCGTCGGCGGAGCAGATCTTCGACGCCGTCGAGCGCTTCTATCGCAAGTACTACTTCCGACCGAAGTACTTCTGGAAGGCCGCCAAGAAGATGGTGCGGAGCGCCGACGAGCGCAAACGCATGATGCGCGAAGCCGGTGAGTTCCTGTCGACCATGCGTAAGCGTCGCAACGGCACGGCGACCGCCGGCGCCAGCAGCCCGGTGGTCTGAGGCCCCGCGCCGGCCGCGTGCGTCAACCGCTGCTGAGCGCGCTGCATGTACACCGCGTCGCTGCTAGCGATACTGGCCAGCGCCGCGATGACCGTCGGCCTCTACTTCATGAAGCGGCAGGCCGAGCGCCTGCCGTCGCTCGGCGGCGGTTGGCGTTGGCGCGCCTGGGTGGCGTTTGTCTGCGACCCGTTCTGGCTGCTAGGCCTGGTGTTGCAGATCGCCGGCTTTCTCTTGTACCTGTCGGCCTTGCACGATGCCCCGCTGTCCATCGTGCACACGGCCTTGAACGGCGGGATCGCGCTTTTCGTCGTTCTAGCCGTCGTCGGTTTGCGTGAGGTGATCCGCCCGCTCGAGTGGCTCGGCGTGTCGATCATCACGGGCGCGCTGATTGCCCTCAGTTTCTCGCTACCTGTTAGCCCGCCCGCGGCGTCAGCGCCGCACGGCATCGTGCTGTTCTCCCTGGCGCTGAGCGGGCTCGCCGCGCTGGCGCTGGCGGGCGATCCGTCCGCCAGCCGCGCCATCGGCTTGAGTGTCAGCAGCGGCCTGGCACTCGGCCTCGGGTCCGTGTACGCCA
>Ga0335082_10001814_pt1 | contig 22815 bp, 19 predicted proteins | sample Lox_Sample_41_FD_206718 | JGI IMG/M metagenome (GOLD analysis project Ga0335082, IMG submission 206718) | Soil microbial communities from Loxahatchee National Wildlife Refuge, Florida, United States - Lox_Sample_4.1 | ecosystem: Environmental > Terrestrial > Soil > Wetlands | place: USA...
GAGGGCTCCCCAAAAAACAATTATGCCGGGGCGCTCCGCTGAGGGGCCGAGGCACCCCGGCTATTCCCGCCCGCCTCCGCAGTGAGCGAGCAAGGAACTTGTACAGAATCTCGTTCCGCCCTTCGTCTGGCGTCTAGCTTTCTTCGTTGTTGCGCAGGAATTCGTAGCGCTCGATCGCGGCCACGACGCCTACGCTGCCTTCGTCACGGTTTTCCGTGCGCTGCACGCGGCCGAGGCAACGCACCCGGACTGGCCCGGCCAGCGTGATCTCGTTCGGCAGCGTCAGCAGGATCTCCACCGGAGACCCCTCTTTGACGTCCTTGGCTAGAAAGAAATAGACACCCCGGGAGCTTACATCGCGGGATTCAGTATTGGTTTCCCCTACAGCTGCGCCCGTAGTCCAACGAACAGTCAGCGGGAGCCGCATGGAGAAACGTTGAGTTGTGCGGCGTTCTGTGCCGGTCAAGGCAGGCCTCCCTCATCGAAGGCAAAGTGTATCCGGGGTCTACCTGGCCTTCAATAGGACTCGGGATTCAAAATTAAAGCGGGCGAAAAAAGTACGAATGTACTAGAACCTTCTAAATTCTGGATTTGCTTCAACTGGAAACACTGAAAACAAAAGGAATGACGGCCCTCCCGGCCGCTCTTATTGCCAAACTCGAATTGGGAATTTACTGGTTGTCGATTAGCCGGTGGTGAATCGCGTAGAGGGCCAGCTCCAGGCGGTCGGAAACACCCAATTTATCGAAGATGTTGTGGAGGTGGTTTTTTACCGTCTGCTCGGAGATGAATAGCTTCTCGCCAATCTCTTTGTTCCGGAAGCCCTGGGCCACAAGCTGAACAATTTCTTTTTCACGGTCCGAAAGCAGCGGCTTCTCGCGCCGCGGCCCAGAATCGGAAGACTTCGCGAAGGCCTTCATCACTTCGGCGGTCATGCGGTTATCCAGCCAGATTTCGCCGGCGTGCACGCGATGAATGCTCTTTACCAGCAAATCGGTCGCGGATTGCTTCAGCACCACGCCGCGCGCGCCCAGGCGCATGGCCCGCACCACGTCGCGGTCATCTTCCGCCGCCGTCAGAACGATCACTCGGGTCGGCGTCTGGTCGAAATTTACTTCTTCCAGTACGGCCAGCCCGTCCTTATCGGGCATGCGGAGGTCCAGCAACAAGATGTCCGGCTTCAGCTTGGCCAGCAGCTTGATGCATTCTGCGCCGTTCTGCGCCTCTCCGACGATGGTGATATCTTCATCGCCATCAATCAGTTTGCGGAGCCCATCGCGAAAAATCGCGTGGTCGTCCGCCATGAGTACCCGTATTTGCTGTTTGGTCTTCGCCATATCAGCCGAGCGGTACCTCGATCGTTAAACGCGCACCATGACCAGGGTTCGATTCCACGGTCAGCACGCCCCCGACCGTGCGCGTTCTTTCCTTGATGGAAATTGGACCCAGCCGCAGGCGGTCCAGCTCATCCCCTGTGAAGCGCCCGGCGAAACTGAACCCCTCGCCGTTATCGTCCACCACGAGGGTGAGTCGGCTGTCATCCTGCGACAGTTTTACCACGACATGGGAAGCCTTCGCATGCTTTTTTATGTTATTGAGTGCTTCTCTGTATATCTGGAAAATCTCCCGGCACACCCTGTCCGGGGCGTGCAAATCCACCGAATCCACCAGCAGGTCCAAGGCCAGCGTGGACTCGTTCCGGAAGCGCTCCGCAAACCCTCGCATCAGATCCACCAAGTCCGCCGACTGCACGCGCAGCGGCCGCAGGTCCGTTACCAGGTGTCTCAGCTCCCCGCCTTCGTTTTTCACGGTCTGCTGCAGCCCCGCCAGACCTGTTTCCACCTGATCCGGGTGCGTGGAAACCTTTCGCCGTAACACGTCAATCTGGATCTCAATGCTCAAGAGCGTTTGCAGGATGCCGTCGTGCAGGTCGCGCGATATTCGGGAGCGCTCGGCTTCAATCGCCCTGGCCCGCAGGTGCCGCAGCAGGAACACATTTTCCAGCGACGCGCTGATGTGCATGGAGATCCGCTCAAACCACGCCAAATCTTCCTGTGCGAAAGGCGGCTGGCCCGGCCTGCGGTTCAACAAAAACAGGCGTCCGGCCGCGTGCCCTTCCTGATCGAACGCCACAGAAATGAAATTTTTGATGGCGAACTCCTGCTGCGTCGGCCCCGGGATGCGCGGCAGGATTTTCAATGCCTGCTTGTTCCGGCGATCCCAGCCAAAGCCGATTCCCTTGCCTTCCAGCGAATTCCAGCAAAGAGACGCTTCCATATCGTCCAGCAGAAATCCGTCGGCGCGCGTCGTCGGCAGATTTTCCGGCACCAATCGCTCGCTTTCACCGGACTTCAACCGCCAAAGGAAAATCCGCTCCAGATCGGCGTCGCGATAGGCAAGCAGGGCCGCTTCGGTCTGAAATTCCGCGCAAAGCTCTTCCAGCAGCAAGCGCAACGATTCCGCTAACCCCAGGTCTACGTGCATGCTGTTCGAAATTCGCGACAAAAAATCCTGCTGCGCCGCAAATTGCCGATTTTTGTCCCCGAGGAAGGCCAGGCCCACCGTCCCCAGAAAGGACGCTGCAAAAAACGACACTGAGTACGCCAGATCCCGGGCCCCCGGCGCCGAATCGCCCCGGTGCATGTCCAGCGCGAACCCCAACAGCAACAACCCGAAACATAACGTGGCCGCATACCGCAAATTCCACCGATAACCCGCCGCAAACGCCACGAAAAACATCAGGAACCACGTTGGCAGCAACTCCGGCGAGAGGTACAGAAAAATTCCCGCAACCAGCACATCGCACAGCAACGGCAGTCGCCATTGGTACCGCCGCAAAACCCGCTCCAGCGCCAACACCAGCACGCCTGCGATGACGTACGAAATCAGAAATGCCAGCGGCCCTTCGACCTGCCTTGCAGGGCGCAGTTCCAGCAGGCCTAACAAAGCCAGCGTCGCGATCACCGGCCGCGCGTAGGCTATCTGCAATTCGAAATGAAGCTGGTCCGTCGGCTGCGGATTCATGCGCGGGGCCACATCCTCATGAAGGGCGACCGGATTAGCCTGGGGTCCCCTTCTCCGCCCAGTCTAGCAATTCCCTAAATCGCATTGGACGGCACTGAACTCCAGCGTTCCGCACTCGTTATCAGTTGATCCAACAATCAACCGCTGCTCGCCTCGTCCAACCGCCTCTTTTCCGGCGCCGCAAAGCGCCCCTTTTTCGCTTCCTGCTTGCGTGCTAAACTGAGGTTCTGCGGTGGGAGTAGCTCAGCTGGTAGAGCGTCGGTCTGTGGCACCGAATGTCGCGGGTTCAAATCCCGTCTCCCACCCCAAATCACCTCGTCAGTCTGTACTATTTCAAAGACCTTTCAGAGCGTATCCGTGTAACTTTTTTCGCCCGATTTTCTCTTCCTAACGAATGTCTATGGTATAAGGTTTCCCCAATAGCGGCGTCCTCAAAACAGACTGCTGGACAGGCGGCTTCCCGCCGAATACAAGGAATCACCGATGAAGGCAGCGAAAAACTCCAAGACTCCAAAGACTCTCGTAATTGACATCGGCGGCACCAACGTCAAGATGCTCGCCACAGGGCAAAAAGAACCTACGAAATTCCCTTCGGGCCCCAAGATGACCGCCGCCGAAATGGTCAAGCAGGTCAAAGCGGTCACCAAAGACTGGGACTACGGCCGCATCTCGGTCGGCTACCCTGGCCCCATCATCAATGGCCACCCGCTGCGCGAACCCCACAATCTCGGCGGCGGCTGGATGAAATTCGATTTTGCAAAAGCCTTTGGTTGCCCGGTACGCGTTATCAATGATGCGGCCATGCAGGCCCTCGGCAGCTACGAGGGCGGCCGCATGCTCTTTCTCGGCCTCGGCACCGGCCTCGGCTCGGCCATGATCGTGGATGGCGTCCTGCAGCCCATGGAGCTCGCGCACCTGCTTTACAAAAAAGGAAAGACCTACGAGGATTATCTTGGCATTCGCGGCCTCGAACGGCTCGGCAAGAAAAAGTGGCGCAAACACGTGGCGGACGTCGTGGAACTCCTGAAGGAAGCTCTCGATGCCGATTACGTGGTGCTGGGCGGCGGCAACAGTAAAAAACTAAAGACCCTGCCCGACGGCGCGCGCCTCGGCAACAACGAAAACGCCTTCCGCGGCGGTTTCCGCCTCTGGAAGTCCGACTAACTCGCGTTCCCGCAATTTCCTGCAAGCGAACCGAATCGCCTACGCTACAATTTTCTCTCTATGCCGCGCATTTTCTGCCGTGGTGTTCTGATTGACATGGACGGTGTGCTGGTCGACTCCACCGCTGCCATCGCCCGTGTCTGGGCCCGCTGGGCCGCGCGCCACAACATGGATGCCGAAGTCATCACCGCGCTTGCTCACGGCCGTACTTCCCTTGCCGCCATCCAGGAAATTCTCCCGCAGGAACCGCCCGAAGTTCATCTCGAAGAAAATCGGAGGATGGAGCAAGGCGAAATCGAAGACGTCGCCGACGTGGTTGCACTTCCTGGCGCCCGCACACTGCTCGCCGCTGTGCCTCCGGCCCAGCGGGCCGTCGTCACGTCGGCAACCCATCCTCTTGCCGAGGTCCGCCTCCGTGCCGCTGGCCTCTGGGATCTTGTCAGCCAGCTTGTCACCGCCAGCGATATTCAACAGGGCAAGCCGCATCCCGAGCCTTACCTGAAAGGCGCCGCCGCATTGAACCTTCCACCTCAAGACTGCATCATCATCGAAGATGCCGCCTCCGGCACGCGCTCCGGCAAGGCCGCGGGCGCCCGTGTTCTCGCCGTCCGCACCACCAGCGGCGACGCTTCCCTTCTCGCCGCCGGCGCCGATTGGATCGCCAACGATTGTGCCTCGCTCAACTGTTCGATCCCGCCCGGTACCCGCCAGATCTTCATCGAGTTCCCGGACCACGAAATCCCCCGGCTACCCAAAATGCGCTAAGATGCGTCGAATCCGGAAAGGCCCTTTACCGCGTTCCAAGGAGAAATCTGTGATGAACCTTCGCTCCAGCCTGTTGTTGCTTTGCGCCGCCTCCTGCCTCGTCTTCTCCAAGCCCGGCGCCGTTGCTCAGGAAAAAGAAGCAAAGCCCGCCGAAAAGCCCGCTGAGCCCGCTGCCGCCCCTCCCAAGGAAGAATCCACGGTTACCGATCACACCATCAAGATCGGCGTCCAAAGCATTCCCTACAAAGCCACAGTGGGCAGCCTGCTCCTGAAAAACGAAAAGGACGAGCCCACCGCGCTCATTTTCTACACGTCTTATATCCGTTCCGACGTGAAAGACATCTCCCAGCGCCCCATCTCTTTCCTCTATAACGGCGGCCCGGGTTCCTCCTCGCTGTGGTTGCACATGGGTTCGTTCGGCCCCAAGCGCGTCGCCACCATCAATGCCGGCGTCACTCCCCCGGCCCCCTACAAGTTGGAGGACAATCCCAACTGCCTTCTCGACAAATCCGATTTGGTGTTCATCGACCCCATTGGCACGGGCTTCAGCCGCGCGGTCGGCAAGGCCCAAGACAAGGACTTCTGGGGCATCGACGAAGATGCCCGTTCGCTCGCGCAATTTATTCAGGGCTATATCAGCCGCAACAGCCGCTGGAACTCGCCCAAATTCCTCATCGGCGAAAGCTACGGCACGTTCCGTAACGCCGTTCTCTCGAATACTCTCCAGAATCGCTACACCCTCTACCTCAACGGCCTGGTGATGATCTCGTCGGTCTGGGATCTCGGCACGCTTTCATTCTATCCGGGTGAAGATCTTTCGTACGTGCTCTATCTCCCGAGTTACGCCGCCACCGCCTGGTATCACAAGGTCCTCACCGACCGCCCCGACAACCTCAACGAATTCATCGACGAAGCTTCCAAATTCGCCAAGGGCGAATATGCCGATGCGCTGCTAAAAGGCAGCACCCTCACGGACGGCGAGAAATCCTCGATCGCCAAAAAATACGCGTACTTCACCGGCCTCAGCGAAGACTACGTGCTGAAATCCGACCTCCGCGTCAAGCTTCCGCAATTCATGCAGGAATTGCAACGCAGCCGCGGCCTCACCACCGGGCGCCTCGACGCCCGCTTCTCGGGTCCCACCTACAACCTCCTCGGAGAATCGGCCGACTACGATCCTCAGGAGACCGCCATCAGTGGCGCGTTCGTCGCCGCCTTCAATCAATACGTTCGCGAAGAACTCAAATACAATCCGGACCGTGAATATCACGTCTTCGCGCACTTCGGCGAGAACAACTGGAACTGGAAGCACTTCGCCGGTGAAGGCGCGTTCTTCCCCGGATCACCTAATGTCATGCTTGACCTCGCCAATGCGATGATCACCAATACGCATCTCCAGGTCGAAATGGAAGACGGCATCTACGATCTGGCCACGCCTTTCACCGAGTCCGAATACGCTACTGAGCACCTCGGACTTCCGGCAAATCTGCAGAAAAACATTCACCACCGGCGCTACGAGGCCGGCCACATGATGTACCTGCGCGACGAAGACCTTGCCAAGCTCAAGTCCAACGTCGGCGCCTTCCTTGATTCCGCCTCCAAGGGCCAGTAGCGAGGGGTTTCTTACTGGTTGGGCGCCCCATACGACGTTTTGCCCCGAACACTTTTTGCGGGGGGGTTGCGTGTGGGGCTTTTGCTTGCCTTCTTCTCCCATGTCCGCCATTAACATATTTTCAACTATAGGCCACCTAACCAATATCAAACTGGCGCTACCTGTACTTTGATGTCCTCACGTTCTTCACACCTTTTCCCTAAACTATCCCGCGGGACACAACTTCAGTTCATCAACTATCAACCGAATTCAAAGGAACCATGTCTACGACACCACCGGCGGTTACGCCTGCTCCGCGTACGTTCCAGGTGCCTCAACTCATCGCCGCCATGCTCAAGTCCGCAGAGCATGTCAGCGATCTGATTTTTTCTCCGGGCCGCGCGCCGCAAATTGAAGTCAGCGGGCAATTGGTCGAGCTGAAATTCAAAGGTCTGGAGCGCCTCTTGCCCAACGACACCGAGCAGATCGCCCGCGTGCTTATGTCCAAAAACGAGCACGCGACGTTCAAGCTCGACAAGGAAGGATCCACGGATCTCTCTTATGGTCTCGAAGGCCTCGGCCGCTTTCGCGTGAATATCTTCCGCCAGCGAGGCACCTGCGCTATCGTCATGCGTGTGATTCCCGACCGCATTCCCAACTTCGAAGATTTGAGGATTCCCCCGCAACTCAAGGAAATCTGCAATCTGAAAAACGGCATCATTCTCGTCACCGGCCCCACCGGCTCCGGCAAATCCTCCACGCTTGCCGCCATCATCGACAAAATGAACGAGGAAAAGGCCATTCACATCCTCACCATCGAGGATCCCATCGAGTTCCTTCACCGCCACAAAAAAGGCACGATCCACCAGCGCGAACTCCACAGTGATACGCCCACGTTCGCCCTCGCGCTTCGCGGCGCTCTTCGCCAGGCTCCCAAAGTCATCCTCGTCGGCGAAATGCGCGATCGCGAGACCATCGAAATCGCTCTCGAAGCCTCCGAAACGGGCCACCTGGTCCTCTCCACCCTGCACACCATCGACGCCGCCAAAACCGTCGAACGCATCGTCGGCGCTTTCCCCATGGAAGATCAGCAGGGCATCCGCAATCGCCTCTCCAAGGCCTTCCGCTTCATCCTTTCGCAGCGCCTTCTGCCTCGCATGGATGGCAAGGGCCGCGTCGCCGTCGTCGAAATCCTCAAATCCACCATGCGCACGCGCGAATACATCGAAAAGGGTGAATCTGAGGGCAAAACTCTTCTCGACGCCATGCGCGACGGTTCCACCGACGGCATGCAGTACTTCGACGGCGAAATCGAGAAACTTGTGCGCTCTGGCGTCATCGACCTCGACACCGCTCTCAGTTACGCCACAAACGCCGGCAACCTGCGCCTCGAGCTGACCGATTTCCTGGAAGAGCAGCAGCGGCCAGGCAAACGCCCCGCCACCCAGCCTACGACCAGCTCCAGCGCCGACCCCGAACTCGAATTAACGCGCTAGTTTGGCCGTCCTTTGCTCCATACCACATGAAGGGCCCGTCTTCCGAGGAGGCCTTTCTCATTGTGGATTGCTTGCTCTCTTCGGCTCACGGGGCACGAGCCACGGGTCACGGCTGCTCTCCCCTTTGCTTTTTCTCTCCACAAACGTATGATGACGCATCGCTCAATCCAACTTGAGACCGCACCTTGCCCAATTCGACTGCGACTGACACGGCCGAAGCCTCTGGCCCGCTTCCCTACCGCAAGGAAAAAGGGAAACTCCTTCAAATCCTCGGCGTGGGCTTCGGCATTGCCGTGGCTGTCGGGAACTCCATCTCTGTCGGCATTGTCCGCACGCCCGGCGACATCGCGGCCCGCCTCCCCAACGCCTGGCTCTTCATCGCTGTCTGGATCGGCGGGGCATTCTACGCGTTGGTCAGCGCCTTTCAACTCGCCGAACTGGGCACGCTGATTCCCTCGAGCGGCGGCCAGTACAATTTTTCCCGCCGCGCTCTCGGCGACTACGCTGGCTTCGTCGTCGGCTGGAGCGACTGGATCTCCACCTGCGGCACCACCGGCGCCGTCGGCATCGTCTTCGGCGAATACTCCGCGCATCTCTTCCCTGTTCTCAACAGCGGATTGCGCATCAAAATCACCGGCGTTGCGATCATCGTGCTCTTTGCTTTGCTGCAGTGGAAAAGCATCAACATGGGCAGCAAAGTGCAGAATTTCACTACGCTGCTTAAGGGATTGGTCTTCTTTGTCATGGTCGTCGCTTGCTTCACGATGGGCCGCGCCGCCCACGCCGAAGCCGCCTCTGTGCCCGCAATCGCTTTCCCCACCGGCGCGGCGCTGATCACCGGCCTTCTGCTCGGCATGCAGGCCACCATTTACACGTACGACGGCTGGGACGGTGTTATCTACTTCGGCGACGAAATCAAGAATCCCGGCTACCTGATCCCCCGCGCCATTTTTGCGAGCCTTGCCTCGCTTTTTGTCATCTACCTTCTCATTAACGCTGCCGTTCTCTATGTACTTCCGATGAGCCAGATCGCGGGCAACGATTTCTCTTTGGGCCTCGCCGCGCAACAAGTCTTCGGCCGCTACGGCGACACCGTCTTCCGCTCCATCATGGTCATCGCGCTCTTTAGCTCGGTCAATGCGCTTCACTTGATGGGCACTCGCGTTATCTACGCCATGAGCCGCGATGGCCTCTTCTTCCGCCAAATTACGCGCGTCAACAAAGGTGGCACGCCCACTGCAGCTCTTCTCCTCAGCGCGCTCGTCGGCGTCGTCTTCGCCATCGGTAAATTTGAGCGCGTCATCGCCATGCTGGCGTTCTTCTTCGTCACCAACTACATGCTCTCCTTCATCTCTCTCTTCGTTCTTCGATCCCGCGATCCCCATGCCGACCGCCCCTACCGCGCCTGGGGCTATCCGTGGACCACGGCCATCGCTCTGCTGGGCTCCATTGGTTTCCTCATCGAAGCCATCCGCGAAGACCGAGCCAACTCCATCCTCACCCTCATTGCCCTGGCCTGCAGCTACCCCGTCTATCGCGTTCTTAAAGCCGTCTCCCGACACGAACCCGCTGAAGGATAAACGTCAACATCGAAGAGAGCCCCGAAAACCGGTAGCCTGGATCGATGTAGTGCTGCAGAACATAAACCCAAAGCAATAAAACCGGCAGAAGCTCCACACGGCGATTGCCAGCAGCATCAGAACCTTCAAGCTGGGATGTTCAAAAAGCAGTAGGGCGGCAGAAAGCGCGCCCAACAACAAAAACAAAAAGCCCTTCGCGATGATCCATCTTGGGTCTCTTGGGTCTCTTGGGTCTCTTAGGTCTTTCACGTTTCTCCTAAGACCCACTCGCGAAGGGCTGCTTCCGGTCCGATTTTTCTTTACTTCATTACTTCGTTATTTCTTTACTTCCGTCTTCAGCTGACTTTTTCCGCCACCGCCTTGGCCTGCAGGAACAGCAGCAGATAATCCTTCCCGCCCGTTTTCGAATCGGTGCCGCTCATGTTGAACCCGCCGAACGGATGCGCGCCCACCATCGCTCCCGTGCATTTCCGGTTCAAATACAAGTTCCCCACATAGAAGTCTTCCTCTGCGCGCCGGATCTTCTCCGGATTCTTCGAATACACCGCGCCGGTCAGTCCGAACTCGGTGTTATTCGCAATTTCCATCGCGTGGTCGAAGTTCCTCGCCTTGATCACTGCCAGCACGGGGCCGAACACTTCCTCCTGCGCCAGCCGCGCCTTCGGATCTACATCAGCGATAATCGTCGGTTCCACGAAGTAGCCGTCGCCTGCCGCGCGCCCGCCGCCGGTCATCAAGCGGCCTTCCTTCTTGCCGACTTCGATGTAATTCAAAATGCCCTTCATGGCCGATTCGCTCACCACCGGGCCCATATAGTTGTTCGGATCGTCGCTCGGGCCCACCTTGATCTTCTTGGTCCGCTCCACCAGCTTGTTCAGGAACGTGTCGTAGACCTTTTCGCTGACGATCACGCGCGAACACGCTGAGCACTTTTGTCCCTGATACCCGAAGGCCGCCTGCGCTGTCCCTTCCACGGCCGAATCAATGTCGGCCTCTTCGTCCACGATGATGCCGTCCTTGCCGCCCATCTCCAGGACTGTACGCTTGATCCAGATCTGCCCCGGCTGCGGTTTGTTCGCGAGTTCCGCGATGCGCAGGCCCACTTCCTTCGATCCGGTGAACCCGATGTACCGCGTCTTCGGGTGTTGCACGATTACGTCGCCAATCACCGCGCCCGAGCCAGTCAGGAACTGCACCGCTTCCTTCGGCACGCCAGCCTCATGCAGAACGTCCACAAACTTCGCCGCAATGGTCGGCGAATCAGCCGCCGGTTTTAGCACCACCGTGTTTCCCGTCACCAGCGACGCCACCACCAAACCGGCCATGATCGCCATCGGGAAATTCCACGGCGGAATCACCGCGCCCACGCCCAGCGGAATGTATACGAGATAGTTCCGCTCTCCGCGCATCGGTGTCAGCTTGTGTGGCTCCGCCAGCCGCAGCATCTCGCGCCCATAAAATTCACAAAAATCGATGGTCTCAGCGACGTCCGCGTCCGCCTCCACCCAGGTCTTCCCTACTTCGTAGCAAACCAGCGCTCCGTACTCGAACTTGCGCTCGCGGATAATTCGCGCCGCTTTGAACAGATACTTCGCCCGCGTCTCCGCCGGCACTTTCTTCCACACGTCAAAATACCTGTGCGCCGCCTCCACCGCCTGCGCCGCCTGCTCCTTCGACGCATCCTGGAACACGCCAATCACTTCCGACGGCCGCGAGGGGTTCGTGGACTTCTTCTTCCCGGTCGTAATCACTTTCTGGCCGTTGATCCACATCGGGTACTCATGCCCGAATTCGGCGCGCACCTTCTTCAGTGCCTCTTCCATCTTTTTTCGATTGTCCGGATTCGAAAAATCGATAAACGGTTCGTTCGTAAACTCCGGCATGTGCACTTTCGCTTCGGCAGTTGCCATAACGCTTCCCTCCCTATTTCGCTGACCTTCAATTATAGGGGCTATCGAATCAGCCCGACAAGCACGCCAACTCCGGAAGAACTCGCTTTCCCGACCACTTTGGTAGGTCTTCAATTCGCAGGGGTTACCTTCATTCCACCCGCTTTTCGGTGCCTCGCGTTGCTGGGAAATGGGATAATCCCAGCTCATGGCCCAAACCATCGCGCATCTCACACTGGTTGTACGCGACTACGACGAAGCGCTCGCCTTCTTCACCCAAAAGCTTGGCTTCCAACTCCTCGAAGATACTCCGCTGCCCGGCAACAAGCGCTGGGTCCTCGTTGTTCCGCCCAACTCTTCGGGCGCCGCCCTGCTCCTTGCCGAAGCCGCTACTCCCGAGCAATCCCACGCCATCGGCAACCAGACCGGTGGACGCGTTTCTCTCTTCCTTCACACGGACGACTTCTGGCGGGATTATCACACCTACCAATCCCGCGGCGTTCGCTTCCTGGAATCTCCCCGCGAGGAACTTTACGGCACCGTCGCCGTCTTCGAAGACCTCTACGGCAACAAGTGGGACCTCCTCCAACCCAAAGCGTAACCCCACCCGTCTTTTCTCGCCCTCTGCGCCTTCCTCTGTTGCCTCTGCGGTAAATCTTTTTCTTACTTACCGACCAAATAGTCGTACTGCTCCGTCGTCAACGGCACTACCGACAATCGCCCGATCCGGACCAATGGCGAATCCGCGAAGATTTTTTGCTTCTTAATCTCCTGCAGCGAAACCGGCTTCGCGATCGCCTTTCCCGCCTTGATCTTCAACACTGGGTTCTTCGGGTTCTTCACATCCACCGACACTACCGCCGCTGTCCCCACCGCGGTCTTTTCATCCCCCGTGTGGTAAATCACCAGCCGGTCGCCGGCCTTCATGCCGCCCATGTTTCTCAACGCCACCGGGTTCGAGACACCGTCCCACTGCGTCTCCCCGTCCTTTTGCAGATCCGGAAACGAATATTCCGGCGGCTCGGTCTTCAGCAAATATTCATGGCCCACGTTCGTCCCCTTTCGTCCCAATTTTGAGTCGCAAGTATACCCCTTCGACGGCGTGCGTTCACCGGGATTGCTGAAAGGAAAGAAATGGAAGGGTATACAAGGGAACTCGAAGTTTGCTCAGGGATTACAGCGTTTCTTCATGGATTGGCGGGATCCAGCATATTGTTCTTCGAGGCATGCGGCGTCAACTTGCGCAGGACAAACTCCTGCAGCAGATTCACTCCGGCAGTGGCTGCGACCCCAAGCCCGAAATTCTCAAACGTCAGTCCGACGCCGCGATCGCTCTCCGGATAGTAGGCATTCGAGATGCCCCCTGCTGCCAGGCTCCCCAGCAAACTCGAGTAGCACACCTGCCAGCGCCCGCTGTCGCCCTTGCAGATCACGGAGGTGTACATGGCGTACCAGAATCTTGACCGGAACGTACCCGTTCCCTTGTAAAAATACCTTGGGTCCTGCTTCATAACCGATGGCAAAATCGCCGACCCGATGAACGTTCCTATGGTGATGTCCGCGTAGGTCGCCCCATACCGCTTCGCATAACCTTGCGCTCCTTGCCCATAGCCGCTGTAGGCGTTGGTCGCTTGTTGCGCGCCTGCAATCGCGCCCGTCACCACAAAGGTCACGGGATCCAGCGTCGATTTCCAAGCGAGTTCGAACTTCTGCCTGGAATTCAGGGGAACTGCATCCGCTTCATAGCTCACGTAGAAATTCGGAATCACACCCAGAACACGCTGCTTTTCCTGCTCGCGAATCTGTTCCTGCGCAATCTCCACCTGCGTTTCTTCGACCTTCACGGTGGTTACTTCCGTGGCCAGCTCCAGCGTGATTTCTGGCACCGACAGGACTTCGCCTGAATGCAATATTCCTGAATAGGCCTGCGTTTTAAAGTTGCTCGCTGTGAAGGTCAACTGAAACGCGCCCGGCGTAACGTTTACTATCTCGAATGACCCATCGTCGCCCGAAGTGGCTTCCTGACTCGCCGATTGCCCTTCGCGGGTCAGCTTGATACGGACTCCGCCCAGAAGCGTGCCCGTCTTATCCACAATTGTGCCGCGGATCGCTCCGCTCTGCGTGTTATCGCTTTGGGATTCTCCGGATGGAGTTGCGGCTATTTCGGAGGGCGTCTTCGAAGCGCTGCCGCCCGGTTGCTGAGCCCTTGCACTCCACGGCATGAGACAGAGTATTGCCGCCAATGAAAGCCCGGCCAGTGCCGCCAAACATCGGGGAAATCCCCAGTTGGCGGGGCTCCATTGTTTCAGTCCTGTAATAAACTGTCTGAATCTCACGCTTTCCAGTCTAAAACCTTTCCCAGCTGGGTTCCGCTAACTTTGATGCACGGGTGTTCCATCCTGGTTTCAAGTGCCTCCATTTTATTCGCGCTCTTTCATACTCCCTTTCCTAGCGACAAATACTTAATGAGAAACGCTTCGTTCCCCTTTTCGCTGAAAATTAGCTCGTCCACGAACTTCTGGGCGATCAATATTCCCAATCCGCAGGCGGGAAGTTCCACGTCTTTTCCTCCCCGGGTTTGCTCAGCATAATCCACCAGCGGCCCAGTAATTTCCGCCACCCGGATCTCGTCCAGGGAAAACCCCTCCCCCGGATCCTTCACCCGGCACATCACCATGCGCTTCGAACGCAGATAAGCGATCTCCACAAACTTCTGCGGATCGAACCTCCCGCCGTGTTCCATCGCGTTCATCACGATTTCCCGGAACGCCAACGCCACCTCTTCGCTCTCCTGTGGGGGCAGAAACAGACTTTCCCGCAGGAATTGCGTCAACCGGTCCAGCGTTTTCAAATCGCAGCGCACCGCCAGCACCACGTGCTGCAGCGTTCCCTGAATTGTCTCAATCCCGTCATCCCATACAGGCTCTTCCACTGCGTGCTCGATCAAGTCGCGCAAGTCCGCCTTGGCGATCGGCATCGTGAAATAGCTGAACGCGTGATTTCGGATAGCTTTTAGAATGTCCCCCGGCATCCACTCTTTGGTCAGGATAATGACCCGCGTATGTGGTCTAACCACGCGGAGCTTCCGCAGCATGTCCACGTCTTCCGTGCAGGTGGTTTTGGCGTTGGTGAGGATCAAATCAAACGCCTCGGCATGGGCCAGCCGCAGGGCATTTTCATTATTTACGGCGTAACGCACGTCCCAAACTTGTTCGTCAAAGAGTCCCGTCACTTCGTTAGGAGTTTGCGGCGAGGGCTCAATCAGCAGCGCTTTTCGGCGCGGATGGCCTTTTTCAACTGGGGTAGGGCCGCTCACCAACATACTCCTCCGTCTGCGGAAGTTGGGCGGCAACCACAGCTTTCCACTACCTTATCACGGAGCATTCGCAACGAACATGTTGACTGCGGTTCGCCCATCCGCCACAATCACCGCGAAACTCTCATGATTGTCACTACTGAATACGTAGACATTCCTCTCTCCGGCAATCCCATGCGCACCTTTGTCGCCGCACCCAAGGCCGACGGCAAGTTTGCTGGCATCTGGTGTTACTCGGACATCTTTCAGCTCACCCCGCCGATGTTGCGCGCGTGCATCCGCCTCGCCGGATATGGGTTTGTCGCCGCCGCTCCCGAAATCTACCGCCGCATCGAGCCGCCCGGTGCGGCAATTCCTTTCGACGACGCCGGCCGCACGCGTGGCCTTGAAAACGGCCAGAAAACACCCGTTGCGCATTTCGATGCCGACTGCCGGTCCGGCCTCGATTGGTTGGCGAAACACCCGAAAGTTGCCGCAGGAAAAATTGGCGCCATGGGTTTCTGCATCGGTGGGCATCTCGCGTTTCGCGCCGCGCTTCAGCCCGATGTGCGCGCTACCGCATGCTGGTATGGCACCGGTATCAATAATGGCAAGCTCGGACAGGACGCCGATGCCGGCTCACTTGCGCGCGCCAAGGAAATTCGCGGCGAGTTGCTGATGATCTTCGGCGAGCAAGACCCTCACGTTCCCGCCGACGCGCGACAAACAATTGACCGCGGCCTCAAAGCCTCCGGCGTCCGCTGTGAAACTCGTCTCTTCCCCGCCGAACACGCCTTCGGCCGGGACGAAGGGCCACGCTTCGATCCAGAAGCTACTGATCAGGCCTTCGCTGCCATGATCGCCCTCTTCCGCCGCGCCTTCGCGTAGGTGGGCTACCCGCACTTCGTTTAAGTGCATTATTTACAATAACTTACAATGAATGCCCGGGTACATGCCCCAGGTCGGCACTTTCCGGCTTTGTTAGAACTTCGCGGGGGTCGCAACCTCGGCCGCCCTCCTCTTCACAATTTCGCTCAAGATGTCAGCCTTCCCACGGATCGACTCCAGGTGCGGATACAACTCTCCCCCGCTGTAATCCACCCGGAAGGTCTGGAAGTAGTCCCCATTCTGCACAAGCAGCTCGATGGACTCTTTACTGTCTTTTGCTCGACGAATCGCGTCGCGCAGAATTTCTGGGCCCCATTTCCGGCCATTGACCGCCACCAATTGCATCCCCGGGGCCACTCCCGCCCGAGCCGCTGGCGATCCCGGGATTACGTCCAGAATCGCTCCCCCGTCCGGACCGCCCGGCGTGTGCAGCAGCAAGCCCAGCGAGAACTGCTCGTCTACGGTAAATTCCGCCGCCTCGGCTGCGCGCTCGTGATCGTTCATGGTGTCGTTGAACACCAGTTTCCAGCCGCTGTTCTCGATCCCGCCCAGCGGCGCTCCCGGCCCATGTGACTTCAAACGCTGCTCAAAAAACATCTTCCAGTCGTAGGACGTCACGCCGTTCATCGCCGCCACCACGTCGTCCAATGTGTACGGCACCAGTTGCGGTCCGCTGTTTTCTCCGCCAAGAAATTTCCGGCAGAAATCATCCAGCGATTTCTTTCCTTTTGTTTCGCGCCGGATGATGGTGTCCGCTTCCAGCCAGATCAGTATGCTCTCGTCGTAGTAATCCACGCCGCGGCGCCAGGACGAACCCTCTTCGCCTACGCCGTACAGCAACTGCGCCGCGGTCGCCGTGTCTTGCAAATCCCGCCAGGTTCGTCCGGGCCGATTATTCAGATACGCCGCCGTCGCCGCCAGATTTTCGCGAAACCGCTCCGGCGTCCAGAACCTGGCGCGCGCCGTCAGCACTTGCCCGTAGTATTGCGTTAGCCCCTCATAGACCCAGAGCAGATCGCCTTTCATGGGTTCCTGGTAATTGGGCGTTGCGAGTCCCGCCGGCCGCCGGTATTTGCCGTCCCACGAATGGACGGATTCGTGCGGCAGCAGGTCCATATGCATCTCGCGAATGTCCGGATCGAGAAAAAGCCCTTCGGGTGTGCGGTTGTCGCTCGACTCGTGATGCTCGACTCCGTCCGGCGGCATCCGGTCTGTCAGCGCCAGCAGAAAATCGTACCGGCGGTAATGCCGCGCGCCAAACAATGCATACTCTTCGGCCACCAATTGCCGAAGGTGTTGCACCTCCGAAGCGCTCGGCTCCAGTGCCGTCGGCCCGTCCGCGGCAATGTGCAGCGCGTGTTTTGTCATCTCGCCGGGCGACAAATCCACGTCGCGGAAATACTGACCGGTGATCACTGGTGAATCGATCAGCGTGGTCAGTGAGGCTGGCTCAAAATGAATTTCTCCGCTGTCCTCCTTAGCCACGGGCAACGCCGTTCCGTATTTCCAGCCTTCCGGCAGCCGCAGGCTCGCCGCGTACGTCAGATCGTCCGACTTCGTTCCTTGCGGATAAAGCATCACCATATACCAGTTCAGAACCGCGAGCTTCGGCGTCGCGGATGGATGTTCACGCGATCCATTGGTTTCCGACGGCGACAAGTAATCCAGCTGGATCTCCAGCCGAGTCGCCCCGCTCGGTACATCCACGTGGAACGCGTACATATCGACGCTGTCCCGCCGCCACGCCACATCCTTTCCGTCCGCGGTAAATTTCAAACCTGTCAAATCCACAATTGGCCCGGCCGGCGAATGCTCTCCCGGAATCCATTTCGGATAGACCAGGGTCAGGGGCCCCGGCTTCACCGGCAGCAAAATCTCCGCGTGAAACACATAGCGTGGAGCATCCCGCAGATCCACGGCAATCCGCGCCGGGTCTTCTTTCGTCTGCGCGGCGGCGCCTAGAGACCACGAAATGGAAACCATCAGCAAAATTGCCGCAATTCGCGCGTGAAGATAGACTCGCAAGTTCATTCCTCCTAATCCGGCCAACAATATCACACCGCCCGGATTTCCCGTCCAACTTGGCTCTCTCGCCGCGCCGTGGTTCCAGTTCCACGCGCTGTTTGCTCTGCTACAATTTTCCAATGAGCACCGCGATCCATTCCTCCTCGCTGTTTTCCCGCAATCTTCGCAAAGACTATCCCGTCGCCGTGCGCGGCGAAGGCTCCTGGATTATCGCCGCCGACGGCCGACGCTACCTCGACGCTTCCGGCCAGGCCGCCGTCGTCAGCATTGGCCACGGCGTCGCGGAAATCGGCCGCACCATGGCCGAGCAGTCCAATCGCATCGCCTTTGCGCACACCAGTCAGTTTCACTCCGAACCCGCTGAAAAACTCGCTGGCCGCGTTCTTTCTATCGCCCCACGCAATTTCCATAATGGTGGCCGCGTTTATTTCACCAGCGGCGGCTCGGAAGCCACGGAAACCGCTATCAAACTTGTTCGTCAATATTTTCTGGAAGCCGGCCAACCATCGCGGTTCCGGGTCGTTTCCCGCAAGCAGAGCTACCATGGCAGCACGCTGGGCGCCATGTCCGTCAGCGGCAATATCGGCCGCAAAGCTCCGTATCTCCCTCTGATCACGGACTGGGGCCACGTCTCGCCCTGCTTCTGTTATCACTGTCCGTTCGACAAAACGTATCCCGAATGCAATCTCGCCTGCGCTGATGATCTCGACGCGTATCTCCGAGCCAATGACCCCTCCACGGTTGCCGCCTTCATTTTCGAACCGGTTGTCGGGGCCACGCTCGGCTCGGCTCCTGCCGTGGACGGCTACACCGCGCGTATCGCCGAAATCTGCCGCAAGCACGGCATCCTGTTAATCGCCGACGAAGTCATGTGCGGATTGGGCCGCACCGGCAAACCGTTTGCTTGCCAGCATTGGGGCCTGGAGCCGGACATCATCCTTACCGGCAAAGGAATCGCCAGCGGCTACGCGCCGCTCGGCGCCGTGCTCGTTGCACCGCGCGTTGTCGAAGCCTTTGAGAAGGGCACGGGCGCTTTCATGCACGGCTTGACCTACCAATCTCATCCGGTCTGTACCGCCGCCGGCAACGCCGTCTTCGATTATCTGGAAGCGCACAAACTCTTCGATCGGGTCGCCCCCGCCGGCGAATCCCTGCGCAAAGCTTTCTCTGCGCTTGAATCTCATCCACACGTCGGGCAGGTCCGCGGCCTGGGCCTGCTGCAAGCCGTCGAATTCGTGGAGGACAAATCCACGCGCGAGCCCTTTCCCAAGGAAGCGGGCATTGCCGAGAGAATCCGCCAGGCTGCGCTCGAGAAAAACGTCCTCACCTATCCTTCGCAAGGCACCGTGGACGGCTCGCGCGGCGATCACGTCCTGCTCGCTCCGCCGTTCATCGTCACTCCTCAAGAGTGCCAACTCATCGCCGATGCTTTACAATACGCGCTGGCCAAAGTCTTTCCGGCCTGATCGTGTTCGGCCCGGCATTCATATAGTTCATCCTTCTTCGACGGAGATGCTCCATGCGGCGTGCTACGCTCTTGCTCCTTGTCGCCTTTTCGCTTTTCTTTGTTCCGCAATCCATTTTTGCCCAAGAAAAACCCCCAACAAAACCGCGCGCCCGTGATCTCGGTATTCCTTTTGACGGCACTCCTGGCCCGTTCAACGCCATCACGGATGTCGCTGGTGTCACCGTCGGCCAGACCACGCTCATCTCCGGCGAAGGCAAACTCGTCGTCGGTCAGGGCCCCGTCCGCACCGGCGTCACCGCAATCCTGCCGCGTGGCAAAGACACCATGCTGAATCCCGTATTCGCCGGGTGGTTCGCACAAAACGGCAATGGCGAAATGACCGGCACGACCTGGGTGGAAGAATCCGGCTTCCTCGAAGGGCCCGTGATGATCACCAACACCCACAGCGTCGGCGTTGTCCGGGATGCCGTGATTGAGTGGCGCGTGCACCATGGCCAGCCCGATCCGAACGGCTATTGGTGGTCCCTGCCCGTGGTCGCGGAGACCTGGGACGGCTGGCTCAACGACGTCAATGGTTTTCATGTGAAACCCGAACACGTCTTTCACGCCATCGATTCCGCACAATCAGGTCACGTGGACGAAGGCAACGTCGGCGGCGGCACCGGCATGATCTGCAGCGGCTACAAAGGGGGAATTGGCACTTCTTCGCGCAAACTCTCCGAGAAAGATGGGGGCTATACCGTCGGGGTGCTCGTGCAATGCAATTTTGGTTCTCGCAAGAACCTGCGCATCGCGGGAATTCCCGTCGGCCGCGAGATTCCCTCCGAGGATCCTTATGCCTATCAGCCTTCTGACATCTCCGAACAAGGCTCGATCATCATTGTGATTGCCACGGACGCCCCGCTGATCTCGACACAACTCAAGCGTCTCGCGCACCGCGCCACGCTCGGGCTTGGCCGCGTCGGCAGCATTTCCGGCGACGGCTCCGGCGACATCTTCATCGCCTTTTCCTCCGCGAATTCCGGGGTCTGGGCTTCCAAAGGTGTAAGCGACGTTAAAATGCTGCCGAATGGCTCGCTGGATCCTGTCTTCGCGGGTGTAGTGCAAGCTACAGAAGAGGCCATCGTCAATGCCATGATCGCGGCCGATTCGATGACAGGGATCGATAACCATCACGTCACCGCCATCCCACACGACCAGCTTCGCGCTGTTCTAAAGAAGTACAATCGCCTTATTGAGCAACATTAGCGGAAGCTTGTTTCTCAGGGGGCCTCATGAGGCGAATTGCCTCCGCTTTGATTCTGGCGAGTTGTTTCGTTGTGTCTCTGTGCGGCTGCGGAGCGAAAGAGGAAATCCAGACCGCCGAAGCGGCTGTAGGGCAATTTCATGAGCAGTTGAACGCGGAAAGCTTCGCACAGATTTACGAAGGCTCGGACACAGCGATGAAAAATGCGGCCTCACAGGAAAAATTCGTGGCGCTTTTGGGCGCGGTCCATCGCAAGCTTGGCTGGGTCCAGAACTCCAATCGGCAAACCTTCTTCTTTAACTACGGAACAAATGGCAAAACGATTCGGCTCACTTATTCCACTCAATTTGACAACGACAAGGCCGCAGAGGAGTTCATATTTCGCGTGAGCGGCAAGGAAGCGTTTCTGATGGGCTATCACATCAATTCCGACGCCCTCGTCACAAAGTAGAATCAGGACGTTCAACCCACCGAACCCGCTATATATTTCGTTAGATCTGAATGGCCGCCGTTTTGCGCGGCGGATTAAAGAACGGCAGCGGCACAATCTTCGCAGACACGGTCTTCCGCGATGCTTCCACGGTCAATTCCATGCTGAGGATCGAGCCGGTGGCTGCACTTTCCCGTCCCACGGAAGCCAGCGCGATCATTCTCTTCAAGGTTGGCGACCAAGTCGTTGAAGTGGCCTTCCCCACTTGCCTCCCCGCTCGATACATGGGAACCGCCACGCGCGAAGCCGTCGCCGGAACCTGCGGCGCCATGCCGATCTTTTCATACAGCGCTTCGACTTCGCTCCAATTCACTTCCAGGCCCACGAGTTGCCGTGCGGGACCACCCCTCTTCGCTTCTGCCGCCAGCGCGTCTCGCCCCACAAAATTTTCCTTCTTCAAATCCACGAGCTTCCCGAGGCCGATCTCTCCGGGCGTGTATTTCTGCTCATCGATCAACGCGCGTTTGCTGGAGATGTAGTCCACTTCGATCAAAATCAAACCGGCCTCGATGCGCGCAATGTCCAGCGCCACCATGCCCGCGGGATGGATATCGAACGCGCGGCCCTTGGTCATCAGTTCATCAAAGACCTTCACCGCATCTTTCCACGGGACCCAGACTTCATATCCCAGGTCGCCCGTATAGCCGGTCCGCGAAATATCCACCGGCACACCCGCAATCTTTCCGTGTGTCACGCGAAAATACTTGAGTCCTGCAACGTTCGCCTCTGCCGCTGCGTTGAGCAATTTGCCCGAAGTTGGCCCTTGCAGAGCCAGTGCCGCTACTTTTTCCGAGATGTCTTCGATCTGTACGTCCAGCCCCAGTGCATTCTGCTGAAACCAGCGCAAGCTGGGATCGGCAGCGGTCCAGCGGTAATCGTTCTCACCCAACCGCGTGATCGTGCCGTCGTCAATCACCTTGCCTTCGGGGTCGCACCAGCAGCAATAAATCACCTGGCCCACGGCGACCTTGTTGATGTCGCGCGTGATCACGCGGTTCACCAATTTTGTGGCGTCCTTGCCGGTCAGCCGGTATTTAAACAGCGGCGTGATATCAATCAGCGCGGAGGAATTCCGGATGGCATTGTATTCGTGCTCGTGCGTCATTTCGTAGACGCTGACGGTGTAATACCCCGACCATTCTTTGAAATTCAGGCTCTCGCACAAGGCGAGAGTTCTCTCATGAAACGCAGTTCCGACTGGCACAAGGCCTCCTGAATGACTCCGCCACACCATCTACAAATCAAAACAGTATCCTGTAACCGTGTCCGAATTATAGTGATGAGGCTCACACTCCCGCAAGCCGCGACACGCGAAATTGCGTCAGCTGTGCTTGTGAACCTCGCACACTCCCAGTAGAATGATGCGTTATTCGTTGCTTGCCGTTTTTCCTTTTCATCCTGGAGTTGTAAACGCATGGCTCAGTCCTACGATGTGGTCGTCATCGGAGGCGGTCACAACGGGCTTGTGAACGCCGCCTACCTGGCGAAAGCGGGGAAGAAAGTGCTCGTGCTGGAGCGCCGCGGCGTGCTAGGCGGCGCTGCGGTCACCGAGGAAATCGTGCCCGGATTTCTTTTTTCCGAGTGCTCCTACGTCGTTTCCCTTCTCCGCCCGGAGATCATCCGTGAACTCGATCTCCCGCGCCACGGCCTGGAAATTCTTCCGCTCGACGGCACGTTTTCGCCGATGCTTAACGGCGACTACCTTTGGCGCGTGAACGACCATGCCAAGACGCAGCGCGAAATCCGCCGCCACTCGCGGGTCGACGCCGAGGCTTACGACGAATTCTCGAAGATGATGACACCGATGTGCCGCTTCGTGAAGCCGTTGCTTTCGATGATCCCGCCGGACCCCACGACGCTGAACCCCAAGGATCTCAAACAACTTCATTTCCTG
>Ga0335082_10001815_pt1 | contig 22815 bp, 21 predicted proteins | sample Lox_Sample_41_FD_206718 | JGI IMG/M metagenome (GOLD analysis project Ga0335082, IMG submission 206718) | Soil microbial communities from Loxahatchee National Wildlife Refuge, Florida, United States - Lox_Sample_4.1 | ecosystem: Environmental > Terrestrial > Soil > Wetlands | place: USA...
TGCGCCGGGTGTGACCTCTGCGACACAACCCACAGGGGTATGTGTGGTGCCGGGAACAGGACTCGAACCTGAGGCGCTTGGCGGCGTAAGCGAGGCGCGCAGCGGCGAGCGCGAGCCGACAGCCGAAATCCCGAGTGCAGCGAGGGACCTCAAGGTGTGTGGTTAGCGGGCGATCTCTGGTGCCGGGAACAGGACTCGAACTTGAGCCGTTTAGCAGCCGTGAGCGAAGCGCGAGGCTGCTGCCGAAATCCCGAGCGCAGCGAGGGACCTCAGAGCCACAACACACAGGGCGAAGACTGGTGCCGGGAACAGGACTCGAACCTGCACGCCTTGCGGCACTGGATCCTAAGTCCAGCGCGTCTGCCAATTCCGCCATCCCGGCTTGGTTTTATTCTAACCTAGCTGTTTGGCAGTGCCCCTCCTGGAACTCCCTACTGCAACTGTTCGACGGTAACCACAATCCGGTATCTGAAATCCGTACATGTCCCTTGAACACATTTGACTTCGTAAGTCACTGGAACCTGCGGTTTCGGCACAAATAAAACAGGGGATTGCTCTCCCCAACACCCACCTCTTCCCCAATTACATTGGGCTCCACCGCCGCCCGTTACTTCGTACAAGTCGGTCCACGCCAACGACAGGACCCAGGTTCCGAACCCTTTGCCTCCTCCACCCATGTAAGCGCCTATGCGGTATAAGCCAGGCGTTTTCGCGGTGAAGATTTCTGTCGGCGGAATGGTCGCGGTTTGCTCATTGAGGATGACTGTTCTGACGACCTTCCACTGCGGCTGGCCCTGCCCGAGACCAATACCCAAAAAGTAGAAGATCATCATCAGGCAAATCATTGTCTTTCGCACACAGACCTCCGAAATGGCCGCCATTGTAGCATCGAACTGACTGCGCGCCGGCTGTTACCATTCCTGGGTAGTGTCCTAATGCTGCATTAGGACACTACCCATTCCTGCGTCCTGCAAGGAGAACCGTGCCGAACGCCGAGCACCGCCAAGCCGCCCGCATGGCCATCGTCGAAGAGCACGTCCGCCTGGAAAATGCCCACGACCTCGACGGCGTGCTCGGCACTTTCGGCGAGACCGCCCACTACGACGACGAACCGTGGGGGGAGCACTACGAAGGGCGCGACGGCGTCCGCCAATTCTATTCGCAACTGATGGCCGCACTGCCAGACCTGAATATTGACGTGCATCGCCGGCACGTGGCCGAAGATGCCATCATCTTGGAGGTCGTGATCCGTGGCACTCACCTCGGCGCGTGGCGCGGTCTTCCGGCCACGGGGCGGCGGGTCGAGCTTCCGCTTTGCGGTGTCTATACCTTCGACGCGGACGACCGTCTCGCCGGAGAGAAGATCTACTACGATCGGGGGACCGTGTTGCGGCAATTCGGCGTCTTCCACGAACCGCAGAGCCTGCTTGGACGGATCGGCATACTAGTCACGCACCCCATCACAATCGCGAGGGCTGTTGTCAGAAAACTGCTTCGCGGTTGAGATCCTTCGCTCCGCAGGTCCCTCGCATTCGCTCGAGATGACGCCGTTGGAGTGAAAATCACCTTGAGCCATCCCCGCGACTGCCCTCCCTTCCCTTCTTGCCGCCCCTGCCACTACACTGATTTCCTATGACCATGCCCACGCAGCCCAACATCAAGCTGACCAGCGCCCCCGACTATCGTGAAAACTACGCCAACAGCGTGCAGGTGCGGGTCAACGTCTGGGACTTCTTTCTGGTCTTCGGCACCCTGCAACAGCAGACTGAAGCCCAGGTGGAGGTCAAGAACTTCCAGGGCATCTACCTGAGCCCGCAGCAGGCCAAGGCGTTGATGTCGATCCTGCAGCAGAATGTGGCGGGATACGAAAGCGCGTTCGGCGAGATCAAACTCGATCCCCGCATGGCCGCCGGCGGTCCCATCCACTAGACTGCCGCGGTGTCCTCCCCCACCGAGTCGCGCAGGTATTCCACGGCGCTGCTGCTCCCGCTGTTCTCCGTGGCGCTTTTCGCTCAGCACGCTCCCCTGCTGCAACTGCCCTATTTCTGGGACGAGGCGGGATATTACATACCAGCGGCCCGCGACCTTCTGCTGACGGGATCTGTGATTCCGCATTCCACGCCCTCGAATGCCCATCCTCCGCTGGTCATGGCATATCTCGCGCTGGCGTGGAAGCTAATCGGATTTTCACCGGTTGTGACTCGCACTGCCATGCTGTTGATCGCGGCGTTGTCGCTGCTGGGAGTGTTCCGCCTCGCCCAGCGGGTCGCGAACACAGAAGTGGCGATCGGAAGCGTGATCTGCACCGCTTGCTATCCGGTTTTCTTCTCGCAGGGTTCTCTGGCACACGTCGATCTGGCGGCTGCGGGCTTCACGTTCTGGGGGATGCTGGCGTATGTCGAACATCGCAGGTTCGGGACCGCGCTATGGTTTTCGCTGGCGGTGCTGACCAAGGAGACCGCAATCCTGGCGCCGCTGGCTCTGTTCGGATGGGAACTACTCTCTTGCCGCGGCCCGTGGCCGGGCTTGAACTCCGCTGGAAAGGAAGGGCACGGCCCCTGTCCCGTCGTTACCAGGCTTGCTCTTCTTGTTCCATTGGTTCCGCTCGGGATTTGGTATGGCTATCACTACTTGCAGACCGGGTTCGTCTTCGGCAACCCGGAGTTCTTCCGCTACAACGTGCAGGCGACGCTGCGGCCCCTGCGCATCGTACTGGCGCTCGGGCTGCGCTGGTGGCAGGTCATGGGATACCTGAACCTTTACTTCCTGACTGTCGCCACGGTCCTCGCCATGTTTCGGCCGCCAGTCAGGGACGGCTTCGAGGAACGGGAGAGAATCGCGCTGCGCGTCCAATTCGCATTCCTGGCGGTGATTCTTACCTATGTGCTTGCTATGGCGGTGGTTGGGGGAGCGGCGCTGTCCCGATATCTGCTGCCGGTCATTCCACTAATCATCATCGTGTGTGTCTCCACGTTACGGCGTCGGGTGCGAATGTGGTGGGCGGTGGTTGGCGTCGTAACACTCACCTTTGTGGTCGCCTGGTTCGTGAATCCCCCCTACGGGTTCTCCTTCGAAGACAACCTTGCCTACCGGGACTATATCCGCCTGCACCAGGGCGCGGAGACCTATCTCGAAGCCCGCTATCCGATGTCGCGGATACTCACGGCCTGGCCGGCGAGCGACGAGATCAGCCGCCCTTACCTTGGCTACGTCACGCGGCCGATGCGGGTGGTCCGCATCGACGACTTCACGGCCGAGCAACTCCTGGCAGCAAATGACCTTCGTTCCAGATTTGATGTTGCCGTAGTCTTCTCCACGAAGTACGAGCCTCCGCATCCCTGGTTTGAGCGCTGGCGGGCGTGGCAACAATGGAAGGCCGAGTTTTTCGGCTACCATCGCGACGTCCCTCCGGTTGCCGCGGCCCAGCTTCTGGGAGGTCAGATTGTCTACGAACAACACATCAAGAACCAGTGGGTCGCTGTAATTGAGATGGAGAGAGTGGAAGAGGCGGCGAAGCGTCCCCGCCGTTGTCATTCCGAGGAGCGGAGCGACGAGGAATCTGCTCTTTACTGCAGATCCCTCGCTTTGCTCGGGATGACAACTTCAAAATAGACTCTCACCGGCCATCAGATGGCAGGAGTGCGTCTTCACCACCAGCCAGACTACCCTGCCCGGCTGCAGTTGCAAGGAATCCCGCGCCGCCAGGGTGAGATGCACTTCCATCTCGATGCCGCAATCCACGCGCACCGCGACAATCATGTCCCGCTGCTCCAACGACAGGATCTTGCCTGGAACCACATTACGGGCGCTCAAGCCGGAAGGCTGGGCGATCGCCAGCAGGATGTCCCCGGCGCGAATCCCCACGCGCAACGCCGAGCCAGTTTCTGCCCGCACCAGTGGCGTCTCCAACTCCACCCGGCTGTCGGCGATTCGGCAGGTCATCGTGCCGCGATCTTCGTGCGCAGAAACTACGACCGCATCGAGAATGTTTTCGAAGCCCGCTAATTGGGCAATGGTCTCCGCGCGCGGCGCAGTCATGACTTCGTGGGGAGTCCCCTGCGCAACGATGCGCCCCTTCTCGAGTACCAGCACACGCTCGCCCAGCGCGAACACTTCGTCGCGGCTATGGGTCACGTAGAGGATCGGGATGCCGTGGCTTCGATTCCAGGCGCGCAAGTCCTCAATGATCTTCGACTTGGTGGGAGCATCCAGTGCGGCCAGCGGTTCGTCCAACAATAAAAGGCAGGGATCGGTCACCAGGGCACGGGCCAGGGCCACGCGCTGGCGCTCGCCGCCGGAGATTTCCGCGGGCCTGCGATTGCGCAGGTGCGAGATTCGAAATGAATCCAGGATTGCAGCAATGGGCCTGCGCACTCGTCCATTCACACCGTAGGCAATGTTCTCTTCTGCGCTGAGGTGGGGGAACAGCGCCAGGTCCTGGAAAACGTAGCCGATCCTGCGCCGATGCACCGGAACGTTGGTTCCCTGGGCTCCGTCGAAGAGAACCGAGTCCGCACTTCTGACCATGCCCGAATCAGGCGTCTCCAGGCCGGCAAGGCAATCGAGCATCGTAGTCTTCCCCGCGCCGGACGCGCCAAACAAAATAGTGATGCCGGATGGAAGCGAAAAATCCACGCAAAGCCTGAAACCTTGTTGCGCACCGGCGTGCTGCTTTTCGAGTCGCACGGCCAGGACGCCCTTGGCCTCCCGCGTCACTTCCCTGCCCCTAACGTCCAGACCTTCCGGTTTACGGCATAGATCAGACACAACGATGCGAACGAGACCGCAAGCAGCACCAAGGCCGTCTGATTGGCCGCCGCATAGTCCAATGCCTGTACCCGGTCGTAGATATCAATCGACACCGTCCGCGTAACTCCCGGTATGTTGCCCCCAACCATCAGCACCACGCCGAATTCGCCCATGGTATGGGCAAAGCTGAGCGCCACCCCCGTGACCAACCCCGGTATCGAGAGTGGCAGCACGATGCGGGAGAACGTCCGCAGCTTGGAGGCTCCCAGCGTAGCGGAGGCAGCGATCAGCCTGCGATCGACCAGGGCAAATGCTGCCGCAAATGGCTGCACCGCGAAGGGCAGACTATAGATCAGCGAGCCAATGACTAGTCCTGTAAAGGTAAACGCCAGGGTGTGCCCGGTCAGTCCCTGCCACCACCGTCCCAGCGGACTGCGCGATCCAAGCGCAACCAGCACATAAAACCCTAGCACCGTAGGAGGCAGCACGATCGGCAGGGCAACCACTGCTTCCACCAGGAATTTCCACCGCCACCGGGAGTAGGTGATCCAGTAGGCGATAGGCAATCCCACAACCGCCAGGATCGCCGACACCACTACCGCCAGCCGGATTGTCAGCCAGAAAGCCTGCCAGTCCATAGCTTCCAATGAAAGAAGCCAGTATAGACAAAGCTGTCCCAAACTGGGCCAGGCCGCCGTGAAAATGTTCACGGATCACAATGCCCCAAGCCTGCCTCCCGCGATACTCGCAGAGGAGGCGCGCACATGGAGATTGAAGAAGCCATTCGGGTGGTTCGCTCCCTCGCCAACGGGATGCATCCGGAAACCAATGAAGCACTGGACGAAGGTTCAGTTTGTCGCCGGCCGCTGGCCATAAAAGCACTCAACCGGGCTCTGGGCTCGTTGGTTGCACGACAGGAACGCGAGCGCAAGAAACCCACCAACTCCGGCAGGTCCTGGTCGCACGCCGAGGACGAACAGATCTGCGAGGCCTTGCGGATAGGTACCGACTTTCAGGAGATCGCCAAGAAGCATAACCGCAGCATCGCCGCCATTCTGGCGCGGCTGGTCAAGTTGGGAAAGATCGCCCCAGGCAAGTCCGGAAATCTGTTTCCGCCGAAGGTGGCGTAGTGTTGGACAGGGAACCATCTCGCAGGGCTTGCCACAGAGGGATGAGGGTCCTCGCGGCGTTCGCCATGTTGCTTGGTGCCCTGTCTGGTATTGCACAAGATACGCCGCCAACAACTCGCGCGCAGCGGGCACATCGGGAGCAATGGTCCTTCGCGGACGAATGTTGCCACGAGAATCCGCAGCCGGCTTGCGTTACCGTGCCTATCGCCAGAAGATGCGCTTGCGGGCAAAGCTTGGTGCAGGCGTGCCGACGCTCAACCAACCCAACTCGGGCTGGACTCCGCTAGGCCCAGTTCGGCTGGCCTCCGACGCGAGCGGCGTGGGACAGCAAGATTACAACTGGGTCTCCGGACGAGCCACCGCGGTAGCTGCTGACCCGGCGGATGCAACTGCTAACACTGTCTATGTTGGTGGGGCGTATGGCGGAGTTTGGAAGTCGAACAACGCTGCCAGCCAGGATCCCGCTAGCGTTGTCTGGACACCTCTCATCGACGATCAAGCCACGCTGGCGGTGGGCGCGCTTGCCATCCAGCCGCAGCTTAGCAATCCGGATCCGGCCAAGAGTGTCATCCTGGTTGGCACCGGAGAGGCGAACAGCTCCGCTGACTCCTACTACGGTTTGGGGATCCTGCGCTCGACAGATGCTGGCGGGACTTGGACGCTAATCACTTCCGACAGCTCTGGCACGCGCTCCTTCGCCGGAATGGCCTTCAGCAAGATTGCCTTCAGCACTACAAATCCCAACCTAGCTGTGGCCGCGACCGCAGGCGCCGCACAGGGAATCATCGAGGGGCTGGCGGATCCATTGACCGCTAATCTCGGCCTCTACTACTCGACGAACGGCGGCGCATCGTGGAGCTTCGCCAGTGTGAAAGACGGCAGCGTCGTTACCGAGCCTGGCTCTGCGAGCGCGGTCGTGTACAACGCGGGGGCGGGAAAGTTCTTTGCCGCGCTGCGCTATCACGGGTTCTATTCTTCGAGCGACGGCATGAACTGGACGCGCCTCTCCAATCAACCTGGGCCTGGGCTGAACGCTGCCAACTGCCCCACGAATCCGCACTCGACGGCTTGCCCCATTTATCGCGGAGAACTCACAGCGGTTGCCGGCCGCAACGAAATGTACGCCTGGTACGTCGACGGAGAAGATAACGATCAGGGTATCTGGAAGACGACCGACGGGGGAAACTCCTGGCGCCAATTGAACGGTGCCGGCATCACCAACTGCGGCGATCAAATTGGATGCGGCACGGAACAGGGTTCCTACAATCTCGAACTCGCAGCCGTGCCCGACGGCGGCGCCACGGATCTCTATGCTGGCGCCATCAACCTTTACAAGTGCCAGATCACTAGCGCCTCCCCCAACTGCGGCGGCAGCGGATCGAATACCTTTTTCAATCTCACGCATGCCTACGGTTGCAGCACGATCGCCAAGGTGCACCCCGCACAACATGCCCTGACTTTCCTGCTGCGCAACAGCGGCACACAGGACGTCATGTACTTCGCCAACGACGGCGGCATCTATCGGGCGCTCGATGGCTTCAGCGATCTGACCACTGGCGATTGTGAAGGCAACAATCTACTCGACAGCCTCAACCAGACGCTGGGATCGATGACCCAGATGGTTTCTTTTTCGCAGCCGCCCGATGATTTCAACACCGTGCTTGGAGGAGCGCAGGGCAATGGCTCACCGGCGACTCAGTCTGCGCTCTCGGGTTCGAGTTGGCTGAACGTCAATGCGGGCGACGGCGGCTACAGCGAGATCAATCCTGACAATCCAGACGAATGGTTCGTCTCCAATCCTCCCAACTCCGGCTCAGGGGTCAACATCTTTCGCTGCGAGGTCGGCATCAATTGCCATACCCAGGATTTTCAGAACGATCAGGTTATCAGCAGCGCCACCCTGGGCGGCGACACTGGAGGGTACTATCCAGTGTTCTCATTGGACCCGCAAAGCTCCGGGGAGATGCTCGTGGGCACGTGCCGGATGTGGCGTGGGACTAGCAGCGGCGGCTTATTCGACCTCCTGAGCAACAACTTTGAGACTGGCGGCTCCGGCATTTGCACGGGAGATGAAATCAACCTGGTGCGCGCGATCGCGGCGGGAGGCCCCACCGACTCCCACGGTCTTTCTAACGTGGTCTACGCCGGAACGGACGGCTTTGGGCCTTTGATTCCGACCACCCCGCCCGGCGGCCGGGTCTGGGTCAGTGCGAACGTGGCCGGCGGAACTGCAACTTGGGTGGACCAGACCGCCGGCATCAACCCGAACGCGTTTCCGATCTCTGGAATTGCTTTGGACACTTCGGACATGACTGGCCTCACAGCGTATGTCAGTGTGATGGGCTTCCACACATCGCACGTGTGGAAGACAACGGACGGCGGCATATCCTGGTCGGACTTTTCGGGCGCTCTACCGGACGATCCCGCCGATGCGATTCTGGTGGATCCGGGCTCGAACCCGTTAACGGGAACGGTTTACGTCGGCACTGATGTTGGCGTGTTCTCCAGCCCGTCGGCGGGGGCGAACTGGTCCGAGGTAGGCCCCGCGCCCGGCAGTGGGCAATCTGGGTACTTGCCCAATGTGGCGGTCACCGGGCTGCAAATAATCAGCACGGGAAACATCAAATTCTTGCGCGCATCGACCTACGGGCGTGGTATTTGGCAGCTCTGTTTGGCCGGGCAATGTTTCGTGCCTTCTGTTGCTGACACTCCACAAACTGTCTTCCCTGAACAACTGCCAGCGCAATTCGTCGGTGTTGTCCTCTTTGACGGATATAGTTATCCCGTTGATCTGAGTTGTGAGCCCGCTTGCACAGTCAAACCTCCAGTCGTGACTCCTGACGCGCCCTCCTTCACCATCACTGCTAGCGGCCCGATTGGCACCAATGACTTCACACTCGAAGGAACGGGGGAAGACCCACTTCGTCTCACAGCTGGTGCACCCTTCACTTTGAACGTCGTTGATTTCAACCTGACTGCTCCTTCGCCGGACAGCATCACAGTTGGGCCGAGGAGCGTTTCCCCACCAGTGCGATTCCAGGTAACCGCCCAGGGAGAGTTTCAGCAAACTGTCGATCTTTCCTGTTCGGGGTTGCCGACCGGTGCAAGCTGCAACTTTCAGCCATCCAGTTCAGTAAATCCGACTTCAGGAAAGCCGGTATCCGTCACCCTCACGATCAGCACCGCTTCCGACACCAACGCCGGACAATTTCTGGTCACCATCAGCGGATCTGTGACGAACGGCCCAACCAAGACACGGGATTTGAATCTGACCGTAATCAAGGACTATTCGCTCGAGATCAAGAATCCCACGCTGACCGCCTTCGAGAACACCAAAGCGACTTTCGACGGCGTTCTGACCCCTCTCAACGGCTACAACAGCCCGGTGGATCTGAGTTGCGGCGACGGTGCGCCACCCACATGCACGGCCACGCCGGCCGTGGTCACGCCCACTTCGACCGGTGCTGCTTTTACCGTGACCGTGAGTAGCCAGCAATGCGGACAATACAATTTCGACATTCTGGCGCGGGGCAACGATCCGCTTTCGACCTCGCACTCGGCTCCAGTCACCTTCAATTCCAAGAGCCTTGCCGCGCCGGACTACACCTTGGCGATCAGCAACTCTCCTCTTTCTTCACCAGTTGACCGCCCTGCGACGTTTCAGGGCACCCTGACGTCATCTGCCTGCTACAACTACCCGGTAACGCTCAGTTGCGGCTCGGGCGCGCCTTCGACCTGCACGCCGTCCCCGGCGGTACTCGCTCCCACCATTTCGGGCGCGCCGTTCACGGTCAAAGTCGGCAGTACAAAGATCCAGCAATACACTTTTGGAATCGCCGGGCAGGGCGGCGATCCGTCCGAGATCCAGCACGCCATGGTCGTCACTTTCAATTCCACGGTTGCCTCCGGCTTCGACTTCTCGCTCACGAACGACTCGGGAGCAGAAGGCGTCACCGCGGGCCAGCAGGCCACCTTTGAGCTGCATGTCACGCCGCAGAACGGGAAGTTTCCTGACAGTGTGACTCTTAGCGTTGTGGCCTGTCCGCCCCTGAGCACATGTTCGTTTGACCCGGCCCGGGTAACGTCGGGAAGTTCAGCCACCTCCGTAAAGCTCAACGTACAAACGACAGCGGCTGTGTCCGCAAGTTTGCATGCACGCCGTCACATCTTCCTGGCTCTCTGGCTCGGCTTGCCGGGATTCGTACTGAGCCTCGGTTTCTGTCATCCCAGGCGGTGGCGCCGGCAGATACTGGCGTTCTGTCTCACGGGTATCGTCATGCTTATGAGCTTTTTTGTGGCCTGTGGTGGCGGCAGCCTGCAAGGGGGAGATTCGGGTTCCGCTCAGCCCGGCACCCCGGCGGGCACTTACACCATGACAGTCAGCGCTTCGATGAAGGCGGCACCCGGATCGCCTACCAAGACCCTGTTCGTAACCCTGACTGTGAACTGAGGGCAGTCGCTCCCCCTCGACACCCGCGCCGAAATATAGGACGATGACATTGCTATGCCTGATCAGCGTTACGATGTGGTGGTCATTGGCGGCGGGATCGTGGGTTTGTCCACCGCCATGCACACCACGCGCCTTCACCCGGGCTTGCGCTTGCTGCTCGTCGAAAAAGAAGACGGCGTGGGACGTCATCAGAGCGGTCACAACAGTGGCGTGATCCACTCCGGGATTTACTACAAACCCGGCTCCCTCAAGGCCAAGTTGTGCGTGGAAGGCGCTGCCGCCATGGTCGCCTTCTGCAGTCAGCACGATATTCCACACCAGATCTGCGGGAAGGTCATTGTCGCGGTCAGCGAGGAAGAGGTGCCCCGCCTGAAATCCCTGATGGAACGCGGCCAAGCCAACGGCCTGACCGGGTTAAGAATGCTCGATCGCGGCGAGATCAAAAAATTGGAGCCTCATTGCGGCGGCGTAGCCTGGCTGCAGGTTCCCGCTACTGGAATCACCGATTACGCCCAGGTGTGCGCCAAGTACGCGGAATTGATCGGTGGGCAAGGTGGAACCGTAAGCACGGGAACCGAGGTTACTGGTATCGCCCAGGGCAATGGCGGCATGGTGGTGGAAACTACGAAAGGGGCCTTTTCCAGCCGTTTCATCATCAACTGCGCCGGCCTGCACAGCGATCGCGTCACTCGCCTGGCCGGGCAGAAGCCCGAAGTCCAGATTGTGCCTTTCCGTGGCGAATATTATGACCTGGCACCCGGAAGAGAGCACCTGGTCAAGAACCTGATTTATCCCGTTCCCGACCTGAGGTTTCCTTTTCTCGGAGTCCACTTTACTCGCCGCATCAGCGGGGGCGTGGACGCCGGGCCGAACGCCGTGCTGGCATTCAAACGGGAAGGATACCGTCGCACTGATTTCAACCTGCGCGACTTGGCTGGCACCCTCAGCTACCCGGGATTCTGGCGCATGGCAGCCAAGTATTGGCAAAGCGGAATGGGAGAATTCTATCGCTCGCTTAGCAAGCAGGCTTTTGTATCCGCCCTGCGACGGCTGCTTCCAGACATTCGCAGTACCGACCTCGTGGCCGACGGCTCCGGAGTGCGCGCCCAGGCCCTGCGCCCTGATGGCTCGCTGGTGGATGACTTCCAGTTCGTTTGTTCGGGGAAGATGCTGCACGTGTGGAACGTCCCATCCCCGGCGGCAACCGCATCGCTGGCCATCGGACGGGAGGTCGTACGCCTTGCGGAGCAAGGCATCGGGCTGGGTTCGAACTAAGTAATCCACAAAACAGGGCTGTACAACGCCGAAATTTCGGCACCCAGGTAGACAGTCAGTAACTGCAGCCGATCTACACCCAAGTTGCTTATTTACAGCCGCTTACGCATGGTTCGATGACACCCAAGGCATGTACTTCCTATTCGTTCCCCGATCTTCTGTAGCACCAAAGTGCCATTTACAATGCAGACCACGTGAGAATAAAGTCCCAAAACAATAGTCGCTAGGGTAGCGGCTGTAGGGGTGGGCGTTCTCCTCCCAAGAATTAAGGGCCCGTCTCGCGTTATTAATTATCCGACAACATAGCCTGGGGAGAAGCCTGTGGCACACGCGATTACCTTGCCAGAAGTTTCTGAAGTGATCCGAGTCTTAGCTGCCGATAGCACGCGCATGAATAGCCAGCTCTTGGCGAGCGCGCTGGAGCGCGACAAGCGCTTCCACGTGCTGGAATCTGTCTCCGACTCACGGGGATTTGTGGCCGCCGTTCTCAAGGAACAGCCGGCCGTAGTTGTGATCAGCGCCGAAATTGACGGCCAGCCGCGCAAGGGTTTCGAGGTGTCCCGGGAAGTGCATGCTCTGCGCCCGGAAACCCGCATCGTGATGTTGCTGGATTCTGCCGAGCGCAGCCTGGTGGTGGAAGCTTTCCGCTCGGGCGCCCGGGGCGTGTTCTCGCGCAGTGAATCGCTGCGCTCGCTCGCTAAGTGCATTCACTGTGTGAGTCAAGGGCAGGTGTGGGCGAACAGCAAGGAGTTGCGCTATTTGCTGGACGCGCTCGGGGAAGCGCTTCCCTTGCGGGTCATTGACGCGCGCGGCGCCGAATTGCTCTCCCGGCGTGAGCAGGAGGTCGTACGCTGCGTGGCCGAAGGCTTGTCGAACCGTGAGATCGCTCAGCGCCTAGGCCTGACCGAGCACACCGTCAAGAATTACCTGTTCCGCATCTTTGACAAGCTGGGGGTTTCCAAGCGTGTCGAGGTGGTGCTGTACGCCTATAGTCTGGGCGGAGCGCACGACGTGACCGCGCCGACGATGCTCGCCAAGACCAGGCCCGTGCCCGCTGCAGTTGCCAACCAGGCCACCCGGGCGCGGATTGCCCCGGCGATGGCTAACGATTAATTGCGCCGGCGGACGTCGCCAAGAAATAAGTTCTAGGGATTAATCCGACTGCGGGGGCCGCGAAGGCCTCCGCACCGCGCCTGTCCTGCGTTCTACCGACTGCTGCCAGTTCTTCAACTTCAGGGCAACTTCGTGCATGTAGGCAGCCGCTTCCGCGGGACTCAGGGAATCCTCCGGGCTGCCGTCATTTCGGGCATCGGTAAAGCTGGTTGCGGGAGTCGTATAAAACGCCTCCGGCGCCTCAGGGACTGGCACCGGCCGCGCGGTGGTGAGTTTCGAGATGTCCAGGTCGGAGATGACTTCCTTCACAATGTCGGAATCCACAATTTTCTTCTGCAGCGCGTACGCCAGGGAAAGCGCATTAAAGCAGAAGTTGTTCACGTTTCTCGGGATACCCTCGGTAAATTCAGCGATCGCCTCGTAGGCATCCGGTGTAAACAGCGGCTCACCTTCATAGCCTGCGATCTTGAGACGGTGTTCGATGTAGTTCTTGATCTCCCAGGACGGCAGGGGCTCCAGCCCATGCAGGATGGAGACTCTCTGCCGCAGCTGGGACAGCCCTGGACTGGCCAGCTTGTCGGCCAGTTCCGGCTGGCCGGCAAGAATGATATGCATCAGTTTGGCCTGCGGGGTTTCGAAGTCGGAAAGCAGGCGTACCGTTTCGAGGACCGAGGGATCGAGGTTCTGCGCTTCGTCAATGACAACAATCAGCCGGTTTCCCGCACGCGCTTCCTGCAGCAAGCGCCGGTTGAATTCCTCGTGCAAGCGGACGAAATCCTGCGTGTCGCCCTCGTAGCCCAGTTCGGCCAGCAGATAGCGCATGAATTCGCGGGAGTTGCATTGCGTCTGAAACAGGAATGCGGTACGCGCCGTTGTCCGAAACTTTTCCAGCAGGTGGAACAGAATCGTGGTTTTGCCCATTCCCGGCTTGGCCACCAGGCAGAGGAAGCCGCGATTGGCCTCGATGCCGTAGTACAAGGAGGCGAATGCCTCCCGATGGGCCGCCCCTAGATACAGGTATCGAGGATCCGGAGTCACCCCAAAGGGCTGCTCACGTAAACCGAAATAACTTAAATACATCCCCCATCCTCCAAAGCCACGGCCAGTGCTACCAGCATACTGAATCCCGGGGACGGTGCACAGGAACTTGCGGTCAAGACCCGGGGTTTATGAAACAGATCAGCTCTGGACAGGCTGGATTGCCCCCGAACCCGCCAAACCCAAGCCGCGCGGTGGTTCCAATCTGCTCTCTCAAGCGAGACCTGAACAAGTGGATGAAAGTCACGGAGTCATGCGTTTAGCCCGATGGCCCCACCAAACCCGGCCAGGCAGCCAGTTCCCAATTGATTCTACGCAACTTATGGCCGTCGGCCAACCTACGGGCGGTATCCACTGCCTGGGCAGAGACGCTGGACTCCTTGTCACGCGCGGAATTTCTCAATAGAATCGCGCGAGTTTGTGAGAGCTTGTGGGGCTCTCAGGTTCTCTCCGTGCCTTCGATACCAGTACCTATCTCCGATCCCAAGACGCGGGTCCTTGTGGCGGACACCGTCAACATGAGCTGCCATCTGCTCGCGGCGGCCTTGCGGCGCACGGAGCGTTGTTATGCGGTCGCAGCCACCTCTTCCAAGCGGGTGCTGCAGTTGCTGGACAAGGGCGCCTTTGACGTTGCCGTAGTGGGAATCGGGTTCTCCGAGGAACCGCTGCAGAGCATCCGATTCATACGCCATCTGCGGGGCATTCACCCCGAGGTGAGCGTTCTGCTCCTGCTCGACGTCCTGGATCGTGCCCTGGTGGTCGAAGCCTTCCGCGCTGGCGCGCGCGGCATCTTTCCCCGGACCGATTCCTTTGAGGCCCTGTGCAAATGCATCCAGTGCCTGCACCAAGGCCAGGTGTGGGCCAGTTCTCAGGGATTGCAATTTGTCCTCGAGGCGCTCGTCGAGCGTAGCCCGATGGCGAACCGCCCTCCGGGAACGCGTCCTTTGAGCAAACGCGAAGAGCAGATCACCTCGTTAGTCGCCGAAGGTTACAGCAATCGCCAGATTTCTGAACAACTGAATCTCAGCGAGCACACGGTGAAGAACTATCTATTCCGGGTCTTCGAGAAGCTGGGGGTAACAACCCGGGTCGGACTGACGCTCTACGCCCTCAAGCAAGGCAGGCTCTCGCAACCCAAACTGCCTTCGGCCAAACCGCTGGCGCTTTCCGAACTGCACCAGCGACTGAAGGACAATCTTCTTCAGAATTGACGATCCCTTCCAGGAGTGCCCGCTTGCTGAGGTTAAGGTAGGCGGAACATCACGGTAATCTGTGTCTCAAATGCCTCGGGCCGTCCGTTGCGGAAGAAAGGACGGAAACGCCAGTGCTGGACTGCGTCCATAGCGGCGGTCACTAACTGCGGATCGCCGTTAAGAGGTCTCAGCTTTTGCACGTTGCCGTCGTCACCCACCATCGCATCCAGAACCACGTCGCCTTGAATGTGCGCCTGCCGGGCTGCCAGCGGATAGTCAGGTTCGATCCGTTGTACCAGGTACCCGGCAGCGATCTGTGGCGCAATCCGAATGCGTGGGCCGGCAGGAACGTTCTGGGCCGGCGCTGGCGGCGTCGCCACTGGCGGGTTTGCGGGTTGACTTTTGGAGTCCGGAGGCAGCTGAAAAACCACCTTGCCTTCCTTGTAGACGACCAATCCTGAACCCGTGGTGGCGTTGCCTTTCGGCGAAGCAGCCTTCGCTTCTGGCCGGGAATCAGAGGCCGGGAGAGCACCAGGTTGCTCCTGGAGGCTCTGCGCTTTCATCGCCGACTCTGTTGTGGCCCGCCTCCGCCCAGCTCGACCAACTGTCCAGCCCAAAGTCAGAGCGAGTACGACCACAGCCAGCAGGAGCACACCAGTCCAGAAGTCAGAAGCCTGTAGGCGGCGCTGAGCCGCGCCAGGCGCAGCTACCTGCAGGTGGGGAGGGGGCAGGGGCTGCTCTTCGGGCGGCGCATCGGTGGTGGCGGGGGGTGCCTCCACGGGCGGCGCATCGGTGGTGGCGGGGAGTGCCTCCACCGGGGCGTTCGCACCAGCCGCCAAGTCGATACTCGCCACGATGTCCCGGCAGAATCTCTGCAGGGACTGAGCCTCCACATCGCCGAAGGCACTGGGCTGCGCAGAAAAGACCTCGATGATGCCCAAGAGTGTGTCTTCTCTCAATATGGGTAAGACCAGAATCGAGCGCACACCCAAGTGGCGGCACACCTCTGGATTTACGCGAAGGTCTGCCTCCGTGTCGTTACAACACTGCCAGTGCCGGGTCTTCACACATGCCGCGGACAGACCGGAATCGGTGCTGAGTCGGGCTCCAAGACCGGGAGCGCTCTCCCCGGTAGTCGCACGGCAGACAAATTCTCCATCGCGCTCCAGGGCGATTGCGGCGGCATCTGCACCAGTGGCCGCGCAGGCACGCTGAACAATCTCGTTGAGTACCAGATCGAGCGCCAATTCCGTAGATAGCGGCCCGCCGCCGTGGTTGGAAAGAACGCCGGCCCACTGCGTGACCGACAATCCCGGCTCAGTCTGATTGCCCTCGTGCACCGGGGCGGGCCCCGCCTTCGCTTCCCGCGAATCGAACGGATCAGGCCGGGGAACAGGACTGTACGCCATGAAACCTCAACGCGAACACTACGGCCAGATTGGGCTACTCGTTTCGTGCGCGGGGATAACTGCGGCTCCGCGGCAATCGAGGCCGATTGACCGGAGTCTGCCGCGAAAGGCCTCCCTTGTCAACAACAAAGGACTGCTCGGCAGCCTTTTCCCGGCCACGCTGGCGCCACGCCGAAACCGGGAGGGAAATCGGGTCTATGGCAAAGATCTCAACTCACTTCATTTTCTTGCCTGCTGTACCTGCACGCCCGGAGGCCCCAAGTTCGGTGGCACCTCCCCGGTCAGAGAGTTCAGGAACGCCTCCAGATCGCTGCGCTCCTGCCCGCTGAGAAAATCAAGTACGTGGATCTCCTTGTCCAGATTAGGGTTGGAGTTGCCAGCGCCGATGTAAAAATCGACCACTTCCTTCAGATTTTTCAGGCTGCCGTCGCTCATGTAAGGGGCAGTCCTGGCAATATTGCGCAGGCATGCGGTCTTGAACTTGCCGCGATCCGCCTCCTGATGGGTTACCGCAAACAGACCATCGTCGGTGAACCGCCCAAGGTCCACGCTCACGCCGACGTCATGAAACTTGTTGTCCGTTAACAGCGCGTACTTCTCACCAACGATGTGACAGACCGCGCAGTTGCCCTTTTTCGGCGAGGTGAAGACTGCAAAGCCCCGCTTGACGGCCGCACTCACTGCCGCTTCGTCGTGGCCGTACTTCCAACGGTCAAAGGGAGAATTTCCGCTGATCACTGTCCGCTCAAACGAGGCAATGCTCTTCTCCACCATTTCGTAAGTGATCGGCCTCGGCCCCCAGGCCTTGGCAAACTCTTCCTTATAACTCGGGTCGGCATTCAGCCTCTGTTCGACCGTGGCCAGGGTGTTGGCCATTTCGACAGGATTCTGCACTGGCCCTTCGGCTTGCTTCTCCAGGCTGGGTGAACGCCCGTCCCAGAACTGCGCCGTGAAATAAGCGGCGTTGATCACGGTAGGAGAATTCCGTGTTCCCTTCTTCTTGCCTACGCCCTCGGAGACCGGCTTGGGATCGGCAAACCCGAATTCCGGGCTATGGCAGGTAGCGCACGACACGGTCTTGTCCGCAGAGAGAATTGGGTCGTAGTACAGACGGCGGCCCAGAGCGATCGATTCTGCGGTCGGCGGGTTGTCCGGTGGAATCAGCACGGGAGGAAGCCCGAGCGGCGCCTTGATGTGCACGGTCTTGCCGGTCGGGAACACAGTTTTCTGATCCTCGCTGCGCAGCACCATCGCGCTGGCGAGAAGCATAAGAACTAAAATCGGAAAAAGAATTCTATGAAGATTCATGCGGCCCTCCGGCACCATCTTTGTCTTCTTCACACAAGCTCGTCGCCTCGTTCGACACGGGGGCAAGCGAATTCTACGCTGAGCTTTTGCCGCTACGCGGTGAGCCCGCGGGCGGTCTGAAGTGACTCCAGTCACAGCTTCATGTGAGGACGTGATCGCAACCAAGCATACGAGGGTGCTGGCAGACGCTCGCGCTTGCTTCCTTTCCTCATTCATGTTCTGATGGCCCGTCTTGGCCGAACCTGCCCCACTTTCCCGCTCCGACCAGTGGCACGCGGTCACCGCCAGTTTCCTGGGCTGGACGCTCGACGCCTTCGACTTTTTTATCCTGGTATTTCTGGTGGACACGCTGGCCGCGCAGTTCCAGGTCACCAAGAGCGCGATTGTCTGGACCCTGACCGCCACGCTGGCCATGCGTCCGCTTGGGGCATTGATATTCGGGCTGCTTGCCGACCGCTACGGCCGGCGCAAGCCCCTCATGGCCAACGTGGTCTTCTTCTCCTTGATTGAGTTGTTGTGCGGTTTCGCCCCCAACTACACGGTCTTCCTGGTGTTACGCACGATCTACGGAATCGGCATGGGAGGGGAGTGGGGCGTCGGCGCTTCGCTCGCCATGGAGAGTGCCCCGGGCAAGTGGCGCGGGATTTTGTCGGGAATCGTGCAAAGCGGGTATTCCATCGGCTATCTGCTGGCGGCACTGGCTGCGCGTTTTGTTCTTCCCGCATGGGGATGGCGCGCTATGTTCTGGGTGGGCGGCGCGCCGGCCCTGCTGGCGTTTTACATCCGCTTTCGAGTCCGTGAGTCCGAGGCATGGAAGCAGCATCGAGCTCCGACGCTGGGCGCCATTGTACGGACGGCCAGCGGTCATTGGAGAATCTTTTCCTATCTGGTGCTGCTCATGACCTTGATGATGTTTCTCTCCCACGGCACCCAGGACCTGTACCCTGATTTCTTGAAATCCGCACACGGTTTCACGCCTGCTGTGGTCTCCTACATTGCCATCCTCTATAACGTGGGCGCTGTTCTGGGGTCCATCGCCTTCGGCCATTTCTCGGAAAGCATCGGCCGCCGGCGCAGTATGATCGCGGCTCTTGTACTCTCGCTGGTCGTGATCCCCGGATGGGCATTCGGCGGGTCCCTCACCATGCTGGCCATCGCTGCCTTCTTAATGCAAGCCGGAGTGCAAGGCGCATGGGGAATCATCCCCGCACACCTCAACGAACTTTCGCCTGACGAAGTGCGTGGACTTATGCCCGGATTCGCCTATCAATTGGGAATTCTCTTTGCCGCCGGGACCAACACCATCGAATACGCGCTTCGCGACAGACTGGGCTATGGGTGGGCGCTGGCAGGCTTCGAAATTGCGAATATCGCCCTTTTGATCGCGGTGCTGGCTTTGGGGTCGGAAGAAAAAGGCAAGAGTTTCGTGCATTCCCAGGCTCAAGCGACGTGAACGCCGATGCAGTCCTCACCTCGCAGGCCTGCGAGCCGCCCGCACTCGACGATTCCGGGTAGTAGTTCATCACAATCGCCGAGAATGGAAGCGCCTTGCCCTTTTGCCGCAAACACTTGCAGCAGTTATCAATGTTTTCCGTCGAGAAGGCCCTTTTTGGTTGAACCGCCGTGCTCCCTGTAGTTAACTTATGCGGATCGGATTGCCCGCCCCGGGGAAGAATCATGAAGCGATGCTTGAGATCCCTATCCTTAGGCCCATTCGCGCTGCTGGTGAGCCTTTTGGTAACCACCAATTTTGCTTCCGCTGCCACCCATTATGTGGTCACCAACGATGACTCTGTGCCACCGTTCCAGTCCGGCGTCACCTTTTATACGGTGGCACGGAACGGCCTGCTGACGTTGCAGCAACAGGTGGTCACGGGTGGGTTCGGGATTGGCGGAGGCTTTTTCGGCGCCAACCGGATTCGTGCGCTCAACAGCGGCGGCCAGAATTGCGTCTACGCCTCGCAAGCGAACGACGGCAACATCGTCGGGATCGATGTGAACACCTTGGCGGTGGGAGGCACGGCCGCCGGTTCTGCCAGCGATGCCGGCACCTCCAACGGAATCGGACTGGCGCTCAATGACCAGTATCTATACGCCAGTTTCACCGACTCCAACACCATCGGGGCTTTTCAACTGCAATCCGGTTGCAGCCTCTCGTTTATCGGCGACGTTTCCGTTGCAGGGGTGAAGGGCGGGATCGTGAATGGCATGGCCGCTCACGGCAACATGCTGATCGCCACCTATACCGACGGCTCGATCGAGTCCTTCGACATCTCTGCCGGCGTCCCCACGTCTCACGGGGACAGGCAGCTTTCTACAGCCACCGTTGGCAGCCACGATGCGACCTTTCCCAACTCCGTCGACATCACCCAGGACGGTCACTATGCCCTGTTAGGCGACACCTCGACTGCGGTGGTGGTGGAAGTATCCGACATTTCTTCCGGTAAGCTGGCGCCTACGGTGGTCTACAAATCGTTAGCCAGCATCAGTTCGAGCAACATCATGTTGAGTCCGGACGAGAGCGTGCTGTATGTGGTCAACACCCAAGGGGACCGGGTGAGCGCCGCCTTCTTCGACAAGAATTCCGGCAAACTCTCCCCGGGTTGCACGTCAGGGCTGATCCGTGGCCTTTCTGAGAACTGGAGCTATTTGGCGGGCATGGCTCTAGCGAGTACGACGGGCAATGGGGGAGGCGTATATATCGCCGAGTTTGGCAGCGGGATCGCGATGGTGAAGCTGAGTGTGTCGGGTCGAAGCTGTTCGTTGCAAGAAGCACCGCAGTCTCCGGCCGAGGATCCAAACACGCCGGGGCTGCTTTCCATTGGCAGTTTCCCCCCACGGTCGTTTTAAGAGAGGGATACGAGGTTCGAATTCTTAATGAGGAGTGGAATCATGCGTTTGGCGGCTTCTAAGTACTTGCTGTGGGTCTTGTTGTGCGGATTCTATGTTGGCAGGCTGGAGGCGCAGTGTCCCAAGCGTCCTGACGCGGGGACGGTGGTCCACAATCCGCTGAACCTGATTCCGGAGAATGGCGTCCTTTCCGCGCAGTTTGTAATGGGCCGGTCCGTCGATGACTTCGGTTATACGCATTACTGCTACAACTACCGGGGACCCAACGGCGTCGTCGAAGCTCCCACCATCCGCCTCAACCCCGGGGACCATCTTACCTTAGACATCGTCAACCGCATTCAGGACGACAATCCGATGAAGATGACGATGCCCGCGACTTCCGGAAAGACTTGCGGCGACGGCGGCGACATGACCATCTCTGCCACCAACGTTCACTACCACGGCCTGAATATTCCCCCGAAGTGCCACCAGGATGACATCATTCATACTTTGATTCAGCCGGGCACCGCAGGGTTCAAGTACAACATCGACATTCCCAGCAAACAATTACCGGGTCTGTACTGGTACCACCCTCACGTACACGGCTTCACCGAATTTCAGGTGAATGGCGGCGCCGCTGGCGCGCTGATTGTGGAAGGAATGGAGAAATATCATCCCGAGGTAGCAGGGCTCACCGAGAAGGTCCTTATAATTCGCCAGCAATATCTGGTGCCTTGGATTCCCGGCCCATACCAACTCACCCTCAACTACCAGACTGCCGCCTTACCCTTTCCTCCTCCGGTCATCGAGATGAAGCCCGGCGAAAAGCAGTTCTGGCGCGTGGCCAACGCGACCCTGCAGGACTTCATGCCTTTGCAGGTGCAGGTGAACGGGGTTCCGCAGCCACTCGAACTGATCGCCCTCGACGGCTATCCGCTGGCGCAACCTAGGATGCAGGACACGATTCTGGTTCCACCCGCAGGCCGCGCAGAGTTCATTGTGCAGGCTCCTCCACCCAACACCGTCGCTATCTTTTACACGGATGTATATTCCACTGGACCAACCGGCAACCCCGACCTCCAGCAGCGGCTGGCGGCCATTGCATTGACTGACAAGGCCGACTCCGCGCCCATGCCCAAGGCTTCCGCCATAGTGCCGATCGACAATCCAACCACCGCCGAACTGATGCAACAGCCTATCACCGCAACCCGCAAGATCTACTTCTCCGAGCAGTTCGGCGGCACCAACGGCCCTATCCAGTTCTACATCACGGTTGATGGACAGCCGCAGAAAGTCTTCGATCCCGAAGAGAAGCCAGTCATCACCACCAAGGTGGGTGCGATCGAGGACTGGGTCATCGAAAACCGCGCGTTGGAGACCCACGCCTTCCATATACATCAGATCCACTTCCGGGTTCTGGAAGTGGATGGCAAACCTGTGGACAATCACGATCTGCGCGACACCATCGAGATTCCTTTTTGGGAAGGCAAGGGACCGTACCACAGCGTGAAGGTGCGCATGGACTTTCGCGATCCGAATACCGCGGGGATGTTTGTGTTTCACTGCCACATCCTGCTGCACGAGGACCTCGGCATGATGCACAAACTCCTGGTCGAGCCCTAACCGAATTTGACATCACCCGAGGAGGCGGCACCGATGCGCAGGAGCATGCTTGTCATTTGCGGTAGCGTGATTTTGTTGCTGACTGGATATCAGGCGGGCATTCACCGTCTCACGGTAGTGCAAGCCGCCGCAGAACCGGCGCAGGCCAGCATTCCAAAGTCTTACGGCAGGCTGGTGACCGCCATCGCCGATTCCATCGGCACCGGGTTGGTCTTTGAGGACGCGGAAGGCGTCGTCCGCTTCGTGAGCGTAACCGGCATGAAAGAGGGAGAGTTGGGACGCTACGACAAGGTCCCCACTCACGGAGGCATCCCCAGGTCCTACGGCCACCTCGTGACCGCGGTGGTCAACAACGGAATGACGGGCCTGATCTTCGAAGACCCCCAGGGCGTGATTCGCTTTGTAACCTTGACCGGCAAGACCGAACAAGAACTGATTCGCAACTGACGCTGGCCTCAGTTTCGTTTTGAAACCGAACCCGGCGACTAACCCGGCAAGTCCTCGTCCCTGCCTGCGAAAGCTGCTACAGTATCTTTCTGGACTCTCATGCTGCGACTCCTCACTTGCAAACCAAGGAGACTGCGATGCGTATCGCCGTAGTGGGATCCGGTTATGTCGGCCTGGTGGCCGGAGCGTGCTTTGCTGACATTGGACATGAAGTGATCCTGGTCGACATCGACCAGCAAAAACTGGCCGCG
>Ga0335082_10001817_pt1 | contig 22808 bp, 23 predicted proteins | sample Lox_Sample_41_FD_206718 | JGI IMG/M metagenome (GOLD analysis project Ga0335082, IMG submission 206718) | Soil microbial communities from Loxahatchee National Wildlife Refuge, Florida, United States - Lox_Sample_4.1 | ecosystem: Environmental > Terrestrial > Soil > Wetlands | place: USA...
AGCCCGGCGGCCTCGGCGACGACGTCGCTCGAGGCGTCGCTCTCGTGCAGCGCAGAGAAGGGGCGCGTCGGGGTCCACCCTTCGCTGAAGACGTCTTCGTCGGCACCGAGGAGCACCACCGCGGTGCGCTCGGCGCCGAGCGCCCGGAGGTAGCCCGCTTCCGTCTCGGTTCCGCAGACCACGAGGTCGGGCAGCCGGAGTGCGCGGGCATCGGTCACGCGCAGGACGTTGGCCGCCGCCGAGTGCGGCCGGAAGCGCTGCCGGACCGAGACGAGCTCGTCCTCGAGCGAGAGCACCGCGTCGAACACGAGCGGCCGAGCGCCGGCGATCCGCCGCGCTCTGGGTACGTCGAAGTGGCCGGGGTATCCGACGACGAGCGCCTCGGCGCCCTTGCGCCCGGGTGTCGACAGCCGCGTCTCGGCCAGGATCACGTCGAGCGTCCCGCGGATGCCGCCGCGGCCGAGCTGGCTGTGCCGCTCGACGACCTCGACCCCGGCGTCGCGAAGCGCAGCGATCGCGTTCACGTTGCGCGGATGCTCGCGGTCGTACGTCCCGAAGTAGAGGATCCTCACGGCAGTCCCGCCAACGTGCGCCGGATTATCGTGGTCGTCGATGGAGTCTCTGCTCTCGATCGACGAGGCGCTGTCGCTCGTTCTCGACCGGGTGCGCGTCCTCGACCGCGAGAGTGTCCCGTTGGCGGCCGCGTCGGGGCGCGTGCTCGCGCAGCCGGTCCGCGCTCCGGTCGACCTGCCGCCGTTCGACAGCTCGGCGATGGACGGATTCGCCGTCCGCGCCGTCGACACCCCCGGCCGGCTTGCGGTCGTCGCTGCGTCCGCAGCCGGGCGGCCGTCGGAGCACGAGGTGCAAGCGGGTCAGGCGGCGCCGATCGCGACCGGGGCGGTGGTGCCGCGAGGAGCGGACGCCGTGATCCCGGTCGAGCGGACCGAGATGTCAGGCGTTGCTGTCGAGGTCGAGGGCGTTGCCCCGGGGGACAACGTCCGGCCGCGCGGCGGCGACATCCGCGCCGGGGACGTGGTCGCCGCGGCGGGGACGAGACTTTCACCCTGGACGGTTGGAGCGCTCGCCGCCGTCGGGCTGGCGGCGGTCGACTGCTCGCGCCGGCCGCGGGTCTCGCTGCTTCCGACCGGCACCGAGCTCCGTTCGCCCGGCGAGCCGCTCGGTCCCGGCGAGATCTACGAGGCGAACTCGCTGCTGCTCGGTGCGCAGCTCGCCGAGGCCGGCGCCGAGGTCGAGCGGCTCGGCCCGGTGGCCGACGACGAGGCGGCAACGCAGCGCGCGCTCGAGCGAGGGCTCCGGCGGGACGTGCTCGTCACCTCGGGCGGTGTCTCGGTCGGCAGGCACGATCTCGTCCGCAGCGCGCTGCAGGCGCTCGGTGTCGAGGAGGTCTTCTGGCGCGTGGCGGTTCGTCCGGGGAAGCCGGTGGTGTTCGGGACGCGCGGGGGGACGCTCGTCTTCGGGCTTCCCGGCAATCCGGTGTCGTCGCTCGTCGGCTTCGAGCTCTTCGTCCGTCCGGCGCTGCTCGCCCTCCAGGGGGCGTCCGAACCGGGTCCGCGATGGCTGCCGGGCCGGCTCGGCGCGAGCGCGCGGCTGAGCACCGAACGCGAACAGCTCGTCCGCGCGCGACGCCGCGTCGTCGGCGACGCCGTGATGCTCGATCCCGTGGGGGGCGACGAGTCGCACATGATCGCCCGCGCCGCCCGTGCGGATGCGCTCGTGCTCGTCGGTCGTGGTGAGGGCGAGCTGCCGGCGGGGTCGGCGGTCAGCTACCTCGCGGGGTAGGCCGGGCGCGGCTCGACGCCGCGACGCGGTGAATCAGGCCGCGTATCGGCCCCCGCTCGGGCCGCTCGCCGGAGCGCGGGTAGGGCGCGTAGCGGCCGGCGGTGACCATTGCGAGCTGTGCGGCGCACGCAACCCCGGCAAGCGCGATCGCCACTGCGACCGGGGTCACGTACCGGAGCGAGACGAGCTCGAGCAGGTACCACGGGGCGTCGAAGCCGAGCCCGAAACGGAACGCCAGCGAGAGCAGCGGGAGCAGCGGCCCGATCAGCCCGATCGCGAAGACGAGCGTGCGCCGTAGGGCGCTTCGGGTCCGGACCTGCGGCAGCCAGAGCCACGCGTGGAGGGCCGGGAGGCAGAACAGGAGCGCGTAGGGGTTTGTTGCCAGAACGAGCAACGCCACGGCGCCGCAGCCGAGCAGCGCCGCGACGCTGCCGGCGAGTTCCTCCTCGAGCGAGACCGGGCGACGGCGGACGAGCCGCTGCCGGGAGACGAGCCAGCCGGCCGCGACCACGGCGACGAGCAGTAGCAGCGGCAGGACGGCCCAGTTGCCCGCTGCCGGCGTGGCCGGGTTCGGCGGCCGCGCGGGGCCGCCCGGCCACGCGCCGGCGAGCCCGAAGAGCGCGAAGACGATCCCGGCGAAGAGCCAGAACGCAAGCCGGCTCGCCAGGCTGCGGAACGCGGGTGCGATCCGGATGCGCCGCCGGCGCGTGTGGGCGAGCAGGTCGACGACGACGACGAAGAAGGGGACGAGCAGCGAGATCAGGAGGAGCTCGATCGCCCAGCCCCGCACGGCTCGCCCTCCGGCCCAGACGAGGCCGGGCGTGCCACGGCCGAGCTCGAGGCCCTGGTCGAGCGAGCCGACGAGCTCCTGAGCCGCGCGCCCGAGCTGCGTCAGGTGCGCGAGGTCGAGGTCCTTCGGCCGATCCGTGAACGACGACGGCGGCCGCTCGCCGCCCGTGGTCACCGTCACGGCGGGAACGCCACGCGCCACGAAGGGGCCCTGCTCTCCCAGGGTGAACGGGAAGCCGAGGTCGACCAGCTGCGCGAGCAGGCTCGGGCGCCGCGCCGTCCGTCCGGTCTGCTCGGCGATGCGCTTCGCGGCGGTGGAGACGAGCAGTGCGGCCGACGAGTGCGGCGAGTCGCCCGAGAGCAGCAGCCGCGGCGCCCCCCGCCCGGCGATCGCGCTCAGATTGACGACGCCGTCCACGGGGAACGGCCGGCGCCGGGCGAAGCGCGCCGCTCCGAGGCCACCGGTCGCACCGCCGTCGGTCGAGAGGAACACGAGGGTGTGGAAGGGCCGCACGGCGGACCCGCCGGCCGCCCCGGTCGCGGCGTACCCGCGCGCCAGCTCGACGAGCGCGGCCGTCCCGCTCGCGTTGTCGTTCGCTCCGGGGCCGACCCCGGTGTCGTCCCGGTGGGCCATGACGACGATCGCATCCCGGGACTGGCCGGGGACCATCGCCCAGACGTTCTCGAGGCTCGTCTCGTCGCCGCCGGGGACACGCTCCGTCCACGTGTCCGACGAGACCGGCAGGCCGAAGCCGCGGAACTGCATCCGCAGCCAGTCCGCCGCGCCCAGCGCACCGGCGCTCCCGGGAAAGCGGTCGGGGTAGCTCATCGCGAGCTCCGTCGCGAGGGTCTGCGCTCCCGGACCGTCGAAGTTCGGCGGGAGGGTCGGCGCGGCGAGGACGCCGGTGCGCGAGCTCGCGAGCGCGACCAGCAGGAGCGGAAGCACGGCGACCAGGAGCGATGCGCGGTAGAGGCGGCCGTTGACCGGCCGCTCGACCGACCCGCGGCGGGCCCGCCGGCCGGGCGCCGGAGTACGAGTCGGTCTCATGTGCAGGGCTATAGTAGGAGCGAGGCCGTTCCGAACCGGTCACTCTCGTGCGCCCGGCAGGCGTAGCAGCCGATGCCTGACTCGTCACCCACGATTCTGCTCGTCGACGACGAGGATGCGGTGCGCACGGTTCTCGCGTTTCCGCTCGAACGCGACGGCTACGAGGTCGTCCAGGCGGCCGACGGCGAGGAGGCCCTCGAGAAGTTCGACGCCCAGCCGGTGGATCTCGTCGTGCTCGACATCATGCTCCCGCGCCTCGACGGGCTCGAGGTCTGCAAGCGCCTGCGCGCCAGGAGCACCGTCCCGATCATCATGCTCACCGCCCGCGACGACGAGCTCGACAAGGTGATCGGGCTCGAGCTCGGCGCCGACGACTACATCACGAAGCCCTTCTCGATCCGTGAGTTCCGCTCGCGCGTCCGAGCGCTGTTGCGCCGCGCCCGGGCGCCGCACACGGCCGACGGCGCCGACACCGAGCGGATCGAGCACGACGGGCTCGTCATCGACGTTCCGCGGCGGGCGGTCGAGATGCGCGGCGAGCCGGTGCAGCTGACGTATGTCGAGTTCGAGCTGCTGCGCGCGCTCGCGGCCCAGCCGGGGCGCGTCTTCAGCCGCCGGATGCTGCTCGAAGCCCTCTGGAAGAGCGCCGACTACCGCGACCCGCGCACGATCGACGTCCACGTTCGCCACCTCCGCGAGAAGCTCGAGGCCGAGCCGCGGACGCCCGAGTACATCCTCACCGTCCGCGGCGTCGGCTACCGGTTCCGCGACCGATGAGCCGTAGGCTCGACGGAGGCTCGCAGGGAGCGGAGGCGCCGGCTTGGCCGGCGCCGGAGCGGGTTCTGAGCCGTAGGCTCGACGGAGGCTCGCAGGGAGCGGAGGTGCTGGCTTGGCCGGCGCCGGAGCGGGAATGAGCACGCTCCGGGGCATCGGCGGCCGGCTCGCGCTCGCGCTGCTCGTCGTCGTCGCGGGCGTGCTCGGGATCGTCTACCTGATCGTCGTCCCGTCCTACCAGCGCTCGCTGCAGAACAGCGAGCTCCGCAGCCTCCAGACCTCGATCCGCACGGTCGCGATCCCGAACTACCCCGTCGATCAGGTGGAGTACGCGAAACAGGCGTTCGCGGACAAGTGGGCGCCGGTCGTGAACGCCCGGGTCGTCGTCTACGACCTCCAGAACGAGGTTCCGCTCAACCTCCAGCCGGTCGCCGACTCGGCGGACGAGTCGGACTCGAGCGACATGCAGAACGACCCCGTGGCCAACGCGGCGGTCGAGCGGAAGACCCTCTCGCAGGGCACGGTCGAGCACGGCGGCCAGCAGTACGCCGAGGTCGCCTATCCGCTCAGCGGTTCCGTCGTCCTGCTCTCGGCCCCGCTCCACGACCAGCTCCGGACGGTGTCCGTCGTCCGCAGGCGCGTGCTGATCGCGGGCGCCGTGGCGTTCGGCTTCGCCCTCCTGCTCGGCTACGCCGGCGCCGCGCGCCTGTCGACTCGCATCCGGCGGCTCGAGGCGGCCGCGGAGCAGATCGCCGCGGGCAACTTCGCCGAGCCGGTCGTGGACGCGAGCTCAGACGAGCTCGGACAGCTGGCGCGCGCGTTCGAGCGGATGCGGCTGCGCCTCTCCCAGCTCGACCGTGCGCGCGGCGAGTTCATCGCCAACGCCTCGCACGAGCTCCGGACGCCGATCTTCTCGCTGAGCGCGTTCCTGGAGCTGCTCGACGACGACACGCTCGACGACGCGACTCGCGAGGAGTTCCTCGGGCAGATGCGCGGGCAGGTCGATCGCCTGGGTCGTCTTGCAACCGACCTCCTCGACCTGTCGCGGCTCGACGCCGGGCGGCTCGCGGTCGGGCGCGAGCAGGTCGACCTGTCGGAGCTGGCCGGCGACGTCACGCGGGAGCTCGAGCCGCGAGCCGCCGCGCTCGGGCAGACGCTCGAGCGGATCGCCGGCGGGCCTGTGCTCGCCCGGGGCGACGCCGCCCGCGTCGTCCAGATCGGGCGGATCCTCGTCGAGAACGCGCTCCTGCACACGCCCGCCGGCAGCACGGTGCGCGTCTCGACCGCGCGCGACGGCGGACGGGCGACGCTGACGGTCGCCGACGACGGCCCCGGCATCCCGGCCGAGGCTCGCCAGCAGGTCTTCGAGCGCTTCTACCGCCTGGACGGCACCCGGGCGTCCGGGAGCGGCCTCGGGCTCGCGATCGCGCGCGAGCTCGCCGATCTGATGGGGGGCCGCCTCGAGCTCGACGTGCAGGACGGCTGGACGTTCTTCACGCTCGTCCTGGCCGCCGAGGCCCAGGACCGCGAGCTCGAGTCCGCCCGGGCCTGACCGTCTTCGCGTTTCACGTGAAAACGCCGTCCCGCGAGTACAGTGCGTTGAGGTGCGCCCGGGTCTGCTCGCTGCCGTCTCGCTCGTCGCCGCGATCCTCGGGGCCGGCCTCGTGCTCGTCGTCGCACGCGCGGCCGGGTGGCTCGGCCGCGGGTCGAGCACGACCACGGTCGTGCAGGTGCAGGGCGCCGGCACCGCCGGTGCGGCCGCGGTCGTCGTCGCGAAGCCGCTGACGGGGAACGGGTTCGCGCCGGCGCAGATCTACCGCGCGCGATCGACCGGGGTCGTGACGATCTACAGCACGTTCGGCGCCGCCGGCTCGGCGGACGCGAGCTCCGGGCTGGGGTCGGGCTTCGTGGTCGGTCGGGACGGGACGATCCTGACGAGCGCGCACGTGATCACCACCGCCGGGCACGGACAGGGAGGAGCGATCGCGCCTGCGCGCACGATCTACGTGGGGTTCGCCGACGGCGACCGCGTCCCCGCGACGATCGTCGGGTACGACCTCTTCGACGACGTCGGCGTGATCCGCGTCGATCCGGAGGCCCACGCGGTCTCACCGGTGCCGCTCGGCAACTCGAGCCGGGTGGTCGTCGGCGAGCCGGTGGCCGCGATCGGCAGCCCCTTCGGGAACGCCGATTCGCTCTCGGTCGGCGTCGTGTCGGCGATCCGACGCTCGATCCCCTCGATCACGACCAACTACGACCTCGTCGACGCGATCCAGACCGACGCGCCGATCAACCACGGCAACTCGGGCGGCCCGCTCTTCGACGCCCGGGGGCGGGTGATCGGGATCAACGCCCAGATTCGCTCGACCGGCAACGCGTCGGGCTTCGAAGGGGTGGGCTTCGCCGTGCCGATCGACTCGGCGCGCCGCTCGCTGCAGCAGCTCGTGCGCTCGGGCAAGGTGACGTACGCCTACGTCGGGATCACCACGGAGGACTTGACTCCGTCGATCGCGAAGAAATTCGGTTACGCCGCGGCGCGCGGCGCGCTGATCGACTCGTTCGCGTCCGGGCAGTCCGCGGGCCGGGGCGCCGGACTCCGGGCCGCGATCCGGGTCGTCGCGTTCGAGGGGCAGGCGGTGCGGGTCGGGGGCGACGCGATCGTCGCGATCGACGGCATCCCGGTCGCGAGCGCCGAGGACGTCGTTCGCATCGTGGCCGGCCGTCTGGCCCCGGGCCAGACGGCGGTCTTCACGGTCGTCCGCGGCCACCGCCGCCTGCAGGTCCCGGTCCGGCTGGACGCCCGGCCGACGCCCGCCGGCTAGGCCGCGCAGGAGCCCTCCGGCGCACGGCGAACGAGAGGGTGAGAAACCGGAAGAATCCCCGAGGTTTGCTCTGACCGTGCGACAGGGAAAGGTGCCGCAGGCATGCGCGCGCTCGACGACGACCGGGTCCAGACCGTCCGGCTGACGATTCCGGCCAAGGCGGAGTTCATCGGGCTCGGCCGGCTCGCGCTGAGCGGCCTCGTCAGACTCCACGCGGGGCCGCTCCCGGACGAGGTGGTGGCCGATCTCAAGCTGGCGCTGACCGAGGCGTGCACGAACGCCGTTCGCCACGCGTACGACGGGGGCGAGGGGCTCGTGGACATCACGTACGAGCTCCACCCCGACCGGCTCGTCGTCGAGGTGGCCGACGACGGGGAGGGGTTCGATCTCGACCCGGCGCCGGCAGCGGCCGGGGACGACGAGCTCGTCGAGGGCGGGCTCGGGATCGCGATCATCCGGGCCCTGGCCGACGAGCTCCAGATCTCGGGGCGCGAGCAGGGAGGCTCGACGCTGCGCTTCGTCAAGAACTTGGCGGCCCCGAGCCACTAGTGCTGCAACTGGTGAATGTGGGGCGAAAGTCGCTCCAGGACTACGCCACGCTGGTCTCGCGGAGCCTGATCGACGAGGTCCACCGTCTCGCCGGCCCGCTCGAGGGGAAGCGCGTCGTGCACCTGTCGGCGACGCCGTTCGGCGGCGGGGTGGCCGAGATCCTCTACACGCTGGTTCCGCTGATGGCCGACACGGGGCTCGAGGTCGAGTGGCGCGTGATGCGCGGCGCGGACGAGTTCTTCCGCGTGACGAAGACGATCCACAACGCCCTCCAGGGCGATCCGCAGGGGCTGACCGCGGACGACCTGGCGATCTTCGCGCGCTACAACGCCGACACGGCGGCCGAGCTCGACGCCGACGCGTACGACTTCGTCGTCGTCCACGATCCCCAGCCGGCGGGCACGATCGACGCCTACCCGGACCGTCGCGCCAGGTGGATCTGGCGCGGGCACATCGACTTCTCGACGCCGAACGCGAGCGTCTTCGGCGCGCTGCTCCCGTCGATCCGGCGCTACGACGCGGCCGTCTTCCACCTCCGCGAGTACGCGCCCGAGGACGACGGCCTCGCGCGGGTCGCGATCTGGCCGCCCGCGATCGATCCGCTGCAGCCGAAGAACATGGCGCTGGCCGCCGAGGATGCGGCGTACATCGTCGACCAGTTCGGAGTCGACGTCGACCGGCCGCTGCTCACCCAGGTGTCGCGCTTCGATCCCTGGAAGGATCCGCTCGGGGTGATCGACGCCTACCGCCTCGTGAAGCAGCGTCATCCGGAGGTGCAGCTCGCGCTGGTCGGCTCGATGGCGTACGACGATCCGGAAGGGTGGGAGTACTACCAGCGCACCGTCGCTCACGCGGACGGGGACTCGGACGTCCACATCCTCAGCAACCTGAACAACGTCGGAGCCGTCGAGATCAACGCGTTCCAGGTGCACTCCGACGTGATGATCCAGAAGTCGACGCGCGAGGGCTTCGGGCTGACGGTGACCGAGGCGCTCTGGAAGAGCCGGCCCACCGTGGCCGGGCGGGTCGGCGGGATCGTGGCGCAGATCGCGGACGGGGACACAGGCTGGCTCGTGGGGTCGGTCGACGACTGCGCAGCCGCGTGCGCCGAGATCCTCTCGGATCCCGCCGCCTCCCGCGAGCGCGCGCTTCGCGGCAAGGAGCAGGTCCGGCGGCGGTTCCTGACCCCGAGGCTCCTCCGCGACTGGCTCGTGCTCTTCAACGTGCTCGCGGGCAACGACACCGGCGCGAGCGAGATCACGCTGGTGTGACCCGTCGCCCGCTGATCGTCGTCTCGAATCGCGGTCCGGTCTCGTTCGGGCGCGACGAGTCGGGGGCCCGCGTCGCCCGGCGCGGCGCCGGAGGCCTTGCGACGGCGCTGCGCGCGCTGCTTGCCCGCGAGGACGTGACCTGGATCGCGAGCGCGATCTCCCGCGAGGACCGCGCGCTGGTCGCCGAGACGGGCGGAGTGCTGGAGGCGGGCGAGGCCGTTCCGTGCCGCCTGCGGCTGCTGGCACACGATCCTCTCGCGTACGACGGCTACTACAACGCCGTCGCGAATCCGCTGCTGTGGTTCGTACAGCACTCGCTCTACGGGCTCGCGGAGCAGCCGGCTCTCGACGAGCGTTTCGTCCAAGCGTGGGCTGGTTATGCGGCCGTGAACAACGCATTCGCCGAGGCCGTCGTTGCCGAGCTGGACAACGATCCGCACGTTGCCGTGTTCTTCCACGACTACCACCTGTATCTCGCTCCCCGCGCCGTTCGCGCCGTGAGGCCCGATGCGCTGCTCGCTCACTTCGTGCACATCCCGTGGCCGCAATCGGACGCGTGGACGGTGTTGCCGGAGGAGCAGCGCCGGGCCGTCCACGACGGCCTGCTCGCCAACGACCTGGTCGGGTTCCACACGCACCGGTGGCGGCGGAACTTCGCCGCGTGCGCGGCCGACGTGCTGGGCGCCGGTCGCGACCGGGAAGGCCGGGTCGTGCACGGCGGCCGTGCGACGATGGTCACGAGCAGGCCGATCTCCGTCGACCCCGGCGAGTTCGATGCGCTGGCGTCGAGCGCGGACGTCCTCGACGCGGAGGAGAGGATTGCGCGCACGCGCCGCGAGCGGCTCGTCGTCCGCGTCGACCGCACCGATCCCGCCAAGAACATCGTGCGCGGCTTCACCGCGTTCGGGCTGCTGCTCGAGCGGCATCCCGAATGGCTTGGGCGGGTCTCGATGCTCGCGCTGCTCGATCCCTCGCGCCAGGACGTTCCCGAGTACGAGGCGTACCGGCGCGCGATCGAGCGCGAGGCGGCGGCGGTCAACGGACGTCACGCGGCGGACGGCTACGAGCCCATCGACCTGCGCATCGTCGACGACTTCCCCCTGTCGATCGCGGGGTACAAGCAGTACGACGTGCTGCTCGTGAACGCGGTCTTCGACGGCTTGAACCTGGTCGCCAAGGAGGGGCCGCTCGTCAACGACCGGGCGGGAGTGCTCGTTCTGTCGGAGAACGTCGGCGCTCACGAGGAGCTCGGCGAGTGGGCGGTGACGGTCAACCCGTTCGACGTGCTGGGCCAGGCAGAGGCGCTGCACGCGGCGCTCGCCATGGACGCCTCCGAGCGGGAGCGGCGGGCCGACGCGCTGGCCGCGCAGGTTCGCGCGAACGACGTCGGCCGCTGGATCGACACGCTGCTCGGCGACCTGGCGCGCGTGTCGGCGTAACCTTTCGCCGTGAGCGAGCTCTCCCACGTCGACGACGCCGGCGCCGTTCGCATGGTCGACGTCGGCGGCAAGCCCGAGGTCGAGCGCCGCGCGGTGGCGCGGGCGTTCGTCGCGACGACCGCGGCCGACCGCCTCCGGGCCCTTCCGAAGGGAGACGCGCTCGTCACCGCGCAGCTCGCCGGGATCATGGCTGCCAAGCGGACGGCCGAGCTGATCCCGCTCTGCCACCCGCTGCCGCTCACCCACGTGGACGTCGACGTGCAGGTCGTCGACGGGGGTGTCGAGATCCGCGCCGAGGTTGCCACCACTGCCCGGACGGGTGTCGAGATGGAGGCGCTCACCGCGGCCTCCATCGCAGCGCTGACCGTCTACGACATGGCGAAGGCCGTCGACCGGTCGATGTCGCTGACGGTGGAGCTGGTCGAGAAGGTGAAGACGTGAACGCTGCGGTGCTCACGGTCTCCGACCGCGTGTCGCGCGGCGCCGCGGAGGACACGAGCGGCGACGAGCTCGCCCGCAGGCTCGCCGCCGACGGGTACGAGGTCGACCGCCGGGTCGTTCCGGACGAGGCGCCGGAGATCGCCGCTGCGATTGCCGAGCTCGCGGCGAATGCGAGCGTCGTCCTGACGACGGGCGGCACCGGGGTCGCACCGCGCGACGTCACACCGGAGGCGACGCGAACCGTGCTCGAGCGCGAGGTTCCCGGGATCGCGGAGGCTCTGCGTGCCGATGCCGTGACGAAGACACCGCACGGTTTGCTGTCGCGCGGCACGGCGGGCATCGTCGGCCGGGCGCTCGTAGTCAACCTCCCCGGTTCGCCCGGCGGGTGTCGCGACGGTTACGCGCTGCTGCGCCCCGCGCTGCCGCACGCGCTGGCGCTGATCGCGGACGAGCCGACCCGGCACCGGCAGACGTAGCGAGGTCGCATGCGCATCGCCCGCCTCTACTACCGCCTGGTCAAGTTCGAGCACACGATCTTCGCGCTGCCGTTCGCGTACGTGGGCGCGTTCCTCGCCGTCGGCGGGATTCCCTCCGGCCATGCGCTGTTCTGGATCACGGTCGCGATGATCGGCGCGCGTTCGCTCGCGATGGCGCTCAACCGGCTGATCGACGCGCGCATCGACGCAGCCAATCCACGGACGGCCGGCCGCGAGCTCCCGAGCGGCGCGCTCTCGGTCGCGGCGGTGCTCGCGTTCTGCGGGGCGGCGCTGGTCGTCTATCTCGTCGCCGTCTGGCAGCTGAACCCGTTCGTCCGTCCGCTCGCTCCGATCCCGGTGGCGATGTTCGTCGTCTACCCCTACCTCAAGCGGTTCACCTGGCTCTGCCACCTGTGGCTGGGCGCGGTCGACGGGCTCGCGCCGGTCGGCGCCTGGGCGGCGGTGCGCGGCGATCTCGCGTGGGAGGCGTGGGCGCTCGGCGGCGCCGTTGCGGCGTGGGTCGCGGGTTTCGACCTCTTCTATGCGCTGTTCGACGTCGACGTCGACCAGGAGCAGGGCCTGCATTCGTGGGTGACGCGCTTCGGTGAGACCGGTGCGTTTCTCGGCGCCCGCGCGCTCCATCTGCTCGCCGTCCTCCTGCTCGTCGCGGTCGGCATCGGCTTGAACGTGGGCGTCCTCTACTGGCTCGGCGTCGCCTGCGTCGGCGGCCTGCTCGCCTACGAGCACTCGCTCGTGCGCCCGGGCGATCTCCGCCGGCTCGACACCGCGTTCTTCGCGATGAACGGGGTCATCTCGATCGCCTTCTTCGCCTTCGTGCTCGCGGACGTGCTGTGATCGTCGGCCTTCTCCACCCGGGCGCGATGGGAGCGGCGCTCGGCGACGCGCTGTCTTCGGGGGGCCACGAGGTGCTCTGGGCATCCGAGGGCCGGAGCGCCGAGACGCGTGCTCGTGCCGGCCGCTTCCGCGATGTCGAGGCGATCGAAGCGCTGGTGGCGGAGGCCGACGTGCTGCTGTCGGTGTGCCCGCCTCATGCAGCGCTCGACGTCGCCAGCGAGACGAGCGGGTTCCACGGCCTGTACGTCGATGCGAACGCGATCTCGCCCGGGACGGCGAGCGAGGTCGCCGCGCTGCACGAGCGCTTCGTCGACGGCGGGATCGTCGGCTCGCCGCCGCACGAGCCCGGGACGACGCGTCTGTATCTGTCCGGGGAGGAGGCGCCGTCGGTGGCTGCACTGTTCGCAGGCAGCGTCGTGGGGACGCGCGTCGTCGCCGACGCATCGGCGCTGAAGATGACGTACGCAGCGTGGTCGAAGGGAACCGCTGCGCTGCTGCTGGCGATCCGGGACGTTGCTCGCGCGAACGGCGTCTGGGCCGATCTGCAGGCGGAGTGGCGCGAATCGGCGCCGGAGCTGCCGGGCCGGCTCGAGGCGGCCGAGCGGTCGGCCGCCGCGAAGGGGTGGCGCTGGATCGGCGAGATGGAGGAGATCGCGGACACCTTTGCCGCGTCGGGTGCGCCCGAGGGCTTCCATCGCGCCGCAGCGGAGGTGTATCGAGGATGATTCGCGGCCGCGGTCTCGCCAAGCGCTTCGGCGACCGCCGGGTCTTCGCCGGGATCGACGTCGATCTCGACGACGACGGCTTTCTCCTCGTCACGGGGCCGAACGGCTCGGGCAAGACGACGCTGCTCCGCATGCTCGCCGGCTTGTCGGCGCCGACCGCAGGCGAGCTCGAGCTTCCGGCGCGGCGCTCGATCGGCTACCTCGCGCACGACCCGCTCGTCTACCGGGAGCTCACGCCGCTCGAGAACCTGAACCTGTTCGGGCGCCTCTACCGGATCCCCGAGCGCGGTGAGCACGTCGGGATGCTGCTCGAGCGCTTCGGCCTCTGGGACGTTCGCCACGAGCGTGTCTCGTCGTTCTCGCGCGGGATGCAGCAGCGCCTCGGCCTGTGCCGCGTGCTGCTGCACGCGCCGCAGTTGCTGCTGCTCGACGAGCCGTTCAACGCACTCGACGACGAAGGTACGAACCTGCTCGACGCGATGCTCCGCGAGCAGGGTCGAGCGTGCGTCGTCGCGACGCACGAGCCGGAGCGCGTCGTCCACCTCGCGACGGCGCGTCTCGCGTTCGCATGAGCCGTAGGCTTGACGGAGGCTCCAAGGAGCGGAGGTGCCGGCTTGGCCGGCGCCGGAGCGGGTATTGAGCCGTAGGCTTGACGGAGGCTCCAAGGAGCGGAGGTGCCGGCTTGGCCGGCGCCGGAGCGGGGGATGACGTACGTGCGCGACGTCGGTGCGCTCGCGCGCAAGGATCTCCTGCTCGAGCTGCGGGCCAAGGAGACGCTGCCGGCGATGCTGCTGTTCGTCATCGCCATGCTGACGATCTTCCACTTCGCACTGCCGAGCGGGAGCAGCGACGCTGCCACGCTCGGCCTGCTCTGGTCGGCGCTCGTTCTCACCTCCCTCCTCGGCTTGACGCGCGCGTTCGTCGCCGAGCGCGAGCAGGGGATGTTCGATGCCCTCGTGCTGGCACCGTGCGACCGCAGCGCGATCTGGCTGGCGAAGTCGCTCTCGGTGCTCGCGTTCCTGGTGTGCGCCGAGGCCGTCGCGCTGCCGGCGTTCGCGGTCTTCTTCTCCGGCCTGGACGCACGCACGGTCGCCGCGGTCGCGCTCGCCGATCTCGGGATCTGCGCGGTCGGGACGCTGTTCGGTGCGATGGCGGTCGCCGGGCGCGCGCGCGAGCTGCTGCTCCCGCTGCTCTTCCTGCCCGCGGCGATCCCGATCGTCGTCGGCGGCGTGGGCGGGTACCTGTGGTTCCTCGCCCTCTACGACGCGCTCTTCGCCGTCCTCGCCTGGGCGACCTTCGAGTACGTCGTCGTCGAGGTCTGACCGTCCGGCTCGAAGCTCCGTGCGGTCTACGATTGCGCCTGTGAGAGCCCTCTCTTCGCGCCTGCCCGTGGTGGCGGGCGGCTGTCTGGTCCTGTTCACCGCCGCTCTGGCGCTCGTCTTCTTCTACGCGCCGACCGACGCGAACCAGGGCCTGTCCCAGCGGATCTTCTACTTCCACGTGCCGCTGGCGTTCACCGCCTACGCCTGCTTCGGCTGGGGCGCCTGGAAGGCGCTCCGGCATCTCTGGAAGCGCGACCCCGAGGCCGACCTCGAGAGCTACGTCGCGATTCACCAGGGCGTGATCTTCGGGGCGCTCACACTCGCGACCGGCTCGATCTGGGCGAAGATCTCGTGGGGCGTGTGGTGGTCGTGGGGGGAGGACCAGCTCGTCCTCTTCCTCGTTCTGTTCCTCTTCTACTGCGCGTACTTCATGCTTCGCTACTCCGTCGACCCCGGGCCGCAGCGCGCGAACATGTGCGCCGTGTACGCACTGTTCGGCGTAGCGCTGATCCCGGTGTCGTTCCTCGCGATCCGTCTCTCCAAGAGCTTCATCCACCCGGTCGTGTTCACCTCGCACGGCTACGAGATGACGAACTCGCAGTTCCTCACGTTCTGCGTCTGCCTCGCCGCGATGCTCAGCCTGTTTGCGACGCTGTACTCGATCGAGCTCGCGGGCAAGCGCCTGGACGCGTCGCTGCGAGAGCTGCGGGAGCTCCTGGCATGACCGCGTCAGAGAAGTACACCGCCGCCGCCTATCTGGTCGTGTTCGTCGGCGTGCTCGCATACGTGGTGATCATCGCGTCGAAGCTCCAGCGTCTCCAGCGCGAGGTCGCGCGGCTCGTCGAGCTCGCGAAAGACAGGCAGCATGGTTGAGGTGCTCTTCTGGCCGGCACTGATCGGCTACGGCGAGGCGGCGTTCGCGTACGCGTCGCCGCGGACGTCGCGTCTCGCAACCTGGGGTGTGCGCCTTGGCTGGCTGGCGCAGACCGCGCTGCTCGTGGTCCAGGCCGAGCGATCCGGCGGCTTTCCCTGGGCGACGTTCGCCGGCTCGCTCAACCTCTTCGTCTGGCTGGTCGTGAGCACGTACCTGATCTGGGGCTGCCGTCCGCGCTTCCGCCTGCTCGGTCTCGCCGTGATGCCGCCCGTCGTGCTGCTCTTCGTCGTCGCCCGCCTCGGCGGCGGGACGGCGAGCGAGGCGGGATCGCGGTATCCGAATCTCTTCCTCGTCCTGCACGTCGGGCTCGTGCTCGCCGCGTTCGCGGGGTTCACGCTGGCGGCGGGGCTCGCGGGCCTCTATCTGTGGGAGGAGCGCAGGCTGAAGCTGCGCGCGACGGACATCCTCAGGCTCCGCCTGCCCCCGCTCCAGTCGCTCGAGCGCCTGACCCAGCGGGCGATCGTCGTGTCGCTGCCCCTTCTCACCCTCGGCCTGGCCGCCGGGATCGTGCGTCTCCGCCAGCAGGACGACCCGACCGATCCGCTCGAGTGGCTCACGATCGCGACCTGGCTCCTGTACGGCGGGTTCCTGGTCGCGCGTCCGTCGGGCCGCCGGGCCGCCTATCTGGCGATCGGCGGGTTCGCGCTCATCGTCGTCTCACGGCTCGCGCTCGCGGGAGGGCACTTCACGTGAGTCGCCGTAGGCTGGACGGAGGCGACCAAGGAGCGGAGGTGACGGCTTGGCCGTCGCCGGAGCGGGTGTGAGCGCGTCGGAGCTGACACTGGTGGGGCTCTCGCATCACGTCGCGCCGGTCGAGCTGCGCGAGCGCGTCGTGCTGGGCCTCGACGAGGCGGCAGAGTTCGCGCGTGCGCTCGCGCCTGCCGTCTGCCTCTCCACCTGCAACCGCACCGAGCTCTACCTCGCGGGTGACCGCGAGGACAGCGCCGCAGCCGCCTTGACAGAGCTGGCCGGCGAGTCGCTCGACAGTGTGCTCTACCGTTTGCACGACGACGATGCCGCGCTGCACCTCTTCCGCGTCGCCGCGGGCCTCGACTCGCTCGTTCCCGGCGAGGGCGAGATCCTCGGCCAGGTCCGAGGCGCGTACGAAGCCGTCGAGCGGGACCGCCTGCTCGACCGCGTCTTTCGCCAGGCGATCGCCCTCGGCAAGCGTGTGCGCAGTGAGACGGCGATCGGCGAGAGCCCCGCGTCGGTTTCGTCCGCCGCGGCCGCCCTCGCCGCCCAGGTCTTCGGCGAGCTGGAGGGCCGCCGCGTCCTGCTGATCGGCGCCGGCCGGATCGGCGAGCTCGCGGCCTCCAACCTCGCCTCGCGCGGCGCGGCGATCGCCTACGTCGCGAACCGCTCGCCCGACGCCGCCCGCGGGCTTGCCGGCCGCTTCGGCGGCACCGGGGTGTCGCTCGACGCGCTCTCGACCGCCCTCGCCGATGTCGACGTCGTCGTCTCCTCGACCGGCGCTCCGGGATTCGTCCTGCATGCGAGCGACGTGCCGGCCCGCCGGCACCACCCGCTCTTCTTCATCGACATCGCGGTCCCGCGCGACCTCGACCCGGACGTTGCGAGGCTCGACGGCTGCTTCCTGTACGACATCGACGATCTCGAGGCGGTGGTGGCGGAGACGCTCGCCGGCCGCCGCGTCGAAGCGGAACGGGCCGAGGTGCTCGCGCTCGAGGAGGTCCAGCGGTTTCGTCTGTGGCGCGCGTCGCTCGACGTCGTCCCCGCGATCGCCTCGCTGCGCGCTCACGCCGAGGAGATCAGGGCGAACGAGCTCGCCAAGCTCGAGGGCCGCGTCAGCGACGACGAACGTGCGCACCTCGAGTCCGTCACGTTGCAGATCCTGAACAAGCTCCTGCACCTGCCGACGGTGCGTATGAAGGAAGCGGCCGCAACCGCCGACGGGACGGCGTACGCAGATGCCGTTCGCCATCTCTTCGGGTTGGAGGAGCGGGAGCGGTGACGGACGACGAGCCCCGCCGCATCGAGCGGCCGCTTCCGGTCGTTGCGCCGTCCGCGTTCCTGCGAGTGCGCCGGGGCCCGCTCTCCTGCGGCCGCAGCACGAGGTCCTCGAGGTCGATCTGTGCTCGTCCGCGTCGGGTCTCGCGGCTCTAGGCTCGCACTCACCCAGGCCGAGCAGGCTGCTTCGCTGCTCCGCCGGCCGGGGGTGGAGATCGCCTTCGTGCCGATCACGACCGCCGGCGATCGCGATCGCAGCAAGCCGTTCGGAGAGATCGGAGCCCGCGGCGTGTTCGTAAAGGAGCTCGAGGAGGCGCTGCTCAGCGGGCGCATCGACGTCGCGGTGCACTCGGCAAAGGACATGACGGCCGAGGATCACGACGGCCTGGTGGTCGGCGCGTATCCCGAGCGGGACGATCCCCGCGATGCGCTCGTCGGTGCGGCCGCGATCACGTCCGGCATGCGGATCGGCACCGCCTCGGCGCGGCGGCGCGCGCAGCTGCTCGCGGCCGAGCCGGCGTTGTCGGTCGAGCCGCTGCGCGGGAACGTCGACACGCGACTTCGCAAGCTGCGTGAACGCGGGCTCGACGCGATCGTGCTGGCGGCCTGCGGGCTGGATCGCCTGGGGCTCGCCGCCGAGATCGGAGCGCGCCTCGAGCCGCTGCAGATGCTGCCCGAGGCGGGGCAGGGGGCACTCGCGCTCCAGGTTCGCGCGGGCGAGACCGAGCTCGTCGCGGCGGCCGATCACGCCGAGACCCGCCGACGGGTGGAGGCGGAGCGGGCTTGCATCGCGGAGATCGGCGCCGGCTGCCTCGCGCCGGTCGCCGCCCACCACGACGGCCGCACGCTGCACGCGCTCGTGGCGGACGAGGACGGCGCTTGGCTGCACCGCTCGTCCGGCGGCGATCCGGTCGAGGTTGCCCGCGAGCTCAGGGCGTTCGCGGCATCGCGATGAGGGTGATCGTCACGCGTCCGCGCGCGCAGGCGGACGCTCTCGTCGCCCGGCTCCGCTCGCTTCCGGTAGAGGTCGTCGTGTGCCCCCTGATCCAGATCGAGGCGATCTCGGACGACCCGGTCGACGCCGCGGGCTACGACTGGGTGATCGTCACCAGTCCGAACGGGGCGGCGGAGCTGGCCCGCCGCGGACGGAACCTGCCGCGGATCGCCGCCGTGGGGCCGGCGACTGCCGAAGCGCTGCGGGACCGCGGCCTCGAGCCGGCGTTCGTCCCGAGCGCGGCATCGCAGGACGACCTGCTCGCCGAGCTGCCGCGGCCGGCCGGTCGGGTCCTGTTCGCGGCCGCCGAGGGAGCCCGACCCGGGCCGGTCGACGAGCTCGGCGCCGAGTTCGTGGCGCTCTACCGGACCCGTCTGCTCCGGCCAGAGCTCCCCGAGGGCGATCTCGTGCTGCTCGCATCGGGCTCGGCGGCGCGTGCGTATGCCCGGGCCGGCGGGAGCGCGCCGGCCGTGACCATCGGGCCCGAGACGTCGCGCGTCGCCCGCACGGCCGGGCTCGCCGTCGTGGGCGAAGCGGCGACGCACGACACCGAAGGGCTCGTCGCCGCCGTGCGCGATGTGGTGGAGTTCGGCTCGCACCGATGACGGAGACGATCACCTTCCTGACCGACTTCGGCCTCCAGGACGACTTCGTCGGGACGTGTCACGGCGTGATCGCGATGATCTCGCCGGAGGCGCGGGTGATCGATCTCACCCACGGCATCGATCCCCAGGCGGTCCTGCAGGGCGCGCTGGTTCTGCGCAACGCCGTGCAGTTCGCGCCGGTCGGCGTTCATCTCGCGGTTGTCGACCCGGACGTCGGCGGAAACCGCCGCGCGATCGCGGTCGCCACGCGCGACGGCCGCAGGTTCGTCGGGCCTGACAACGGGCTTCTGCTACTGGCCGCCGACGAGCTGGGGATCAGCGCGGTTCACGAACTGGTCGATCCGCGATACCGGCTCGGCGAGGTTTCGCGGACGTTCCACGCGCGCGACATCTTCGCGCCGGCCGCGGCACATCTCGCCGCCGGTATTCCAATCGCCGAGCTCGGGCCGCCGCTCGATCCCGGGGCGCTTGTTCGCATCGAGCTGCCGCGAACCGAAGTGGGCCGCTCGCAGGTTCGCGCGACGGTCCTCATCGTTGACCGGTTCGGCAACGTCGCGACGAACATACGGCGCGCGGAGCTCGACGCGCTCAGCTTCGCCGAGGGCGACCGGGTCGAGGTGCGGCTTCAGCTCGACCGGTTCTATGCCGTGCTCGCGGGCACGTTCGCCGATGCGCCTGCAGGCGAGCTGATCATGTACGAGGACTCCTACGGGCTGGTCACGCTCGCGATCAGCCAGGGCAATGCGGCCCGGCTGACCGGTGTAGCGCCGGGGGACGAGTTGCGGGTCGCGCGCACGTGATCGATCTCCGGCTGCGGCAGCGCTACGCCCGCGTCGTCACCGACCTCGTGACGGCACGGCCGGGGCTGTGGCGTGTCCTTCGGCGCCCGTTCGTCTGGTCGTTCGGGGCGATCGCCGCCGACTGGGAGGAGAAGCGGGTCTCGCCCCAGCATCTCGCACCGCTCGACGCTGCGCTTGCCTGGGTCCCCGGTGAGCCTGCGACGGCGCTCGACGTCGGCACGGGGACCGGCGCCGGCGCGCGCGCGATCGTGCGCCGGTTCGACGGGACGTCGGTCACCGGCGTCGACGCCTCACAGCCGATGATCGACCAGGCGCGTGCCCGCGCGTCCAGCGACCGCGAGCGCTACGACGTCGCCGACGCCGCCGACCTGCCGTACCCGGACGGATCGTTCGACCTCGTCACGCAGCTGAACATGATCCCGTTCTTCGACGAGCTGGCCCGCGTCACGGCGCCGGGCGGTTACGTGGCCGTTGCGTTCTCCCGCGGCGCGCAGACCCCGATCTGGGTGCCGCTCGACCGTGTGCAGACGGAGCTCGAGCGGCGCGGCTTCGCGCACGTAGCGAACTTCTCTGCCGGCACGGGAGTGGCGCTGCTTGCCCGGCGTGCGGACACACCCTAAGGTGCGCCTACAGGGACGTTCGCGACGCGGTAGCACCGGTCCGGACGTCTCTTTTTTCGCACTCGCCGTCGCGGTCGCGATCCTTGTCGCCGGAGGAGCGGCGCGTGGCGCGACGCGTGTCGGCGAATGTCCTCCGGCACCGGTGACGCCCGCCTACGCGGATGCAGTGCGGTTCGCACTCGGAGCACATCGCGATGTGCTGGGGCGCCGGCTCCTCGAGGCGCCGGGCGGGCCGACCTACGACCGCGCGAGGTCGTTTCTCGCGCCGCTGCTGTACGCGGTCGGGCCGCGCGGCCGGAAGCTCACCGAGTCGGGGGTGTACTACCTGCCGTTCGCGTACCCCTTCAACGTGAACGGCGGCCGCGTCTTCGCTCTCCACGTCGCCGACGGGAGTGAGATCATCGATGGCCGCGTCGGTGGGTCGAACGTCACCGTCGACGTGGGCCCGGGAGGCGATGAGCGCTACGGCTCGTGCCTGGCGCGGGTCGGCGCCGCGAAGCTCGCCGACGGCTTCCTCCCGATTCTCGACACCTCCTACACCGATGCCTCGGGCGTGCAATACCAGCAGGAGTCGTTCGTCGGTCGCGCGTACGGGACGATCTCGCTCAGCTTCGTGCACCTGGAGGTGGATGCGAGCGCGTCGACGTCGGACATCCACGTGCGGTTCGTGCTGTCTCCCGGGGCGTTTCACAGGGAAGGCGACCAGCTGCTCGACCGGGGCTCCACGCGCATCGCGTGGAGCGGCGATGCCGACGTCGACGGTCACGTCGTCAGCTTCGACGTCCCGGCGGGGACCGACCAGGACATCTACGTCGGCATCCCGAGCCACAAGAACGACGGCCGCCCGCTCGTCGTTTCCCAGCGCACCTACGACATTGCGCGGGCGGACGTGACGAACGTCTGGGACTCGCGAGTCGACGAGGGAACCGTGTTCGACGTCCCGGACCCGCAGGTGCTCGATGCGGAGCGGGCACTGCTCGTTCAGGAGCTGCTTCTCACGTGGCGCTACAGCGCCGGCAACTCGTACGAGGAGCTGTCGTTCGCCGAGGCGGCGGACGTGGCGCGCGTGATGGCCGCCTACGGCCGTCCCGACGTCGCCGAGACGATCCTGCGCTTTGCGCTCCGCCGGCTCCCGGAACGGTTCACGACGTGGCGGGCAGGCGAGCTGCTCGTCGCTCATGCCGATCTCTACCGCCTCGCGCGCGACCGGGTGTTTCTCGATCGCGAGACGCCCCGTCTTGCGCGGCTCGTACAGGCGATCGCCGCGCAGCTCGCGGTGAGCTCGAACGGCCTGCTCCCCCGTGAGCCGTTCTCGTCCGACGTCTCGCGCGAGGTCTACGCGCTGCACGGTCAGGCGGTTGTGTGGCAGGGGCTGACGTCGCTCGGGCGCGTCTGGTCGGTCACCGGGTATCGCGAGCTGGCGGCGCTCTGCGGGAGGCTGGCGGTGCGCCTCAGGGCGGGGCTCGACGATGCTGTCGCGCGCTCGGCGCGCCGCCTGGTCGACGGGTCGGTCTTCGTGCCCGCGGCCCTGCTCGCCGGGCAGCGGCCGTTCCCGAGCATCTCGTACTCGCGTGCCGGCACCTACTGGAACCTCGTGATGCCGTACGCGATGGCTTCAGGGCTCTTCCCGGCGCATGGGCGCATCGCCCAGGGGCTGCTGCGCTACCTGCTCGGCCACGGAGGGCGCCTGCTCGGGCTCGTGCGCGCCGGTGCGACGAAGCTGTACGGCGACTATCCGCCGGCGCCCACCTCGGGGATCGACCAGGTGTACGGCGTCAACGTCGATCGCTTCCTCGCCGACGCCGACCAGCCCGACCAGCTCGTGCTGTCGCTGTACGGCATGCTCGGCGCCGCGATGACGCCCGACACGTTCGTGGCGGGAGAGAGTGCCAGTGTGACGCCGCTGCACGGTTTGCTCGATCGGACGATGTACCAGCCGCCGAACAGCGGTGCGAATGCGGCCTTCCTCGAGAATCTCCGGCTCCTGCTCGTGCACGAGACACGCGCCCCGGGCGGCGCGCCGCGCGGTCTCCAGCTCGCCTATGCCACACCGAGACCATGGCTCGCCGACGGGCAGACGATCGACGTGGAGCAGGCGCCGACGAGCTTCGGCGCGGTCTCGTTCTCGCTCGAGCGGGCCGGCTCGTCGCTGCAGGGGAGCATCGACCCGCCCGCGCGGCCGCTTCCCGCGACGCTCCAGCTGCGTGTCCGGCTGCCCGCCGGAGAGCACCTCGGCGCCGTCCGCGTCAACGGACACCGGGCGGTCGTCGACCGTCGCAGCGACACGATCGACCTCACCGGTCTACGGGGCCACCTCGATCTGGACGCCGTCGTTCGGTGAGCTACGCTGCAGTCCCTCCGGGCGAGGTAGCTCAGTTGGTAGAGCACACGGCTGAAAACCGTGGTGTCGCCGGTTCAAGTCCGGCCCTCGCCATCTGATGACGGTCGACGCCGCCGCCGCGCGATCGCGAATCGCCGACGTCGGCCTCGCGCCGGAGGGTGACCGGCGCATCGAGTGGGCACGGCAGCACATGCCCGTGCTCGGACGGCTCGGCGCCCGCGAGCTCGCCGACGGC
>Ga0335082_10001818_pt1 | contig 22792 bp, 17 predicted proteins | sample Lox_Sample_41_FD_206718 | JGI IMG/M metagenome (GOLD analysis project Ga0335082, IMG submission 206718) | Soil microbial communities from Loxahatchee National Wildlife Refuge, Florida, United States - Lox_Sample_4.1 | ecosystem: Environmental > Terrestrial > Soil > Wetlands | place: USA...
CCGCGAAGTCGTACGAGGCGGTGCTCACCGTGGCGGACGCGCCGCCGTAGTCGAAGGGTCCGAGGCCCTCCGGATCGTCGCGGTCGGGCGCAGCGCCGAGCCCGCGGAAGCGCAGCGGATGCAGCGCGCCCCACGCCCAGCGCCTCGCGTTGGCGCCGAGTCGGTACGAGAGCGACAGCCAGGAAGCCTTGAGGCTCCGCTCCACCGCATCCGCCACCACGGTGCGTTGGCCGGGGTCGGGCGCCGACTGCGCGGAGTCGAGCAGGTCGAGCGCGAGCTGCTCGGGATCCGTCTGCGGCAGCGCGAGGTAGCGATGCAGCAGCTCGGAGCCGACACGCTCCCGGAGCAGTGAGTCGAGCAGCTCGTTCAGGAAGACGTAGTAGGCGGCGGCGCTCGCGCTGTCGGGCTGCGCGCGGCCGTCCCAGCCGTCGAGCAGGCGCACGACCTCGGCGGCCTGGGTGCCGAGCGCCCGGTCCTGCACCAGCGCGGTCGCCTGCGCGATCACCCGCGACGCGCGCTCGACCCCGACATCGCTCTGGAGATCCGCCATCTGCCGCAGCCCGACGCGGCCGTCGCGCGTGGCCTGCTCGAGCAGCGCGTCGATGCGCGAGGCGCGCGCCCCGCCCTGCCAGAGCCACTCCATCGGTTCGCCGCCGCGCACCTCGAGCGGCGCGTCGGCGGCGATCAGCCAGCTCTGCGGGTCCACGAGACGCACGCCCGGCAGCGCCTCGAAGGGAACGCGCTCGCGCCACTGGTACCAGCGCGCGCGCCCGGGCAACGGCACCAGCTTCGAAGAGAGCGAGCGGCGCGGGACGTAGCCCGCCACCTTGATGCCGGCCGCGCCGCTCGCGTCCGCGTACGCCACGGCCAGCATCGGCTCCCGGTGCTCGCGCAGCGCCTCGCGGAAGCCGTCGGCGTCCGACGCGAGGCTCGCCTCCAGCAGCGGCGCGAAGCCGCTGCCGGCGCCCGCCTGTGCGCCCGACCAGCGCACGGAGAGCGGCGGGCTCCCGGGGAGGTCCGGCAGCAGCGGACCGTTGCCGGTGCTTCGCACCTCGAGCGTCTGCGCCGCTGCGCCGCGCACCTCGATCGTCTCCTCGCGCTGCTCGAGCGGGCGCCAGCCTTCGCCATCGTGGTACCGGGTGGGGTCCTCGGGGTCGAGCGTCTCGACGTAGAGATCCACCACCACCGCGGGCGTGGCGACCGCGAACCAGGCCAGGCGCCGGTTGTGTCCGGCGAAGAACAGCGGGACACCGGGAAGCGTCGCGCCGGCGAGCTCGAGGTCGCCCGCGTGCAGGTGGTCGAGGTGGAACGCGGAAGGGACGGTCGGATCGAGGTGCAGGTCGCCGGCGAGGATCGGGCGTCCGCTCTGCGTGTGCCCGCCGCCGAGCACCCATGCGCTGCTGCCGAGGCCGCGACCCGAGAAGCCCGCCTCGCGCCGCAGGGCAGCGGCCAGGGTCCACGAAGCGAAGCGCGACGGCGGTGCCTGCGCCTGCGCATCCGGCGGCGCGTCATCGTCCGAGATCGAGGAGCCCGGAAAGAAGCGCGCGGCCGCGGGCGGGCCGAGGTGCTCGATCAGGTCCGAGAGCACGAGACTCGTCTCGACGGAGGCGTCCCGGTTCCAGGCCTGGAGCTTCAGGATCGCGAGCGAGTCCGCCGGCTCCCACGGGTCGAGCGGGAGCAGCAGTCGCGCGACGTCGACGGGCGCGGACTCGTTGGCGTCGCGGATCCGCGCGAGGCGCGCCTCGACGCCGGCCGCGAAGCAATCGAGCACGCGACGTGCGCGCGTGGGAAGGCGTCGCAGGTCGCGTCGCGCGAGGCCATCGAAATCGAGCGTGCGCGCGAGGCGGTCGGCCGGCAACCCGCGCCGGCCGATGCTCTCGGCCGAGCGCCCCCGCGCGACCTGGCGCAGCCAGAGCATCTGCGCGAGCCGGTCCTGCGCGTGGACGAAGCCGAGCGCGAACCAGGCATCGCCCTCGTTCCGCGCCTCGATGTGCGGAACGCCGTGGCCGTCGCGGCGCACGATCACGGAGTCCTCGAGCCCCGCGAGACGCAACGAGCCGTCTTCTCTCGGAAACGCAGCGTGGCGGGCCTGCGCCTGGCGCAGGTCGTGCAGGCCCCAGGTGGCCGCCCCGACCACCGCAAGCGCGATGACACCACCGAGTGCCAACCGCCGGCGCGCCGCGCGTCCCAGGTTCCGCCAGCCCCTCACCGATTCCCCCCGTCGCCACCCTACCGAACGACTCCCGTTTCGGCGGGACGCCGCCCGAGTCCTGTGATCTCGCGCGGAAGAATGGGTGGGGATCCCCGCGGGACTCGCGCTCCAGCGTGGCGAGACCCTGACCCGCACCGATGGATCCGGTCCACCCCCGCGCTATTTTGCCGGCCCGCACGCCTCCCGGATCGGCACTCGCCACGAGATCTCGCGAGCCGGCCGGTCCTCCGAACCCTCCGTCCTCGCGCGGGCCGTCCCCGCTTCACCCAGGAGAATCCCGGGCATGGCCCTTCGAGTCGGCATCAACGGCTTCGGACGCATCGGACGCCTCGTCTTCCGCGCCGCTGCCGGCAAGGACCTCGAGATCGTCGGCATCAACGATCTCACCGACGCCGCGACCCTCGCGCACCTGCTGAAGTACGACTCGATCCACCGCCACTACCCGGGTGAGGTGAAGGCCGCCGACGGCGCGATCCTCGTGGACGGCCGCCGCATCCCGGTCACAGCCGAGCGGAACCCGGCCGCACTGCCCTGGAAGAAGCTCGGGGCTTCGCTCGTGATCGAGTCGACCGGCCACTTCACCGACCGCGCCGGCGCCGCCAAGCACCTCGAGGCGGGCGCGGAGCGCGTGATCATCAGCGCGCCGGCAAAAGACCCCGACGTCACCCTCGTGCTCGGCGTGAACGACGGCGACTACCAGCCGGACCGGCACCGCGTCGTCTCGAACGCGTCGTGCACGACGAATTGCCTCGCGCCGATCGCCAAGGTGCTCGACGACTCCTTCGGGATCGAGAGCGGCTGGATGACGACGATCCACGCCTACACCAACGACCAGGTGACGCTCGACTTCCCGCACAAGGACCTGCGCCGCGCCCGCGCCGCCGGCGTGTCGATGATCCCGACGAGCACGGGCGCCGCGCGCGCGATCGGCGAGGTGCTGCCGCGCCTGAAGGGCCGTCTCGACGGCTACGCCATGCGCGTGCCGGTGTCGGACGTGTCGGTGGTGGACCTCTCGGTGAAGCTGAGAAGGCACACCGACGCCGCTGCGATCAACGCGGCGATGCGCGCCGCGGCCGACGGTCCGCTGAAGGGCATCCTCCAGGTCTGCGACGAGCCGCTCGTGTCGGTGGACTTCGTCGGCAACCCGCACTCCTCCATCCTCGACGCGGAGAGCACGAAGGTGATGGACGGAAACTTCGCCAAGGTGCTCGCCTGGTACGACAACGAGTGGGGCTACTCGAGCCGGGTGGTGGATCTGGCGCTCCGCATGGGTCGTTAGTCGACGATGCGCAAGCCGATCCTCGCCGCCAACTGGAAGATGCACAAGACGCAGGGCGAGGCGATGCAGTTCGTCGCCGCCTTCCTGCCACTGGTCAAGGACGCGACCGCCGTGGAGATCCTGCTCGCGCCCGCCTTCCCGGCGCTCGCGCGCGTCGGTGAGGCGCTCTCCGGCTCGAACGTGCTGCTGGCGGCGCAGAACGTGAATCCCGAGCTGCAGGGCGCCTTCACGGGAGAGGTGTCGCCGGCGATGCTCGCGGACGTCGGCTGCCGCTACGCGATCGTGGGTCACAGCGAGCGGCGCAGCCTCTACGGCGAGGACGACGGCTTCGTCGCGCGCAAGGCGCGCGCGCTGCTCGAGCGCGGCATCCGCCCGATCGTCTGTGTCGGCGAGACGCTGGCCGAGCGCGAGGCGGGCCGGACCTTCGGTGTGGTCGGCGGTCAGCTCGAGGGCAGCCTGCGCGAGGTGCCGTCCGAGCGGGCGGCCGAGGTGGTCGTCGCCTACGAGCCCGTGTGGGCGATCGGCACGGGCCGCACGGCGACGCCCGCGCTGGCGCAGGAAGTGCATGCCTTCGTCCGCGAGCGGCTGACCGCCCGCTTCGGCGCCGCCGCGCAGGCGATGCGCATCCAGTACGGCGGCTCGGTCAAGCCCGAGAACGTCGACGACCTGATGGCGCAGCCCGACATCGACGGCGCGCTCGTCGGCGGCGCGAGCCTCGACCCGGAGGCCTTCGCGCGCATCGTGCGCTTCCGGCCCGGATCGGGCGCGAGCCGTTAGACTTCCCTTCCTTTCAGCGAGGGCTCCATGTCGGCTGTCGTGACCGTCCTGCACGTGATCGCCTGCATCTTCCTGATCGCGGTCGTGCTGCTCCAGCGCGGCAAGGGCGCTCAGGTCGGCGCAGTCTTCGGCGGAGGCGCGGGGGCGACACTCTTCGGAAGTCGCGGCGCCGGGAACTTCCTCACCAAGCTGACCGCGGGTGCCGCCGCGGTCTACATGCTGACGAGTCTCTCCCTCTCCTACTTCGGCATCAGCGAAGCGGGCGAGCGCCTGTTCAAGGATGGCGCGCCGGCCGCGGAGGAGAAGAAGAAGCCGGACTCGCTCTTCGAGGAGGTCGGGAAGGCGCCGCCGGCGGCGCCGAAGGCGGAGCAGCAGGCTCCTCCGACCGACGCCGCGGGCGCCTCGCCGGATGCGAACGCGGCGAAGCCCGCGCCCGCCGAGAAGCCGTCACCCGACGCCGGATGAGCTTTTCGAGCGCCGCCCCGGCGCGTGCGCGCGCTGCGGTATGCTCGGCGCCCTGCAATCTGCGGCAGTGGCGGAATTGGTAGACGCACCAGCTTGAGGGGCTGGCGGGAGCAATCCCGTGGAGGTTCGAATCCTCTCTGCCGCACCACAGCACCTGCTTTGGTTGCAGGCCGCGTTGTGAACTCCGCTCGCTTCGCGAGCTGCGCGCCATATGCCCAAAGCATCTGTCTTGGTGAGCAGGAGCAACCGCTCTACGGCTGCGCGTAGCGCTGTCGTTAGGCCTGTCGACTAGACGATCGTCCAGCCGCCGTCGACGGCGAGGATCTGGCCGGTCACGTAGCTCGCCGCGTCCGACGCCAGGAAGAGCAGCGGACCGACCAGCTCGGCCGGATCGCCGGCGCGGCCCATCGGCGTGCGGTTGCGGATCCAGCGCTGCGAGTTCTCGTTCTCGAACATCTCCTGGGTCATCTCGCTCGGGAACCAGGCCGGCGCGAGCGCGTTCACGCGGATGCCGCGGCGCGCCCACTGTGCGGCGAGCTCACGCGTCAGATTGACGAGCCCGCCCTTCGAGGCGGCGTAGGAGGCCTGCGGAACCTGACCAGATCCCACCATCCCGAGCACCGAAGCCACGTTCACGATCGTGCCGCCGCCGTTCGCGAGCATCGCGCGGCCGAAACGCTGGCTACACAGGAAGGCGCCCGTCAGGTTCGTCGCGAGCACTCGCTCGAAGCCGGCGAGCGGCTCGTCCTCCGCGGCGATCACCTCCGTGATCCCGGCGTTGTTGACCAGCAGATCGACGCGGCCGAAGCGCGCCAGCACCTCCGACGCGAGCCGGTCTACGTCCGCCTCGCGGCTCACGTCGCAGGCGAGCGCGACCGCCTCGCAGCCGTCCGCGACGAGACGCGCGGCGAGCTCGTCGATGCGCTCGCGGCGACGCGCGGCCAGCGCCACGCGCGCGCCCGCGCGGCCGAGCCCTTCCGCGAGCGCCGCCCCGATGCCGGACGAGGCGCCCGTCACGACGGCCACGCGCCCGTCGATGCGGAAGAGCGCGGCCGGGTCCTTCACGCGGCGCCGACCGCGGCGCGCTCTCGCAGCCGCTCCGCGAAGCGGCGATAGGTCGCCATCGGCAGCGCCCCGGTGACGACCGAGTCGCCGTCCGCGGCCCGCAGGCTCGGCACGCCCGACGCGCCGAAGCGAAGCGCCTCGTCGTGCTCCGCCAGCACGCGCGCGAGCAGCTCCGGATCCTCACGCCGCGCGAACCCTTCGGCCGGTAGCTCGAGCTCGTCCCACAGCGCGCGCAAGGTCGCGTCGGCGCTGATGTCGTGATTCTCCTCGAAGTACGCGCGCAGCAGCCGCGCGTGCATGCGGCGGAAGGCCTCCGGTCCGACGAGCGCCGCCGCCTTGGCCACGAGGTGGGGCGGCAGGCTGTACGACGGCGGCCCCTCGTCTCCCTGCCAGACGCGGAAGCGCGGCGCGTCCTCTTCCGCCGCCGGACGCCGCCACGACTCCGTGTAGACGCGAAAGGCCTCGAGATCCCGGCGCGCCGACGGCCGCGGCCGCAGCAGGTAGCTGCGCCACTCGACCGAGACGTCGGGCTCCTCCCCGACCAGCCGCTCGAGGCGCACCGAGGCGTTGTAGCACCAGGGGCAGAGATAGTCGGAGTAGGCGATCAAGCGGATCGGCCGCACGCGGCGCAAGCTAACACAGGCCTCGGGGCGTCCCGCCTCGCGGCTGCGCGCCGTCTGGCGGCCTCGTCACGAAAGCGCGCAACCCGGCACTTCTTGAACGCGCCGGCTCCGTCGGCAAGACTTGCGCCTCGCATCATCCCACCTTTTCCGGTCGCGCGCGGCCTCCTCGCCGCCGCCTCCCATCTCTCTGGAGGTCTCCGTCATGTCGAAGCTCGAAGACGTCGCTCGCGCACTCGTCGCCCCGCACAAGGGCATCCTCGCCGCCGACGAGAGCAGTGGCACCATCGAGAAGCGCTTCAAGTCGATCGGTGTCGCTTCCACCGAGCAGAACCGCCGTGACTATCGCGAGATGCTCTTCCGCACCCCCGGCGCGGAGGAGTTCATCAGCGGGGTGATCCTCTACGACGAGACGATCCGCCAGAAGGCCGCCGACGGGACCCCGCTCGCGAAGGTGCTGCAGGACAAGGGCATCATCCCCGGCATCAAGGTCGACACGGGCGCGAAGGCGCTCCCCTTCTCGACGAAGGAGAAGATCACCGAGGGCCTCGACGGCCTGCGCGAGCGGTTCGTCGAGTACCGCGGGCTCGGCGCGAAGTTCGCGAAGTGGCGCGCCGTGATCACGATCGGCGACGGCATCCCGACCGACACCTGCCTGCAGACGAACGCGCACGCGCTCGCGCGTTATGCCGCGCTGTCCATCGAGGCGGGCATCGTGCCGATCGTCGAGCCCGAGGTGCTGATGGACGGGCCGCATCCGATCGAGCGCTGCGCCGAGGTGACCGAGCGCACGCTCCACCAGGTCTTCCACGAGCTGTTCCTGCAGCGCGTCCCGCTCGAGCAGATCCTGCTCAAGCCCAACATGGTGCTCTCCGGCACCGAGTGCGGGGCCCAGGCCAGCGTGCGGCAGGTCGCGGAAGCGACGCTCGGGTGCTTCCGGCGCACCGTGCCGGCCGCCGTGCCAGGCATCGTCTTCCTCTCGGGAGGACAGAGCGACGAGCTCGCGACGGCGCACCTCAACGAGATGAACCGCCTCGGCGGCGGCCCCTGGCAGCTCTCCTTCTCCTACGGGCGCGCGCTGCAGGCGCCGGCGCTGAAGGCGTGGGGCGGCAAGCCGGCGAACGTCGGGGCCGGCCAGAAGGCCTACTACCACCGCGCGAAGTGCAACGGCGCCGCGCGCACGGGCCGCTATACCGAGGCGATGGAGAAGGCCGCCTAGCTTTTCGCAAGGAGGCCGGCGGAAGTCGGCCGACGCAGCAGCGAGGCGAAGCCGAGCGAAGGTCCGGCAGCCCGAGCGCGAGCGATCAGCGAGCGCGAAGGTCCCGCCTACGACTCGAACGACCCGTATCGGTGCCGGAAGTGGAGCAGCGGGGGGCGCTCGAACCAGCGCGCCTCCTCGACGAGCCCCACGTACACCACGTGGTCGCCGTGATCGTGTGCGGCGACCACGCGGCAGTCGAGGTTCGCCACGACCCCACGCAGAAGCGGAGCGCCGGTCGCGCCCTGATCGAGCTCGAGCCCGTCGAAGCGCCGCCACTCGTCCTTCTTCGTGGCGAACCGGTTCGACAGCGCCTCCTGGTCGCGCGCGAGGAGATTCACGGCGAACACGCCCGACTCCTCGATCAGCGGCAACGTGTTGGAGGACTTGTCGGCGCAGATCAGCACGAGCGGCGGCGCCAGCGAAACCTCCGCGAACGCGGAGACCGTCATGCCGTGCACGCGCTCGCCGGCGCGCGTGGTCACGATGCTGACGCCGGCCGCGCGGCGCGCGAGCGCGTGCTTGAACTCGTCGGGACCGATCGCCACGTCCGCCCTCGCCGCTACGGCCGGCGGCCGTGCGCGTCGAGATCCTCGTCGGCCGCCACCACGTCGATCTTGCGCGCGACGCGACGCGCGGGATCGGAGGTGTCGGGGCGCCAGTAGACGTGCAAGGTCGCGCCCGGCGGAATCGCGTCGAGCGTGCCCCGCGCGCCGTGGATCGAGACACTCGTGCGGTTCAGCACCGACCCCTCCGGCTCGACCTGGAAGACGACCGTGCGCCCGACCGCGAGGTCGTCCGCCGACTCGTCGGTTCCGGTGCGCGTGACCTTCAAGGTGAGTGTGCGCGCCTGCGCGTCGTACGCGACCAGCTGCCCTTCCGTGCGGATGCTGCTCGGCGCCTCTGCGCTCGCGCGTACCGCGACGCCGAGCACGACAAGGAGCGGGAGCGCCAGGCTGAGCGGGTGGGTCCCGCGGAACCTTCGGTCGTGCATCCAGCCTCTCAGCGTCGATGCTGCCGGCTCGTATCTTACACGGGGCCGGCGAGGACGAGCACGAGATCCATCACGTTCGTGCCGGTCGGACCCGTGCGCAGCAGGCCGCCCTCGGCGTCGAAGAAGCGATAGGCATCGTTGCGCGCGAGCGCGGCGCGCGCGTCGACTCCATGCTCGGCCCCGCGCGCCACGCTGCCGCCGTCGGCGAAGGCGCCCGCCGCGTCGGTCGGGCCGTCGCTGCCGTCGGTGCCTGCGGCGAGCAGCGCAACCTCCCGCGCGCCCGCGAGCTCGAGCGCCGCGGCCAGCGCGAGCTCCTGGCTGCGGCCGCCGCGGCCGCCGCCGCGGAGCCGCACGGTCGTCTCGCCGCCGGCCAGCAGACACTGCGGTGAATCGGCGCGCAGCGCGCGCGCCAGCGCGGCCAGTCGGCGACCCGCGAGACTCGCCTCGCCCGCCAGCCGTGACGTCACCCGGATAGGACGCGCGCCGCTGCGGCGAGCCGCCTGTGCCGCCGCGTCGAGCGCCGTGCGATTGCTCGCCAGGATCGTGTGTCGCGCGCGCGCGAGCGCCGCGTCGCCGGGCTTCGGAGTCTCCGCGTACTCGCCTCGCGCGCCGGCCTCGAGATGCCGGATCACCGGCGCGGGGACCCGCTCGCGCAGACCTCGGCGCGCGAGCACGTCGAGCGCGTCGGCGTAGCGCGTGGGATCCGCGCAGCAGGGCCCGGACCCGATCACGTCGAGGCGATCGCCGAGCACGTCGGAGATCGCGAACACCTCGATGCGCAGGCTTCGCGCGTGCTGCGCGAGGCGCCCGCCTGCGGCAAGCGACACGTGCTTGCGCACGGCATTCACCTCGTCGATCGGAGCGCCGGACGCGAGCAGCGCCTCGTGGGTCCGTGCCAGGTCGTCGACGCCGAGCGCCCCGGCCGGCGTCGCGAGCAGGCTCGAGGCGCCGCCGGAGAGGAGCACCAGCAGGACGTCGTCGGCCGCGGTGCTCTCGCAGAGCCGCAGCGCCTCGCCCCCCGCCGCCGCACTGCGCGCGTCGGGGATCGGATGCCCGCCGAGGCGGACCGGCAGACGCAGCGGCGTGGAGACCGCGTCGCGCGCGACCACGAGGCCCGCGGCGATCTCGTCGCCCGCGATCTCCTCGAGCGCGCGCGCCATGCGCGGCGCCGCCTTGCCCGCGGCGAGCACGACGAGCCGCGAGCCGCCCGGCAAGGGCGCCCCGGCGATGCGGAGTCTCCCGTCACGACCGCGCACGACCGCGCGCGAGACCGCGGCGGCCGGATCCGCAGCCTCCACCGCGCTGCGAAAGATCGCCTCGAGCCGCGCCCGGACGGCGCTCACTCGGCCGCGGCGCCGCCCCCGGAGGCCGCCGGCTGCGCGGGAGGCGGCGACTCGACGCTCGCCGGTGGCGCGCCGGGGGCCGGCGCGACCTGCGGGGTCGCCGGGGCCGCGCTCCCGGCCGGCGCCGGCGCGGGATTCGAGGGCTCGGGAGTCGACGTGTCCGCCACCTCCGCCGGCCCCTTCACCGGAATCAATCGGATCTCGATCCGGCGATTCTTCGCGCGACCTTCCGGCGTGTCGTTCGACGCGACCGGCGCCCACTCGCCGTACGAGATCGCCTTCAGCCGGTGTGGATCCAGCTTCTCGCTCTCGAGCAGGCGCACCACGCTGGCCGCGCGCGCGGCGGCGAGCTCCCAGTTCGTGTTGTAGCGCGAGGCGAGCGCGCCGCTGATCGGGACGTTGTCGGTGTGCCCCTGCACCTCGATGCGGTGATCGTGCTCGTGGAGCTTCGACGCGACCTTGCGCAGTACCTCGACACCGCGCGGATCGAGCGTCGCCGAGCCCGACGGGAAGAGGATGTCCTGCTGCAGATTCAGCCGGATCCCGTCGCGGAGCTGCTCGATCTGGATCTGTCCCGCCGCGACCTCGGACTCGAGCTCCGACACCAGCCCGCTGTAGGTGCCCTTCAGCTGCGAGAGCTCCTGGACCTCCGACTCCCGCTTGCGCAGGTGCTCGGTCAGCAGGTCCTTCGTCTTCGAGAGCTCCTCGACGTCGCGGCTCAGCGTCTTGTGCTCCTCGCGCAGGTCCTCCATCTGGTCGATCAGCTTCACGCGCTCCTGGTCGAGCGACTCGTTCGAGCGCTGGAGATCCTCCACGCGCGCCTCGAGCTGGGAGTTCTTCTCCTCGAGCCCGCCGACCACCTCGTCGTACCGGCCCTTGGTCACGCAGCCGGTCGCCGCGAGCGCGAGGGCAGCCCCGAGCGCCAGGACCTCAGTGCGGCGGAGCCAGCGTGTAGCGGAGCGCGTCATCGATGGTCCCCACGTACTCGAGCGACAGCCCCGCCAGGAGCTCCGGCTCGATCTCTTCCACGTCCTTGCGATTGCGCTCCGGTAGCACGACCGTCTCGACCCCGGCGCGCTTGGCCGCGAGCACCTTCTCCTTGATCCCGCCGACCGGCAGCACCTTCCCCCGCAAGGTGATCTCGCCCGTCATCGCGACGTCCGGCCGCCCGGCGCGTCCCGTCATCAGCGAAGCGAGCGACGTCACCATCGCGACGCCGGCTGAAGGGCCGTCCTTCGGCACCGCGCCGGCCGGCACGTGGAGATGCAGATCCTCCTGCGAGAAGCGCTCCGGATCGAGCCCGAGGTCCGCGGCGCGCGCGTGCAGCCACGAGCGCGCGGCCTCGGCCGATTCCCGCATCACATCGCCGAGCGAGCCGGTCAACTTGAGCTCGCCCTTGCCCGGCATGCGGGTCGACTCGACGAACAGGATGTCGCCGCCGGCCGGCGTCCAGGCGAGCCCCACGGCCACGCCCGGCTGGCCCGCGCGCTCGACGAGCTCCGGCTCGAAGCGGATCGGCCCGAGCAGACCCTCGAGATCGCCGGCGCCGATCCGCACCGGCCCCGAGACGCTCTCTTCCGCGACGCGGCGCGCGACCTTCCGGCACAGCGCGCCGATCTCGCGCTCCAGATTCCGCACGCCGGCCTCGCGCGTGTAGCTGCGGATCAGCGCGGCGAGTGCGTCGTCGCCGACCTGCAAGTCGACGTCGGCGACGCCGTTCTGCGTGCGCTGGCGCGGCAGCAGGAAGCGGCGCGCGATCTCGAGCTTCTCCTCGTGCGTGTAGCCCGGGAGCTCGATCACCTCCATGCGGTCGCGCAGCGCCGGCGGGACCGGGTCCATCAGGTTCGCCGTGGCGATGAAGAGCACCTGCGAGAGATCGAAGGGCACTTCGAGGTAGTGGTCGCTGAAGCTCGAGTTCTGCTCCGGATCGAGCACCTCGAGCAGCGCCGACGACGGGTCGCCGCGGAAGTCGGTGCCGACCTTGTCGACCTCGTCGAGCACGAAGACCGGGTTGCGCGTACCGGCGCGCCGGATCTCCTGGACGATGCGACCCGGCAGCGCGCCGACGTAGGTGCGGCGGTGGCCGCGGATCTCCGCCTCGTCGCGGATGCCGCCGAGCGAGATGCGCTGGAACTTGCGGCCGAGCGCGCGCGCGATCGAGCGGCCGAGCGACGTCTTGCCGGTGCCGGGCGGTCCGACGAAGCAGAGGATCGGACCGCGCAGGTCCTTCTTCAGCGACAGCACCGCGATGTACTCGACGATGCGGTCCTTCACCTTGTCGAGGCCGTAGTGGTCCTCGTCGAGGATGCGGCGCGCCTCGTCCGGATCCAGCCGATCCTTCGAGAGCTCGCTCCACGGCAGGTCCACCATCCACTCGAGGTAGGTGCGGATCACGCCGTGCTCGGCCGCGGCCGGCGGCATCTGCGCTAGACGCTCGAGCTCGCGCGTGGCCTGCGCGAGCGCCTCGGCCGGCATCTGCGCCGCCTCGATGCGCGCGCGCAGCTTCGCGACCTCGGTCTCCGTGTCCTCCGCCTCGCCGAGCTCCTGTCGGATCGCCTCGAGCTGCTGGCGCAGCATGTAGTCGCGCTGCGTCTTCCCGATGTCGCTCTGGACCTTCTCGCGGATCTCGCTCTCGACCTTCACGGCGTCGCGCTCGCGCGCGAGCTCGTCGAGCACGCGCTTCAAGCGCGTCGGGGTGTCGAGCTCCTCGAGCAGCATCTGCTTGCCGGCGACGTCGAAGCCGAGGTTGGATCCAACGAGGTCGGCGAGCTTCGAGGGGTCCTCGACGTTCTGCGCGAGCACCTGAAGCTCGTCCGAGAGACGCGGGCTCTGGGCGACGAGCGCCGCGAACTCCTGCGCGATCTGCCGCATCAGCGCGGTGGTCTCGACCGAGCGCGGGTCGCCCGTCTCCGTCAGGCGCTGGATCCGCGCCACGAGGTACGGCGACTCCGAGACGAAGCCGTCGATGCGCACGCGCGCGACGCCCTGGACGAGCAGCCGGTAGGAGTCGTCCGGGAACTTCATCATCTTCGCGATCCGCATCACCGTGCCGACGCGGTAGAGATCCTCGGGGCCGGGGTTCTCGCCTACCTCGCCCTTCACGGCGACGCACACGAGCAGGCGATGCGGCGTCAGCAGCACCGCATCGATCAGCCGGCGCGCGCGATCGGTGTTGACGAGCAGCGGCGAGAGCAGGAAAGGGAAGAGCACCGTGTTCTTCAGCGGCAGCACCGGCAGGGCGTCCGGCAGCGGGATCGTCGCGACCTCGCCGCCGCCGCTGGCCACGGAGATCTGGGTGCCCTCGGCGCCCGAGCTCTGGGTGGGGATCTCTTCGCGCTCTTCAGCCATGCCCCGGGTCAACCTCGCTCGACGGCGACGTTGCGCCGTCCGCGCTTGGGGAGCTGGATGGTGAGGATGCCGTCGGCGAGGTGCGCTGTGACCCGCTCGCGGTCGAAGCTCACGGAAATGCGCAGCCGCCGCTCGAACGGGCCCGTCGCGATCTCCATCTGATGGAGCCGTCTCACACCGGGCGATTCCGCCGCCGCTCGCTGGCCGGTGATGCAGAGCTCGGGGCCATCGACGCCGACGCGCAGGTCGCGGCTGTGGACGCCCGCGAGCTCCACCCGCACCACCACCTCGTTCTCCGTCTCGACGACGTCCACGTCGGGCTGCCAGCGGTCGCCGCGCAGCCGCACCGCGAAGTCCCCGAACAGCTCGCCGAAGGGATCGCTGCGTTTGGGATCGCTCATTCGTCTCCGTGGTCGGGTCCGCCCCGCAGCCCTCAGTGGCCCTTCTCCTCGCTGTACTCCGCGTCGACGACCTCGCCGTCGCCACCGCCGCTGCCCCCGGGCGAGGCCGTGCCATCGGGCGCCCCACCCGAACCGCCCGCCGACTGCGCCTTGTAGAGCGCCTCGGCGACCTTGTGCATCGCCGCCTCGACGCGCTGGTGCGCCGCCGCGAGCTTCGCCACGTCCTGGCTGTCGAGATCCTTGCGCGCGTCCGCGATCGCGGCCTCCACGCCCTGCTTGTCCGCGGCCGGCACCTTGTCGCCGTTCTCCGACAGCGTCTTCTCCGCCTGATAGATCAGCGAGTCGAGCGCATTGCGCTTCTCGATCACCTCGCGTCTCGCGCGGTCCTCGCTGGCGTGCGACTCCGCGTCCTTCACCATCCGCTCGATCTCGTCCTTCTTGAGCCCGCCCGAGCCCTCGATGCGAATCGACTGCTGGCGCGAGCTGGCCTTGTCCTTCGCAGCGACCGACAGGATGCCGTTCGCGTCGATGTCGAAGGTCACCTCGATCTGCGGGACGCCGCGCGGCGCCGGCGGGATGCCGTCCAGGATGAAGCGGCCGAGCGTGCGGTTGTCGCCCGCCATCTCGCGCTCGCCCTGGAGCACGTGGATCTCCACCTGCGGCTGGCTGTCGGCCGCGGTCGAGAAGACCTGCGAGCGCCGGGTCGGGATCGTGGTGTTCTTCTCGATCAGCTTGGTCATGACGCTGCCGAGCGTCTCGATGCCGAGCGAGAGCGGGGTCACGTCGAGCAGCAGCACGTCCTTCACGTCGCCGGCGAGCACGCCGCCCTGCACCGCCGCGCCGACCGCCACCACCTCGTCCGGATTCACGGTCCGGTTCGGCTCCTTGCCGAAGAGCTCCGAGACCTTCTTCTGGACCAGCGGGATGCGGGTGCTGCCGCCGACGAGCACCACCTCGTCGATCTCGGACGCGCTGTAGCCCGCGTCCTTCAGCGCCTGCCGGCACGGCTCGAGGCTGCGCGCGATCAGGTCCTCGACGAGCTGCTCGAACTTCGCCCGCGTCAGCTTCATCGCGAGGTGCTTCGGGCCGCTCTGATCCGCCGTGATGTAGGGCAGGTTGATGTCCGTGCTCGCGGCGGACGAGAGCTCGATCTTGGCCTTCTCCGCGGCCTCGCGCAGCCGCTGGATTGCCATCGGATCCTTGGTGAGGTCGACGCCCTGGTCCTTCTTGAACTCGGCCACCAGGTAGTCGATCACGCGCTGGTCGAGGTTGTCGCCGCCGAGGTGCGTGTCGCCGTTGGTGGCCTTCACCTCGACCACGTTCTCGCCCACCTCGAGGATCGAGATGTCGAAGGTGCCGCCGCCGAAGTCGTAGACGGCGATCTTCTCGTCCTTCTTCTTGTCGAGCCCGTAGGCGAGCGCCGCCGCGGTCGGCTCGTTGATGATGCGCTTCACCTCGAGCCCCGCGATCGCGCCGGCGTCCTTGGTCGCCTGTCGCTGCGCGTCGTTGAAGTACGCGGGCACCGTGATCACGGCGGCCGACACCGGCTGGCCGAGGTAGGCCTCCGCGGCCGCCTTCAGCTTCTGGAGGATCATCGCGGAGACCTCGGGCGGCGTGTACGTCTTGCCGCCGACCCGCACCGCGGCCATGCCCTCCTTGCCCTCGACGACGTCGTAGGGCACGAGTCGGATCTCCTCCGGAACTTCCTGCAGGCGCCGTCCCATGAAGCGCTTGATCGAGTAGATCGTGCCCTTGGGATTCGTGACAGCCTGCCGCTTGGCGATCGCACCGACGAGCCGCTCGTTGTCCTTGGTGAAGCCGACGACGGAGGGCGTCGTGCGACCTCCTTCCTCGTTCGCGATCACGACCGGCTGACCGCCTTCCATCACGGCCACGACGGAGTTGGTCGTGCCGAGGTCGATACCGATCACCTTGCCGGGGTCTGCCATTTGAATGAATTCCTCGCTTCCCGTGGGGACACGGAGTAAAAGATGGCGGCAAACCTCGACGCACTCTTTGGCGTGTCAACCGAAACGCCGCGTGGTCAGGGAGGTTTCCTCGACTCGGGCGCGAGGCGCGGGGGAGAGATGTGATTCAGCGCACGTCGCGCGAGCCGGATCTGTGCGAGACGCAATTCGGGGGGAGCGGACCGCCGGGACGCGCGGGGGTCGACGGCTTCCGGCGTCGCGCCGGCGGCCGGAACGGTCGACTTCGCGCCGGGGTCGAAGTCGCACGAAGGCTTGGACCCCGATCGGCCGATACCCCCATGCGTCAGCGAGACCTAACTCTTCGGAAATACGCGTGATCCAAGCGTGCGATGCCTCGCGGGGTATACTGCGCCCCCCGCCTGGATCGTCACGCCGCTGAGGGGCGCGGGGTGAGCAAATGATCAGCGCGCTACGCCGGGTAGCGAACGCCGTTCTCTTCGTCGTGGCCTGCCTTCTCGCGGCCGACACGGCAAACGCCGTTTTCGCCGCGATCGTGCTCCCGCCTCGTGCCCAGGACGCGGACGAGAAGGCCCCCGAACCCGATGCAGCGCCGACCTTCAATCGTCAGGCGATCCTCGACCGCAACGTCTTCGCGTCGTCGACGCTCGCGCCGACCGCCCCGACGCCTAGCGAGATCGACGAGAACCTCGAGGCCACGCAGCTCCCGCTGACGCTCTTAGGCACGGCGGCATCGCAGGAGCCGCGCCTCGCGTGGGCCGCGATCCAGGAGCGCGGCTCCCACTCCACGCTGGTCGTCAGCATCGGCGACACCATCCTGGACAAGGCGAAGGTGGTCAAGATCGAGCGCCAGCGCGTGGTGCTGCTCGAGGACGGCGTACACCGCGAGCTCGCGCTCGAGGAGACGGATCTCGCGCAGAAGGTGGCCAGCGCGGCGCCGCCTGCGAACGGCCCCGGCGCCCGCCGCACGACAGCGACTGCCCGCGCGGCCGAGCGACGACAGGCGCGGCTCCAGAAGATGTCGGAGAACACCTACCAGATGCCGCCCGAGGACATGCAGGCGGTGATGAACAACCCCGCGGAGCTGTTGTCCCAGGCGCGCATCCTGCCGAAGTACGAAGAGGGGCAGATGCGCGGCCTGCAGATCAGCCAGATCAAGCCGGGAAGCCTCTACGAGCAGGCCGGCTTGCAGGAGGGGGACCTGGTCGAGTCGGTCAACGACAATCCGATCAACAGCCCCGAACAGACCGGTCCGATCTTCAACATGCTGACCAGCGGCGGTCCCGTCACTTTCAAGGGCAAGGACGCGAACGGAACGCCCTTCACGAAAACGGTCCAGCAGGGCGCCCCGGCGCAGTGAGTCACACGAAGAGAATGTCGTCGATCCGACGCGGCGCCGTCCGCCTCGCCGTCCTCGGCCTGCTGGCCGTGGCGTTCGCGTCCGCGCGCGCGCAGGAGCAGACCGCCGTCGGGAAGACCGCCGAGGCGAAGCCGGCCGACGATCTGGTCTCGCTCGACTTCAACGACGTCGAGCTCGGCGACGTGATCAAGACGATCGCCAAGATGACGGGCCGAAACTTCATCTACGACGACCGCGTGCGCGGCCGCGTGACGATCGTCTCGCCCTCCCCGGTTCCGGTCGAGCAGGCCTACGCGGTCTTCGAGTCGGTGCTCCAGGTCAAGGGCTTCACCACCATCACGACGCCCGGCGGCGCGATCAAGATCGTGCCCGTGCGCGAGGCCAAGGAGTCGAGCGTCGAGACGGTGAACAGCGGCGCGCGCCCACCGGACCGCGACCGCTACGTGACGCGGCTGATCCCGCTCCACTACATCGACGCCGAGTCGATCGTCAACACGTTGAAGCCGCTGGTCTCGAAGGACGCGGCGATGGCGGCCTATCCGCCGACCAACACCGTCATCCTGACGGAGTCGGCGTCGAACATCCGGCGCCTGATCGACATCCTCGAGTCGATCGACGTCGAGACCTACAAGGAAGAGCTCGCGGTCATCCAGGTCCAGTACGCCGACGCCAACACGCTCGCGGATCAGGTCTCCGACATCTACGGCGCGGAGGTGACCTCCACCGGCGGCAACCCCAACCAACCCGGCCAGCCTCCGCGGCCTGGCCGCCGCCAGCCCCGCCAGCCGCAGAACCCGAACGAGCCGACCGCCGTCAAGGCGCCGGTCCGCATCATCACCGACGAGCGCACCAACTCGCTGCTGGTGCTCGCGCCGCGCGCGCAGCTCGAAGAGGTGCGGACCCTGGTCGCGAAGCTCGACGTGCCCGTGCGAGGGGGCGGCCGCATCCACGTCTACTACCTGCGCAACGCCGACGCCCAGGAGCTCGCGCAGACGCTCTCCGGCCTGCTGAGCGGCCAGGCCGGCGGCGGCAGGAGCAGGAGCCGGACCCGCAGCACCACCGGCGGCGGGACCAGCGGAGGCAGCAGCCTCGGCGGTGGGATCGGTCTCGGCGGCGGCACTACGCAGCCCGGCGCCGTGCCCGCGATCCAGAGCACCGTCGCAGGCCTCGCCGGCAACATCACGGTGACCGCCGATGCCGCCACCAACTCGCTGATCGTCCAGGCCAGCCAGGAGGCGTTCAACACGCTCGCGAGCGTGATCGAGAAGCTCGACGTCGAGCGTTCGCAGGTGCTGGTCGAGGCGCTGATCATGGAAGTGACGCTCGCAGACGGGAAGGACCTCGGCTTCAACGCCCTCTTCCGCACGATCAACGGCAACAACGACTTCCTGATCGCGACCGCGACCGACGCCGCGGCGGCCGCCGCCACCGCTCCGACGGCCGGCGCCGCCGCGCCCGTCGTCGCGCCCTTCATCGGGCGCTTCCTGCGCAACACGCTCGACCTCGACAGCGACGGCTACGCGACGGGCGGCAGCCTGATCAGCGGCGTGCTGCGGCTCGCCGCGACGGACAACGACGTCAACGTGATCTCCGCGCCGCACGTGCTGACCTCGGACAACGAGGAGGCGGAGATCCGCGTCGGCGAGAACATCCCGATCATCACGAGCCGCGTGCAGGCGCCGACCACCGGCGGCACCGCCGTGTCCTCCGGCCTCTCGACCTCGGTCAACGTCGAGCGCCAGGACATCGGCGTGACCTTGCGCGTGACGCCGCAGATCACCGAGGGCGACAGCCTCCGGCTCGACATCTTCCAGGAGATCAGCGACGTCAACAACGAGGCGCCGGTCGGCGACGTAAACCAGGTCGGCGTCACCCTGCGGACCCGCCGCGTCGAGAACACGGTGGTGGTGAAGGACGGTGAGACCGTCGTGGTCGGCGGCCTGATCGGCGACCAATACAACAACATCATCACCAAGGTGCCCTGGCTCGGCGACATCCCGATCCTCGGCTGGGCCTTCAAGACCGAGTCCAAGCAGCTGCGCAAGACGAACCTGCTCGTCTTCCTGACCCCGCACATCGTGCGCGACCCGCTCGACCTCGAGCGCGAGTCGATCCGCAAGCGCGAGGAGTTCGGGGCGCAGTCCGGCCAGGACTTCGCGATCACCGACAAGGAGCGCGCCGCGGAGGAGCAGCGCTACGCCGAGGCGCGCGCCGAGTCGCGGCCGTACACGGCGGAAGATCACGGCAGCCCGGTGCGCACCCGGGTCGCGGCCATCACCGCGCAGTACCCTCTCGAGCGCATGCGCGAGATCGAGACGCTCGAGCAGGAGAAGCGCGAGAAGCAGGAGGCCGAGCGCGCCGCCGCCGCGCGTGCCCCCCAGTATTTCCTCCAGGCCGCGATCTTCGGCGACGCCGACGCCGCCGCCGCGATGCTCACCTCGCTGATCGACTCCGGTCACGACGGCACGCTCGTCGCCTCCGAGAGCCCCACCGGCGTGCTCTACGAGGTCCGCCTCGGGCCCTACGCGACCTTGGAAGAGGCGCACGACGCCGAGGGCGTGGTGCGGCGCTCGCACGGACTCTCGCCGCAGCTGCTCGTGGTCGAGCCTCCCGAGCCGAAGGAGGAGCAGCCGTGAGCGCGCCGCAAGCCCAGCCGCGTCGCGCGCGCGCGCAGCGCACCGACCTCGGCGACATCCTGCTGCGGACCACCAACCTGACGGAGGAGCAGCTCGAGGTCGCGCGCCGCGAGCAGGCCGAGAACGGCGGCACCTTGGCGGAACGGCTGGTCGCGTCCGGGCGCGTCACGGCCGACGAGGTGATGACGGCGCTCTCCGATCAGCTCGGCCTGCCGATCCGGCCGCAGATCCACCGCGGCGACGTGGACGAGACCTTGATCGAGCGCGTGCCGATCGGCTTCGCGAAGGACCACGGCATCCTGCCGCTTCAGCGCGACGCCGGCGGCGCGATCCGCGTCGCAGTCGTCGACCCGCTCGACACCACGCCGCTCGACGACCTGCGCCTGCTCTTCGAGGGCGCGGATCTCCGCCTCGAGCTCGCGAACCAGCGCACCATCCTCGGCGCCATCAACGAGGTCTACGACCGCGGCCCGGGCCTCACCGATGCGCTGGCCGAGGACGCCGCCGAGGACCTCTCCGCGCTCGCAACCGAGATCAGCCAGGAGCCGCAGGACCTGATCGAGGCGGAGGACGACGCCCCAATCATCAAGCTGGTCAACTCGCTGCTCCACAACGCGGTGAAGGAGCGCGCGAGCGACGTGCACCTCGAGCCCTTCGAGCGCGAGATCCGTGTGCGCTTCCGCATCGACGACATCCTCTACGAGCCGATCAAGCCGCTGCCGCGCGCGCTGCACGCGAGCATCGTCTCGCGCATCAAGATCATGGGCGCGCTCAACATCGCCGAGAAGCGCCTGCCCCAGGACGGCCGCATCCGCTTGAAGATCGCGGGCCGCGACTACGACGTCCGACTCTCGACCTTGCCCGTCGCCTACGGCGAGCGGGTCGTGATGCGCCTGCTGCCGCGCACGCAGGACCTCCAGAACCTCGAGAAGCTCGGCTTCGACAAGAACCAGCTCGGCACGCTCGAGCGGCTGATCTCGCGCCCGAACGGCATCCTGCTCGTGACGGGCCCCACCGGCAGCGGCAAGACGACCACGCTCTACGGCGCGCTCGCGCGCATCAACTCGACGGACAAGAACATCATCACGATCGAGGACCCGGTCGAGATCCAGCTCCCGGGCATCGGGCAGATCGAGGTGAACCCGAAGGTCGGACTCACCTTCGCGGGCGGGCTGCGCTCGATCCTGCGCCAGGACCCGAACGTGATCCTGATCGGCGAGATCCGCGATCTCGAGACCGCAGAGATCGCGATCCAGGCGTCGCTCACCGGCCACCTCGTCTTCTCGACGCTCCACACCAACGACGCGCCGAGCGCGATCACCCGACTCGTCGACATGGGCGTCGAGCCCTTTCTCGTGGCGTCGTCGCTGGTCGCCGTGCTGGCGCAGCGCCTCGTGCGCGTGCTCTGCCCCGACTGCCGCGTCCCCTACGAGGCCACGCGCGAGGAGCTGCTCGAGATCGGCATCGACGCGGGCAGCAAGCTGCGGACGGTGTATCGCGCCGAGGGCTGCGCCGGCTGCAACTACTCCGGCTACCGCGGCCGCGTGGGCATCTTCGAGATGATGCTCGTCGACGACGACATCCGCGGCCTCGTGTCGCAGAACATCGATTCCAAGACGATCAAGAACATGGCCGTCCGCAAGGGCATGCACACACTGCGCGGCGACGGCGCCCGCAAGGTGCTGGCCGGCATCACCTCGGTCGCCGAGGTGCTGCGGGCCACCGAGGAAGAGGCGGCGGTCGCCCAGATCTAGGAGGGGCGGGTGCCGGTCTACGCGTACAGAGGCGTCACCAGCGCGGGCAAGGCCGCGCGCGGGCACGTCGACGCCGAGAGCGTCAAGGGCGCGCGCGCGAGGCTCCGCCGCGACGGCATCTTCCCCACCGAGATCGCCGAGGGCCGCTCGGAGAAGGCGGCGCCGTCGGCCGCGTCGCGCCGCTTCCGCCTGCGCCTGCCGCAGCGCATCTCGGCCTTCGACCTCGCGCTCGCGACGCGCCAGGCCGCGACGCTCCTCGGCGCCGGCATCCCGCTGGTGGAATCGCTGCGCGCCCTCACCGACCAGGTCGAGAACCCGCGCCTCAAGGCGGTGTACGGGCAGGTGCGCGAGCGCGTGAACCAAGGCGCGTCGTTCGCCGACGCGCTCGGCGCGAGCCGCGTCTTCCCCGATCTCTACGTCTCGATGGTGCGCGCCGGCGAGGCGGGCGGCGCGCTCGAGCAGGTGCTCGAGCGCCTGGCCGACTACATGGAGAGCCAGGTGCGGCTGCGGAACAAGGTCGGCTCGATCCTCATCTATCCGCTGGTCATGTTCGGCTTCGCCTGCGTCGTGGTCGGCGCGCTCGTGACCGTCGTGCTGCCGCAGATCACCCAGCTCCTCCAGAGCCTCAACCAGCCCCTGCCCTTCTACACGCGCTGGATCATCGCCACCTCCAACTTCACGCGCTCCTACTGGTGGGCAATCATCCTCTTCGCCGTCGCGCTGGTGTTCGGCTTCCGCGCACTGATCAAGACCACGCGCGGCCGCGCGATCTACGACCGCGTGCGCCTGCGCATCCCGGTGGTTGGGAAGCTGGCGCGGCTGATCGCGATCTCGCGCTTCGCGCGCACCCTGTCGACCCTGCTCGCCGGCGGCCTGCCGATCATCCGCGCGCTCCACACCGCCGGCGAGGTCGCCGGCAACACCGTGCTGGCGGAAGCGATCGACGCGGCCCGCCTCTCCATCACGGAGGGCCAGAGCGTCGCGCGCCCGCTGCGCAACAGCGGCGAGTTCCCGCCGCTCGTGACCCACATGATCGAGGTGGGCGAGCAGAGCGGCGAGCTCGAGGCGATGCTCGCGAAGGTCGCGGACACCTACGAGGAGCAGGTCGAGACCGCCGTCACGCGGCTCACGGCGCTGCTCGAGCCCTTTCTCATCCTCATCATGGTCGGCATCGTGCTGGTCATCATCCTGGCGACGCTCGTTCCCTTGCTCCAGATCACGAGCTCGCTCGGCTAAGGAGAACCCATCCATGGAACGCATCGAACGCCGGCAGGGATTCACCCTGATCGAGATCATGGCCGTGGTGCTGATCATCGGCCTGCTCACGACCCTGG